>SXGT01057097.1_pt1 | contig 100510 bp, 89 predicted proteins | sample 3176221 | NCBI WGS metagenome assembly SXGT01 (sample SAMN11356862, study PRJNA531348) | freshwater metagenome | isolation source: freshwater sample F1-120 | place: China: Fuxian Lake, Yuxi | collected 2017-12-25 | reverse complement strand
TGGCTCCCGCTCTGTGACTTGAACACAGGACCTACGGATTAACAGTCCGTCGCTCTAACCAGCTGAGCTAAGCGGGAATCGCCGCCCATGTATACGCCGGTGCCGTGGGCGTCAAGATCCCAGGCGGGCTCGTAGTTGTGCGGCGAGCGGGGTGTCGGGGTGAGCCGCCGCCAAGGCGGACGTCCACGCCTGCCTCGCGCCGTCGTCGTCTTGCATCGCGTGCATCGCGTCGCCCACCCGCCGGTGGGTGGCCGCGTCGTAGCTGGCCCCGCCCGCGAGCGCGGCCTGGAAGTGCTGGAGGGCGCCTGCGGCGTCGCCTCGGCGGAGCGCGAGGTCGCCGCGGCTATTGTGCACGCACACGCGCCAGGCGGTCGCGTAGGGGTCGCTCGCGGCCTCGTCGAGTGCGGCCTCCGCAGCGACCAGCAGCGCCTCGATCCCGGCCTCGTCGCCGCCGCAGGAAAGGAGCGCCGACGCCAGGTTGAGGTGGCGATGGGCCTGGTCGACGACCGGGAGCGCCGTGATGTCGATTGCGCGGACCCGTTCGGCTGCTTTTGCAGCATCGCCCTGCCCGATCCAGTACGAGGCGGCGTTGAGCACCATCGTGGGCGTGGCCCCCGGGGACGTCGAGAAGAAAGAGCGCCGCTGGCCCATTGCGAAGGCGCATCGCCTCGATCGAGAGGTTGTGACGCTCCGTCAACGAGGCGGCCAGCGCCGCCGCAGCCCCGAGCACGGGGCCTGAAACCCGGTGCGGCACGTCGGGACCCATGCGTGCCAGGATCTCCTTCAGCGACGCCCTGAGCACGCGCATTCCCGGTTGCGCGAGCTCGTCATTCGGGTAGTCGAGCTGTCCGACCGAGAACGCGGCGCAGGCGTCACAGTTCGACGCGGTGTCGCCCGCTACCAGGACACGCACGTCAGCCCGCGTTCGATTGCAGAACGAGCACGCCTCGTCAGGCGACGGGACAGCTGGCTTGCGGGTCCACGGCCACACGGGGTGACGCTAGCCCGCTGGCGACGAATCCGGGGTCTGAACCCACGGTGCCCGCGACGCCACGACGGGATTCAGCACCACGGCGGGCGATTCGGGCCGACTCGACAAGCCCCCGAGTTGGCCGGGCGCGAGGTTGCAGGCGTCGGGCTGGCGTGGCGTTGATACGTCAACAGCCAAGTCTTAACCCTTAACCTCCGGTACCTTAGGGAACCCTGCGGGACTTGCGGTCCATAGCGACGCGGCTTGATCGTTTGTCTGACCCGGGCCGCCGCGGTGCTCGTGTGGGGGCGGCGTCACGGTTGACACGTCAACAGCCAAGTCTTAACCCTTAACCTCCGACACCTTTCGGTCCTTTCGGTTCGGGGACGCCTTTCGAGCCCCTCCCGACCCCCTGGCCCCAGCGCTCCGCCCGAGCTACGTCACCGCCGTGGACACCGTCCGCCTCGACGTGTGGCTCTGGGCCGCTCGCTTCTACAAGACCCGGTCGCAGGCGAAAGAAGCGTGCGACGCGGGGCACGTGAGTGTCAACGGCGAGGCGGTGAAGCCTGCGCGGGCGGTCCGTCCCGGCGATGAGCTGCGGGTGCGTGTGGGGGACTGGCCACGCCTCGCGCGGGTGCTCGTCCCGAGCGCGGTGCGTGGCCCCGCAACCGTCGCGAGGCTGCTCTACGAGGATCTGACGCCGCCGCGCCCTGCTCGGACACTCGAGGTGGCCTCGCGCGAGGCCGGGGCCGGGCGCCCCACGAAGCGCGAGCGTCGCGAAACGGACCGGTGGCGCGGTCGTTGAGGCTCAAGTGCCAAGTGCTTCTTCCGAAGGGGAGGGGACCACGGAGACCTCATGCGCCCAGTTGACTCGAGTAACGGACACCAGGGCGGCCCCGCCGTGCGCGGCCAGGCCCGAGCCGCTGAGGTTCACGCCGCCAAGGCCGAGGGTCGCTCCCCGTCGCGCGCCCACTGGCGCGCGGCTGCGGCCAGCACCCCCGCCGTGGAGGTGAGCTTCTCGCCTGAGGCCACGGCAGCCATTGACGAGACGGCCACCACCACGGCGCCGGCGCCCCCCGTCGAGAGCCCGGTGGTCGAGTCCACTGGGGTCGCGACCGACGCCACGTCCGCCGCGGCCCTCGTGGCCGAGGCCATCGTCGCGAGCTCGATCATCACGGCGGAGCCGGGAATGTACGTCGATGTCGTGGTGTAGGCGGCCGCTCGTCGCGAGCGAAAGGTACATGGGTAGTCGGTCCTTCAGAACGCCCAGCCCACGTTGGTGTGCGCCGCAGGCAGCACCCCGTGGATGCCGACGCCGGCGGGACCGTAGTCGAACCACGACACCCCGAGACCACCGGCCAGGACGAGGCCAAAGTCCGCCACCCAGGTGTAGCCCGCGAGCGCGCTGGTGTAGCCACCGATGCCCGGTTCAGCGCTGTCTACCCACGCGAGCACGCCGCGCGCCATGAGCCAGCCCCCCTCCGGCGCACGACCGTGGAAGAACCAGCGGAGGCCGGCCTCGGCGCCGTAGCCGCGGTACGGCCCGGCGGGCTCGCCGAGCAAGGAGTCGTAGAGGCGTAGCGACGGGCCGGCGTAGAGAGAGAAGCGAGGATGGAAGGCCGTTTCAACCTGCACGTGCGCAAAGCCGAGGGCGAAGGTGAGGGGATCGACGGTCACGGTCCACATCGGTTCCGCTGAGGCCGCGAGCGAGGTGAGGAAGAACATCGAGCGCACTCTATGCAGCGACCAGGCCGCGCGTGAGCGCTGTCAACGACCAAGGTGAGGCCGGGAAGAAGGCCCCCGCAGCACGCTCACGCCCGTTACGGAGCCGCGCAGGGGCCCGCGGACGATCGGGATCCACTCATCCCCCGGAAAACAAGACACTCGGCATAGTCATCCTAGAAGAAATAGGACTCGCGTGCCTTTTTTGGCCTGAAACAGGGTCTGTGGTCTGGGTCCCCACAGCATTGTCGGCGTTCGCTGGTTGGGCCACCAGGCTTCCCGGGGCTTCGAGTCCTATTTTTTCCCCGATGACTGGGGGGAGTGTCTCAAAAACTGCTGGATGACCTCCACATTTCATGTCGCGACACGAGCGTCGCGGGTTCCTGGCGCTCGTGCGAGCGACGTACCACCCGACGCGAGGTCCCGCCGCGCGCGCGGGGTGGCCTTCGAGCGGTGTAGGCAACCACGCGTCGCGGAACGCAAAGTAGACACATGTCGCGACACCAGCGTCGCGGGTTTCTGCCACTCATGCGAGCGACGTACCACCCGACGCGAGGTCCCGCCGCGAGCGCACGCTCACCTTCGCCCCGCGCAAGTCAAGACGGTCGGTCGCGTGCCATGAGGCACCGTGTCGCGACCTGAGCCACCTTGGCCCGGAAGCGTGGGACAGCGACCCCGGTAGCACCGAAGTCGAGCGCGCTCCAGTGTCGCGACAGCGTGCTCTCGACGTGACCCGAGAGCCGAACCCGCGGCAGGTGGCCGTCCGCCTACTTCACCGCCGCCACCACCTTCTGCGCCTTGCCGTCGGCGAAGGGCCCGCGCTCGTGCAGGTGGATCTTCCCGTCGCCCGACACCACGTAGACGTCCACGAACTGCGCGTCCGAAGCCAGCGGCGCCTTCAGGTCGGGCGGCTCGAGAAACACCGGGACAGTCCGCGCCTCGCGATCCGCATCGAGCCCGGCGCGCAGCCCCATGATCACCGGCGCGTCGAAGACCGTCCCGAGGTTGCCGACCAGAGGCAGCGACCAGAACTCTGCCTTGTAGCGAAGGAAGTACCCCGTCCAGGCGTGCAGATCGTCATCCTGTGCACGAGACCAACCCACGAGCACCGCCACGCGCGCGCTGCCGATGTCGGCGGGCAACTTGAGGCGTTTGTCCTCGAGAGTGAAGAGGTCGAGGGTGGGAAATGTGGCCGCCATGGCCGCCGCGCAGAACAACAACATGGCGAAGCGCTATCCGGTCGGCGCTTGACCGACCCCGGCCGGATGCCCTACCCTGCGACGCCAACCCGGAGTCCACCTTGTTCGCCCTCCTTCTCGCCCTGAGCCTCGCCGAGGCCAAGCCCCTCGCCATCGACGTGCTCACGCCGAGCACCGCCATCCCCGAGAAGGGCGTGGTGGTCGTCACCCAGTCGACCGAGATTGCGGCCGCCCCGCAGTTCGTTCAGTCCTACCTCCAGGACCTCAACACCTGGCCCACTTGGACCGCGTGGTCGAAGGACCGCGACCCCGGCGCCACCTGGACCTTCAGCGGTGACGTCGGCAAGACCGGCCACACGATGAGCTGGGACGGCAAGGTGCTCATGACCGGGCGCCTGGCGCTCACCGCCGTCAACGAGAACGCCGGGATCGCCTACGACACCTGGTTCGGCAAGTCGAAAGATCCGGCGAAGGGCCGCATCACCGTGACCGCCAGCGGCGCGGGCTCGAAGGTGGAGTGGCAGGACGTCACGCAGTGGGGTTTCCCCGCCAGCCTCTTCTTCCCGGCGAAGAAGCTCAACGAGATGGTGAGCGCCGACTTCGTGGTGGGGCTCGGCAAGCTCAAGGCCCTGGCCGAGGCGGACGCGGCCAAGGCCGCTGCCGAGGAAGCCGCGAAGAAGGCCGCCGAGGAGGCTGCAAAGAAGGCCGCCGAGGAAGCCGCCGCCAAGGCCGCCGCGGAGGAAGCCGCGAAGAAGGCCGCCGAGGAGGCCGCCGCCAAGGCGGCCGCGGAAGCCGCCGCAAAGTCCAAGAAGAAGAAGAGGTAGCGCCCTACCGCGCGGCGACCAGCTTCACCTTGAGCACCACCGAGTCCTGGATGAGGTCGTCGGGCTTGCCCGGGTAGCTCACGCCGAAGTCCTGGCGGTTGATGGTGAACTCGGTCTCCGCCGACACCGTCGCCGCATCGATGCTGACGGTAGCGGGGAAGCTCAGCTGCTTGGTGACGCCGTGAAGCGTGAGATCGCCGGTGACGGTGCCGTCGGTCACCGTGCCCACGAACTTCGACTCCGGCATCGTGTCGACCGAGAAGAAGTCCTCGTTCTTCAGGTGACCGGTGAGCTTCTCGCTGTCGGCCATGAGCGCGGCCATCTTCACCACCACCTCGACACCCACGAGCTTCTCGCCCTCGACCTTGAGCGTGCCGCCGAAGTCGGGGAAGTTGATGTCATGCGTCTTGGTGATCTTGGCGCCCTTCGCCGAGATCGTCGAGCGCGCGGGATCGATGGCCAGGCCCGTGCCCGACGGCGCAGGCGCGGGCGCGGGCGCCTCGGCCTTCGGGGCAGGCGCCTCCACCTTCGCGGCCGGGGCTTTCTGAGACAGATCCTCGGCGCAGGCGAGGACGAGCAGCAAGGCAAACATGGACGCTCCGTGAGAAGGCACCCGCTAATCCGCTGCGGCGAGCGTGCTCGGAAGCACGGGGCGCCGTTACGTCGATTCTCCGCCGAGGTCGCGATCAAAGCGGGCCTCGCGAAGCACATTTGCAACCGCGCCACTCTCCACGAAGCCGCCGTCGGCACTCATCTCGCCCTTTCCGCAGTTCACCGCCACCTGGGCGTCGAAGTTGTTGGGGTCGCAGGCGGTGATGAAGCCGAGGATGAGGAAGCGCCCCGGCACCTCGCCAAGGTTCATGCCCGTCTGAAAAAGCCGCTCGAGACGCGCGAGATCGCCCAGCATGCCCAGGGTCTTGAGGTTGGCCCCGTTGCGCGCGAGGGAGGCGAGGAGCCGCGCCTTCGCGAAGTTGGGGTGGTCCTCGAAACCCTCCGCGTAGCGATCCGCAGCGACGCCGAGGGCGTCGAGGTCGAGGAAGTCGGAGATGGGTTTTCCGCCGCCCTCACCGTCGCGCACCATCATGTAGTGCTGCACGTACAAGCACTTCTTTACCTTGAAGGTAGACAACATGGCGAAGTAGAGCTTGTTGAAGTTCTCGATGTCGGTGCGGCGGATCGAGGGCTCCTGCTCTGTCAAGAGATCGATGATCTCGTCGGGCATGAGCATCGAGGCGGAGAGACCCTCGCCCTCCGACGCCGCGTGACGCGCGCTGCCGAGCATGCGCAATCCGAGGAAGAACACCTCGCGCACGTGGCTATTGCGGGGCTCCATCGCGAAACGCAGCACCCGCGACACTTCCTTGTCGTTGACACCCTTGGCCACCACCACGATGAGCGAGGTGGCGATGCCGAGCTCACGCATGTTCTCCAGCGCGGCGAGGCGGGCCTTGTTGAGCGGGCGCCCGCGAAGCACCTTGTTGGCGTTGTCGTCGAGGCCGTCGAACTGGAGGAAGACCTCGTCGACCCCCGCAGCGCGGATCTTCTCGGCGTAGGCGCGGTTGGCGAGCTTCAGGCCGTTGGTGTGTAGGGCGGCGATGCCCCCGCGCGACTTCACGGCGCGGATCCAGTCCTCCAGGTCTTCACGGAGCGTCGGCTCCGCCGCCATGAGATCCACCTTGATCCCCCGACGTTCGCTGAGGAGGTCGCGCAAGCGGTCGATTCCCAGATCGGGCGTCTCGGCCTGGTTGGCGCGCGCGAGGCAGATCGGGCAATCGAGGTTGCACTTCTCCGTCATCCGCACGATGTAGTCGCGCTGAGGGTAACACTCGGCGTTCACCTTGAAGTAATAGCGGTCGAGCCGCTCCCAGCTGTCGGGCGCGTGCGACATCAGCTGGGTGGTGATCCCGTGCGTGGGGCAGAGTTTTTCGAGTCGCGCCTCGGCGTTGTCGCGCACCACCCGGGCGGGCACATCGGCGAGGCACTCGTTGCAGCGGCCACGCGTGTCGCGCACCAGGCGCGTGCCTTCGGGCAGCGCGAAGTTCCGGAGCGGCGTGGCCGGTGTGGGCTCGGCGTCGTCGACGTCGACGGCGGTCGCCGTCCCGGCCACGAGCTGGTGGGCGCGTCGCACCGCGCGCGGAAACAGGTCGTCAGACTCGCGACGAGCGTGCACCGCAAGGTCGTCGAGCATCGCCAGGAGATCGGGCTCGTACTTGCCTGCCTGCACCGAGGCGTTCCGCAGGCACCCCTCCAGGGTGGTGATGCAGTCGTGCTCGTAGTCCATCTGCTTGATGGGTGCTTCCACGCCGCAGCCAAGCGGCGCGTCGCCCTGGTCCATCGCGCGGCACAAGGGGAAGAGAATCTGCTCCTCCTTGTCGAGATGAGGCAGCAAGACCGCCAGTAGTTGGAGCCAGGGTTCCGTCAGAGCCTTGGGCGCCTCGATCTGTTGCCAGGCGGCCGAGAGACGCGGAATCTCGCGCTTGAGCAGCGCGTGGTGGGTGGCCAGGATTTCGTCGATGTCGGGGCTGAGGCGGTCGGTCATGCGGCCCATTCTTGCAAGGTACGTGCCTGCGCGCAGGGCGGCTTTTTGACCGACTCACGTGCCGAAAGACACACCCACGTGTGTCATAAACATCAAGGCGAACCACAGCAACGCGGCCAACCCCCAGTGCAAGCTTCCTCGGCGAGCGCCATCTGTCTTTGCCGGTCGGTCTCGAGCAGCGACTGGGTGCAAACGAGCTGGGGCCGGAGCGGGCTGTCGCCATACCGAGCCAGCAAGGTGTTGAGCTCGAGCCGCGCCTCCACGTCGCGACCCGATCGTGCGAGCGCTTCAGCCAGCGACGCCCGGCTGCTCGCGGTGTCGAGGATGCCGATGGCGCCTTGCCAGTAGGCGACCGCATTCGACCAGTCGCCGGCGCTCTCGGCAACCGATGCGGCCACCAGCCAGGTGACCTCGAAGTCGCGGCCGACGCCGACGAGTCGCTCGCCTGCGGCGTGCATGGCCACCATGTCCCTGGCCTCGGCCGCCGCGCTCATCGCCTCCATCTCCTTGGCCGTGGCACCGGGGACGATGCGCAGGCCGCCCGGCAGGCAGATCTCGCCGCAGCGGTACAGGTTGGTGTAGAGCGTCGTGGGGCCGTCGCCACAGTCCACGGACCACCGGTCGACCACGTCGGGACCGAATCGCGGTGCCCCGGAGGGCGGCGAGCTCGACTCGACGGGCGCCGCGCCCACGTTGCCCAGGCGCTGGTACGCGGCGATGCTGCCGTCTGCGCAGGCGAGGCGGTCGCCCCACAGGCGGTTGCCCGCGGCCATGACCCCCCACTCCAGGGGCAGCTCAGGAGACGATCCCAGCGCGCTCCCCGCGGGGCACGCCGGCGGATCGTCACCACGCCGGGGGCAGCTCGGGCTCGGTTCGCTCCAGATCGAGGCATTGCCCATCGCCGGGGGCTCGGCAGGCTTGGGACAGGCCAACAAGAACAGGAGCACGAGCACCTCGGCGGTGGGCCTGCGATAGCCTGCGCCGATGTCCGTGGCCTCCCTCGGTTCCGACCTGCGCGCGCTCGCCACCTCGCCCCGCGAGCTGTGGATTGTATACCTGATGAAGTTCCTCGAGAGCGTCGGGTACTTCACGATGTACTCGATGCTTCCGCTCTACCTGTCGGACGACTTCAGTCTCAGCGACGAGGGGGCGGCGGGCGTGACCGGAACGTGGACGAGCGCCATCTCGATCTTCGTATTCGTGGCCGGCTTCATCGCCGACGCCATGGGAGTGAAACGCGCGCTCCTCATCGCGGCCTTGTCCACCGCCGTAGGGCGCTTACTGCTCGCCTTCTCGCCCTCGCTCCCGGCCGCCTACGTGGCCCTCGCCCTCGGCGTGTGGGGCGTAGGGTCGATGAAGCCGACGATGAACGCTGCCGTACGCAACTTTGCCGCCCCGGCGGCCGTCGCCTTCGGCTTCTCGCTCTACTACGTGGTGATGAACCTCGGGTCGTTGTCACAGGGCCCGATCATCACCAACTTCCGCGAGTGGTTCAAAGCCGGCGTCACGCTCGGGACCTTCCAACTGAGCGCGGCCCAGTGTATCTTCCTCGTCGGCGGCGTGTGTTCCACGATCAACGTGCTCCTCGCGCTGCTCATGCGCGAGTCGCCCCCGGGGGCCGCGGCGCCGGCGGCCAATCGTGAGCGCAACCCCCTACTCATCGCGCGGGAGGTGCTCGCCGAGAAGGCCTTCTGGGTGTTCATGGCGTTCGTCGGCTTGCTGACGCTCGTGCGCCTCATCTTCCAGCACGCGCACCTCACCTGGCCGAAGTACACGCTCCGCAGCTTTGGCGACGACTTCGAGTTCGCCTACTACTGGTCGCTCAACCCGCTCCTGGTGATCCTCCTCACCCCGGCGGCCACCGCGCTCACGCGGCGTTTTCCGCCCTACCCGGTGATCGTCTTCGGCTCGGTGATCTCTGCAATCTCCGTCTTCGCGATGGCGCTGTCCACCACCATAGCGGCGAGTGTCACATTCATCGTGGTGTTGTCGATCGGCGAGATTCTCTGGTCGCCGCGCCTCTACGAGTACACCGCCACCATCGCCCCGCGCGGTCGCGAGTCGTCGTACATGGGCCTCTCGGAGGTGCCCTTGTTCCTCGCCAAACCAGTAGCGGCGATCATCTCCGGCTGGATGTTGTCGCGCTACTGCCCGGCCGAGGGCGCGCGCGATCCGGAGACGATGTGGCTCATCATCGGCGCCTTCACGCTGGCGGCGCCCGTGGTCATGCTCTTCACAAGACGGTGGCTGGAAGCTCCGGAACGAGCGGCGTAGCCGCCGGGACGGTCGCGCTGAGGATCGTCGGAAACATCGTGCGCCAGGTGGGCCAGTCGTGCCCGGCCGGGTCGCGCCACTTCAAGACATCGACGCGGGCACCGGCCCGGTCGAGCGTTTCGGCCGCCCCGTCGGTGTAGGCGGGATTCTCGTAGCGTTCCCCGATGCCCAAGACGAAGCGCCCGCGCCGAAGCTGGGCCAGCAGGGGACCGCTGAGACCGGCGACGAACTGTCGCGGGTCGTGGAAGTACCAGTCCTCGTTCCAGAACCCCTCGAGTCGGCGTTCCATCAAGTACGTCCCCGAGAGGCCCACGCACAGGTCTACGCGGTCGGGGCGCCGCGTGGCGGCGAGCCAGCTCTGGTAGGCGCCGAGCGAGATGCCGCCCACGCCCACGCTCTGCGGCCCGGCGTCGTACTCGATGAGCGGGAAGACCTCGTCCTCGACGAACTTCGAGTAGCGCACCTGCCAGCCGATCTTCTCGGCGGCCGGGATCTCCGCGAGCCATCCGCGTCGGCACACGCTATCGACACTATACAGCCTGATTCGGCCATTTTCCCACAGGGGCGCCAGCGCGGCCACCAGCTTGAAGCGCTCGACGTCGAGATGGTCGGCCCCGCCCGTGGGGAAGAGGAGGAAGGGCTTGCCCGCGTAGCCCCAGCGGGCCACCGACATCGAGGCGTCGAGGTGAGGGCTCGTCCATGTCCAGCTTGTGCGCATCGTGGCGGAATCGTGCCGGACCGGTATCGGCTGCGCAAGACTCTGCCTGAGGCCCTGACTGCTTTCTCACCGCGGCGGGGGGAGGGGCCACCAGGCGAAGCTGTCGTTGCCCTGGGAGGGCCCGGCCAGGCGGGTCAACAAGTCGACCGCCTCGGTGGGCGTGCGGCTCAGGTGGGCGACGATGCCCACCACGCCGAGGTTCGCGAGGTCTTGGAGGTCGTCGCTGTCGAGCTTCTCGGCCCTCCGGATGGCGGCGTCGAGCTTCACCGTGGGGGCACTGGCACCGCCGTTGGGCGAGGCGAGAACGTTGGGCTGCGCCGCGCGGCGACCGTGGGGGCGCGAGCGCTCGATCCCGAGGAGCGCGTCGATGAACGGCTGTTGTCTCGCCCATTGTTTGAAGTCGGCAGGCCACAGGAAGTCGTCCCACATCGACATGCCGTTCACCATCGGGCGATGGTGCTGCGCCCACTGGCTGAGGAACTGCTTGCCCGCGTCGGGGTCGAGCATCGGGAGGAGGAGCACCGGCCCGGGGGGCAGCGCGTCGGCCCACATCGGGCGCCGGGGCGCCTTCCAGCTCGTGAGTTCCCCGGGGGTCAGGAGCGCCTGCACCACGCTGAGCCCGACGCCGAGCATGGCAAGAGCGCGAGGGCGCCTCCCCGCAGACGCGCAGGCCGCCGCGCAGGCTGCCGCGCCCACCACCACCCCTGCGAGCGCCCGATGGGGCCACCAGAAGCGGTGGAACCCCGGGAGCTCACGCAAGAGCGCCAGAGGCGTGTGAACCCCCTCGATGGGGCCGATGGTGACGCGCTCACCCACCGCCACGCCCACGAGGAAAAGCATCGCGAGCACGATACCGCCGAGTCGGGCGCGCTCACGGGTGGCCAGGCCGAGGAGCGCCACGCCGAAGAGCAGTTGCGGCACGTACATCGCGGTACGGAGCGCGTCGCGACCCGGAAACCCTGCGAAGAGCCGGGTGGCGTTGGGGACGGGCGACTCCATGTTCGCGCCGGGCATCTCGGACCAGGTGCTCGCGACGTACAGGGCGAAGGGGGCGGCGATGAGCCCAGGGACCAGCGCGGTGACGGCGAGGGCGCGCACCGTGTGGAGGCGCCCGTGGCCCAGCATCGCGCCGAGGTAGAGCCCGCCAACGACAATGCAACCAAAAAAGCCGTAGAACCAGTACTCCAGCGCCGCGACCGCCAGCCACAAGCCCGAGAAGAAGGCGGGACGAAGTCGCGACTCGTCGGGCCGCGTGGCGGTCCACGCGAAGCCGAGGGCGAGGCACAACGGCGCAAGCACGGCCTGGGTCACCCGGCCCATCTGCGTCTCGCACCACGCGTAGGGCGCGAAGGCCACCACCAGCGCCGCGAGGGGCCCGGCGACACCGCGTCCGCCGATGCGCTCGCCCATCCAGCCGGCAGCGAGGCCGTTGCTCACCAGCACCACCGCCACGAAGGCCGCCATGCCGTGCTGGAGGCCGAGCGCGCCGAGGAATGGCGCGGCGATCACCGCGTCGATGACGTTCTGGATGCCGAGCAAGAACGGGCGCCCGAGCGGGTACCACATCGCGTCGGCGTGGAGCAGGTCGACGTTGCCGAGCAGCGCCTGGCGCACGTACTCGTAGACGAACAGGGTGTGCGCGCCGTCGAGGGGGACGCTGGCCTGGCCGGGGATCTCGCCCTCGGCGAGCCCCCGGGCGAAGGGGAGCAACCCGAGCACGCTCGCGACGACCACGAGGGCTCGGTCCCACCACGCGCGAATCACCTCGCCTAGTTAGCCGCTCAGCCCCGCCGGAGCCTACCCCATGGCGTTCGTCCCCATGTTCCCCATCGGAAAGCCGCTGGCCGAGGCCGTCGACGCGGCGACTGCAAACGCTCGGGCCGAGCGCAACGCCACCCGCGAAGCCGCGCTCGCCGAGAAGCAGGCCGCCGTGCGGGCCGGCTGGGGGGCCGAGGCCGCCGCCCGGGTGCACGAGAAGGGCAAGCTGACCACCTGGGAACGCGTGGAGCGGCTGGTCGACGCGGGGTCGCCGGTCTTGCCCGTGAACAGCTACGTCAACTGGGGACGCCAGTGGAAAGGCAGCAAGCGCCAGGCCCCCGGGGCCGGCGTCGTCACCGCCTACTGCAAGGTGGCCGGGCGCTGGGTGGTGCTCATCGCCAACGACAACACTGTCGCGAGCGGCTCGTGGTGGCCGATGTCGCCCGAGAAGATCGAACGCGCGCAGGAGATGGCCCTTCGGCTGCGTGTACCCGTGGTGTACCTCGTGGACTGCTCGGGCCTCTTCTTGCCGGAACAAGCCTTGTCTTTCCCGGGGCGCCGGGGCGCCGGGCACATCTTCCGCATGAACTCGGTGCTCGCCGCCAACGGGATCCCGCAGGTGGCGGGCGTCTTCGGCGATTGCATCGCCGGCGGCGGGTACATGCCGATCATCTCCGACCGCGTGTACATGACGGAGTGCGCCTACATGGTGATCGCCGGCGCGGCGCTCATCAAGGGGGCGAAGTCGCAACACCTCACTTCGCTCGACATCGGCGGCCCCGAGGTGCACGTGCACCAGTCGGCGTGCGCCGACGATCGCGTGCCCGACGACGCCACCGCGATCATCCGCATCCGCGAGGAGTTGGCCCGCCTGCCATCGAGCGGCGCCGACTTCTACCGGGGCGGCGTGCTGCCCGCGCGGCCGAAGCACGACCCCGCCGAACTTGGCGCGGTGATCCCCGACGATCACCGCCACGTGTACAGCGCGCACGACATGCTGGCGCGCCTGGTCGACGACTCCCTCTTCTTCGAGGCCCTGCCCGACCGCGGCACCGAGATGGTCTGCGGCGTGGGTCGCGTGAATGGCCTGTGGGTGGGCTTCGTGGCCAACAACGTGATGCCCACGCCCCACCCCGATCGTCCGGGCGAGATGCGAGGCGGCGGCATCTTGTACCGCGACGGCATCGCGAAGGTGTCCGCGTTTTCTCGCGCCTGCAACGAGGACGGCGTGCCGATCGTCTGGATGCAAGACATTGCCGGCTTCGACATCGGCGTGGAGGCGGAGGCCCAGGGCCTGCTCGGCTACGGTTCTTCCCTGATCTACACCAACAGCACCAACACCGTACCCATGGCGACGGTGCTGCTCCGCAAGGCGAGCGGCGCCGGCTACTACGCGATGGCCGGACTGCCCTACGAGCCGGTGATCCAGCTGAGCACACCGCTCACCCGCCTGGCGGTGATGGAGGGGCGCACGCTGGCAATCGCCGCCTTCAACACGAAGCTCGACGATAACTTCGAGATCGCGAGCGATGATCCCGACGAGCGGGCGCAGATCCAGAAGGCGATGGACGAGACGGCCGCGCGCATCGAGGCCGACATGGACCCCATCGCCGCCGCCTCGCGAATGGACACCGACGAGGTTGTTCCCCTGGGACAGGTGCGCGACTACCTGGAAGCCTTCGCCGAGATGGCCTACCAGAGCCCACGTCATGTCAGAAACCCCCGCATCTGGAGCCTGCACGACCTCGTGGCGCTCACGCGCGGCGGGGTGGCCCACGTCGAGAAGGCAGTCACTGCCACGCCGGTCGAGGCGCCCGTGGAAGGATTGCTGCCCATCCGTGTCGCGACCGCAGGTACATTTTGGCAACGCCCCTCGCCCCGCGACGCCAACTACGTGGAGGTGGGGGGACGCGTTGAGCAGGGCCGTACCATCGGCCTCATCGAGGTGATGAAGACCTTCGCCCCGGTGGCCGCCACGATGTCGGGCACGCTCGATCGCTGGGCCGTGGGGGACGGCGCCGCGGTGGAGGCGGGGACCGTGGTGGGCTGGATGAAACCCTAGCTACTGAGTTGGTTGCCCAGCGGTAGCTTACGGATGCGCTTCCCGGTGGCCGCGAAGATCGCGTTGCACACCGCCCCCGGGAGCGGCGGCAGGCCCACCTCGCCGATGCCGCCGGGGGCCTCGCGCGAGGGGACGATCACCACCTGCACGTCGGGCATCATCGCGATGCCCATCAGCGGGTAGTTGTGGAAGTTCGACTGCTGGACCGCGCCATCGACAAGCGTGATCGCCTCGCCGAGCATCATCGAGAGGCCATGCCCGATCGCGCTCTCCACCTGCGCCTTGATGGTGTCGGGATGAACAATCTGCCCGGCGTCGACCGCGGCCGTCACCCGGTGCACCTTGAGCTGGCCACCACCGCTCACGCTCACGTCCGCGACCTCGGCCACGATGCTTCCGAAGCTCTTGAAGATCGCCACGCCACGCGACTGCCCGGCGGGGAGGGGACCGGCGGCCTCGACCGCCATGTTGAAGCAGTTGAGGAAGCGCGGGTTGTCCGCGAGCAGTTTGCGACGGTACTCGATGGGATCCGCCTTCGCCGCCAGCGCACACTCGTCGACGAAGCTCTCCATGATGAAGCCGTTGTGGCTCCCGTGCACCGAGCGCCACCAGCCCACCGGGATCGGCAATTCCACCCGCGCGTAGTCGACCTGCGAGTTGGCGACGCCGTAGGGGTGGTGCATCACGCCGTCGGTGACCGTGCCAATGAAGGCCTCGAGCCCGAGCAAGAACTCGGGGACGAGCATCTGGCCGATGTTCTGACTCGCCATCTGCGCATAGAAGTCGTGGATCAACCCGTCTGCACCGAGTCCGGCCCGCAAGCGCGCCACGGTGGCCGGACGGTAGTAGCCAAAGGCGAAGGCCTCCTCGCGCGTGTAAATGAGCTTCACTGGCTTGCCGGTGTGCTTCGAGAGCCGCACCGCCGCGTCGGTGAAGTCCCAGAAGCCCTTGCGTCCGAAGCCGCCGCCGAGGAAGGTTGTGTGAATGAACACCTTCGAGGCGGGCAGCCCGGCGATGGGGGCGGCGTTCATCTGCACGAACTGTTGCGCCTGCGTGGGCGCCCAGATGTCGCAACGGTCGGGCTGCACCCAGGCCAGGGCGGTGGGCGTCTCGATGGGGGCGTGGTCGAGGTAAGGCACCTCGAAGGTGGACTCGATCGTCGTGGCGCCCACGGCGTTGCCGTGTTTCCAGGCCTTCCTGCCGAGGTCGAGCGAACCGTGCAGGGTTTCTGACACCTTCACGCTGTCGAGCCCCTTGCTCGGGCCGGCGTCCCAGGTGACGACCAGGGCCTCGTAGCCTTTCTTGGCCGCCCAGAAATGCTCGGCCACCACCGCCACGGCCTCGATGCCGTCGACCTTGAAGATGTCGACCACGCCGGGCACCTTCCGCGCCGCCGCGTCGTCGAGGGCCACGAAGGTGCCGCCGTGGTGAGGACAGTGCTTGATCGTGGCGTGCAACATGCCGTCGAGCTGCGGATCAGCCCCGAAGACGGCCGTGCCGTTCACCTTGGGGGGCAAGTCCAGCCGCTGGGGGCTGGTGCCAAGCAACTTGAACTGCGATGGGTCTTTCAGCCGCGGTTTCGATGGCGCCGGCAAGAGCGCCGCCTCGGCGGCGAGCTCGGCGTAGGTGGCTGACTTGTCGCCGGATCGCACCGTGCCCGCCCCGGTGACGCAGTCAGCCGCCGACACGCCCCAGCGCGAGGCCGCCGCCGCCACGAGCATCTCTCGAGCCGCAGCCCCGGCCTCGCGCAGGGCCGCCCAGTAGCCGCGCACCGAGAGGCTGCCGCCGGTGACCTGCGAGGAGCCCGGGTAATCGACGTTGAGGTGCTGGTAGGCCCGGTCGGCCGGGGCGGACTCCACGCGCACGCGGGCGAAGTCGGCATCGAGCTCCTCGGCGAGGATCATCGGCAGCGAGGTGTACACGCCCTGGCCCATCTCGCTGGCGCCCATGCGCAAGGTGACGGTGCCATCGGGCGCCACGCGCACGTAAGCGTTCAGATCGTGCGACTCGCCGGGGTGGGGCAGCCCGAGTCCGATGGTGTCGTCGACCACGGGCAGGTGGGCGCAGCCGGGCATCGCGAAGCCGACCACCAGGCCAGCCGCCGAGGCGAGCATCGCGCGTCGCGACAGGTTGACGGCGCTCATTGCGCACCTCCGCCCGGCGTCGCGGCGGGCGGGTCGATCGCAACCTCGACCGCCGGCTCGGGGACGGCCATGTTGCCGGCGCAGGCGTGAATCGCCTTGCGAATGCGGTGGTACGTGGCGCAGCGGCAGAGGTTGGTCATGCTGGCGTCGATGTCGGCGTCGCTCGGGCGCGGGTTCTGGTTCAGCATCGCCGCCGCGGCCATGATCTGGCCCGACTGGCAGTAGCCACACTGCGGCACCTGGTGCTCGATCCACGCGTCCTGGACGGGGTGATCGAGGTGCTCGATGGTGACGATCTTGACCCCGGCGCAGGCCGCCACCGGCAGCACGCAGGACCGCACGGCCATCCCGTCGTAATGCACGGTGCAGGCGCCGCAGAGGCCCATGGCACAGCCGTAGCGCGTGCCTTTGAGGCCGAGCGTGTCGCGCAGCACCCACAAGAGGGGGGTGTTCGGGTCGACCTCGACCTTGTGGATCGCACCGTTGATGTTCAGCTCGAGCATGCGGGACTCCGGGTCGCCGGCCGTCTAACGCCCCGGTTCGTCGAGGGCGGCCGCGATCACGAGGTCGCCCGCCACGTTCAGCGTGGTGCGACACATGTCGAGGAAGCGATCGATGCCCACCAGCACGCCCACGCTCTCGGGCGGGATCCCGAGCGAGGCGGCCAGGGCCGCGATCACCGGCATCGACGCGCCGGGCACCCCGGCCGTGCCCACGCCGGCCGCCACGGCGACGAGCACGACGAATCCTTGCTGGGCGAGGGAGAGGTCCACCCCGTAGAGCTGCGCCAGGTAGAGCACCGCGACCCCCTCGAACAGTGCCGTCCCGTTCTGGTTGGCGGAGGCGCCGACCGTCAGCACGAAGCGCGCCAGGTCGGGGCGGAGCCGCAGCTCGGTCTCCGCCACGCGCAGCGTCGTCGGCAATGTAGCCGCGCTCGACGCCGTGGAGAAAGCCATCGCCAGCGCCGGTTGCACGGCGCGGTAGAACGACAGGGGCGATCGTTTGCCGAGGAGCTTGAGCACCAGCGGGTACACCACGAGCCCCTGGACCAGGATCGCGCCGAGCACCACGCCCACGAAGCGCGCGAGCGGGGCGAGCCCACCGAGGCCAGTCTTGGCCACCATCGTGGCGGTGAGCCCGGCCACCCCGAGGGGTGCCAACCACATGACCATCTGCACGCCCTGGACGAGCACATCGAACAGGCCCTGCACGACGGCGCGGAAGGGCTCGGCGTTCTCGGTGCGCCGCAGCGCGAGGCCCACGAGCACGGCGACGATCAACACGCCGAGTAGCTCACCCTTGGCGGCAGCGGCGATCACGTTGTCGGGCACCATCTGCACGAAGGTGTCGACCGGGGAGCCGGTGATGGGCGCCACCGCGTCGCCCGCGGGGAGCGCGGCACGGTCTACGCCCCGACCGGGGTGCACCACGGTCACGAGCAAGAGCCCGATGGCGACGCCCGCCCCGGTGAGCCCGAGGGTGAGCGCGAAGGCCCGGCGGGCCACAGGCCCGATGGAGCCAGGCTTGAGCTCCGCCACGCCGAGCACCAGCGCCGCCGCGGCGAGCGGCATGACCAGGACCAGCAGGAGCCGCATGAAAAGTTGCCCCGCCGGGCGTGCGAAGTACTCGATCAGCCAGGGAGCCTCGGGGGCCACGAGGGCCCCGAGCAGGGCGCCGGCCACGAGGCCGAGGAGGATGCGGATGGCCATGGGCCGCCCGTATCAGGAATCCCCGTAGGCCCGGCGATATTGTTGCAGGTAGCCGAGGACCCGGCGCACGTAGCGACGAGTCTCCGTGAAGCTGATGTTCTCGGCGAACTCGTCGGCCTCGGGCGGTGTCGTGTAGGTGCCGAGCCAGCGCTCGACCGCCGCCTTGCCCCCGTTGTACCCCGCGATCACCAGGGGCAGCGAGGGCTGCACAGCCGCCCGGGAGAAGGACGAGTGCAAGAGCGAGAGCTCGGTCGTCCCGAGTCGCGCGTTGACGCCGGCGCGGTACAACTGCTCTGGATAGAAGCCCGGGATCTGGTCGCGCGCGAGGTCTTCGGCGAGGCGCGGCATGAGCTGCATGAGCCCCATCGCCCCCGCCGGCGAGGTGACGCGCGGATCGAGGCCGCTCTCGGCGTTCATGATGGCATAGGGCAAGAGCGGCTCCAGGCCGTGCTGCCGCGCGATCTGGTCGACGGTGCCGACGTGGGGCCGCGGGAGGCAACCTACCATCGCGCCGGGGCTGCCCTTGTGGGGACAGGCGAGCGCCTTGGCGCCCGCGTAGTCCTCGGCGCGCACGAGCAGGGCCGCGAAGGGGACCGCCGTGGCGACGTTGGCAGCGGCGGCTTCCTTGTGGGTGGCGAGCAGGGGCCGTCCCCAGTCGGCCATGCCGGCGTCGACCAGCGCGATCGCCGTCGAGAGGCCCGCTCGCGACGCCACCCAGGAGGGGGCGAGGCGAGGGGTCTCGCCGATGTCGACCTTTGGGTAGGTCTTGCCTAGCCTCTGGGCCGCGAACCAGGCGTAGCCGGTCTCCGGGTAGAGGGTCACCACCTGCTCGAGACCGGCCCGGTCGCCCTTGAGTCGGGCCCGCCAGTACCGGGCGGCCACGGCGATATCGACCTGAGGGTAGGCGCCGGTGAGCTTCTCCATCTCGTTGATGGCTTCGACTTCTTTGCCGAGGCGGTGGAGGTCCCAGGCCATGAACCAGCGCGCATCGCCGGCAAACTTGCCGCTTGGATACTTCGACAAGTAGGCGCGAAAGCCGTCGATGGCGCCCTGCAGCTCCCCGGCGTCGTGTTTCATGTAGCCGGGCTTGAAGCTGGCCTCGTCGGCCTGGGTGGACGAGGGGTGAGCCGCGACCAGCCCCTCGTAGAGCTTCTCGGCAGCGTCGTAGTCCCCGGCGCGTGCCGTCGCGAGCGCATACTGGAAGTAGTGCCGCGGGGAGCTGCGGGTGGAAGGTAAGGCCGCGTAGAGGTCGCGCGAGCGCGCGTAGGCCTTGCCGTCGAAGAACGCGTCGGCGAGGAAAACGCGCTCGTCCTCGGTGTCGAAGGGGTCCTTCGCGGCGATGCCATCAAGCAGGGGGATGGCCTCTGGAGCCTGTTTTTGCGCGATGAGCGCCTTGGCGCGTTCGAGGGCGAGCGCGCGCCCATCGACCGTGCCGTAGTCGGGGACGGGGGATCCCAGTTTCGCCAGTTGCGTGGCGGCACGATCGGCCCAGGGCGACATCGGGTGCTTGGTCCAGGCGGCGCGGTAGGCGGCCAGCGCCGCGTCTTTCTCGCCGCGGTCGTCGGCACCTGCGGCCAGCCAGAAACGAGCTTCCGGGGCTACTGATTGCACCTCGAGGAGGGCCCGGAGGCCGTCCCGGGCTTCGAGGGAGCGGCCCGCGAGCACCAGCGCCCGCCCGCGAAGCAGCTCGTCCTCAGAGCCCGGCAGGGCCACGCCGTCGAGGGTGGTCACCGCCTCGTCGGCGCGCTCCCGGTCCAGGAGGGCTCGCGCGCGCACGAACTTCGCGTAGGGAAGCAGGGACTTGTCGCTGATACCGCTGGCCACCTCGATGGCGCGGCCGTCGTCACCCCGCTCGTCGAGACAGCGGGCGAGCGCGAGAGACTCCACCGGCGCTTCTGGTGCGGTCAAGCTGGCGATCACCGTGTTGCAGTCGCCGGTAGCCATGGCGTCCCGCCAGTCGGCGGCGACAGCGAGGGAGAGGGCGAGCAACACGGGTCACCTCTTGACGGGTCAACGTATCCTTCAGACACCGCCCTGGCTGACAAGCGCCCGCGCAGAGGGCATACTGCGCTGCCCGGAGCGCCCATGCGTCGTGTCCTTACTGTGCTTGGTCTCTCGATCCTCGCTTGTACCGGCGCCACCGAAGACACCGCCGACGAGGAGAAGGATCCCTTCGAAAACGACGGCGACACCAACGACACCCACGACACCGAGGGCGAGTCCTTCGAGCAGACCGACAACTGCGAGGACTACTTGGACTGCGTGGCGGCGGTGTCGCCCGACGAGTACGACGACGCGGCCGACCGCTACGGTGCCGACGGCTCCTGCTGGGACGACGATGCCGACGAGGCCGAGGCCTGCGACGAGGCCTGCGACGACCTGCTCAACGCCCTCGGCGACGATTACCCCGACGAGGAGGCCTGCGGCGGCCGGCCAGACGACACCGGGAATCCCGACGACACCGGCAAGGACACCGGCGACACCGACACCGACACCGGCGGCGACACCGACACGGACACCGGCAGCGGGTCGACCGGCTGCCCGCTCGACGAGGGTGACTGGGGCATCTCCCTCGATTTCAGCCTGGACGATTGTGGCGCCGAGGGGATGGTGAGCGACCTCCCCGGCACGGTCACCTGCACTAACGACAGCCGCGGCGAGTTCGAGATCGCGACCACGATCGCCGGCAGCATCCCGCTCACGCTGGAGTGCAGCTCCTCCGGTCGCGACTTCACCTGCTCGGGCAACATGAGCGAGTTCGGCATCTCCTTGATCCTCGGCCTGTCGGGCGAAGCCAACACGAGCGGCAACTACGCCAGTGGCGACTTCGCCCTGGAGATCGTGGAGTACGGTTGCCGCAGCGAGGGCAGCTTCGAGATGGACCTGTAGTCGTAGGGCAGGGAATCCGCCGTCACCCGGCTGTCCCGCGCGACCTGATCGAGGCCCCGTCCGGCCCGAGAGCAGCGGGGTCGAGCCGAGGTGATCGAGGTGCCCGGGGCCCTAGTCATGGTCTGGGGGTGGCACCCCTGGCGCGCCCCATCGCGGAGCGCAGCGAAGCCGATGGGGACGCCAGGGGTGACAGGATCCCCCGGCCGAAGGCCGAGTGAGAGCCCCCGGGCACCGGGATCACCTGGCGGTCGGGGGTCCCCGTGTCGCGACACAGGGCCGGGCGGGGCCGCCCCAAAGTCAGAAGGAGGTCCCCGCCTCGAAGTAGAGCCCGTCGAGCGAACCAATCGGGATGCCGTCGCCAAGCACCGAGAAGGCGTAGCCCATCCGCCCGTACAGGGGAACTCCGTAGAAAGCGATGGCCGAGGCGCGTAGTTCGGCGCCCACACCCACGAGAGAGTTCTCGATCCCCGCCTCGTCCGCGTCGTCCCAGGCGTTGCCCGCGTCGACCACGAGCGCACCCGACACGTTGCGCATGAAGAAGGGGATGGTGCCCACGCCGCGCTCCACGTAGAGCACCGGGAAGCGGTACTCCCCGCTGGCCAGCCAGTAGGTCTCCCCGTTGCGGGTACCCGTGTAGAACCCACGGAGAGAACGCCACTCCTGCGGGATCACCGTGATGCCGTTCTCCGAGAAAGAACCACCGAGCCGGAAGCTGCCGTAGCGGAACTTGCTGCCGACGGAGAGGCCGCCGCTCGCCTTGAGCGCGAACACGTGGTTGGGCAACCACGGCGCAGGCCTGTACTCGCGCCACTCGCCGGTGAGTTGGAACTGGTCGAAGGCCTGCGGGGCGTTCTCCTCGTCGTAGTTCCAGCTGCCGAGCCACCAGGGTGTGTACTCGATGCCGGCGCCGAGAACGCGTGCTTTCTCGGGCGAGATGGAGAGCGCGTAGCTCTCACCCGAGCCGCGCGACCAGCCCGCCGTGAGCGTGGAGAAGAAGCCTCGCGTGGGCAGCGCGCCATAGTACACGTCGCCTGGGAGTTCGTCCTTCGGCTCTCGCAGCTCGCCGCGATAGGAGAAGCTGAAACCCGATTTATCGTCGAGCGGGTAGTAGCCGGACATCCCGCCACGGGTGCGGTGGTCCCAGTAGCGGATGCTCGTCTGTTCGATGCTCGGGATCCACGCGCCGCCGTCGGCCGGGGGTGAGCTATAGGCGTACATCGTGCCATATGGCGTCACGTAGGTGCCGCCCGAAGCCGCGAGCACCGTGCGCCACTTGTTGACGGTGAAGGAAGCGCCGCCCCCGAGGAAATCGGCGTCGGTGCGGTAGGTGGCGTAGGCGGAGTAGCCATACTGGCGCAACACATCCACGCCGCCTGTGTAAGCGGCGAGGTAGAAGCCCCAGTCGTCGCCCGTGGTGGTCAAAAGCGCGCCGGGCACCCAGAAACGAGGCGGGAAGAGCGTCGGGAGCGGGTTGTAGGGCTGTGCGCCCGGTACCGGCTCGACCGCCGCGCTCTCGGGGGCAGAATCGCCTTCCTTCTTCGCCTTCTTCGCGGCACGCTCCGCGCGGGCCTCCGCCAGCGCGCGAGGCTCAGGCTCCTCGCCATCCCGTTCGAACTCGCCTGGCACGCCGCGAGCCGCCCAGGGAAGCGCGCCCAGATCCTTGAATTTAGCGGGATCCAGCGCCATCGTGGCCACGCGCGCGCCCATCGAGGTGTAGCTGAGGAAGGCGAGCGACTGTCCCGAGGGGTGAGGGGAGGGGGCGTAGGCGCCGATGACCGCGTTGGTCACCCGATAGAGGCGTTCCTCGGCGAGATCGGCCGCGTAGACGTTGAGGATCCCGGACCGGTCGGAGGCGAAGTAGAGCCAGCGGCCGTCGGTGCTCCACGCGGGCTGCACGTCGAGGGCCATGTCGTTCGTCAGCGGGCGAATCGGGGTGCCGTCGGTCCCGTAGAGCCAGAGATCGCGCTTGCCGCCCGTGTGCACGCTCACCGCGAGGGTCTTGCCGTCAGGGGAGAAGCGCGGCGTGCTGAACTGCGTGCCGTCGGCGACCGTCGTCATCGGCAAGAGCCGCTGGTCGATGGTGAGCTCGGCCAGCTGGTTGTCCTGCAGCTCGTTGGTCACCGCGATGATGCGCGTGCCATCCGGCGAGAGCGCTGGATCGCGGGCCCGCTTGCCATCGGTCAGCTGTCGCGACGATTTCTTGTCGACGTCGTACATGAAGACGTCGTCGACCACCGTGTACAACTCGTCGACGTGCATCGACGCATACACGAAAGCCTTGCCGTCGTCGCGCCAGCTAATGTCGTCGGCGTACTTACCTTTCGACAGGATCTTCGCGGTCTTGCCGTCGCTGGTCCAGATGGCGCTTCCGCGTCGCGGGTCGCTGCAACTGAAAATGAGCCGCTCGCCCGTGGGTGCCCAGGCCGGCGCGCCGCAGGAGATCCCCTCGTTGGAGAGCCACTCGATGGGGGTCTCGCCCTCGGCGCGGACGGCGGCGGCCTGCAGCTCGTAGCGCTCGGTGAGGTGCGCCTTCCACTCGCGGTACAACTTCACGAAGTTATCGCCGAACGTGCGCTTCGCCGGAAGGAAGAAGGGCACGGAGGCGCCGTAGCGGTGAATCCACTCCGACCACTTGTCCATGCCACGGCTCTCGGCCACGTACTGCATGAAGTCCTGGCCGAAGAGGTAGCGGAGGTTGCCCCCGGGCGGCAGAGCCACGAAACCGTCCATGTTGCCGAGCGGCGGGAACCGATCTTCCAGCACCGAGGCCCGCTTGATCATGTCCACGCCCGGCGTGCGCCCGCGGCCGCCGACCGTGTGTCGTGTTTCCTCGAAGGTCGCAAAACCCTCCACGGTCCAGAGCGGCGCCACCTGGTGGGTGCTGATGAGCGAGCCGAAGAGCCACCGGGCCACCCGAGGCAGGCCCTCGACGGTATCGATGTGCACCACGTGCGCCAGCTCGTGAGTGACGATCGCCTCGTTCCAGTTCTCGTAGAGCCCGAGGGTGCTCTCGCCGGTGGGCTGGGTCACGTAGATGGTGATGATGTTCTTGGGGAGGATCTGCGCCATGCCGTTGGCGCTGTCGGTCCAGTCCACCAGCACGATGTCGATGGGTGTACGCGGCTCGTTGCCAATCTCCGGCACCAGGACCGCCCAGGCCTCCTCCGCCGCGGCCGCCATCTCCACCGCGATTCGCTCCTCGCCCCCGTGAAACGTGATGCGAAAGTGCTCGGTGGTGAGCGTTTGCCAGCGAAGGTCGGGATCCCAGGAGGCGGCCATCGCCACGGAGGAACACACGGCGGCGACGAGCAGGCCCAGCACGGCGCCCACGGTATCGCGCCGCGCTATGCTCCGCGCCGTCCATGTTCCGCTTCAGCACCGAGCTGCGCGTCGGCCTCCTCACCCTTTTCGTCCTCACCGCGGTGGGCTGGGGCATCATCCGCACCGACGACAAGCCGGGCGAGTCGGGCGACCCCTACACCTTGTATGCCGAGTTCCCCACGGCCGAGGGCGTCTTCGCCACCACCCCCATCCGCGTGGCGGGCGTCATCGTCGGGCACGTCGATCACCTCGAGCTCGTGGGCAATAGCGCGCGGCTCACGCTCGCCGTGCTCGACAGCGTGGAGGTGCCGGTCGACAGCTACGTGGCCCTGAAATCCGAGGGCATGCTGGGCGACAAGTCCGTGCGCCTCGTCCTGGGCACGTCCACCCAGATGATGCAACCGGGCGACATGCTCAAGACGGCCGACATGCCTCCCGACATGGAGAAAGTCCTCCGCCAGGTCGACGCGATCTCGGGCGACGTGAAGGCCATCACCGGCGACGTGCGCGACATCACCGGCGACGAGGCCACCCGGGAAGACCTGCGGCTCACCATCGAGAACATCCGCGTCCTCTCGGAGCAACTCCGCACCATCGCGGCCACCAACTCCGACGACATCGCCATCATCGCGCAGAACCTCAAGGACGTGAGCGAGGCGCTCAAGCAGGTGGTGGACAAGACCGGCGGCGACGTCGATGCCGAGATGGCCCAGATTCGCGCCGCCACCGAGAAGCTCGACGCGACGCTGGCGAACGTGGAGAAGATCACGGCCGGCATCCAGGCCGGGGAGGGGACGGTCGGCAAGCTGCTCAAGGACGACTCCACCATCGTGGCCGTGAACGACACCCTCGGGCAGGTCAACGACCTCGTAGGCGACGTGTCGCGCATCAAGACAGAAGTGTACTACCGCGGCGACTTCTACTTTGGAACGGATCCCAGCGATCCTCTGCTCGCTGAGAACCCCGTCGCGGGAGGGTCGCGACAAGGCATGGGTGTACGTTTCATGCCGGCCGAGGATCACTGGTACGTGTTCGAGCTGGCCGGACACCCGCAGGGCAGCATCTCGAGCGAAGAGCACGTGTTCCCTGACTTTGGCACAAGCTACGAAGAGCTGGTCGTCAAGCCGGGCTACCGCTTCAGTTTCCAGTTCGCGCGGCGGTGGAACGACGCGGTGCTGCGCTTCGGGGTGAAGGACAACGCAGGCGGGCTCGGCCTCGACTACTACCTGTTTCGCGACAAGCTCATGGTTGGAGCAGACATTTTCGACTTCGCCTATGGTAGTTACCCAGTGCTCGACGGCACGCCGAACTTGCAGGTCAACATGCGATTCCTGCCCTGGCGCCACCTGTACTTCGAGGCGGGTCTCGACAGCGTCCTGATGGGCGCCAAGTACGGCTACGTGACCGCCTACGGCGGCGGCGGCTTCTACTTCGATGATCGCGACATCAAGTTCATCCTCGCCGCGGTACCCATCAAACCGTAGCAAAGGCCAAGCCCTAGCAAAGGCCAACGCGCGCACATGCCCCCGTCGCGCCGGGACGGTTACATCGCGGCCCTCTCATCTACTGCCCGCGGAGTGGCCTGATGTCGCGAAAGACTCCCCCGACCGACCCGAACCAAGGCTTCGGCGACCTCGACGACTGGTTCAACGAGGCCCCTGCCGCTGGCTTCGACGAGCCCGACGCAGCCGAGGACGCGAGCAAGGCCGCGGCGCAGAAGGCCGAGGAAGCCCGCGCCGCCGAGGCCAAGAAAGCCGAGGAAGCCCGCGCCGCCGAGGCCAAGAAAGCCGACGAGAAGCGCAAGCTGGAAGAGGCGAAGCAACGCGAGGAAGACGCACGCCAGGCCCAGCTCGAGGCCGACGCGCGCCGCGCCGCCCGCGCCATGCAAGACCAGGCCACCCGCGTGTACAAGCGCAAGTCGAAGGCGGAGATCCTGGCGGAGGAAGACGCCGCCGACGCCCTCGTCGAGCCGGCCCGCGCCGAGGCCGAGGTGGCTGGCCCTGCACCCGCCGACGCCCCCCGCACGAGCGCCGTTTCCTCGGCCACGGTGGTGCCCGAGCCCGACCCCGAGCCGGCGGCCGAGGTGGCCGTCGAGCCCCCTGCCGAAAGTTCCATCGAGTCCAGTGGCAACGCCACGGATCCAGAGGTGGCGGCGTTGCCGGTGAGCGAGACTGCGCCCCTTCCCGACCAGGACGCTCCGACGGTCGCCGTCTCCGAGGCCGAGGCCGCCGCCGCCTCCGGGTCGCTCCCTGCCGGCATGTCGATCCTCCCCGTCGTGACCAACGAAGACGCGATGGAAACTGAGGTGGTCGACGTGCCCGCCGTCGCGAGCACGCCCGAGGAGGCTGCCGTCGAGCAGGTGGCCGCCGCCGCCCACCTCGCGTGGACGCCGCCGGCCGACGAGCGCACCGCCTGGATCGACGTGGTCGATACCCTTGGCGCGGCTGCCGCCGCCAGCTCGGGCGAAACCGCCGCCCTGCTGTACGGCGCGGCAGCCCACCTCGCTCGTACGCGTGCCGTCGACCTCGATCGCGCCAAGACCTTCCTCGACGCTGCCGGCACCGCGGCTCGTCCTCGCGACCCGGCCTGGTGGCGCGACCGCGTGGCCGTGGCGCTCTCCGTGGGCGATGGCGACGCCGCCCGCTTCGGCTTCGAGACGCTCGCCGAGTTGACGACGGGCCCCGCCGCCGCCGAGGCGATGGTCCAGGCGGCACGCGTGGTGCGCGACCAGCTCGGTCAGGAGGCGCTCGCACGGGCCGAGTTGGCCAAGAACCGTGCGAAGTACCCAGAGGAGCCGGGGCTTCTCGTCGTCCTACGTGAGCTGGGTCGTGCCGCGGCCGACCCCGACATCGAGCTGGCCGCATTGGATGGTCTCGCGCGCCTGCAGGTGGCCAGCGTGGCCGCCCAGGTGCACCTCGAGCGGGCCGACATCCTCGAGCGAAAACTCGGTCGCGTGGCCGACGCGATCGTGGCCACCGAGGAGGCGCGGGCCGCCGACGGCGAGAACGGAGCGGTCTTCCTCGCCCTCGAACGGCGCTACAAGTCGCAGGGCGCCTGGGCGCCGCTGGCCCAGCTCTACCGCGACGAGGGCACCCGGCTCGCCACACAGGCCAAGGGTGCGGACGCGGCCTGGTGGCTGGCGCGAGCGGGGCGCCTGCATCGCGTGCAGTTGCTCGACGAGAAGGGGGCCGGAGCGTGCTACCGCGCCGCAGTCGGCGCGGCACCCGAGGCCGCGGACGTGCGGCACGAGTACCACGCATGGTGCGAGGAGGCGCAGGCCTGGGACGAACTCGCCGCCTCGATGGCCGAGGAGATCGGCCACGCCCCCGCGGAGGCGCGCAGCTTCCTCGAGTACCGCCGCGGCCTCGTGCTCGAGTCGCGACTCAGTCGCACCGACGAGGCGCTCGCTTGTTTCCGCGCTGCGAGCGACGACCCCGCCGCAGCGCCCGCCGCAGAGAGCGTGCTGCGCGTGCTCCAGGCGCGGGGCGCGTGGTCGGAGCTGGTCGGCTTCCTCGAGACGCGGCTGTCGCGACTGACCGACCCGGGCCTCATGGTCACCGTGCTCTACCGCATGGGCGAAACTTGCGAGGGTCCCCTTGGCGACCAGGCCACCGCGCGCAAGCACTATGAGCGCGTGCTCGACGTTGCGCCCGGCTACTTGCCGGCGCTCGAGGGCCTCGAGCGCGTGTACACGCGCCTGTCCGCCTGGGCCGAGCTCGCCGCGATCTACGAGCAGCGCGCCATCCTGGCCGAGGAGCCCGCCGCGGTTGCTCTCCAGCGGCACCGCGCGGGTGCGGTGTACGAGTTCCGCCTCGGCCAGGAACCCCGCGGCCTCGAGCAGTACCTCCTCGCGCTCTCGTCGCAGCCCGACTTCGCGCCGAGCCTCGACGCCTACACCCGAGCCATGGAAGCCAAGGGCAACTGGGCCGAGTTGGCTCGCGTCTTGCGCGGCGCGGCAATCGCCACGCGTGACAGCAACGAGGCGGTGAGCCTGGCGTACCGCGCCGCCCGCGTGCTCGCCGACCGCACCGACGACCTGAGCGGGGCCGTGTCCTGCTTGCAGAAGTGCCTCGAGGTGTCGCCCGGCTTCCTGCCGGCCGTGCTCTTGAACAAGGAACTGGCGGCGCGGCAGGGCGACTGGTCGCAGTACCACCGCCTGGAGCGTGGCCAGGCCGAGATGAGTGAAGACGTGGCCCGGCGTCACTGGCGCCTCTACGCCGCCGCCGAGGCCGCCCAGCGGCTGCCTGATGCCGACCCGAGCCAACTCGCGAGGGAAGTGCTTCGCGAAGACGCCGCCCACCCTGGCGCCGTCGCCATCTCCGAGCGCATGGCCTGGTCTGCGGGCGAGCCCGAGTCCCTCGTCGAGCTGTTCCTCAAGCGTGCCGCCGTCACCCGCGACGAGGCGGAGCGCGTGCGCTGCTTCGTGCGTGTGGCGGAGCTCTCGAGCGACGCGTTGACGGGCGATGGGAGCGCCTCGGAGAACCTGCTCCGCGGCCTGTCCGAGGTCCTCGGTGCCACGGCCGTGGCCGGGCGACCGCTCTGGGCCCTCGCGCGCGTGGCCGAGGCCACGAGCTACCCCGAGGAAGCGCTGCGCGCCCTCCAGGAGGCGGGGGCCGGTGAGTCTCTCGATGCGGCTCGCTTGCGACAGAACGCCCTGGGCGACGCGGAGGGCGCGGCGCGCCTGCTCGTTCGCGCCATGGACAACGGCACCAGCCCCGAGGCCGCGGCGTCGTTGCTGAAGGTCGCCCGCGACCCCGCGGCCCGCGCGCTCGCGCACGGCGCGCTGGCGAACACCGCCTTGAACCCTGGGATTCGCTCGGTACATGCCGCCGAGGCGGCGCTCTTGCACGAGTCGCTGGGCGACCAGGACGCCGCGCTCGCCGCGTGGTGGATGGCGTTCGAGGCCGACCCCCACGCGGGGCGGGCGCTCGACGGGCTCCGCGCCGCGCTGGTGCGGGCGAGGGACGCCGACGGTCTCCGCCGAGCCTACGGCCTCCTGGGCAATACCGTCGCGCTCGGCGACGCGCTCGAGGAAGCCGGTGATCTCGCCGGTGCCGTCGCCGAGTGGCGGCTCCAGGAAGCAGTCTCGCCGATCCCCCTGGCCTGGAAGCTGCGCATCGAGCGCGGCCTCGAAGGTCTGGGGGATTGGCAAGGTCTCCTCGCCGCCCTCCGTGAACGCCTCGCGGACGCGAGCGGTGAGCTTGCTGACAAGCTCGCCGGGCGTGTTCGCTGGGTGCTAGCCGAGAAGCTCGCCGAGAGCGACGAGGCGTGGACGACCTACCGCGAGCTGCATGCGTCGCGACCCGGCGACACCGAGGTGCTCGAAGCCCTCGCGCGTATCGCCGCCGCGCGCGGCGAGCAGGCCCTCGCGGGACAGTACCTCGAGGAGCTTGCGAAGAAGTCCACCACGCCGGCCGACGCGGCGCGGGTGCAGCGCCGTCGTGCCGAGCTCCTCGAGCGGGCCGGCGACACCGAGGGCGCTCGCAACGCGCTCGCGCGCGCGCTCGACCACGTCCCCGACGACATCGAGGCCCTGGGCGGTCTTCGCAGGCTCGCAGCCGCCGCCGCCGACTGGCAGGCGGTGGTGGGGGTGCTGGCGCAGGAAGCGGCGCTGTGCACCGGACGCGCCAAGACCGACAAGTTCGCGGAGATCGCGCGCACGTGGGAAGAGAGGCTGGGCGACCGCGGGGTGGCGATCGACGCCTGGCGGAAGGTGCTCGATCTCGCGGCCAACGACAAGGACGCCCTCGCGCACCTGTCCACGCTCACCGAAGCCGTGGGTGACTGGTCTGGCTTCGTCGACCACGGTCGCGCCTACCTTGCGTTCACCGAAGGCAAGGATCGCACAGCGCTCTTGCGCCGTCTCGGCGACGCCTGCGCGCAGCACCTGCGTCGCGAAGACGATGCGCTCGGCTTCTACGAGAAGGCCACGACCGGGCCCAACGCCGATTCGGCCGCCTTCGCGGGCATGGAGCGGCTGCTCGCGGGCCGGGGCGACAACCCCCGGCTGGTGGAGCTGCTCGTGCGACGCGCCAAGGTCGCGGGTTCGCCCGCGGAGAAGGCCGATGCGCTCGCGCGCGCCGCGCGGATTCGCGTTGATGTGATGCACGACAAGGCCGCCGCCGCCGCGATCTACGACGACCTGCTCGCCATCGTCCCCGATCACGCCGACGCCCTCGGCTTCCGGGCAGACTTTGCATTCGAAGCCGGCGACTTCGCCGCCGCGGCAGAGTTGTTTCGCCGGATGGAGCCCACGGAGATCGCGCGCGACCACGACGACCTCGACGAGGCGATCGAGGGCGCGACGTTCTTCTTCCGCTTCGGCGAGGCGCTTCGGCGCTCCGGCGATCCGGTGGGCGCCATCCAGCGCTACAGCCGGGCGCTGGAGCTCAACCCCACCCACTTGCCCTCGCTCGACGCGGTTGCGCCGCTGCACATGGCGGCGAAGGACTGGGGCGCGGCGGAGAAGGTGCTCAAGCAGGTGATGCAACTCACCGGCGGCATGGGCAACACCGAGACGCTCGCCCGCACCTACGCGCGCCTCGGCATCACCGAGTTCCACCTCGGTCACCTCGATCGCGCGCGCAAGCGCATCTCCAAGGCCATCGAGTTGCGCAACAACGACGTGGAGGCGCTCAAGGGCCTCGCGCTGGTGATGGCGTCGCAGGGAGACTGGAGCAACCTGCTCAATGTCTACAACAACATCATCTACCACACGCACGAGCCGAGCGACGTGACCGGGAGCTATCTGGCCAAGGGCTTGGTTCTCGACCAGCACATGAAGATGCCGGACAAGGCGGGCCAGCACTACGAGAAGAGCCTGGCCTTCGACGCGAGCCAACCCGTCGCGCTGGTCCGTCTCGCCGAGCTCGCCTTACGACGCCAGGACTGGCCAGAGGCGGCCGGCTTCGCCGACCGCGGTCTCGCGCTCGAGGGCGTTCGTGCCGACGTGACGGCGGCCCTGCATCTCGTGCGGGCGGTAGCATGCCAGGCCTGTGGCGACGCCGTGGCGGCAAAGGAGAGCTTCAACGCTGCGGTCGCCGCCGACGTGAGCTGGCAGTCATCCATCGGACCCGGCGGCGTGGAGGACTACGACAAGGTGCACGAGGCCATCCGCGCGCGCGTGGCCCAGGGCCAGCTCTAGACGTTGCCCGGTGCCGTGGCCGTGGGCGGGGCCTTGTTCCGCCACCGCGGTTGGATGCCGGTGCCGCTGGCGCTCGGGGCCCTGATCCCGGAGCCCGCGTTTCGCTGGCCGGCGCTTGCTTGCCTGCTAGTGGGCGAGGGGATTCGCCTGTGGGCCGTGGGTCACATCGGCCGCCGCAGTCGCACCCGGGGTGCCGAAGTGGGGTCGCTGGTCGACTCCGGGCCCTACGCGATGCTGCGCAACCCACTCTACGTGGGAAACACCTTCTTGTGGGCGGCGGTCGGCGGTTTCGCATGGCCCGCCGCGCTCGTCCTCGTGCCCGCCATCGGCCTGCACTACGCCTTCATCGTCCGCTGGGAGGAGTCGAATTTGCTCGCGCAGATCGGAGCGCCCTACGCGGACTATTGCACCCGCGTGTCGCGATGGCTACCCCGCACGGCCCCCTCGGGGGGACGGTGGAGCGCCCGCGAGGCGTTCCGCAGCGAGCGCGGTACCTTCGCGGTGATCGCGCTGGCCGGCGCGCTCCTCGCTGCCCGGTGGTATCTTTCACGCTGAGGTTTCTGTGGACCGGTCGCCCCGCCTGCGCCGATACCAGAGGAAAGACTACTCGCAGACCGTCGAGTTCCCCGTGGAGATCGTCGGTCGCGACAACCTCGTGCGCCGGTACACTTTCGACGAGGCGGTGCGGCTGTACCATCGTCGCATCGCGACCGCCCCCTCTCGCTACGAGGACCCCGAGACGGTCGACGCCGAGATCGCGCACTGCGGTCGGCGGATCGATCAACTTCGTCGGAGTTACCTGGAACATTCCGGCCTCGGTGAGCTCGGTGACAGCTCGCGAAGCGCGCTCCTGCAGACGCCATTGGCCGCCGACATCGCCGCTTTCCTGCGCCGGGCGCTGGCCCACGCGGGACTCGGCGCGGCCGCTATCGACCTCGCCTTCGTCGAGAAGGGCGCAGGCGAGTGTTTCTGGGTGCGGGGAGGTGTCGCGCCTCGTGGTTGTTTGCTCTACGCCTACCGGCTCGACGGGCGAGACGCTTCCCGTTCACGCGCAGCGCTCGAGCGGGACCTCGCGCGCCTACGCGCCGCCACCCACGAGCCGGGGGCGGAGCACCTCTACCTGGCCTACTTGTCGCCGGATCTCGCTCTGGTGCTGGCGGGAACAGAGGCCTGGCCGGGCCCCACGGGGGTGATCGGGCAAGACGCGGGCGACGCGGCCGAGATGGTCGACGCGGATGGAATGCGCGCTGGTCTCGCCGCGCTGGTCGAGGGCCGGGCGGGGGCCGCGCTGGGGCTGTTAGAGGCCGAGTTCGAGCGCTCGCCGGAGCGTCTCGGGGTCGGAAACGCGGTGGCGGTGGCCGGATTGCTCGCCTCAGAGCCCCAACGGGCCGAGTTTGCCGCGCGCTACGCCGCGCTCCAACGGCCCAACGACGCGCTCTCTGGCTACCTCCTCGCGGTGGCGCTCCTCGCGCAGGACCAAGGGGGCCTGGTCGACGCCGTGCTGTCGCGACCCCGCATGCGCAGCTCGGCGCTGTCCCTGCTCCGGGCGATCCTCGCCCTGTCGCGAGGCCAACTGCGGGCGGCGACGGCGCTCGCCCGTGAGGCACGCCGCGAGGCCACCGACACCGAGTGGTTCGCAGTGCGTGGGAGCAAGCGGCTGGTCGCGGCGGTGGGCTGGTTCTGGTTCCTGCGCGGATTCGCGGTGAGCAGCGCGATCCTCGGCGGCGCGCTTTCCCTCGTCGATCCGAACGCGCTCTTCCTCTTGCCGATCGCGCTCGGGACGGGGGCCTGGGGGGAGCGGCGCGCGCGACGCGCCATCGCACTGGGACTCCGCGAAGGTCGCTTCCGCGACGTGCGCCTCGTGTCGCCCGAGATCCTCCCTCGCGACACCGACTCGCCGCCGCGACAGTAGCGACCGCCCCGCAGCGACGGCCGCCTAGAGCGAGGCGGCGATGGCGCCGAGCGTGTCGTCGTCGATGCGGAAGGGGGGGCCGCCGGCCTCGTCACGGGCCACCCGCCCGCCACCGGGCAGGGCGTCGCCAATGCTGACGACCTCGCCCTTGTCCCCGCCCAGGCCCACCGCGATCCGTCCCCAACTGCCCGTGTAGGCGAGCGAGCCGCTGCGGTCGGCGCTGGCCTGGGCGATGGCCTCCAGCACGTCGTCCACCTTCTCGGCCGGCTTGCCGGCGGCGTCGACCCACTGCCCTTCCTTGCGGCTGGCCACGAGGCTCTTGTCGCCGAGCTTCACCTCCACCGACTGCGCCATCCAGGTCTGCACCTCCAGAACGGTGGTGGCGAGGTAGCCCGTCGTTACCAGGAGCTTGTCGAGGTCGCTCACCGACACGCGCACCGGCACGTCGCCCGCGAGCGCGTAGGCGCCGTCGATGTCCCGAGCGCTCAGCTTGAGGGTGTGGGTGCCACCGTCGTCTTCCACGGACAGCACGGCTGCAGGGCTGTCGAGGCCGAGCTCGCTCGGCGCGCGGCCATCCAGGAAGGCCTCGGCCTGGGCGCCGGCTAGCGCCGCGATCCAGTCGCCGACCTTGTCGCCGCTCGCACGCGGACCGCCGTCGCCCATCCACCAGCCATGCTCGTCCTTCCGCAGCACCAGCTCGGCGCTGCCATCGACGATGCGGATGCGACGCGCGCTCGTGGGCGAGAAGTCGACGAGGCGCTTGCTCCGGAAGTCGTCGGGCGCCTTCTGCACGAGGTCCGACACTTTGCTCGACAGCAACTGTGCCGGCGCGCCGTCGGCCTTCGCCGCGTAGGTGCGGTAGCCCACCGCCGTGTCCTTGCCGACGATCACGGAGAACACGGTGCCGTCGGGCTTCTCCATCCGCAGGTCGACGCGGCGCTCGGCGTCGAGGCCGTAGTCCTCGGGCTTGCCGTCGAGCGTGCGGTCCTCGAGCTTGAGCGTCTCGAAGCGATCGAGGATGGCGGTGAGCTTCGTCTCGTCGATGGCGGTTTCCCGGGGCTTGGTCATCCGCCAGCCCTCCATGCCCTTCTCGAAGCGAATCTCACCGCCCGGGCCGTCGAGCGTGACGACGCTGATCTCGTCGCGCTTGTAGTCGAAGAGCTTGGACTGCGGGGGGGCATCGTCGTCGGCCGCTACGTCGCCCTCTTCCTCGGGCGGCGCGAGCACGAGCACCGCCACGAGAACGAGCAAAATAACGGCGAGAATCGTCAACAGTCGGTTCTGGCGTTCCACTCCAATCCTCGGCTTGACACAGGCGGCCCGGCGCTTATCCTCCCGGCCGCGAGAGAGGCGATCTGGATGAGCCGCGATGCACAGGGCGTGACGAGAAACGACGGCGAGGATGAATCCGCGGGGGGCGTGGGGCTGGCCGATCCCACCGTCGAGGAGGAGCTCCGCGCCCAACTCGCCGACATGGAGGCGCGCCTCCGGCAAGTGAGCAGCGCCTACAAGCAGGCGAAAGACGAGATCGAGTCCACCAAGCAGCGCCTAGAGCGCAACGCGGCGGTGCGCGAGGAGATTCGACGGGCGGAGGTCGTGGCCGCGGTCTTCGAGCCCGTGGAGAACCTGCAGCGCAGCATCGCTCCCGTGAAGGACGCGGCGCCCGAGGCCGCCGAGGGCCTGCACATGGTGTACGACCAGTTCATGCACGCGCTGCGCGGGCTCGGCATGGTGGAGGTGGGTCAGGCAGGCGAGCGCTTCGACGCGAACCTGCACGAGGCCATCCACTCGATGCCCGTCGCCGACGCCTCGCAAGACAACATCGTCCTCAACGTGTTCTCCAAGGGCTACCGCGCAGGCAGCAAGCTCATCCGCCCGGCCCGCGTGATCATCGGCGTGTACTCCGCGCCCAGCGAGCCCGAGGCCTAGCGAGGCGCCAAGCTACCGAGGCGCAGCGGGCCGGGGCGACCCCATCGGGCCCTCGGGCCTCGCGAGGCTCACGTCGAGCACTGCCGCGGCGAGGCGACGCAAGCCCGCGTGCACCTCCGCTACCGGCACGCGCTCGTCGTCGCCGTGCATGGTGCCGAGCAGCTCGCCGTCGATGACGAAGGGCACGTAGCCGTAGGCGCGCGCCCCGAGCGGGCGGAGAGCCATGCTGTCGGTGTAGCCGGGGCTCCGCACCGGGCCCGCCACCGCGCCGTCCTCGCCCTCGACCGCACGCCGGGCGAGCGCGTCGAAGAAAGGATCGTCCCAGGGGCTCTCGTTCCCGGTCGAGGCGCTGAGGATCTCGAAGCGCACCGCGGGGTCGTCCACCAGCGCGATGAGCTCGCGCACGATGTCTTCCGGCATGAAGCCCGGCAAGATGCGGCAATCGAGGATCGCGCCCACCTCGCTCGGCACCACGTTGGGCTGCTCGCCGCCGAAAAAACCGGTGACGTTCACGGTGTTTGTGAGCGTGGCGCGCATCGGCGGCATCGACAACAACGAGTTCTTCGCGAGCAACTTGGTGAGGGCAGGGGAGGAGAGGATCATCCCCTTCATGCCGCCGCCTCCGCGACCGGCGCGGCGGAAGGTCTCGAGGTGCGCGTCGCTCCACACCACCACGTCCTTGCGCTCAGCGAGCTTCTGCAAGGCCAGAGCGAGGTGTTCAGGTGCCCGCCCGGGGACCGGCGTGCTGCCGTGCCCGGGCGCCCCGCTGGCGATCATCTTGAGCCAGACGGCGCCCTTCTCGGCCACCGAGATCGCGTGAAAGGTCTGGCCGTCGAAGATGAGGTTCTCGAGGCCGAGCCCTCCCTCGTTGACCACGTGCGAGCAGCCGATCTCGTCCCACTGCGCGATCACCGCGTCGATGCCACGCCCGTCAACTTCCTCGTCGGCGACTGCAAGTAGGACGACGTCGCGACTCAGTGGCGTACCGAGGCGCTTCAGCGTCACCAGCGTCATGACCTCGACCGCCGTCATGCCTTTCATGTCGAGCGCGCCTCGTCCCCAGACGAACCCGTCCTTCACCACGCCCGAATAGGGGTCGACGCTCCAGCGCTCGGCCTCGGCGGGTACCACGTCCACGTGGCTCAGGAGGCAAAGCGGCTTGTCGGACCCCGCGCCTTCGAGCCGGGCCACGAGGGAAGCACGCCCAGGGGCGAACTCGATCACCTCGCTGTCGATGCCCTCGGCGCGAAGCTTCTCGGCGACAACGCTGATGGCGAGCGTCTCGTTCCCCGGCGGGTTGGTCGACTTCGCCTGGAGTAGTCGCGACAAGAACTCGACGGTCTCTCCGCCGGCCTGCGACCAGTCGACCTGCGCGAGCACGGAGTCGGTCGCGACCGGAGTCGCAGAAGGGGCACCATCGGGACGAACCGTCCCCGCGAAGGCGAGCGCAGCGAGCATCAACATGCGCTCGATGCTAACGTCGCGCCGATGTTGACCCTCCTCTTCGCCTGCGTGGAAGACACGCCCGCCCCGCCCACCCTCGACGAGTTCATGCACCTCGCCTGGCAGCACTACGCGAGCGAGGACTTCACCGCGATGGCCGAGGCCACCGTCGCCGTATCGAGCACCTTCGATCCAGAGGAGTTCCCGCTCCAGGGCACCTTCACCGACATCACTGACGACGAGGCGGCGCTGGTCGACGTGGGGTGGGACGCCGACCCGAGCAAGGCCACCGGCTTCTACGTGGTCGACGTGCTGGCCTGCTCCGACGGCGAGTTGGAGAAGGCGCTGACCAACCTCCACCAGGAGGAGGTGTACCCCGACAACTACACCGCCTACGAGCGCAGCTACACCACCGACGACGAGGCGTACTTCTCAGGAGAAACGCCGGTTCTGTACTGGGATACCACCTACTCGGTGACCATCCCGCTGTTCGGCGGATACACCACGTCCATCCACGGCGGCGTGCAGCGCATCGAGGGCGAGTGGGACACGCCCGCCTACGCGACCCGTACCTGGGCACCGAACCCGGCGGACTGCCAGGAAGAGGAGATGCACTTCGAGCAGGACTACCAGATCGAGGTCTTCTACCCGTCGAACGAGGGGGTGGTGCACGTGTACGGCATGTGGCGGCAGTTCGGCGTGACGGCGGACTCCGACCAGGACGACCCACTCATCACCAACACCATCCTCGACGCGATGCACGACTACTTCGACAACACGTCGAGCTACTGCGCGTCCTTGCGCTAGCGGTCGCCGCCGGGTTTCTTCTCGATCTTGCCCTCTTTCTCCATCTCCTCGTAGAGGTTGCGCTTGGGCTCGGAGAACTTGTTGGGCGCGTCGGAGGAGGTGTCGCCGAGGTTGGTGACGATCTTCTCGCCCCAGCGGTCGAGGACCTTGTCCTTCAGGCCCTTGATCAAGTTTCGCGCGACCCCCATGGACGAACTCCCGTGTTGCTCGCCATCGTAGTGACGACAGGGCGCCGTGGCAACGGCCGATTGACCGTGGTCACACCCGCGCGGCGGGGCGCGATACACTTGCGCGCCGCTGATGCCGCCCGCTGAATCCCAGGCCCAGCCCCCCAAGTTTCGCCTATGGTTGCGACGCCTCGGCGTGAACGAGAACCCTTTTGCGCTGCGCTTCGAGGTGCACGAGGGCAAGGGAATCCTTCGCGTCTCGCGGCCGGGCGTCTTGATCGACCCACCCGCGCGCCAGATCGGCCTGGAAGAGCGGCTGTCGATGCAGCAGCTCCGCACCACGCGGTTCATCCTCGTGTGGGACGGCGGCCGCGCGCGACAGGGGCACCAGCTGTCGCGGCTCGACGACGCTGCGCTCGAGCGCGTTGAGGTGGATCGTTGGCACGAATTGGAGGTGGTGAGCGAGGGCGGGTTCCGGTACCTCCTTCTCGCCGTGGCCCCCACTGGAGCGCCCACCGTGGCGCCGAAGCCAAAGTCGCGACGCCCCTCGCTCAATGAGCTGCGCCAGGAACTCGACAGTCTCACGCTCCGCTCGGAGGAAGACGAAGACCCCGACAGTGCGCTCGACTCGATCACCGGGCCCGTGCCCGCCGCCCGTCGCCCGTCGCTCACTGATGCCAGGACAAACGGCGAGGTCACCGAGATCCCGCCCGTCGTGCCCGTCGACCCGCCACTGGTCAAGAGCGAACCACCGAGGGTCCTGGCGCCCGACACCCACGAGGTCGCTTTCGCCAAGGGCGGAGGCCGAAAGGGGCGTGCGGCGCGGCAGCAGGACGGAGCCGACAACGACGACGCGTTCGTGAACAGCCGCACGCTGGTCGATGAGGGCGAGGCCTTCCCGGAGCGGCAGCTTCCTCGCCGAGGCGCCCCGCCCGCGACCACAGCCGACCTGGCCGCCTTCGACGCGCCCGAGCCGTCGCTCCCGCGCATGCCCGGTCTTCCAGCGCCGAGGGTGCACGCACCCCCGCCGCCCGCCCCGGATACCGACGACAGCGACACCCTGGCCCTCGACGAGGCGGACGGCAGCGAGGATGCGGAAGCGCTCGCCCTGGGCGAGGCCGATGGCAGCGAGGACGCCGAATCGCTGGCGCTCGGCGAGGCTGAAAGCAACGAGGACGCCGAGGCCCTCGTGCTCGGCGACAGTGCGGACCGGCTCGCCACCGAGCCCATCGCTCCGCCGCCCCCGGCAGCGCCAGCGCCCGCCGCCCTGCCGAGCCCCACTGTGGCCGCCTTCGCCGGCTTTACCGACGAGGACGAGGAGGCGGCGTTCTCCGTCGACCTGCCATCCCATCGAAAGTCCACCGAGCACGTGAGCATCCACCGCGCGGTGGGCGATGCGATCACCTCGGTGGACATGAGTTTCGCCCGCGAGGTGCTGCCCGCTGTCGAGGACCTTGCGCTTCCGGAGCCCGAGGAGGCCGCAGAAGAAGTCGCCGCCGTCGCGCCGCCCGTGCCGCAGCCCAGGGGCAACGGTGTCTTCGACCAGCCCGGTGCCCCGCCCGCACCCACGGGGAGGCCGCCACGCCCCCGTCGCGGCGGCGCTGAGGCCCCCGCCGCAGCCGCCGCTGAGCTCGACGAGGCCGACATGCTGGGCCGCGGCACGACGCTGGTGCGCCACCTCCGGCGCCAGCTCGAGGAACAGCGGCATCGCATCGCGGAACTCGAAGCGCAGGTCGCCGAGTTGCAGGAGAGCCAGCGGCGCGGATAGCGCGCGGCCGATGTCAGCTCGCCGTGCCGATCGAATCGCCGTCCGCGTCCAGGAGGAGGTCACCGCCTTGCTCCAGCGCGGGGTTTCCGACCCTCGCGTGGGGATGATCAGCATCGTCTCCGTGGCGGTCAACGACGACCTCTCGGTCGCCCGCATCAAGTGGTTGCCCTTCGGCGGTATCGGTGATCGCGTCCAGATCGCCGAGGGCCTCAAGGCGGTCGCCCCGCAGATTCGCGGCCCCGTGGGCCGAGCTCTTGGGATCCGGCACGCGCCGGAGCTCCGCTTCGAGCTCGACACCAACGTGGAGTACGCTGCCCACATGGACGACCTCTTCGCTCGCCTCGCGCGCGAGCGGCTGCCCGAAGAATGATCAGCGACGGCTTCCTCGTCGTCGACAAGCCGCCGGGGGTCACCTCGCACGACGTTGTCGCGATCGTCCGCAACGTCACCGGCCTGAAGAAGGTGGGTCACACCGGCACCCTCGACCCCTTCGCCACCGGGGTCCTCCCGCTCGCCCTGGGCGGCGCCACCCGGCTCATCGCGTTCCTGGACGAGCGCGAGAAGGTGTACGACGCCACCGTGGTGCTCGGCAGCCAGACCGACACCGGCGACCCTACCGGCCGCGTGGTGGCCGAGGCGCCGGTGCCGACCGTCAAACGGGAGCGGGTGGAAGCCGTGCTCGCGGACATGGTGGGCGAGCGTGAGCAGACCCCGCCTCGCTACTCGGCGGTCAAGATCGCGGGGCGACCGCTCTACGACTACGCCCGGGCCGGGCAGGAGGTCGAGGCCAAGGCGCGAAAGATCACGCTCCACGCGATGGAGCTGCTTGGGCACGAGGCGGCGACTATCCGCGTGCGAATTCGGTGTAGTCGCGGCACCTACGCGCGCGTGATTGCCGAGGAGATCGGGGTGGCGCTCGGCACCGTGGCGCATCTGGGCGACTTACGACGCGAGGCGAGCGGGCCCTTCACGCTGGAGGCCGCCGTTTCAATGTCGCGCCTCAGCTCGGTGGTGGCCGGTTCGCCTGAGTGGGTCCGCGTGCTCCGCCCTCAGCGCGGCGACGACCGAGTGGCCTGGCGGGAGCGCGCCGACGTGGTTTCTGGGCTGCAGCCCTGGATGATCCCCGCATCGACGGCCCTCGGTCACCTGCAGAAACTGACGCTTTCTCCCATTGAGCTGCGCCGCCTGCTCACCGGCGGCACGTCGCCGCCGCTGACCGGTAGCGGTGCCATGGTGTTGATGGACGGGCGCGAGGTGGTGGGCGTGGTGGCCCCGGGCCAGCGACCGGTGGTCCTCGCAAGGGAAGGGGAGCCGCCGCCTCGCCGTGCGCCCAACTCTTGACGACACCGACGCTATCGCATAGACGGCGCTGCTTTCCGGATACCCCCATGAACACCCTTGCTACCCTCGAGCGCGAGGCCCTCGCCGACAAGAAGTTCGAAGCCGCCGTGGGCGACGAAGTTCGCGTGCACGTGAAGATCACCGACGGCGAGAAGAGCCGCGTGCAGGTCTTCGAGGGCACCGTCATCGCGATCCGCCAGGGCGGCCCGCGCACCACCTTCACCGTCCGCAAGACCAGCTTCGGCGTGGGCGTCGAGCGCATCTTCCCGGTGTACGCCCCCACCATCGAGCGCATCGAAGTCAAGGTGCGTCACGACGTGCGGCGCGCGAAGCTCTTCTACCTCCGCCAGCGCTCCGGCAAGTCCGCGCGCCTCAAGGAAACGAGCCTCAACTAGGCCCAGGACCGGGATCGACCGGCCGGGCGCTCGAGTCAATCGTCTTGACCGGCAAAGAGGCCGAGGACCATGTCGCCCGCGCGCTGGTTGACGCGGGCTGGACGGAGTGGGCGCGAAACTGGCGCGGTGGGGGAGGGGAACTCGACATCGTCGTCACTCGCGACGGAGCGACGCGTTTCGTCGAGGTGAAGCTCCGCGACGCTACCGACCCTCTCGGCGACGACGCGGTGGCCTTCCCGAAACAGCGTCTGCTGCGGCAAGCCGCGCGCGCCTGGCTCGCCGTGCACGGGGAACCACGTCGCGAGTGCGCGTTTCTCGTTGCGATGGTGGATCACGACGGCATGGTCCGCTGGATCGACAACGCCTTCGACGGGTAGCGCTTCGCGGGATCCTCACGCTGCCAACCTGCCGTCTACCGCACCCGAATCACGACGTTGGCCCCGGTGATCACGTGCACGGTGTCGCCGCCGGTGTACACCGGGTAGGGGTGCTCGATGCGCTGGGGCAGGCGGTAGAGGCCGTCGCCGTAGATGTCGAGCTCCATGTACTTGAAGAAGCGCAGGTTGAGCGCGAGCCCCGCACCCATCTCCATCGACTCCGCCTGCTGAACGATGCCCGCCTCGGGCACGAGCACGGCGGGCAGTTCGGTGCCCGTCGGGAGCTTGGAGGCGCCGGTGTAGCGACCGCGCAGGTGCAGGTCGAAGGCCGTGCGCGCGCCGGAGGCCTCGTTCACGCCCGCGACCAGCTCGGTGCCGAAGCGCGCGTCGAACACGCCGCCGGGGTCGACCTTGGCCGAGCCATCGATGACCGCGCCATCATCGCCGGTGATCGTGATCTCGGTGGCGAGGGTGTCGGTCCAGGACAGGGCCACGTAGGGCTCGGAGCGCCCGAACGTGGTCGAGGCCGCCGTCCCGACATGAAGAGCGAGGCCGCCCTCACCGGCGCCGCGCTCGCCAATGGCGCCGTCGATGGGGCCGGGCTCGGTGATCGTGTACCAGTTGCTGTTCGCCGAGGGCGTGCGCAACGCGCCTTCTACCATCCACGTGGCCCGGTTGCGCCGGCCGGCGAAGGCCTCGGCGAAGGGGGTGCCCTTGGCGCCAATCCAGACGCCCTGCACGCCGCTGCCCTCGCTCACCACCGCGTCGGCCTCGGTGGCGGTGCCGAGGTAGGTGCCCGTTTCCGTGGCCGGGTCGTACACCATCTGGCTCCACTCCGACACGCCCACCGACTTGTAGATCGTGTGGGGGATCGTGACGGTGAGCGCAGCCCCGGGCGCGACCGAGAAGGCGAGCCCGTAGTTCATGTCGTGCGACTGGACGGCGCGTTGGCCGACCTCCACGTCGTCGTCGGCGCTGAGCCCGTGCTCCGACAAGGAGCCGGCCAACCGGTCGTATTGGTAGCCGATCACGACGTCGCCCCGGAGGAAGGGGGGGAGCTCCGTGATGCTGGCAGCGTGCGCTAGAGACAGGATCAGCATGCGTCGGCGGGGGAGGTTGGCAGGGTACGCCGGGGGCCGTGACCCGTCAACGCGGGGAGGGGACTTCCCGGCGAGCGGCCAGGGCCGTATGCTGGCGGTGGACGCCCACGGAGACCGGATGTTTGCCCACTGCCTGATGTTGCTCGCGTCGCCGCGCGCGCTCGCCTACGAGGAACTGTCTGCCGACTTCGAGGACGGCGACCTGTCGGCATGGACCGAGGTCGACGGGAGCTGGGCGATCAGCGACGGCGTGCTCTACGGACAGGGCGCGGAGGTCGGCCCCGACCTCGTGATCGACGTGCCCGCCCGCGTGGGCGTCACCAGCATGGAGATCGCCCTGACGATCGACAACCAGGGCACCGTCGGCTTCGTGTACGCCATGGACGACGCAGGCGGCTGGTGCGCCGTGCTGTTTGGCGAGGGCGACACCTACCTGGCCGACTCCGAGGACGGCGAGGAGATCCAGCACGACGGCCCGCTCCCGGCGGCTTCGAGCTCCACGCTCGCGATCTCCCTCGTCGGCACGGAGATCGAGGTGTACCACGACGGGCTTTTCCAGTACGGATCGTTCACCGATTGCCCCGTCACGACGCCAAATGGCTACCTCGGTCTGCTCACGCTCGCCGGCTCCGGCACCGTGGGCGTCGACGCGGTCGTGGCGGACTGGGCGGGCACCGACACCGATAGTGACGGCAGCGAGGACGCCGAGGACTGCGAGCCCACCGACGCCACGATCTACCCCGGTGCCGACGAGACCTATTACGACGGTATCGACCAGGACTGCGCGGGCGACGACGACTACGACATGGACGGCGACGGCTACACCGTGGATGAAGACTGCGACGACGACGACGACGACGCCTACCCGGGTGCCATCGACCTCTGGTACGACGGGGTCGATAGCGACTGCCTCGGCAACGACGATTTCGACGCCGACGGCGACGGCGAGCCCGTCGAGACCGACTGCAACGACGCCGACGCGGAGATCTACCCGGGGAGCACGGCCGACGAGTCTGACGGTGTCGACCGCAACTGCGACGGCGAGGCGCCGATCGTCGATGACGGCGACAGCGGGGGAGGGGACACCGCCGGCGACACCGGGGGAGGGGACAAGTCCGATCCCGAGGGCTGCGAGGGCTGCAACGGCGCGGGACCCCTCCCCGTTTCCGGCCTGCTCGGGCTCGCGACTCTGCTGCGTTCCCGCCGTCGCTGATGCCGCGCCCGAAGAAGCCCGCTCCCCCCCGCGACGTTGCCCCGTGGCTGGCCGCGTTGTCCGAGGCCGTGCCCGACCCCCGCTGCGAGCTTGACTTCCGTGATCCCTTCGAGCTCCTGGTTGCCACGCAGCTCTCGGCCCAGTCGACCGACGTGATGGTCAACAAGGTCACGCCGACGCTCTTTCGACGCTGGCCCGACGCGGCCAGCATGGCCCTGGCCGATGCGAGTGAGATGGAGAATGTGCTTCGTCCAACGGGCTTCTTTCGCCAGAAGACCCGGAATGCGATCCGCACCGCGCAGCTGCTCGTCGAGCACCACGGCGGCCAAGTGCCCCCGCTGATGGACGCGCTCGTGAGCCTGCCGGGCGTGGCCCGGAAGACCGCGAACGTCGTTCTCGGCACGGCCTTCGGCATCTCGAGCGGCATCACCGTCGATACCCATGTCTTCCGGGTGACACGTCGCTGGGGCTGGCAGGACGAGAAGACGCCCGAGAAGGTGGAGCCGATCCTGATGAAGGTGGTGCCCCAGACCCAGTGGCCCGCCTTCGGGCACCGCGGGGTCTTGCTCGGTCGATACCGCTGCACCGCGCGCGCGCCGCGCTGTGGAGATTGTCCCTTGGGAGGCCTGTGCGCCGTGGGCCTCGGGGAACGTGAACCCTGAACGCCGGGGCTCCCCTCGCCCGCCCTCCCCAACACCCGATAATAGATATTATGTCAACTTGAGTGTGGGTTTGCAGTGGGGCGCCGCCGGTCGCCGACATGCGCCCCAGTTCCAAGCTTCACATCGCTGGTGCGTGCGCACGTCGGCTACCGGCGGCCGATGTCGGCCCACCGGGCCGACATCGGCGCCGAGGGTGGGGTGTTCCACTTGGGACGAGACCCTACTCCCGCCGAAGTCGCACGCTTCCGCGCCCAAGCTACGGTTCCGCGTCCACCCAGGGCACAGGGCTAGGCCCAGCAACCGGCGCCCGTCCCCGCAAGGCGTAGAGCTTGCCGCCGTTGCTCACCGCGTAGATCTCGTCGCCTGCGAGGCCAGGGTTCGCGGCGAAGCCGGTGAACGAGACGCCGCCGAGGTTCTCGGTACCCACGGCCGCGCCATCGAGTGACCAGGTCCGCGCCCCGGTGCCCGGGTCGAGGAGGTAGATCGTCGCGTCAGTACTGGCCACCAACAAGCCTTGACGCGTCAATTGCGGCGTCAAGAGTGGTCCAGAACTACCGGAGTCCCAAGTCCATTTCTGTTCCCCGGTCCGGGTGTCGATGCACCGCAGCTGGCCGTCGGCGCCTGGCTGGTAGGCGATCTCTCCCTCCAGCAGCGCGGCCGCGGCGCTCCCAATGTCCAGGCGCCAGGCGGGGCTCCGGGTGGCGGTGTCGAGCCGCATCAGGGGCTTGCTGTAGCCACCCACGAGGACGCCCCCCTGGGGCAGGGGAACCGGGGCGCCGATGAGATCGGGGTACGTCCCCTCCCCTACCTGCGCCTGCCATCGCTCGGAGCCGCTGGCCCGGTCGAGCGCCACGAGAAAACCGTCGGAGAACCCAGCGTATACGGTGTCGCCCGCAACGGCAGGGGCTGGCGCGCCAAACAGCTCCAGCGCCGCAGTTCGCGCCGCGTCGAGCTTGTGCTGGTGTCGCCAGCGGAGTTCACCAGAGGCAAGGTCGAGCGCGTACACCAGCTCGTCGACGTTGGCGATGTACACCACGCCATCGACGACCCGGGGCGACGAGAGGATCGGCGCACCGCTGTAGTGTTCCCACGCCCGCTTCCACGGCGCCCCGGGCGAGCGCGTCCACGCCGAGGTGTAGCCTGCGGCATCGGCGAAAACGAGCTGGTCGTCGGTCGCGAAGACCGGCGCCGAGGCAACGGGGGCACGAGCCTCCAGGGAGTCGACGAGGCTCCCATCGCGACGGCCCAGCACCAGCAGGGCGTGTGCCCCGCTGTAGCCCACGTAGATCTCCGCGCCGTTCACCACGGGCGTCGCAGGCTCCACCGGCGCCGCAACTGGTCGCGGCAAGCCGGGCAGACTGACCGCCCACCGCAAGAGCGGCGTGGCGCCGAGCCCATCCGCAGGCGCGCTCGGGACCTGGGCGACCTGGTGACCGAGGTCGGCCGCCGACCACGCCTGGCCGAGCCAGGTCTCGTCGAGCCAGGCGGCGCCGAACAGGCTCGCCCCGACCACCACGCTGGCGGCCAGCGACACCCCGTTCAACCCGGCGCCCCGGCACCCGACGGTGCCGCTGCGGGCGCTTCAGCGGATGGCGCAGGGGCTGTCGCACCCACTCGGGCCGCGATGGCTGCCACCTCCTGCGCGCGCGCGGGGCTCTCAAATCGTTTCAGCAGCTCCTCGACAGTGACCCTGGCCTCTGCAGTCTTGCCCGCGTCGGCCTGAATCGACGCAAGCCGCAGGAGCGACTCCTGCGCAAAGAAACCGGTGTATCGGCCCGCCATCTCGCGGAGGTAGGTCTCGGCCTCGGCCACCTTCCCCTCGTTGGCCACGAGCGCCGCCCACTGGGCGTCGGCGGCGAACTTCGCGACGTCCGGCGCGCTCAGCTTCGTGGCCCGCTCGATCATCGCGCGTGCGTTCGCGGCATCCTGAGCGCGACTATAGGCGTCGGCCGCCTGCAAATAGCCGTAGACCGCCGCCGAGCCCGATGCGGACTCGGCCGAGGCCTGGAAGCGCTTTGCACCCTCTACCAGCGTGGCCTGCCGGGCGGTGTCGTTGGGGTCGTCCTTCGGCGCGAGGCCGTAGAGGGCCATCTGGTTGACCGTCGGCATCTTGTACGCGACGGCCGCGATGGACCCAAACTGCGCCTCGCGCCGCGACTGCGACCAGGACTGGTAGCTGCCCCAGCCGAGCGCCACCAGCAACACCGCGCCCAGCACGTAGAAGCCGTACTTCCAGTACCGGAGGATGAACTCCGTGCCGGCGACCTGCGCCTTGAACAGGTAGTCCTGCTCCTCCTGCGGCGGCGGCTCGGTCTCGGCAGCGGCGTTCGGGCTCTTCTCTTCGTCGGCCACGGGCGATCCAGCGGGGTCGGCGGTCTAATCTACCCGCCTCGCCTCGTCGATACCGCGCGTGCCCGAGCCCGCCTCCATCGCGTCGTAGAGACGCGCGACCGAGAGCAAGGGCACGGCTTCGCTCTCCTCCAGGAGGGCCAGGCAAGCCATCGCTCGCAGCCACAGGGTCATCGCGGCGCCGACGCTGGCCGCGTCGAGCGCGCCGAGGCGCACCCGCAAGACCACCTGACCAGCCTCGGTCGCGCATGCGATCCACGGCGCCGCCACGCCCCCGTGCACGTCGGGACCAGCCGTCCACGCCACGATCACGCGCGCGCGGGGCCCGTGGACCAGGGACTCCAGCCACTCCTCGTCGCCGGCCTCGGCCACCGCAGGCAGCGCGCGGCCGGTCCCATCTCGACGCAGCGTCCCCACCGTGGCGACTTGGACGCGCGCCGCCCAGGCGGCGAGCGCCACGAGCCTCCCCTCCCCGGCTACGTGAATGACACTGTCGCGACCGAGGTCCGTTTCACAGAGTCGCAGCGCCCGCGCCAGCGACCACGCCGGATTGTCGACCCCGGGCGGCCCGTCGATCTGGGCTCGAACCTCACTGGCGCCGACGAGGGCCCCCGCGACGTCGATTCCGGCGGCGCCAAGTGTCGCGAGCGTGGCCAGCCCGAGCGCCCCGAGCCGCGCGTCGCCGGCGTGCGCATCGTCGATCCAGACCCCCTTCGATGGAGGCTCGATCGTCTCGCCGTCCACGCGACCGGTGGCCACGGCCACCCGGACCCCGCGCTCGGCCGCCCGCTCCACCGCAGCGTCGATCCAGGGAGGCCCGAGCAGGGCCAGCCACGTCTTGGCGGCCTCGTCCTCGGGTGGCGCGGCGTGGAGGCGAATCCCCTCCCCTCCGCATGCGGCGAGCCATGCCCTGAGGCTGCCGAGAGCGCCCGGCTGGCCCAGCACCGCAATGCCAGCTTTACCCTTGCCGAAGGCGCCCTTCGCCAGCGCGGCCGTCGCCTCCGCCAACGCCTCGGCGCTCGGGAGTCGGGGCGGGAAGTCGCCCGCCACGGCGCGCGCGTGCAGCGGCGCGAGGCGGGCGAGGCCATCGAGCCAACGTCGGCGCAAGGCACTCCCGCCGGCCGGCGAGCGCATGAACTGGGCAAGATCGATCACCACTCGACGCGACATTCCACGAAGCTATCGCGTGCGGATCGGCGGCGGCTGGGGTATCCCCCGGAGCCGATGATCGCGCTCCTCGCCGCTTGCGATGGTTGGCCTGCTCTCGGCGGGCTTGCCCGGGCCGACACCGGCGGCGCCCCGCCCGAGGCCGTGGTGCTCGTTGAGCCCCCGGAGTTGAGCTGGAGCGAGGCCGGCCCGCGCGACGACGCCGTCGACGACAGTCCGCTCGTGGCCGCCGTCGAGATCCTGCCCCCGGGCATGGCCTTTCGCCTCGCCGGCAAGCTGCGTGGCGCGGGATGGGGTCCCGCCCAGGTTCCGGCGCGAGAGGCCTGCGCGGGGGTGCCGAGCGCCTTCCCCACCGAGCCCGTCGGCGACTACGTGGGCGACGCCGACTGGCGCGTGATCGAGGTCCAGGCGAGCGGCGCCCTGTGTGCCCACATCGAGCCTTCCTCCGCTGAAGCCCGAGTCGATCTACTCGCCTTCGACCTTGATAGCTGCGGCCTAGCGGCCCGCGCCTGGACCACGCGCGACGACCTGATCATGGGCTTCGCCCCCTCCACGCCGGTCAACGACTGGGCCACGCTGGTGGAGCCGGGGCGCTTTGCGATGGTCGCCGTGGCCTTTGCCCCCGACGACGCCACGCTCGACATTCCCTACGCGTGGACCGTCGCCGCGCTGGCCGCGGGCGAGGAGCCCGAGCGCTGCGGAGACGTCGAGTGGTGATGCTCGTCGCTCTGCTGGTCGTCTCGGCGGCGCGCGCCGGGGAGTTCCGCCACGTCGTGCTGCTCGACGGCCGCACTGTCGTGGGCGAGGTCATCGACACGACCGACCGGGGGGTGGAACTGCGCACGCCGCAGGGGCGTATGCGCATTCCCTTCACCGATGTCAACACCATGCGCGTCGCGACGCCGGTCGAGTGGAGTGGCCAGCGCGACCTGCGGGTGCTCGTGGCGCCAGTGTGGTCGACGGTCGAGCCCTCGCCGTCCTTTGGCCTCGACGCGGAGATCGCGACCGCGCATGTCCGCGCCGCGATGGCTCGGGTCCCCAGGGTCGAGGTCGTCGTGCCCGACGGTCCCGAGGCCCGCGCCGCCATGAGCTGCGGGCTCGACCTCGCCTGCGCCCGCGTCGCGGTGAGCGCGCTCGACATCGACATCTTCGTGGTGGGCGCCATCGGCAGCACCTCAGGACAGGTGGAACTGGCCCTCGCGAGCGGCTGGGTCGACGCCCCGGCCGCGAGCCGGCGCGCCTCGGTGCTCCAGGCCCCGGGCGCCAGTGCCCTTCCCGGCGGCGGCTTCGGCGACGAGGCGGAGATCGAGGCGGCGGCGCACGCGCTCCTCGGCATCGTGCCCGACCCCATATACCTGTCGGCCCCCATGGCCCCGGTCGCCACAGCGTCGTTCCCGGCCCTGTCCGAGCCTCTGGTCGACGCGCGCGTCTACGTGCCCCTCCCCGGCTACCCCGCCTTCGCCGACAAGAAGCCTGTCCGCGGCCTCCTCGCCGTGGCCATCGCGGTCCCGGCGGCCACCGCGATGACCTACGCGGCCGGCACGGCGGCTGCGCATCGGCCCGAGCTCGTCGCGGCCGCCATCGTCGGCAGCTACGCCAGCGTGGTGCTGGCCAACGCCGTGACCGACTAGCCGCAGGGCTGTAGGTTGATCGCCAGCGGCCGTCCACCGCTGGTGAAGCGCACGTCGCGGCTCGACGAGCAGGACTTGCCGTCGGCCTGGATGAGCTTCAGCCCGTGAACGCCCTCGCGAACCTGCACGCTCACCGGCAGCGGGCCCATGTCGTGGTCGTCGATCCACACCGATGCGCCGGTGGGGCCGAACACGTTGATGATGCCGGTGATCTCTTCAGGCGTGAGCCGGAAGGGCACCGACATCGACGCCACGTTGAGGTTGACGTCGCTCGACTCGGTACGATGCCCGGCGAGGCTGAGCCGCACCTTGTGCTTGCCGTAGGGAAGGTCGACGGACGACGGCGTGGTGCCGTAGGGCTTGTCGTCGACGAAGACAGTGGCGCCTGTCGGGTCGCTGGTGATCCGCAGGGTACCCGTGGACACTTGCGACGCCGTGCCCCAGGGATTGTCGGACGTGGTGGACGCGGCTGGCGCCGTCGACGGCGTCACGGTCCCCCAGGGCGAGGCCGCCCCGGTGCCCGAGGGAGGCGTGGTGCCCGACTTCGGCGCCGTGCTGCTGGCGGCCGTACCCGCGGTGGCGGGAGTCGTGGCCGGTTTGGTGCCCGGGGTCGTGGTGGCTCCGGGCGTGGTGGCTGCCCCGGGCTTGGGCGCCGCGCCCCCAGGCGTGGCGGTGCCGGGCGTCGGGGACGTCGCGCTCGGATTCGCGGTGAGGCCTGCGTCGCTACCGTCGTCCCCGGCTTCGCCGGGATCGGTGACCGCCCCGGGCGACGGCTCGACGGGCGACGGCTCGACGGGCGGCGGTTCGACCGGCGGTGCCGGTTCCAGCTTCGGCGGCGGCTTGACCTCGGCCGGGGGCGGGGTGGTGTCGACCACGTCGGCCTTGTCGGCGCTCATCTTCATCCACAAGACGCCGCCGAGCACCAATACCAGCACGCCAGCGCCGATCGCGCCGATCATCGCGAGTCCGATTCCAGCTGCGGCCGGGGCCGCCATGCCACCGTCGTCGCGGTCCTTGCTCGCGGGCTGCGGGCGCCCGCTCGACGACCGGGTGGGTTGCGGCCGCACCTCGCGCTCACGATCTTCCGCTTGCGCCGCGTACATCGGCACAGTGGCCTTCTGGTCCTCGTCTTCGCGCGGCTTCTCGTTGAAGAAGTCGCCGCCCAGCCCGTCGGACTCGGGCCCAGCAGACTCGGACTTCGACTCGGACTTGGCTACGGCAGGTCGCGACAGCGGCACGACCGGAGCCAGGCTGCCCGACTCGCCACGCGCCTCCTCGGCCTGGCGCGCCTCTGCCTTCAAGACCTCGGCGGTGCTCGCCGGTTCGGCCTCGAGTTCCGAGAGCGGGACCGCCGTGATCCCATGGACGGGCGGCGGTACGGCGCGTGGCGCGGGCAAAGATTCCGGTGCGTCCACGGGGCTCGGCGGGCGGGCGCCGAGTCCACCACGCGGCAACCCGGGCGCGGCAAAGTCGGGCGTGTCGGCGCCAGATGCCACGCCGCTCGGTGCGCCTCCCGACCCGAACCCCGGGCGAGACGGGGGCGCCGGTGCCACCAGTCCGCCGAGCGCCGGCTGCATCACCTTGGGGAGCACGGCGGGGGCGCCGCCGGGGCCCTGCTGCGCAGCGAGCCGCTGCATCCGGATGAGCGTCGGCTCGGGGGCATCGAAGGCGTCCCAGTCTGCCGACGCACCGGGATCAAGGGACGGCGCGCTCGCAACACTGCTCGGGACGGTGCTGACCGCGGGCGGAGGTGCCACCGGCAGTGAAACCGGCGGCGGCGCGGACCCGCTCGTGGCACCAGCCGGCGAGGCGGCACCCGCCAGGAGGGGTTGCCCGTCCTGAAAACAGAACTCGACCCAGTCCTCGTAGCTATTCTTGCAGAGCGAGCAGACCTTCATCGACGCGACCGGGACAGGGAGTGCGAGAGCTTACCGGGGTGGCGCTGCGCGTGCACGCTACGCCTCGCCATAGTGACGCTTCAGGTGACGTGCGATCACGACGCGCTGCACCTGGTTGGTGCCCTCGACGATCTGCATCACCTTGGCGTCCCTCATGTAGCGCTCGACCGGGTACTCGCGCGTGTAGCCGTAGCCGCCGAACACCTGCACCGCGTCGGTGGTCACCGACATCGCGGCGTCGGTCGCGACACATTTCGCCATGGCCGCAACGTGAGAGTAGGGCAACTTCTGGTCGCGCAGCCACGCCGCCTTGTGAACGAGCAGGCGCGCGGTTTCCACGCGACAGGCCATGTCAGCCAGCATGAAGCCCACGCCCTGGAAATCGATGATCTGCGTGTCGAACTGCTTGCGCTGGCAGGCATAGGCGCCCGCCGCGTCGAGCGCGGCCTGCGCGAGGCCCACGCTCGTGGCGCCGATCGTGATGCGCCCGCTGTCGAGCGCGCTCATGGCACAGCGGAAACCCTCCGACTCGCCGCCGATGAGGTTGCTCGCGTGCACGCGCGCGCTCTCCAGGATCACCTCGACCGTGGGAGAAGCCCGCATCCCCATCTTTTCTTCCTTCTTGCCGAAGGAAAGGCCGGGCGTGTCGCTCGACACCAGGAAAGCGCCGATGCCCTTGGGACCGGGCCCCCCGGTGCGGGCCATCACCACGTACACGTCGGCGTAGCCGCCGTGGGTAATCCAGAACTTGGTGCCGTTGAGCACGTAGTGCTCGCCGTCGCGCACGGCGGTGGTGCGGAGCGAGGCCGCGTCGGAGCCGGAGGAGGGCTCAGACAGCGCGAAGGCGCCGAGGGCCTCGCCTGCCGCCAGGCGTGGCAACCACTGGGCGCGCTGGGCGTCGGTGCCGAACTGGGCGAGGATGACCTGCGGCAGGCCGTTGACGGCCACGGTGACCGCATACGACGCGCTCACCTTGGCGATCTCCTCGAGCACGACGGCGTAGTCGAGGTAGCCGAGCCCGAGCCCTCCCCAGGCCTCGGGGGTGGGCACGCCGCAGAGGCCGGCCTCGCCGAGCTTCTGGAAGAGCTCTTTGCGAAACAGCTCTTTCTCGTCGTCATCCCGGGCCGTGGGGGCCACGTGCGCCACCGCAGCGGCGCGGGCCGCCTCGGCGAGGGCCTTCTGCTCTTCGCTCAGCACGAACATGGCCGCGCGTCTATCACGCGCGCTCAGCGAAATCGCACCTCGGTGCGCACCACGCGTGTCGTGGGCGGTAGCTGCATCAATTCCACGATCTCCCTAGCTTTTCCTGGCTTTCCATTGACCATGCCGAGATCGAGCTCCACCACCCCATCCTCGCGCACCGCGATGTGGTCGACCATCGGGCGCACGTCGACCTGGATCGGCCCCGACTTCGAACGCCGAGTCACCGGCAACGACGTCGCGACATCAATTCGTTCAGCCGCGTCCCGAGCGACCTCGATGGGCAAGCCGGGGACAAGCTCGTAGCGCCATCCCCTCACCTCACCCATCGTGGCGGCCGCGTCGAGCGGCACCTCCTCGCCGCCCAGCACCAGGAAGCCGCTCGGCACCGTGGCACGCAGGGCGCTCACCAGCGCCGCCACGTCGACGCGCCGCACCAGCCTCGCGTCCATGAACTCGGCACGCGATTCCTCCCCGCTCGGCAACGCCGAGGAGAAGTCCACCCGTGGGTGAGGATGGAAGCCCAGCGAGTAGGCCAGCGGTGCCCGCGCACGGCGCAAGGCGCGCTGCCAGGCGTTCTGCCATTCCAGGTGGCCGAGGAAACGTGCGTCGCTCTCGCGTCCCACGCGGAAACGCACGCGCTGCACCGGCAACGGCTCGGCGGCCGGCGTCAACGGCGTCCTGGTCCACGCCTTCTCCGCCTTGCGCCCCTCGATGCTGTTGCGGAGCATGTGCGCACAAAGCGCCCGCTCCACGTCGATCACACCACAATCGTGGCACTTCTTCGCGCGGCAGTCGGGCGCGTGCTGCAACTGCATCGCCCGCTCGTAGTCGGCGGCAAACCAGGCCTTGGGGATGTGGATGTCGATGTGATCCCAGGGCAGGCGCTCGTCCAGAGCCCGCTCGCGCAGCGCGTCGTCGCAGTCGTAGGCCACCTCCTCGATGGCCCGCTGCCAGGCACCGAAGTCGAGGTGCTCGCCCCAGGCGTCGAAGCGAGCCCCGTGGCGCCAGGCTGCCTCGATGAGGTCGCCCGCGCGCCGGTCGGCACGAGACACGAGCCCCTCGAGGAAAGTCTCATGGGGCTTGTGGCGCCCGAATTTGATGTTCTTGTGACGCTTGATGTTCTGCAACAGAAGCGCCTGTTTTGCTTCAGTTTCTTCGATCCCGATCTGTCGCGCCCACTGGAAGGGCGTGAACGGCTTGGGCACGAAGGTGCTCACCCCGGTGTTCACCATGGCCCGCGGGTTTTTCTTTTTCCCGGCGGCCAGCGTGCGTGCGCACAAGTCCGCGATCGCGACGATGTCTTCCTCACGCTCGGTGGGCAGGCCGATCATGAAGTAGGTCTTGACGTGCTCCCAGCCCTTCTCGTAGGCAGCGGTGGCCATCTCGATGAGGTCGTCGTCGGGGATCCACTTGTTGATGACGGCGCGTAGGCGCGGCGAGGCCGCCTCGGGGGCGAAGGTGAGCCCGGTGCGGCGGGTGGACGAGGCCATGTCAGCCAGCTCCACGGAGAAGCTGTCGAGCCGGAGAGATGGGAGCGACAGCGCCACGTGCTGTGACTTCGCCAGGGTCGAGGTGCGCTCCACGAGCGAGCGGACGCGGCTGTGATCGCAGGTGGACAGCGACACCAGCGACACCTCCTCGTAGCCGGTAGCGGCCAGGGTGCGCGTCATCAGGTCTTCCACGGCGTCGACGGTGCGCTCCCGCACCGGGCGCGTGGTCCTGCCGGCCTGGCAGAAGCGGCAGCCCTGTGTGCAACCGCGGAGCACCTCGAGCGACACGCGGTCGTGCACCTGCTCGGTGAAAGGCACGATGTAATCAACGGGGAAGTTGTTCCCGTCGAGGGCGCGCGCGGTGCGCTTGCGGATCTTCGGCGCGTCGAGCGGCGGGACGATGCGGCCGTCGGACAACGTGTCCATCGGGTAGAGCGCGGGCACGTAGAGACCCTCGAGTCGCGACAACGCGAGCAAGCGGGCCCCCCGGTCACGATGCTCCGCGAGCACCTTTGCGATCTCGGTCACCACGTCTTCTCCATCGCCGATGACGAAGGCGTCGATGAAGGGCGCGAGCGGCTCGGGGTTGAACACGGCGGGACCGCCGGCGAGCACGATCGGCCCCTCGTGCCGGTTGACCGTGCGGAGCGGCAACCCAGCGAGGTCGATCATGTTCAAGATGTTGGTGAACGTGAGCTCGGACTGCAGCGTGAAGCCGATGGCGTCGAAGTCGCAGAGCTCGTCGCGACTCTCCACGCCGAAGAGCTTGAGCCCGCGAGAACGCAGCTCGCGCTCCATGTCGGGAGCCGGGGCGTACACCCGCTCGGCCGACACGCCGTCGATGCGGTTGAGCACGGCGTAGAGAATGTGGAGCCCGAGGTTGCCGAGTCCGAGGTCGTAGAGGTCGGGAAAGGCGAGCGCCATGCGCACCCGCGCGCCGTGTTTGTGGACGGCGTTGTGCTCGGTGCCGAGGTAGCGGCTGGGCCGCTCCACGACGGGGAGGATCTCGGTGCTGAGCACGCGGCTGAGGTTCATGGGCCGGGCGGTATTCCGGGCGCGCTGCGGCGGCTGCGATCCCGGCTACGCGGGATAGCTCCTGACGGTGCCCACACTCGGCGAGTCGATGGCCCGGCGACGGGTCTTCTGGGCGATGGTGGTGCTGGTGGTGGCGCCGGCGGTCGCGCTGCTCGCCTACGGCCTCGCGGGCATCAAAGACCGCGCCGACGCCGAGGAAGGGCGCCTGCACGAGCGCTACGCCCTGCAGGCCCGCGACCTCGAGGCCGAGGTGCTGGCGGCGTTGGCGGCGGAGGACGACCGCGTGCGCCGAGCGCTCTCGGCGGTGCCGGCCGAGGCGCTCGGCGAAACCGCCGCGGGCTACCGCGAAAAGAGCCGCCTTGTCTCTAAGGTCTGGACCCTCGACGACCCAGACGCGCCGCCGGATGCCGCGGCCGCTGCCCTGGTGCTCTCCGAGCGCGCCCCGGTGAGCTTCGTCACGGCCTCCGGGGGAGACGACTCCGCACTCGCGGTGTCGCGACTTCGGGAGGGCCTAGTGGTGGCCTATCGCATTGATGCCGCCGCGATCGATGCGGTGGTGATCCCCGAGATCGTCGGCCGGAAGTACTCCACGGAGGGTGCGAGTTACCGGCTGCGCGCCCTCGCCGCCGACCCGGCGGGCGAGCCGGTGAGCTTCGACGCGCTACGCCGCGCCTTGGCCCTGCAGCTCCTCGAAGACGAGCCCTTCGTGATGCGCCCGCTCGCGCCGCCCTTCGCCCACTGGCGCGTGGAGGTCGACCCGCCCGCGGCCCGCGAGGCGCCGGCGGACAGCGCGCTCCGATGGACGATGATCCTACTCTTTGCGGCTACGGTAGTGGGCGTCATCATCATGGGACGCGCCATCGCTCAGCAAGTACGCTTGTCGCGACTCCAGACCGACTTCGTCAGCAATGTCTCGCATGAGCTCCGAACGCCCCTCACCTCCATCCGCATGTTCGTCGAGACACTCCAGTCCGGCCGAGTGAAGGACCCCGAGCGCGTGCAGGAGTGTCTCGACGTGATCGCGGCGGAGACCGAGCGCCTCAGCAAGAAGATCGAACGCGTGCTCACGTGGGCTCGCATGGAGGCGGGGCGCCGCATCTACGAGATGACCCCGCAGCGACCCTGCGACATCGTCGCGCGCGCGGTCAACGCCTTCCGCGCCCACGACCTCGATGGCGACGATCGGCTCGTGGTCAACGTGCCCGACAACCTTCCCCGGGTGCTGGCCGATGCCGACGCGGTGGCGGAGGCGCTGATCAACCTGCTGGGCAACGCCCGGAAGTACGGAGGCGAAAAGGTGAAGATCCGCCTGCTCGCCCGCGCCGAGTCTGGCGGCGTCAACTTCGCCGTGGAGGACGATGGCCCTGGCATCTCGCTCGTGGAGCAACGCCGCGTCTTCGACAAGTTCTATCGTTCGAACAACCTGCTCTCACGGCGAACCGAGGGGAGCGGTCTCGGGCTCGCCATCGTGGCGGGCATCGTGTCGGCCCACAGGGGTCGCGTTTCACTCGAGTCCGTGGAGGGCGCCGGGAGCCGCTTCTCCATCTGGCTCCCGCTTTCGAAGTAGCGGGGCGCGATAGTCGGCAGCGTGCTCCTCGCGCTCTTCTTCGCCTGCCCGCCCGAGCCCCCGGGCCCAGCCCCCATCGACAGCCCCTCGGCGGCGCTCGCCCTGCGGGTCGGCGCGGTGGCTGAGCGCGCCCGCGACGTGGCGGCCCGCGCTCAGGACCTCGAGGGCAAGGTCGACGAGCTCCGCGCTGCGCCGGAAGCCGAGCGACCCGATCGCATGGCCTGGATCCAGCAAGAGGCCGCCGCGATCAAGGAGCTCACCGCGGAGATCGACGCCGAGGTACGAGCGATCGAGGCCTCGGCGCAGGTTTACTAGCGAGCGGCGCCGTCGATCTCGGCGTACAGCACGCGCACCTTCTCGGCGAGCGCGGTGTAGTTCACGGTGGCCGGGTCGAGGGTGGGATCGTCCACCAGCGGGGCAACCCAAGTGTCGGCCGCGTACTCCGTGCCCATGCAGACGAGCAGTCGCCGGGGCGGCGGCGTTCCGAGGTCCCAGGCCTTGGCGATCGAGATGACGGCCGCGGGGGCGGTGGCCTCCATGGCGTTGGCGGGTCGCGACACGCCGATTCGGTAGTCCGAGCCGCTGCCGCGTTGCACGCAGGCCGGCATGTCGATCGCGGGTTCGAACTTCATCTGCACCATGCGCTCCAGGAAGGCCCGCGTGGGGTCTGTCGTTTCCACGAGGAGACGCACGTCGCGACGTAGATCCTCGTGGGAAATGCCCTTGGCACCCCCCTCGGGAAGCTCGATCCCAAGCTGCTGCGCGGGACAGGCGATAAAGTGCAGCGCCCACATGCTGATCGCTGTCCTAACCGTGGCTCTGGCCGAAGACGTGTGCGCCGCCTGGGAACCGCCCACCGTGGTGGAAGTGAAGGACATCCCCTCGTCGGAGTCCTCCGGCGTGGTGATGGTGAACGACGAGTTCCTCACCATCGGCGACGCCGGCGGCGAGGCCCTGCTCTACACCTTCGACATCGAGGGCAACTACCTCGGCGAGCAGCGCATCGACGGCGCCAGCAACACCGACTGGGAAGACCTCGCGGCCGCCGACTGCCCCACGGGCACGTGCATCTTCATCGCCGACATCGGCGACAACGACGAGTCGCGCGACGCGATCACGCTCTGGAAGGTCGCCGTCACCGACGACGCGCGCCTCAGCGCCGACAACTGCCCGCTGGTCTACGACGATGGCGAGTCGCACGACGCCGAGGCGCTCCTCGTCTACCCCGACGGCAGCGTCCGCGTCGTCACCAAGAACGACTCGGGGGGAAAGGTCTACTACGCCCGCGAGCTCAGCTGCGACGGCGAGGCCGCCACCCTCCGAGAGGAGGCCGAGATCGACGTGGGCGAGCCCATCACCGGCGGAGCCGTCGACCGCACCGGGGCGCTGGTGGTGCTCCGCACCGCGACCCGCGCGCTGGCATGGCGCGGCTGCGAGGTGGACTGGGGTGCCGACCCGCAAGAGATCGACCTCGTGGGCGAGGTGCAGGGCGAGGCTGTCTTTGTCGGGAGCGACGGCGCCATGTACACCACCTCCGAGGGGGATCCCCTCGAGCTACACGTGCTCCCCTGCGCCAGTACCGAGGAGTACGACTGTCCCACCTGCGGTTGCGACGACGGTTCCGCAGTTCCGCTGCTGCTGATGCTTGGGCCGTGGGCCCAACGTCGCCGGAAGGGGGAGAGCGGCCCGACGAGCGTGCCACGAGCACGCTCGTTGCCTGACGCCCGTAGCCTGCGGCGCGCGGCAGGTTGGCCGCGGTAGGGGGGCTCCTGCAGGGGTGCCCCCCTTCCCGCTACAGGATGTACCCGTGATCGCGGAACCAGCGGACGGTCTTCTCGACGGTCGCTTCCATCGGGGTGCGCGGCACGTTGAGCTCGGTCCAGCTCCGCTCGCCGGTCCGATAACGTTCCTGCGCCATCGCGCGCAGCACATGACGTTCGAGGCCTGCAAAGCGGTGCTCGTCGACCCGGGCCAGCACCGCCCCGGCGACGCCTGCCGCGTCGAGCAGGAGCCCCGGCGTCCTCACCCAGGGACCGCGCTTGCCCACGGCACGCGCGCACATGCGCATGAAGTCCTTGTAGCTGAGGTTCCAGTTCCCGAGCAGGTAACGACGCCCGGCCTGTCCCCGGTCGAGCGCGGCCAGGTGGCCCTGAGCGCAATCGTCGGCGTCGACGAAACACTTCCCGCCCCCGGGGTACAAGGGCACCGTTCCACGTGCGATGGTCAAGAGGAGCTGCCCGCTGGTGGGCTTCACGTCCCAGGCGCCGAGCACGTAGTCGGGGCACACCACCACGCCGCCCCACTCGGCGGTGAGCCGCTCGGAATCGAGCTTCGTCTCGTAGTAGGCGCGCAAGGCGCCTCGCTTGCCGTAGATGCGTTCGGCGTCGATGGGCGTGTCTTCGTTGCCGGGGTTTGCCAGCGAACCGAAGCCGACGGTGCACGACGAGGAGCAGGTAAGAAAGCGCTTCACGCCTGCCCGCGTCGCGGCGTCGAGGAGGACCCGCGTGGCATCGACGTGCAACGCGCGCATGGTGTCCTCGCCCTTTGGTCCCGGGTCGAAGATCCCGGCCACGTGGAAGACGCCATCGCAGCCTTCCATCGCTCGCGCCATCGCGTCGACGTCGGTGATCGACGCGGTGACGAGGTCGACAGGCAGGCCCTCCACGCAGAGGTTGGGCTTGCGCACCACGCAGGCAACCGTGTCGCCGCGCGCGAGCAAATGGCGGAGCACGTTGGCGCCGACGAAGCCCGTCGCGCCGGTGAGCAGGTAGCGGGCCAAGGCGATCTAGCCGCGTACGCCGGTAACCTCGGCCCCCGACAGTTCCCAGCGAACGAGGAAGTCGACCAGGGGTAGCTCGTGCTCCTCCTCCTTGTCGTCCCAGGGGTTCGGGTCGAGCAGCTTCACCGTGGTGGCGAAGCTTTCCACGATCACCCAGCGGTCCACGAGCTTGCCATCGTCACGATGCACGATCCGCGCGAGGAAGGGGAGGCTGACCCCGAACAACGCGCGTCGCAGGGCAGCGACACGCCCCGCGCGGTCCTCGGCGTACTCGACCCGGATCAGCCGATCGAGGCCGAACAGGTTGTTGAGTGTGTGTTCCGGGCCGGCGCCCTGGCGCATCCCGGCCACGAGCGTGCTGACCGCAGACTCGTCGCCGCCGTCGATGGCGCCGAGCGCGGCCGCCAGCGAGGGCGCGTCGATGCCGGCGCGGTGGAGCAAGTAGACGTAAGTGGCAAGCGTGGTCTCGAGGGTGGTGTCCATGCGGGCGGAGTTATCGCGCGGGGGGGCGGGTTAGCACCCGCGCGCCATGATCACGCTCGTCCTCGCGATGCTGGCCTGCGGCCAGAAAGAAGAAACGCCCTCGCAAGTAGCCGCCTCGCTGGTGCCTGAGGTGGTCACGCCGCCGACAGCGCCCGCCGAGCAGCCGACGGTGAACCTCGAGACCGGGAACAAGGCCCTCCGTTGGCGGGCCCTCGATCACCTCGCGGAAGCCAACCTCATCTTCCCCGATGGCGCGGCCGCTGCCGAGGCCGGGCGATTCATCCTCTCAGGCCCCTGGAAAGACGAGGGTGAACGCCGAGGCGGCATGCGTGCCTACACCACCCCCCTTCCCTTCGCCACCAACATGCCGCGGCCGAACTACGCCCCCATGGGCGCGCGGCTCGTGGTCGAAGGGGAGGACGTGCCCTTCAACACCACGATCTCCGCGCCCACGAAGGCTAGCGTCGCGACATGGTACGTCGACCACGGCAGCGTGGTGATTGTCAGCAAGAGCAACCCGAACGAACTCGCCAAGCCGGCCGAGGTAGTCGTCGACGAGCTCGCCGCCGCCGTGAAGAAACGCCAGCTCGCTGGCTCGGGCCTGACCCCCGCTGAGTTCGCGACCACCACCTACATGGTCGAGCGCGTGTCGCGACCGGCGCTATACCTCCCCGCGCCCGCCTCGGCCTCCTTCAGCGTCGAGTTGCCCAGGAAGGGCATCCTGAAGTTCGGCCATGGCCTCCTCGAAGACCCCGTGTCCGGACAGGCGAGCGGAAACGGCGCCACGCTCAAGATCGAGGTGGACGGCAAGGAAGTCTGGTCAGGCAAGGTTGATCCCGCCAAGAAGCACCAGACCGTCGAGGTCAGGCTGGATCGGGAGGCCCCGGGCACCGCCACCCTTCGCTTCAGCACCGACCCCGGCGGCGATGCGACCGGCGACTACGTGGCAGTGACGACGCCGACGCTCGTCGATGCCGAGGCCGCACCGCCGCGGCGGGTGCTCGTGGTGGGCATCGATACCCTTCGCTGGGACGCGCTGGGCGCGAACGGCTACGGGCGAGCCACGTCGCCCGAGCTCGACCAGTGGCTGGCGCAGTCGGTGCAGTTCGACCGCGCCTACTCGCCCGCGCCGCGCACCAAGCCCTCGTTCCTCACCGCCTTCACCGGGCGCTGGCCCAAGGAAGCCAAGAGCTCGCCTCGGCTGGCCGAGATCCTCCACGCCGAGGGGCTGGCCACCGCCGGTGTCGTCGGCAACGTGCACCTCGTTCCGCGCTTTGGCTTCGCGCGCGGCATGGATCACTGGGAGTACGAGAATGGCGCCCGCGGCGAGGACGAGGTGGCACGCGCACTCGCCTGGTTGAGCAACCACGACGAGGAAGACGCCTTCTTGTTCGTGCACTTCATGGATCCGCACACCTTCTACAACGCGCCCCTCGGCTGGGCCGACAAGTTCCAGGAGGGCAAGGAACGTCCCAAGGGCATCCCCGCGAAGTTCAATCGCTGGCAGATCCTCAGCATCATGAAAGAGCGCGACCTCGGCGACTCGGGCAAGGCGTGGATCCGCAACGCCTACGACGCGGAGGTGGCCTACACCGCACACCAGGTGTCGCGACTCCTCGCTGCCGTCGAGAAGATGCCCGGGCAAACGCTCACCGTCCTGCACACCGACCACGGCGAGGAATTCTGGGACCACGACGGCTTCGAGCACAACCACAGCCTCTTCCAGGAACTGGTTCACACCGAGCTCGCGATCCGTCCCCCGGGGGGCTGGCAGGGCGCGCCCCGCGTGAACCAGCCGGTGTCGCTCGCCGACATCGTCCCGACCGTCCTCGACTTCCTCGGTGTCGCTGCTGAGAAGCGTCCCGCCACCGATGGCGTCTCGTTGCGCCCCTTCGTCGACAAGGCGCGCGCGGCCGAGCAGGCCGCCCTCGAGACGACCCTCGTGGAGCGTCCCCTCCCCCTCGGCCACATGCGCTACGAACGTGATCGCTGGGGGGTTGTCTACAAGGACAAGAAGTACATCCTCCACACCGCCAGCGGCCGCGAGGAGTTCTTCGACCTTGCCGCCGATCCCGGCGAGACGAACGACTTGTTCCGCATGGGCGACAAGTCGCTGGTGGGGAACTACCGGGCACTCCTGGCGCAGGCCACCGGCGTGCCGGTGCGCCCAGGCTGGCGCCTGCGCATCCCGACCACTGTCGCCACCACCACGGCGAGCTTCAAGGCACCGATCGCCGCCGCCGGCATCCTCGACCCCGAGTGGAACGCGCGCATCCGTGCCAACCTCGAGTGGGGTGAACGACCTGCCGTGCTGCCCGACGAGATCGGCAAGGTGACCGTCTCGGCCGACCGCAGGACGGTCACCTTCGAGCCGGGCGAAAAGGCGCGCACCCACACCTGGTGGATCCAGTGCGAGGCGGACCCTTGCCCCGATGGCACGCTGGCGATGTCGGGCAACAAGGCGACGATGCTCAACCCGGGGCGGCTCGCGGGCGACACCCGCTACGCCGTGGAGAAGGGCTGGCTGCTCATCCCCGCCGACACTATCGACGCGCCCGAAGACGGCGGCGCGGTGTCGGAGGGCGACCAGGAGGCACTGGAGAGCCTAGGCTACCTGCAAGACGCGGGCGACGAGCACTGAGCTGGCGGATCACGGCGCCGGCGACACGCACCCCAGCGACTGGTCTTTCAGTTCGCAGCGGTAGAGCCCGCGCGTGAGCACGTCGACCGTGGCCTCGTACTCCTTGCCGTCGACCGTGGCCCAGACGGCGCAGGGGCCGGCGAGCACGTCGAAGAGGTAGCAGGAGGGGTCGCAGGCGTAGGGCTGGGTTTCGCGGCACTGCACCTTCTGGCTTGTGCCCGTGGGCAAGATGAACTTCGCCTTGTCGACCCGGTGCGTGGGCAACTTGGGGCCTTCCACGACGGTTCCGTCGGGCTTGCGCCGATCGACGATCTCGATGCCGGGGTCGTACTTCGACTGCACCGTGGGCAGCTGGCGACCGCCCGTGGCGTTGGGCACCGCGAGGATCAAGAAGGTGTTGATCTCCGACCCGGTGATCACGCCATCGCCGTTGGTGTCGGCCTGGCCGCTCAGACCCTCGATGAAGGCCTTGGAAAACACGCCCGCCTGCACCGGCTGCCGGGGCGCGGCCGAGGAGATCATGAAGCTCTGCTGGCCGATCACCGGCCAGTCGTTGCCCGTTGGCCCCAGCAAGACCAAGCCGTTCAGCGACTGGTCGTGCGCCGCGTCGGTCACGACGACGTAGCGGCTGGCTGGCACCCACTTCTGCAAGCTGGCGGCGAACTCCTTCACCGAGAGCGAGGTGGTGTCGAGCGCCTCCGGATCGCTGTCGTAGAGCAATAGCCGCGGGTCGCCAAAGTCGCCGCCCACCCCGTGGCCCACGAAGTAGAAAAGGAAGAGGTCTTTCCAGACCACCTCCTTGCTCAACTCCTCGGCGAGGATGGCCTGGATGTTGCCGGTGGTGGCGCTGGCATCGGTGAGGAGGCGCACCTCGTTGTAGCCGGCGGACTGTTCGAGCGCGGCCGCCACCCGAGCCGCCTCGGTGCGCGGGGTGTCGAGTTGGAGCTCGGCCGGGAGCTTCTCGTAGCTGGAAACACCCACCACGATGGCGACACGCCGCCCCTCGGGGACGGTATCGTTCGGGCCCGCGCTCGCGACGAGAGGGAAGAACAGCGGGGTGAGGAGCAGGGCGTTCGGGCGAGGCATCGGCGCGAAAGTAACCGGGCGCGCCGCCTACCCGCCCTGGATGACCATGGCGGCGCCGCTGTTGAGCTCCTGGATCCACCGAAGCTCGCTGCGCGCCCAGCCGCCGTGCGTGATGAGCCGCTGCGTGAGGTCGTACTCATCGCGGGCCAGCGCCTCGGCGGGCTCGTCCGGTCGCGACAGGCGCTCGACCATGCGTTCGGCGTCGTGTCGAAGCGTGTCGTCGTCAATCTGCGGCAAGAGCAGGCCCCAGGTCGGCAGCGCGACCTTGGCGTGCACCTCGAGGCGGGCGCGGAAGGCGGGGTCGTCCACGAAGCGCCGTCCCCCGTCGATGTCCCCCGCCGACGCCGATGTCGATGTCGATGTCGATGTCGATGTCGATGTGGATGTCGATGTGGATGTCGATGTGGATGTCGATGTGGATGTCGATGTTGCGGGCCTTGGGCGCGGCCCTGGCTCCGTCGTGATCCACAGCGCCAGGCCGCCCCCGAGCGCGGCCACCAGTACGACGGTCACCACGCCCTGCGCACGCACTCAGCCCGCGTTGCGGTAGGCGGTCACGAGCACCGTGCGGTCGTCGCCGCCCATGTTGGCGGTCAGGCCTAACTGGGGCAGCGACTTCACCTGGTAGTCGCCGCACTTGCCCTTCATCTGGCGCCAGACCTCGATGGCCTGTTTCACGCCGGTGGCCCCGACCGGGTGACCGAAACCAATGAGCCCACCGCCGGTGTTGACCGGGATCCGTCCACCGATGCCCGTGGCGCCGCTCGCGGCCAGCTTGCCACCCTCGCCCGGCGCGCAGAAGCCGAGCGCCTCGTACATCAAGAGCTCGGTGACGGTGAAGCAGTCATGCACCTCGGCCACCTGCACGTCGCCCGCGCCGATGCCGGCCGCGGCGTAGCACTTTCCCGCCGCGTTGCGCGTGGTCCAGAGCTGCGTGAGGTCGCCGTCGTCGTAGAGCGAGGCGGTGCTGTGACCGATGGCGAGGATCTCGATCGCGTCGGCCTCGGACTTGCCGAGCCGGCGGAGTCCTTCCGCGCTCACGATGATGGCGGCGGAGGCGCCATCGCTCACCTGCGAGCAGTCGCTCATCTTGATGTAGGGCGCGTACTCGGCGTTCTGGAGGAACGTGGGATTCTTCTCGCTCGCCGCCGCGGCGGTGTCGAGGTCCATGCGGCGAGCGCGCATGTGAGCCAGCGGGTTCTTGTTGGCGTTGCCGTAGGCCTTGACCGCCACGTGGCCGATCTCTTCCTCGGTCACGCCAAAGGCCTCCCGGTACATCTTGGTGCGACGGCCGAAGAGCGCCGGGAAGGTGAAGTCGTCGATGCCGCGCTGGCGACGGTAGTGCGAGGCGCGAGCGAGGTAGTCGGCGCCCACGCGCGCGCTCTCGTTCGTTTGCACCTCCACACCGGCTGCCATCACCACGTCGCAACCGGCCTTGATCGCGTCGACCGCGCAGGCGAGCGCGAGCCCACCAGAGGCGCAGGCGCCCTCGGTGCGGGTCATGGGTTTGTTCACGAGGGCCGGGTGGCTGCCCGCGAGCGCCGCGCCGAGGTGGCCTTGCTGGCAGAAGAGCTCGCCGACGAAGTTGCCGACGTAGCCACGCTCGACGGCCTCCGGGTCCGCGCCCAGCGTGCTGAAGGTGTCGTTGACCGCGTTGCGGAGCAGCTCCTCCAGCCCGGGGTTCTCGCGCTTGCCGAAGTCCGGGTGGTTCTTCCAGATGTAATCGGGATTCCCCTTGCCGAGGAACTGGGTGTTGGCACCACCGAGGAGGAAGACGCGACGGCTGGACATGGGGGGCTCCGAAAAGGCGCGGGCTCTAACGCGCTGTTGGTTTTTCTCCGGGCCGGCTGGCGAGCCGGCCCTTACTTTTGCGGCGCTCGCTGATCGCTCGCGCGCGCTTCTTGATCGGGTGACGTTGACGCGTGCTCTGGATGCTCGCTCTCTTCGCCTGCGCCGACGTCGAGGCGGCCGCGGCCCGCCCTCGCCTCGCTTCACTTCACTTCCAGGGCCCGGCACCCCTACCCTATGCGGCGGGGGCGATCATCCGCGTGGCTTTCGAGGTCGATCCAAGCCTCGCGGCCAACGCGGGGCTCTTCGACGACGCGACCACGCTGCCATCCTTCAGCCCGCGTCGGCTCGTCGCCCAACTCCGCGCCCTGCACGACGCGCGCGACGCCCTTGCCCTCTTGCCCTGGGACGCCTTGTCGGTCGACGAGCAGATCGACGTGCGGTGGCTCGTCGCCTGGGCCGAGACCCTGGATCGGCAGCTGACCGTGGAGCGCGTGCACACGCGACGCCCGGGACAGTGGCTGGAGCCAGTGGCGAACACGCTCCTCGCGATGCACACCTACGCCCCCGAGCGCGCCGACCTGATGGAACGAATCCACCAGCGACTGCCCGGCATGCTCGGCGAGATCGACCAGTACTGCACGGCGCCGACCGCGCGCGACATCGCCACCGGCATCGAGCTCGCGGGGTCGCTTCGACAGCTCGCCCTGACCGCGACCGAGCGCGAGGCCATCGACAGCTGGATCGCCCGACAGCGCACCCTCGTCCCGGGTCGCGAGTTCGACGTCATCGGCGCAGAAAACTACGCCTGGCGCTTCGAACACGCGCTCTTGTTCCCGTTCACGCCTTCGGAGCTCGTGGCACGCGCCGAGGTCGCCCTCGCCGACAACGACGCAGCGCTCGCGGCAGCGGCAAACTTCCCGGGTGCCCCGTCGGTCCCGATCCCCGACGGTCTGGCGGCGGGGCTCGACCAGGCTGGGCTGGAGCGGCTCTACGACGCGGTGAGCGAAGCCCACCGGCAGGCCACGCGGGACGGGGGTTTCGTGAGCATCCCTGCCGGCGTCGGCCCCGTGCGCACCCGGGCCACGCCGGATGTGCTCATCCCCTTCACCGGCGACGGCGGCAGCATGAACCCGCCCCCGGCCTACCATCCCGACGACGTGAGCTACTGGAACGTGGAGCACGCCCGCGCAGACTGGTCGCCGCAGCACCGCGACGACGTGGTGCGCAACCTGCTTGGTTTCCGCGACAACGGCATGGGCACCTACGCGGCGCACGAGGGCTGGCCCGGCCATCACCTGCAACTGTCGATCGCTCGTCTCCACGCCAACCCCGTTCGAACGCTCTTGCCGGACGGCCCTCTCATCGAGGGCTGGGCGCTCTACGCCGAGGAGGTGCTCGCCGAACATGGCGGCATGGGCCGGAGCCGCGAGGCACGCGTGGCGGTGGCCAGCTCGCAACGGGGCCGGATCCGTCGAGTCTTCTACGACGTGAACGTGGAGTCGGGCCGCTGGACGCTCGCTGAGGCGGCGGCGTGGAAGCAGGGCCACGAGGGCGCGACGCCCGACCCCGACATCCTGCGTGCCATCAACTGGCCCACGCAACTGGTGGGCTACTTCGCGGGCAAGACCCAGATCGTCGAGTTGCGCGAGGCCATCAGGGCCACGCTCGGAAATGCCTACGACGAGAGGGCCTTCCACGACGCGCTGCTCGCCGAGGGACTCGTGCCAGTGGCGCTGATCAGGGCGAAGCTCCTCGGGGAGCCCGTGCCGCGACCCGCGGAAAGCGGCAGCGCGCCACCCTAGCTACACCGCGATGCGACGCTCGCGGAGCAGTCGCTCCACCTCGGGGTGCACCTGGTACACGGTGATGACCGTGCCAAAGGTGTTCTTCCACTGGCGAATGCGCTCGCGGCTGACGCCGAACTCGTCGGCGAGAGTCTGGCCACTCTCCGCGTTGGCCAGGGCCTCGAGGAGACGGCGAAACTTGGTGCGCCCATAGCTCTTGATGAAGTTGCGGGCGACGCGCTCTCGGCTCCGGGCGGTGGCGATCGGCATGGGTTTGACCTCGGTAATTGCCTGATTTTGAGTCCAGGGCTTCCCCGCCCTGCATGACTAGTCTACACCGTCCCGTTGACGTGTCAATGCACGTGGAACACAAAAGCAATGGTCGAATCTACACTAATGGTATACCATTACTATTCACTCGCTAACCTCCCATAACTCCACGTGAATCTCGCCATTGACAAGCTTGTCAATCCACGTCCGTTGACCATCGCGCAACGTGTCTCCGGGCCCTTTGACCTCCGCTAGAAATGCTCTTTCCGGCAGCGTAGATGGGAAGGCAAGGGGCACGCTCGCAGCTTTTCCACCGAGCACCAGGAGATCGGGGAGGCCGCGGGCGGCATCGAAACCGCGGCGCAGGAGCTCGGAGAGCACGCTGGCCAGCAGATCTCCGGGCAACTGCACACCCAGCTCCACCGCCAGTTCGCGATGCACCAGCCCGGCGAGAATCTCGCCGCCGTAGCTCTTGGCAAAGGGAGCGAGCCCCCCCACGCGGAGCCGCTCCAGGGCGGCCTCCGCAGCGTCTTGACGCGCGGCGTAGAAGGCAGGTGTACCGAGGTCAAGGGGGCCAGGGCGCCGCGCCGTGGGCAGGCGACCCGGCACGGGCAGCCAGTAGAGCTCGCGAAACACCAGCGCGAAGCAGCTCGACCAGAACCAGTTCTCCGCGTGCACGCAGCGCCGCCCGGAGGCCTCCACCTGCGCCACCACCGCCGCCTCCACGGTGACGGCACCAGCCGGGCTGGCCCACAGCGGGCGAGCGCCACTGCCCGCCCGCTGCAACCGGAAGCGACGGGTCGTGGCCTCTCGCAAGGGCGGCACCGGCGGCCAGGGCAAGCGCGCCCGGCGCGCGAGACGGTGCCCAGTGCGGGCGAGCGCCAGGGCCACATCGGGGTCGGAGTGTCCCGCGCGGCACCGGGTGACCGCCTCCGCGAGACGGCCTTCCGCCTCGAGCGCGCGGACCGTTGCCAGCGCGGCGCCGGGGACGGAGGCGAGCACATCGGCCACCGGGCGCGTCGCGATCACCTGCTCCCTCGCCCGCGCGAAGGCGGACGGTCCCCAGGGAGGTGGCCCCCGCCGGGCGATCTCGAGCGCCTCGTCGTCACCCAGCTCCCCGCGCCTCGCGCGCTCGTGCTCGCGGAGACGTCGCCGATCCGGGTAGAGCCCTGGCCCCCCGGTGGGCGCGTACTCGGCCCACCGCAGGCCATGGATGCGCTCGGCCGGGGCGAGCCGACGGTCGAAACCGCCGAGGCGCGTCACCCGGTCGAGCAGCTCGCGGTGGCCCACGAGCAAGATCGGCTCGCGGAGCCATGCATGTCCCGCGAGTCGGGCTTCCAGCTCCGCCCGCGGTCCCCGGTTGGGCAAGCCCAGCTCGCGACAATGGTCGCGCAGCTCGTCGGCGGAGAAACACGCCAGCGCCCACGCAGGGGGGATGGCACGGGTGAGGAGCTCAGCCTCGTCGAGGGCGTCGATCGCCTGGGGGGTGGCGCACTCGTAGTCGGGCAGGCGGAACGCGAGGCCGACTCTGAGGCTCAGGCGCGCGAACAGCTCCATCGGGTCGGGTGCCAGCGCGCGCACACGCCGGAGCACCACCATCTCACCGGCGGCAAAAAGGTGGCCTTCCTGGTCGAGCGCCCAGCGGATCGCGGTCGCGAGATCGTCGCCAGGGTACGGAGACCGGGGGACCACCGGCCCCGCTTACCGCGATAGGCCGGCGGGATGGCCGCTCGCCGCACCAAGATTGTCGCCCCCATCGGCCCCGCCTCGCGCGACCCCGAGACCGTCGCCGCGCTCGTCGCTGCCGGGGTCGACGTGTTCCGCATCAACTGCTCCCATGCCACCCCCGAGGGCATCCGCGAGGCCGTCGCCCGAGTCCGCCGGGCTGCCCGCGCCGCTGATCGCGCCGTGGCCCTGCTGCTCGACCTCCAGGGCCCGAAGATCCGCACCGGGAAAGTGGTCACGCCGCTCGTGCTCCCCCCGGGCAGCACGCTCACCGTGGTGATGGACGAGCACCTCGTGGCCGAGGGGCTGCGCGTGGGCACGACCTACACGGGCATGGCGGGCGACGTGTCGCCCGGCGACAAGGTGATCTTCGCCGACGGCGCCCTGGCCGGCACCGTGATCGTTGTGCGCCGCGACGTGCCGACGCCCGAGGTCGATATCCGCATCGACGAGGGCGGCGAGCTCGGGTCGCACAAGGGGATCAACCTTCCCGGCGTGGCGGTGTCGGCGCCGTCGCTCACCGAGAAGGACATCGCCGACCTCGCGGTGGGCGTGGCCGCGGGCGTCGATTTCGTCGCCTTCTCTTTCGTGCGCGAGGCGGCCGACGTCCTGGTGCTGCGCGAGGAGCTCCGCAAGCTCGCCGCCGCCGACGTGCCGGTGATCGCGAAGATCGAGAAGCCGCAGGCGGTGAAGAACCTCGGCGAGATTCTCAATGTGGTCGACGGCATCATGGTGGCGCGAGGCGACCTCGGCGTGGAAGTGTCGCTCGAGCGAATCCCCGTCCTCCAGAAAGACCTGATCGCGGCGGCCAACAAGGCGGGCGTGCTGGTGATCACCGCCACGCAGATGCTCGACAGCATGGAGCGCAACCCGCGCCCCACCCGCGCCGAGACCACCGACGTGGCCAATGCCATCCTCGACGGCACCGACGCCATCATGCTCTCCGGAGAAACGGCCGCAGGGAAGTTCCCCGTGCGCGCCGTGGAGACCATGGACCGCATCGCCCGCGAGGTCGAGTCGAGCCGCTGGATGCGCACTCGGCTCGACGAGGTGAGCGTGCTGGCCGGCCCCGCGCAGACCGTCGTGCGCTCGGCCTGCTGGGCGGTGCAGGAGCTGCCGCGCCCGCTCGTGGTCTTCACCTGGAGCGGCTCCACGGCCATCGTCGCGAGCAAGTCGCGCCCGCCGGGGCCGATCTACGCGCTCACGCCGAACCACCCCACCTTCGACCGCCTCGCGCTGGCCTGGGGCGTCACCCCGATCATGGCGCCCGCGGTGGCCAACACCGACGATCTCATCGCCATCGGCGAGGAACGCCTCCTGGAGCGGGGGCTGGTCCAGCGGGGCCAGGAGGTCGTCGTCTTGGCCGGTCACACGCCGATGAAAGGCGCAACGAACACCATGAAGGTCTACGCGGTGGGGACCACCTGAGCGACACCTCTTGCCCGAGCTGCGGCGCAGCGACGGCCTTCGACGCCGCCGCGGGTTCGCGGAGCTGCGCCGGCTGTGGCTGGCGGGCGGAGGCGGTGGCCGAGGCCGGCAGCTTGCGGCTGGGCCTGGGCGCCGAGGTGGCCGCGGCACGCGGCTGGGGACGCGACAGTCGAATGCTCGCCTGTGGGGGCTGCGGCGCCGAGATTCGTCTCGACCCCGGCGTGCTCGCCACCACCTGCCCCTTCTGCGGCCAGAACGCGCTTCGCGAGGGCACGCAGGGCGACGAGAACACGCTCCGGCCGCAGCGAGTGGCCCCGTTCAGCGTCACCCGCGACACCGCCCACGCCGCCATTCGCACCTGGCTCGGCGGCAAGTGGTGGAACCGCTGGATGTTCCCGCGCGAGCTGCGCCACGTCGGCACCGAGCGCCTGCTCCCCGTCTACGCCCCCTGGTGGGTCTTCTCCGCCGACGGCCGCGGCCGCTACCGCTGCGAGGTCGGCCACGAGCGACAGGAGCGTCGACGCAGCGGCAAGGGCTGGGAGACGGTCACCGTCACCGACTGGCGCGGGACGAGCGGGCACGTGAACGACCACTTCGCCCACGTGACGATCACCGCCTCGTCGCGGCTGCCTCGTCCCTTGCTCGACGAGCTCGGTCCTCACGGGGAGGAGGGCCTCGCTGCCTACTCGCCCGAGGTCATCGCCGGCTGCGCCGCCTACGCCTTCGACCGTTCGCTGGCATCCGCGGAGCCCGAGCTTCGCGCTCATGTTCACACCGCCCTGTCGCGACAGGCCGAGGACGACGCGCGGTCCCGTACCGGCGGCACTCAGGTGCGCGCGATGCACCTGGAGGCACACGTCGACAACGTGGGCTGGGCCTACGTGCTGTACCCCCTCTGGGTGACGAGTTTTCGCTTCGGCTACGACGCCCAGCCCCGTGCTTTCCACGCGCTCGTGAACGGGCGCAGCAGCAAGGTGGTGGGCCACCGTCCCGTGCGCTGGGGACGCGTGAAGTTCGCCATCGTGACGCTCATCGCGTTGGCCATCTGCCTCTTCATCGTGCCCCCGCTGGGCCTCCTCTGTACATTCGCCTCGGTCATCGGCAGCATCGCCCTGTGGCAGAGCGCCAAGAAGGCCGAGGGCTAGTCGCCCGCGAACCAGGGGCTGGCCCGGAGTCGTTCCTCCTCGCCGTCGACCCAGGCGCGTACCCGGACATGACGAATGTCGCCCGCGGCGAGTTCCGACGACACCTCGCCGCCGAGCGGGTCGACCAGGTCGAGCTCGTAGTGCTCGAGCCCGTCGGCCTCCAGCGCCAGCTCGACGCCGAGCGCCCCCGGCGGGACGTCGTCGCCCGGGAGGTAGGCCATGCCGTCGATCCGCGCCCGGAGCCCCAGTCGCGTCGGCTTGAAGCTGGCCGCGACCGTATGCCGGGCCTCGATGGCGTCGAAGACCGTGTCGATGTCGAGCTCGGTGGCCGAGTGGAAGAGCCCGGTGATCGCGCCGCCGCGGAACTGGACCACGGGGCCGTCGTTCACCCCGTCGCCGTCGGTATCCTCGAACTGGCCGGCGTGACCGGGACCCTCGCCGAGCCGCCCAGGGCTGGCCTCGTGATTGTCGGTACCCCCCACGAAGCCGAGGCGCTCGCCCTCGGCGAGGGCCGCGTGCACCGTGCCCTCGGTGTTCCAGGTGGCGGTGTTCACCGCCCACGGGCAGCCCTCGTCGGTGCCGTCGAGGACCGCGCACTCCGACGAGCCGTGCTCTGAGGCGATCTCCACGACGGTGTCGCTCGGCGTGCGCGTTTCCGGCTCGATCCAGCGGGTGTCGGCGGGCGTGATGTACGCGGGATGGCGCGCGAAGCTCAGCCAGCGGGTGTCGCTGCACTCGGGCAATGTCGCGACCCGGTCGAGCTCGGCGGCGAGGGCCTCGGCGCTCGCGTACTGGGTGTGCGGCTCGGCCGCCACGTGCACCTCCAGGCCGGCCTCGTCTCTCGGGGCGGGGCGAGTCCCATTGCAGGCGGAAGTCGCGACAGGCCTCTGCCAGCACCGACTCGCCCGGGTAACGACCGGCGGGCAGACACCAGGCGGCGGGGTCTTCGCAGCCGTCGTGCGAGAGGTTGGTGTGCGCATGCCAGTCGCCCCAGGCCACGGTCGCCTCGGGCCCATCGCCGGGAGCGTCGCTGTCGGCGCCACCGGCACTGACCTGTCCGCCCGTGCACGCGAACCACGCGCTGATGAGGGTGATCGCCAGCATGCCTCCGGACAAGCCGGCTACCGCGCCCCCCTAGAAGAACTGCGGGGGGGCCTTGGTGCCGAAGAAGCCGCCGCCGGCGTTCGCCGTGACCGAGTCACACACCACCCGCATCGCGATCTTCCGGTTGGCAGCCGCGCCGGTCGCGATCGCGTCGTACACCACGGCGCTGGCATAGCCCTCGATCTCGTAGCGACTACCGGTCATCTTCGCGTCGGCACAGTCGTCGGGGTCTTTGAAGATGATGATCTGGCTCTCGAGCACGTTGCCGTAGTTGTCGACGGCGCTGTTGCTCACCTGCGCCGGAATCGTGCCCCAGTCGGTGGTATTCCAGGTCGAAGAGGATGCGTCGATGGCGTCGGCGATGGCCTTCGCTGCGGTGCTGATCTGACCGTTGTTGAGGGAGAGAACGTCGACCGTGCTCGACTCCGCCGCGCAGCTGTCGATGGCGTCGCGGATGTAGGCAGCGTTGGGGCTACTGGTGCCGATGCGCGCCCAGGCGCCGTTGTCGTTTCCGTCGGGCCCGAGCACCAGGTCGAGGTTGCAGATCTCCTCGGGATCGTCGGGCAGCGCACAGGAGGGGATGGCAATCGGCAGCGGGCAGTCGGCGTTGGATGGTCCACCCCCCAGCGCGCGCGCCTGCACGCCGACGGTGCTCGAGGCGTTCTGGAAGGCCCAGTTTGCCAGGGTCGTCTCGAATCCCGGCATGGAAAGGTTGACGCGGACCGCCTTGACCTTCGAGGGGTCGGAGGTGTCCGCCACGAACACGCCGTCCACCAGCTGTCCCAGCTCGACCGCCGCGGGCTCGCCGGCGTGCGTGGTGAGATTCACGGCCACACCGTCGACGTAGTTCTCCGCGACGATCTGCGCCGCCCGTGTCTGCGCCAAGGTGTAGCCGTCGGTGGTGCCGTCGAGCGCCATCGCCGCCCCGTGTGCCGCCGCCTCAGCGGCGTTGTGCAGCTGCTGGTTGGCCCCGCGGAGTCGGGCTCCATCGATGGCGACGGCCGCGATCCCGAGGATCACGAGGAGCATGAGCACCATGAGCACGGTGCTGCTGCCGCGACGGGTCACTAGCGGACGAGAATCCATGCGTAGTTCTCCCCGGCGCCGGAAGCGCCCGTGTTGAGGCCGAGTGCGTCACCGAAACCGATGGCGCTACTCTCGCCGCTTGATTCGCTCGCGGGCCCGAGCGAGGCCATCGCGCCCGGGTCGTCGAACGGGCACCCATCGCCATTGTCGACGTTCCAGCTTGGACCATAGGCGTGGTCGGTGCAATCCGCGCACGAGCAGGACCCGCCACCGCCGTCGTGGTCGGCGGCGTTGAGGTAGAGGTCGGTGTCGCAGAGGCCGCCGCTGGCCACCAGGCTCCCGGCGGTCATGTCGAAGCCGCGCCCATCGCGCCAGCAATACTCGTCGCCATAGTCCGCGATGATCGCGGCCAGGTCCTGGCTCGCGTCGCCCACCGCGCCGTAGGCCGCCCAGGTGCCGCTGGGCTCGTGTACCACGAGCACATCCGTGGTGGACACCCGGGTGAGTGCCTCGCTCTTGTAGTCAGCGTCGAGGTCGTCGAGGCTGCCAAATGTGGTGGCGTCGAGGTCCCAGTAACGACGGCTGGTGTAGGTCCAGGTATCGGCGCCGTCGTCGCTCGCGACCGCCACCAGCGCCCAGCCGCCACCGTCGTGACTCATGTCGCAATAGGCCTCGAAAGCGCCCAGCGTGTCGGGGTCGATCCAGTAGCGGCCGTCGGTGGAGTAGCCCATCGCCAAGAGCTCCCCGCAGCTGTCGGCCGGGCAAGACTCGGCCTCGCCGTAGGGACATGCGCCCACCGTGACGCTGCCGCTCGCGGCGGCGCCACTGGCCTCCCCGTCAGAGGGGGTGGCCGTGCAGCTCCAGACCTCGGCCTCGGCCAGCTCGGCGGCGGGCACCGTGTCGCCCGTCTCGTAGGTGGTCGTCGCGCCCGCGAACGCATCGCCGTCGACCGTCCACTCGATGGTCCAGCTCAGCACGTCACCGTCGTCGTCGGCCGCGCTCACGAGACACACGACGTCGTCGACCCCCGCGTAGGGCGTGGACGGGCTCATCGAGACGCTCGCGCCACCCGGGGCGGTGTTCACAGCGGTCGCGACGAGCGAGGTACGGGAGTCGCCCACGACTTCGCCGTCGCTGGGCACGGCGACCACGTAGACCTCGTCGCCCTTGTCGAAGTAGCTGGCGCCGTCGAGCCGGGTGCCGGTGGCGCTGGCAAGCCCGTCGACAAACCACTGGTAGCTCACGTCGACGGTATCGCCATCGGCGTCGTAGGTGGCCGCCGTGGCCACGAGGACCTCGTTCGTCGCCGGGGACGAGCTCGAGACCCCGAGCCCGGTGACCTCGGGCACGCTGTTGCCCACCGTGAGCGAGGCCCGGCCGGGCGCGCCGTCGGCGAGGCCGTCGTTGGGGGTCACCACCACGGTCCACGTTTCATTCTTCGTCGTCGCGCTCGCCGGGAGCGTCTCGCTCGTCGACTCGGCGCTGGCCACGCCGTCGCGAAGCCACGTCCAGGTGTAGCTCACCGCGTCGCCGTCGGGGTCCAGGCTGCCGAGGGTCACGGCGGCCACGAGGTCGTCGCCGGTGAGCGCGCCTTCGGGACCGAGCTGCACCTCGGGCGCCGAGGGTAGCCCGTTGACCCGGAACGCCACGTCTTCGGTGGCGCTGTTGCCCTCGGTGTCGGTGACGAGCAGCGTGACGGTGTGCGCGCCACGAGAAAGCGTATTCGTCGTGAAGGCGGCGCGACCGGTGCTGTCCGCGGCGGCGGTGGACAACACACCATCGACGTCGCTCGTCCACTCGATGCCCAGCAGATCGGGCGCGTCCTGCCCGTCGGAAACCGCGGCCTCGAAGGTGACGGTGTCGCCCTCGGCCACCACGTCGCCCTCGCCCGGCTCGAGCAACATCGCCGAGGGTTCCTGCCTGGGCGGCCCCACGGTGAGCACCACGGTGTCGGTGCCGGCGCGGCCGTAGGCGTCGGCGGCGCTGAACTCGACGTAGTGCTGGCCCTCGCTGAGCGCCACGGCTCCGCGGCTATGGCCGTCGGCGCCGAGCACGCTGTCGATGGCGAGTACACCATCCAGCGAGGAGATCCACGTCAGCACCAGGTTAGCGCCGTCGTCCTCGGCATCGACCGCCGTGCCGTCGAACTCCACGAGGGTGCCAACGTAGTAGACACCGTCCTCGGTGGGCAGGAGGATCTCCGCCACAGGCGCCTCGTTGGGCGACACCGCCAGCGTGACCTCGTCGCGCCCCGCCGCGCCCTTGTCGTCGATCACCTCGAGGCGCAGCGCCACCCCGGACAGGTCCGCCGCCCAGGTGCAGGCGGTGAGACCATCCTCGTCGGGCGGGGCGCCCTCGCAGAGCACCTGGTCGCCCGCGAACCAGGTGGCCACGAGATCGAGCGCGTGGTCGTTGTCGTCGGTCACCTGCCCGCGCAGCTCGACGACCTGGCCCTCGGTGGCCGCGTCGGCCTCGCCCGGTGACAGTATCTCTGCCTCAGGCTCCGCGTTGTAGGTAGAGAGTGCTTGATCGGGACACCCGCTGAGAACGACAGAGGCACCCAGGAGCAGGCAAAGCTGGGGCCACGGACACCGCTGCATACGGGTTGGTACGGGCGAGTGCCGGAGAACGTGACAAGCGCGCGCATGACCGGTAGGCTGCGACCGTGAGCGAAACCGACGACACGGGATTGCGCCAGCGCTTCCACGAGGGCGACCGACAGGCGTTCTCGGCGCTGGTGGCCCCTCACGTCGACACGCTCTACACGCTGTGCCTGCGGATGACCGGCAATCGCGTGGAGGCAGAAGACCTCGCCCAGGACGCAATTGTCCGGGCAATCCAGCAGCATCGCGCTTACGACCCGAGTCGGCCGTTCCGGCCGTGGTTGCTCACCGTCACTGCCAACCTCTGTCGCGACCGCGTGCGCTCCACGTGGTGGCAGAAGGTGGTGGAGCTGGTGCGCGCGCCGGTGGCGATGACCGCCGACGCGGAAGACGCGGCGCTGGGCGACGAGCGCGAAGCCTGCGTGCGCAAGGCGCTGCACACCTTGCCCGCGATGTACCGGGAGGCGCTGTCGCTCTACCACCTCGAAGACATGAGCTATGCCGAGATGGTGCTGATCACCGGCGTTTCCGAGTCGGCGCTGAAGCAGCGCGTGAGGCGAGGCTCGCAAATGCTTGAAGTCGCCCTGCGACGTTTGTATCCAGAACTCCACCTCGCTCGTACCGTGTCCGAGGGCAGTTGATGCGCGTGTCCCACCTCAGTTCGCGTCCACTTGTACCCCTGCTCCTGGGGTGGATGGTCGCACGTGGTGTCCTGCCCGATGTTTCCTTTGCCGCCCCTCCCGACCTCGCGCCGGCGGTGGGTGCGGCTGTTGATAGTGCCGTCGTCGCGGGCCTCCCCGAGGCACCGCTCGTCACCAAGGCCCGGGAGGGCCGAGCGAAGGGCGTGCCCGAGGCGCGGGTCGTCGCCGCGATCACCGATCTCGCCGGCCGCATGCAGAAGGCCGACGCCGCGCTGGGCGCTGCCGCCCAGGGCAAGAACCGCGAGGCCGTGCTCGTCGCCGGTGCCGGCGCGGTGCGCGCCGGGGTGAGCCCCGAGGCGATCACGCGGCTCGGGCGTGTCGATTTCAGCGTTCGCGCGGAGGCCCTCCGCGCCACCGCCGATCTGGTCTCCCTTGGCTTCGATGAAGACCGAAGCGTGGAGCTGGTGCTCAAAGGCGCCGCCTCGCCGGCCGCGTCACGCGCCGTGGGCAACCTCGGCGCCACCGCGGCCACGTTGCTGGCTCAAGGTCAGGCGCCCAGCGCCGTATTGGACCAGATGGGACAGTCCATCGCCAGCGTACAGGCCGCCGAGCAAGACCCTCCCGCCTGGGGCGCAGGTGGGAGCAAGGGCAAGGAACCCCCCGGAAAGGGCCTCGAAGACGCCCCTGGGCAGCAGAAGAAGTGATGGCACCCAACGATCCCCATTTCCCGACGCACAGGGCCACGCCCGGCCTCGTCGACCGCGCGATGCTGCGCGCCGAGCGACCCCGCCCCTCCCGGGCGCCCATCGTCGCCCCCGCGCTTGCCGTTGCCGGCCTGCTGGTCGGCCTGGGCATCGGTAGCCAGTTCAACGGTGACAGTCCTGCCAAGGTCGTGGCTGTCGCGCCGCGCGAGGCCGCAGTCGAGCGGGTGCGCGTGCCGGGCACGGTGCCGGTTCGATTCGTGCTTCCGGCCACGGGCGCCAGCACGGTGGCGGTGGCCGGGAGCTGGAACGACTGGAACCCGGGCGCTGCGCAGATGGTGCGTGGCGACGGCGACGTTTTTTACACGATTCTGGAACTGCCGCCAGGCGAGCACGAGTACCAGTTCGTGGTGGATGGCCAGCGTTGGACGCCCGATCCTGCGGCACCACTGGCTCACGACGATGGCTACGGGCAGCGGAACTCGGTCCTGACTATCTAGGGGCGTGCCCTATCTCTGGTTGACCGCTGCCCTCGCGGCGGACACCATCGTTCCCCTGGTTCCGGAGCCCGACGCGAGCGCGTGGGACGCCCGCCTCGGCATCGGCGTCGGCGTGTACGGGACCGAGGGGGCGGCGTGGCCGCTCGGTCAGCTGAGCCACGCGGTGGGTGCGGGTGGGCAGGCGATGTCGACGACCTGGCAGGCGCGCTCGAGCGGCGTGCTGCGCTACACGCTCGGCGGTGCCCTCGAGTACCTGGAGACGGCGGAAGCAGGCGTAGGCGTGCACGACGCGGGACTCCTGGGGCGCGTCGAGCTCGGCGGGGCGCCGGGGTACACGCAGTCCGCGGTGCTGGGCCGCTTGACCCCCAGGCGGGGGAGCCTCTCCGTCGACGCGCGCGGGGGCCTCGTGCTGGCGAGCGAAGAATCGCGCGCGATGAGCGGCGCGGCCGCCGAGCTTTCAGCGGACTACCGCCTCTCGCCCCGGGCCCGGGTGGGCGCATGGACGTCGGCGCGAAGCTGGTTCTCTGCGCACGCCCCCGTGGTGAGCGCAGAGGGCGGCGCGTACGGCAGTTGGAACCCGCGGCTCGACCTCCGGCTCACCCTCTCCGCCGGCGGGCGTGGCGCCAGCTACACCGCCGACGAGGCGGCAAGCTGGGCGGGGCTTCCCCTCCCCGGCCACGGCGAGGCCTGGGCCTCCGCCCGCGGGACGTGGTCGCCGTGGCGGGCGCTCGCGTTCTACGTGGAGGCCGGAGGGCTCGTGCCGGTCGCCGGGACTGGTTCCACGCTGGGCTGGGCCACGGTCGGCGTGGAGGGGCGCCTCGGTGGGCTTTCCAGCAAGCCGCCCGACAGGGCGCCGGTGGTGTTTCGTTTTCTCGCGCCGGCGGCGCAGACCGTGTCAGTGGCGGGCAGCTTCAACAGCTGGGTGCCGCAGCGGCTGGAGCGGCAGGGCGACGGCACGTGGACGCTGCCCCTGCCGATCCTGCCGGGGACGCACGAGTACGTGTACATCGTCGACGGGCTCGCGGTGGTGCCACCGGAGTCGCCGCGGCTGGTGGATGACGGGATGGGAGGAGTCAGCGGGGTGGTGGTGGTGCCTTAGCGGGGGGGGGGCGGCGGGAGATCGAGAACGAGAACGAGATCGAGAACGAGAACGAGATCGAGAACGAGATCGAGATCGAGATCGAGAACGAGATCGAGAACGAGATCGAGAACGAGAACGAGATCGAGATCGAGATCGAGAACGAGAACGAGAACGAGAACGAGATCGAGAACGAGATCGATAGTCGCCGTGGCAACGCGATCGGCGACGACGTCGATCGCAATGTCGATGTCGATGTCGATGTCGATGTCGATGTCGATGTCGATGTCGATGACGAGAACGATCGCCATGTCCTTGTCGAGGCCCGGCTTCGGCATTGGCTGTCCCGATTCGCCTCCTCCGGGCCGCTCGGGGCTGCGCGCGGCGCCCCCTCGCAAGCGAGGGCGCCGTGCTCGCTCCCGAGCGGCCCTCCAGAGGCTCGAATGTCTGACTTCTTCCCCCACGAACGACTCGACTGCTACCGACTGGCCCGCGAAGTGGCCCAGTGGGTACTCTCGGCAAAGTTCCCACTGCGCAGCGGTGATCTCCACGACCAAGCCACTCGGGCCGCCCTCTCGGTCGCCCTGAACATCGCCGAGGCCTCCTCCCGCGAGGGCGCCACGAGCAAGAACCACTTCAGAATCGCGCGCGGCTCGGCGGGCGAAGCCTGCGCCGCACTCGACTTCTGCGGCGCGCCAGGCGCCGACGAGCAGCAAGTCAAGCTCCGGCGCATCGGTGCCATGCTGGCCCGCCTCTCCGCGTAGGCCCGCGGGCGCCTTCGTGGTAGTCCCCCAGTCATGGTGCCCGTGCTGCGCGGGCCGCGCGTCGTGCTGCGGCCCTTCACCCTCGACGACGCCCCCGCCGTGTACGCCTACGCCAGCGACCCGGAGGTGGCGCGGTACGTGTCGTGGCCGGTGCACCTGCGCATCGAAGACAGCCTCGCCTTCCTCGCCGCCTCGGCGGATAGGGTGGCGAAGGGCACTTGTCGCGACTGGTGCATCGACTATCGCGGCCAGGTGGTCGGCAGCATCGGCCTCTTCGACCACCAGCCCAGCCACGAGCGCGCCGAGGTGGGCTACGTGCTCGGGCGTCGCTTCTGGCGTCAAGGGCTCGGGAGCGAGGCGCTGCGCGTGGTGCTCGACTACGCCTTCTGCGACCTCGCGCTCCGCAAGGTGGTGGCGCACGTGCGGCCGGAGAACGCCGCCAGTCGCGGGCTCCTCGGGCGCGCCGGCTTTTGCGAGGAGGGCTTTCTGCGACAGCACCTCTTCTTCAAGGGCGAGTGGTGGGACGTGGTGAGCTTCGGGCTGCTCGTTGGGGAGTTTCGGCCGGGATGAACCGCGCCGGGCTCAGTCCTCGCTCACCCACGTGGCCGTGACCGTGGAGCGCGTGAGAGAACCGCCTTCCCAGCGCTCGTCGAGCGGGGTCCAGGTGGTGGCCTCGACCTGCCGGCCCTTGAAGGTCTCGGTGTCGCGGAAGTAACCGAGGAGGGCGCGCGTCTTGTCGGGGTAGGCGTAGTCGGTGTCCTGGTACTCGCTGTAGTCCTGCGTGTTCCATGACACCCAGCAGGACACTGCCGGCCAGTCGAACACGCACGGGCCGCCGAAGTCGATGGCGCGGTCGTCCAGCACCACGAACGTTTCCACCGAGTCATTGCACCACTTGCTTCCATCGGGGTCGACATCGTCCTCCCAGCAGATGCTCCAGTTCCCCTGCCTCGGAGCGGTCGCCGTCGTGGTCGACTCCACAGCGTCCGCGCACGCCAAGACGAGGGAGAAAAGCACCATCGGACTACCTCGGCCCAACATACGGTGCCAGAGTGAACTGCTGCACGGACGCGCATGGCTGCGGCGAATCGTCGTCGCCAAGCCACTCGTACGTCAGCATCACCCGCAGGCGGGTTTCGGCCAGCCACACCCCCTGGACCTCATAGGAGAAGCTCTCGCCCTCCTCGCGGCCGCCAAACCATGGGTCCGCGCGTTCGCAAGTGAAACTATCGCCGATCTCCCTGTCTGGTGGATTGTAGTACGACGCTGTCAGTCGCATCGAGCTCGCCGTGATGTCCCCGACGTAGAAGTCTGCAAGCAGCCAGTCGTCGGTAACGGACCTCGTACAATCAGTTGAGACCAGCATCTCCGTCGGACTGTAGACCCCCTCGGCGGGCACCACTGGCGTGGCGTCTACCACCGAAGTGTCGGCCCCGTCGCTGCTACAGCCGCACAATGTCAAGACGACGGTACCAGGGCGCCCTAGGCGAGTGACCATGACAACCGCTCCTTGGAGAGGAGGATCATGGGGTAGTCGCCCCGATCTAGACTAACAGTCGTCGGCGAGGTTCCCACGGTGAACGTGGCCGGGGCGCTGTAGTAGGCTTGTGCGCTTGGAAGTTCGCCACCGGGCGCGGGCTCGACCGTGACGGTGCTGAAGGGCGTCGGTTTGAACGACGTCACCGTCACCGAGCGGCTTGACTTGCACTCGACGTCCACGCTCCCGGATTTCCGCCACGCGTCGAGGAAGCAGACGTAGCCATACGCCCAGGTGCCCTCACTGCCGGACGGCAGCAGGAACTCCACCACGACGGCGTCCACTTGCCGCTTCGAATCCTCGTCCACCGCGAGCGAGGTCGGCAGCACCATCGAACATCCCATCCAGTCGCTCAGGATGTCCGTGAGGCGCTGGAATGCATACCAAGAGGGTCGCGGTGCCATCTCCTCCGCCGTGATCCCTTCAACGTCCTCGCGCACGCCCATGCCGGCGAATGTACCCTCGCCCCGCACGCTCTGGTAGGAGTGCCACCCGCCCGCGAGGGCGCCCGAGGCGGCCGCCCCAACGAGGCGGCGAAATACCTCGCGCGCCTGAAAAGCCTCCCGCGTCCAGCCGGTGGGCACGAACTGCTCGTCCTTGGCGCCCGCCGGGTTGGCTAGGACCGACGAACCGGACTCGAAAACGGTCACGCCCGTACCAACGAGCCCCTGGTCGGCGAGGATGGCGCGAATTTCGTCGACCTGCCATGCGAGGCGTGCGACGTGGCGATACCCGATCTTTTCGTCGCCCTCCTTGCTACTGGTAATGCCGCGAAAGTACCAGTGAAGGTCCACCGACGGGCACATTTCCGAGGCGCTAAACGACCCCCCGCGGAACGCCTCGTGCTCCTGCTGGAACCACCAGACGTAGCCGGTGAACCACGCGCGCTTCCAAGGCCACGTGTGGATGCTCTTGGTGTTCGTGTCCGTCACTGCATCGGCGGGGATGTCGTGGCTCGACAGGCCGGGGAGAAGCACGGGCAGTTCGCCGAGGAACGTGTCCCACAACGGCTGCGCCCAACGATGGGTAACCTGCGCCCAACGTGCGCCAGACACGGCGGCAACCAGCGAACCAAAGTCGTTGGAACTGGCAATGTTGCAACCATCGAGCTCGTTCATCAGTTCGACGCCATAGACCACGTCGGCCAGGCGGAACCAGCGATCAGTTCGTTGAAACTCCGCCTCGACATCCGCCAGCATCGCCGCCACGGCGTCCGCCAGTGCGCCGAGGTAGGCCTGCCCGTACCCGTCGCGAATGTCCAGATAGGCGCTCTCAGCGATCGCAGCCCCAGAGAACCCGTCGAGGCTTTCCGTCGCGTGCAGGCTCCAGTCGAAGCCGGAAATGCCCTGAATTAGCCCGGTGCCGTAAACCTTGTCCGCCCCCTTGGACATGTTGTCCTTGCTGCCCCCACCGCCAAGCCCGTACAGAGTCAGACTCACCTGCAAGCCCGCTTCGTGCACCCCCTCCAGGAAGGGTTGCAGCTGGTCACGACGGTACTCCTCGAGCAGTTGGGCGAACTTGCTTGTTGGCGGCATCAGCAGCAGGCCCTTGTCCGTGTCCCCGAACAACTGCGAGAAAAGCAGGTCCGTCGTCCCCGCCTGCCGGATCACGGGAGCGCCGAGGTTCGCCACGTCGGCGAGGATCGCACTGCTCGACCCGAAGTCCCGCTCTTGCCCCGCCTCGATGTGGCAGACGTTGAACCCGTACTCCATCGGTCCCTGAAGCACCCCCTCGTTGCCACCGCTCTCCCGGCTGCTCCGCCCCTCGATAGCGGCCAACACCGCCGCGAGCGTCGCCGCGTCGAACTCGCCGGGTCGCAGTGTCTGGCGGCTCGCCCCGTGGCCTGCCACACCTTCGTTGGCTGATGGCGCCCCATCGACGGGCGACATCGGCGACCGAGGCAGGGTCGGCACCGTAGACACGGCGGCCCGCGCCATCCCAGCCGCCTGGGCCCACCGGCGCGCGCGCCGCCGCCGCAGCCGGGCGGCGATGCGGCCACCGGGCGTGAGGTCGCGACATGGGGCGTGGTCCGCCGGGCCGAGATCGCGCGTGGCCACGCACCGGTCGTGACGGGCCTGTTGGCGACTCGCGGCGGCCGCAGCGATCTCCGCCGCCGCACGTCCCGCCTCGTCGCCACACCTGGTCGGCCCCCCGCGCATGGCCTACTCCTCCATGACCAGCGTCGCGCACACCACGCCCTCCACCTCGACCGGCACCGCGCCGGCGTTGTTGCGCACCTCCATGGTCACATCGACGAAGCCTCCGAAGGGCCCCACGACATTCTCCGACGCCGGCCGAGGCGCCGTGAGTGCGCTGCTGGTGAAGAAGGGTGCGCCCGCCTGTTCGAGCTCGCTCGGGCGCATGCCCGCGTAGCTGCTCTCCCACACCTTGAGCTTGACCTCCGCGTTCGGCGACATGCGGAAACCTACCCACTCGAGGCGGATGATCTTCGCCTGCCCGAGCACGGTGCGGAGGCGATCGCTGCTGACGACCACCTTCGCCGTGCCGTCGGCCTTGCTCGTGTACGTCTGGGCTTCGAAAACCACGACCATCGTCTTCATGCTATCGATCCTTGCGACGCCCTGACGACAAACCGGCGCGCCCCCCCCGCGCTGTAGTTCATTTCACAATATTTCCAGGTCGCGGGTCGCGACACGTGGCGGTACGCCGGGGATCGCGGTCGCGACGCCATCGCAGGGGCAACCGATGATTCATATGTCGCGACCAACTCCAACAGACATCTGGAACTATCGCTCGTTTGTCTAATGTCTTTTGCCCCCGTTCTACGAACTGGTTAGTTTCGCACAATGAACGTCTACGACCCCCTCCCCGCCCCGGCCGAGGTGGCCCCGCCGCCCCCCAGACGGCCGCAGTTCTCGCCGAACCAGCTCGCCGCGGGGGCCGTGCTCGGGGGCGTGCTCGCGGGGCTCGGGCTCTACGCGTGGAACCTCCAGCGCGAGGGCCGCGGTCGCGACGCGATGCTCACGATTGCGGCGGGTTGGGCGGGCGCGCTCATGATCGTGGCGTCGAGCCCCTTCGTGTCGAACTCGGTGGTGTACGGGGCCAACATTGGCCTCGCGGTGGCCCTGCGCCGGGGCGCGCTCGCCCAGTGGGAGCGGGACAAGCCCGCGCAGCGGAGCTGGTGGGCCTGCGTGGGGGTGAGCGTGGCGGGTGGCCTCGTCGCGCTGGTGGTGAACGGACTCTGGCAGTCCTTCGCGCCGGACTTCGCGCTCCGCCAGGTGACGATGCCGAGCGGCGACATCGTGGAGTACCGCGGTGGAGCCAGCGCCGAACAGGCCCGCAAGGCCGGCGAAGTGCTCGTCGAGTCAGGCTTGTTCCTCGGCGACGGCGCCATCGTCCGCCTCGAGAAGCTCGACGCCGGCTACGGTCTCGGCGTGTACGTGAGCCCCGGGGAGATGCCGTCCGGCTTTGCCGAGAGCATGCAGGGCGTGCTCGACGGGGTCAGCCAGCGCGCCGGTAGCGGCGCCCCGGTGCGACTGCGCACCTGTGACATGTTCATGGGGAATTGCCGGGACTGGTACTGACCTACCCACCAAACCTCAAAACCGCCGCCGCTCGCTCCGCCCGCGCGCGCGCGTCGGCGGCGTCGACTCCGGTCGCGGTCACGTGGCCCATCTTGCGGCGCGGGCGCTCACGGTCCTTGCCGTAGAGGTGCACGTGCACGCGCGGGTCGCGGAGCGCCTCGTCGCAGCCGTGTAGCCGGACGTGCTTCCGGTCCTCGCTGCCAAGCAGGTTGACCATCGCCACGCCGCCCGCGACCGGCTCAGGTGTCAGGAGCGGCAGCCCGCATATCGCCCGGATGTGGGTCTCGAACTGCGAGACAGACGCGCCCTCGATCGTGAGGTGTCCCGAGTTGTGGACGCGAGGGGCCAGCTCGTTCACCCGCACCTCGTCACCCGCGACAAAACACTCCACGCACATGAGCCCCACCAGGCCGGACGCCTCGGCGATGGTCCGCGCGATCTCTAGCGCACGCGAGTGGGCGCGCGGTGAACCGGACGCGGGCCAGGTCGTGACGTGCAGGATGCCGTCGCGGTGCTCGTTCTCAAACGGCGGGTAGCACACCACCTCGCCGGCCTCGGACCGCGCCACGAGCACGCTCAGCTCGCGCTCGAATCGCAGCTCGCCTTCCAGCCGCCAGCCGCGCCGCAGCGTGGGGACCAGGCGACGGGCCTCGTCGAGCGCGCCGGGTGTCCGGAGCCGGAACTGTCCGCCGCCGTCGTAACCGCCACGCGCCGATTTCAACCGCGAGGGGTATCCGAGAAGCGATATCGCCGACTCCAGCTCCTCGACCGTGTGAACCGGACGCCCGGGCGCAGTGGAGATCCCCAGCCCGTCGAGGAAGGCGTGCTCCTCGTTCCGGTCCTGCGTGATCGCGAGCAGCTCCACCGAGGGGTGGAGCGCTCGCCGCTCCGCGACGGCGCGGGCGGTGGCGGCCGGCACGTTCTCTAACTCGGAGGTGACCACGTCGCTCATCGCCGCGAGCTGGCGCGCCGCGCCCTGGTCTTCAAAGGAAGCACGAATGGCATGGTCGGCGAGACCGAGCGCGGGCGCGTCGCCGAGCGGCGCCAGCACGTTGACGGTGTAGCCGAGCTGCCGGGCCGGCACCGCGAGCATGCGCCCGAGCTGCCCGCCGCCGAGGATGCCGATGGCCCCGCCGGGGAGGATCACGCCGAGGAGTCCCGTGGATCCGGCGGGTGGGCCAGGGCCTCGTCGTGCTGGGCGAGCGCGTACGCGTCGAGCGCCTCGGCGAGTCGAGGGTCGCGCAAGGCGAGCACCCGCACCGCGATGAGGGCCGCGTTGGCCGCCCCGTCGATGGCCACCGTGGCCACGGGCACACCGCGCGGCATCTGCACGATGCTCAACAACGAGTCGAGCCCGTTGAGCGCGCGACTCTTCACGGGCACCCCCACCACCGGCAAGCGAGTCTTGGCAGCGCTCATCCCCGGCAGGTGCGCCGCGACGCCCGCGCCCGCGATGATGAGCTCGATGCCTCGCCCGGCCGCTTCTTCCGCGTAGCGGAACATCCGGTCCGGAGTGCGGTGCGCGCTCACGACGAGGAACTCGTAGGGCACGCCAAACTGGTCGAGCACCTCCGCCGCGCCCCGCATGACCGGCGCGTCGTTCTTGCTCCCCATCACCACGCCCACGCGCGGGATCATCAGAACCGCACCGCCACGCCGCCCACGACGCGCAAGACCCAGCCGTTGTTCTCCAGCGTGGTGGGCACCACCTCGAGGTCGGGGTCGACCGACGCCGCCTCGCCGTCGGAGAGCACGAGGTTGAACGGCGCCTCGATCACGATGGAGATCGGCGACACCGGGTCGATCATCACGCCGATGCCGGCGGTGGGCCCGAAGGCCGCGCCGCCGTCGATGTCGGGGTAGTCGACGGCCCCCTCCTCGTCGGGAATGTGGAAGCCGTCGTACACCGCGAAGGTGAATCCCACCAGCGCGTAGGGCTTCACGTAGCCGGTGGCGAGGGGGAGGAACTTGGCGCGAGGCTCGATGAAGAGCTGCGTGGCGTCGACCGCCGCGTAGGGGGTTTCCGCCACCTGCTCCTCGCAGGCGCTGCATTCCCAGCCCACGGTGAGCTTCTTCTTCCCGGTCTGCAGGCCGACAGCCACCGAGGTGTCGACGAACCAGGCCGGGATGTAGCCCACCTCCAGGCGCCCATTGATGCCCGAGCCCGCCCCGGGGCCCGTCCACGAGCTGCTGCCCGTGGTGACCAGCGTCGAGTCGAGGCCCACGCGCACGTCGTAGCCGCGGTCGATATCGCCGAGCGTGTACCCGCCGGCCGCGCCGATGTAGGCCTTTCCGGAGTGGACCTGTGCCTTCTTGAGCCAGGCCGCCTGGTCCATCCCGCTCTCGCGGTAGTCGGCGTAGGCGCTCCACGGGACGCCCATCTTTCGGCGTTCCTCAACGGCCTTCGGGTCCGAACCGTACACCTCGGCCGGGCTCGGCTCCTTCACCTTGGGCGGCGGCGGCGGTTCCTTGGTCTTGGCGGCGGACTTCGGCGGATCGGCCTTCTTCTTGGCTTCCTCCTCCTCGTCGTCGCTCGACTTCGACTTGGACGAGGACTTCTTCGGCGACTCGTCCTCGTCGTCGTCGCTCGACTTCGACTTGGTGGACGACTTCGAGGTGCTCTTCTTCGGCTCCTCTACCTCCTCTTCCTCGTCGTCGCTCGACTTCGACTTCGTGGACGTCTTCGAGGTGCTCTTCTTCGGCTCCTCCTCTTCCTCGTCCCAGTCTTCCACCGGGTCTTCCTTCACCGTCTTGGTCGACTTCTTCGGCGGGGGGGCCTCGTCCTCGTCCTCGTCGAAGGAGGGCGCGGGCACGTCGTCCTCGTCTTCGTCGGCGGTGGGCTTCGAGCCGATACTGCCGAGTTCTTCTTCACGCTCGGGGACGAGCTGGATGGCCGCGGCCACCTGCTTGGCGATGTCCTGCGCGAAAGCGACCTCGCCGCCCCCGGGAATGGTCTTGCGGATCGTCTTCAGAGGCTGCGCGTTGTCCCACCCGTAGAGGCGCACCTCGGCGTTGAGCCCGCCGTCGGCCTGCCCGATGGCGATGACCACCGCGAGTCGGGCGTCGGTCCGGTCCCACAGCTTGGCGGGGCAGTCGTCGAGGTCGGCGCAGGCGTCGGCGTCGCCATCGACCACCTCGCGGAGCTCGTCGGCGTCGAGCACGTCGAGGCCCTTGTTCTCCACCTGCCCGACCACCAGGTCGTACACCATGTAGGCCACGGAAAAGTCGCTCATCGAGGCCGGCGTGGCCTCGGGGATGAGGACGTCGGCGGCCTGGGCGCGACCGAGGAGCGCAAGGAGGGCGATCACGGCTTGAGGTTCCTACACCACTCGGCGGTGAAACTCCCGCTGAGGGTGCCGTCTTCGAAGGTGACGGTTTCGAAGGAGCCAGTGGCGAGGCCCTCTTCCTCGAAGCTGTCGACCGCGATGGTGCCCGCGGTGGCGTTGCTCTCCTGGAAAACCCCGCCGGTGATGTTGACGATGGTGGCCTGTGCCTGGCCCCCCTGCTGGATGGCAGACTTGCCCTCCACCAGCTCGTCGCCCGAGAAGGTGAACTGCAGGATGCTGGTGTCGAGCGTGGTGGGCGCCACGCCCTCGTCGTAATTGCGCTCGACCCAGTCGACGCCGGTACACTCGACTTCAACCATGGAGATCACCACGTAGCGGGCGCCCCAGTACACGTACTCGGTGCTGCCAAAGTTGATGCCGCCGGCCGTGCCCTCGACCTCGGCGGAGGCGCCGCCGCAGCCGAGCAGCGCGGCGAGGGGCGTCACGAGCGGGAAGAACGAGCGCACGCGAACTCCGGGGAGGCGGCCGGCTATCCTACCGCTTTCGCGACGTCACCCGCCGTTGTCGGGGCTCGGGCACGCGGATTACGCCGGCCCGTGCCCGTCGATCACGCCGCCCTGCTCGCATCTGCGCTCCGCGGCGAACGTCGCGCGCTGGCGCGGCTCATCTCGCGGGTGGAGATGCGCGCGCCCGGCGCAGACGCGCTCATGGCCTCGTTGCAGCCCCGCCGCCTGCGCGCACCCGGGGCCCCCCACGTGGTGGGCATTACCGGCCCGCCCGGCGCTGGGAAGTCCACCTTTACCGACCGCGTCGTCACCGAGGCGCGCCGTGCGGGGCGTCGCGTGGCGGTGGTGGCGGTGGATCCCTCGTCGCCTCGCACCGGCGGCGCCATCCTGGGCGACCGCCTGCGCATGGACGTGCACGCCGACGACGAGGGCGTGTACATCCGCAGCCTCTCGGCGCGTGGACACGGTGGCGGCCTGTCGAGGGCCGCGTCGCAAGTGGTCGATATCCTCGACGCGGTGGGCTTCGATCTCGTCGTCGTCGAGACCGTGGGCGTGGGCCAGGGGGAGCTCGGCATCGTGGAGGTGGCCGACACGGTGCTGCTCGTGGTCACCCCCGAGTCGGGCGACAGCGTCCAGGCGATGAAGGCTGGCCTCATCGAGGTGGCGGATGTCTTCGTGGTGAACAAGGCCGACCGGCCCGGGGCCGACGCGCTGGCCCGGGAGCTCGAGATCTCGATTCACCTGGATGATCGCCCCGGGTGGCAGGCGCCGGTGTTCACCGCCGCAGCGCTCGATGGGCGCGGGGTGAGCGAGGTGGTTGCTGCCCTGTCGCGACACGCCGCGTACTGCGCCGACGAGGGACGGGGCGAGTGGCTCGCTCGGCGCGCCGAGGGACGCGTGCGTACCTGGCTGGATCTCGTGGCCGACGAGGCCCGCGACGCCGCGTTGAGCCACTTCGAAGGCAGCCCCCTACTGGCCGGGCTGCGAGCTGGGGCCATCCGCCCCGAGGCCATGCCGAGGACGCTCTCGTGATCGATCTACACGCCATCGCCGCTTCCTTGCCGCGCGGCTCGGGACGGGTTCACGCCACGGTGAAGGATGGTCTAGCCGAGGTCGTGCTCGACCACCCGGCGCGTCGGAACGCGTTCACGCCGCACATGATGGTCGACCTTGCTGGGCTCGATGTTTCCGGGGCGCGATGCATCCTCCTGCACGGCGAGGGACAGAGCTTCTGCTCCGGAGGCGACCTCGGCGCCGTGCGGCAACACCTCGCGGTGCCCGGGGCCGGGCGTGCCCTCGCCACCTTCATGGCGAACGCCATCGCTCGGCTGTCGCGACATGCACCCATCGTGGGGTGCCTGGAGGGCCACGCCCTCGGCGGCGGCGCCGAGCTGCTCGCCGCCTGCGACATCGTCATTGCCTCGCCCAGCGCCGAGGTGGGCTTCGTGCAGGCGCGGCTCGGGGTGTCCCCTGGCTTCGGCGGCGGCGCCTTCCTCGCCCGTCGCGTGGGCCCCGGGCGCACGCGCGCGATCCTCGTGGCGGCCGAGCGACTCTCGGCCAGCCGCGCGTGGTCGCTCGGCCTGGTCGAGGAGATCGCCGACCCTCCCCTCCCCCGCGCCCGTGAGCTGGCCACGCGGATCGCGGCCATGCCGCCCGAGGCCGTGGCCGGGGCGCGGGAGGTGGCCGAGGCCTGGGTCCAGGGCGACGGCGGCGCCACCGAGCTCGACGTGTTCGATCGCCTCTGGGGCGGACCGGCCCACATCGCCGCGCTCGACCGCCGATGATTGTCCTCGCGTGGCTCCTGGCCTGTCCGCGCGCCGCGACGGAGGTCGAGCCCGCGCTCGTCGACAGCACGCGCGCCGCCTCTCGCGTAGAGCCCGCCGGCGCGGTGTCGGCCGGTGTCTGGGAAGACGCCGAGTTTCCCTACGTGATGCGCGTGCCCGAGGGCTACGAGCTGACCCCCGGTCTCCGTGGACAAAACCCGCGCGTCACCCTGGTCGACCCTACCACCCGGGCGCGCGTGGAGATGTCGGTGTACCCGGGCGGGCCGCGCGGTCCCCGGGAACGACGGGGCTGCACGTGGACCTTCGTCGATACCGCGCCCTACCGCCAGATCGCCCTCGCCGGCCTCGTCACCATCGGCACCTGCACCCCGGCCGACCCGCGCCACGCGCGCGTGCTTGGCTACTTCGTGGAGCACGCGGGCAGCGCGTACGACCTGGAGGCCATCATTCCTCCCGGCAAGCTGCTCGACGGCAAGGCCGCCGCCGAGAGGGCCGTGGGCGGCGTGCGGTTTCGCTAGACGCGACGCCGACGCACAACGAGCACCGCCAGCGCCGCCACTTGCCAGGGGGCGAAGGGACCCACGGCACACGAGGTGCCACCGGAGCAGCCACCGCCGCAGTCGCCAGAGCCGCCGCCCGTGTCGGTGCCGCCGCAGCCGCCGCAGGAGGAGGCGTCGCCGTAGGTGACCGGGCCGAGCCAGGTGTACACGCCGAGCCAGTCGGACGCGTCGCCATTGGCCGCCACGTCGATGCTCTGCAGGCCGATGCCGCTGAAGTTGGGGAGCGCGAAGGCGAGCGAGCTCAACAGGTCGCCGGCCACGGAGTCGATGATCGTCCCGAAGAGGCCCGCGAACTTCTCCAGCACCGCGTCGTTCGCAGCGGGCTCGATCTCGTTGTAGCTGACCGTGGGGGTGATGTTCTCGGCCGACAGGTCGACCGCCACCTCGAGGTTGCCGGTGCTGTCGTCAAAGGCGAGGTCGGCGCCCGCGTCGGCATCGAGAGACAAGGTGATCATGCGCGACTGGCGACCGTCGAGCTCGGCATAGAAGTCGAGCTCGAGGTCTTCCACGGTGAGCCCGAGGTCGTGCTCGCCGGTGTAGTTCACCTCGGGCGGCTTGAGCGGGCGCGTGATGATGGTGACCGGGCCCGGCTCGCCAAACAAGGGCGCGAACGCGTCGTCGGTCAGGAGGTTGAGCATCGAGGTGTCGAGCGGCACGGGACCGTTCTCGTCGAGCGTGTAGCAGAGCAGGCCGCCGCGCCAGAAGCTGTAGAGCGCCGCGTTGGCGAAGTCGTCGGCCACCATCAGGCCGAGGTGGTAGTCGCTCGGGATGCCGCTCGGCAGCTCGTCGGCATCGGGGAGCTCGCTGTCGGTGCGGAGCGAGCCGCCCGGATCGACGCTCTCGATGCAGCTGGCGGCGTCGCCGGAGAAGGCACCTTCCATCGTGATGCGCGCCGCCGCCGGCGTGATCTCCACGTTCGACGGCTGCAGGAGCACGTGGATGCTCGCGCCGCCCACGTCGAGGTCTTGCTCGATGGTGGCGGCCGCGAAGGCCTCCTCGATCTGCGCCTCCAGCTCGGGGCCCATGTCGGCGATCGTCGACTCGAGCGTGCCACCGACCATCGACAGGATGAGGTCGTAGAGCGAGATGCCCACGTAGTTGAGCACCTCCTCGATGTCGCCGATGGTGCACTCGCCCAGGTAGATGTCGTCGGCCCCGTCGAGCTCGTAGTCGACCACGATCTCGCCCATGGTCGCGTCGAGGCTGCGGGTGCCGTCGCCGTTGTCGACGATGGCGAGCATCATCGAGGTGCTGACGTTGACCGGGAAGGGGTTCACGTAGCCGTAGCAGGTGTCTTCCAGGCACTCGACCATCGTGTAGAGGCCGAAGGGATCCGTCGCGTCGTTGAGCGCCACGAGGAGCTCGGCGTTCACGTCGAGCACACCGTCGCCCGGGGTGATGCTGGCGGAGCCCACCTCGATCGCCACCTTCGCGTTGCTGATCTCGTAGGCGTAGCCGCCGAGGTAGCACTGGTCGAGCACGCCGGCGTAGCTGTCGCCGGTGGTCTCGATGGGGATCTCGGCTGGCAACAACGCGGGGATCAGCTCCGCCACCGCGTCGAAGCCCTCCTTGGTGATGTCGGCGGAGAGGCCGGGGTTGATCGTGGATCCAGCTGGCCAGGAGCTGGCGTGGGCGGGGGCCCCGAGAACGAAGAAGGCGAGAAGGCAAAAGGCGAGCACGGGCTCTCCGCGTGGGCGCGCGAAAGCTACTCGCAAACCGGGCCCACGCGCAAGCGCGGGTTGCTACGGCAGCGGAGGACCGTAGGCGAGCAGGCTTTCGCCCTCTACCCGGATGAACGTTTCCCCCGGGGAGATGACCGCGGTGGAGCCCAGCTTTAGCTCCACGCCGTCGACCTCGGCCTGTCCCCGCACGACGGTGAGCGCTGCCCAGCGTCGTGACCGGCGCGTGACCGGGCGACACAGCCGCGCGATGCCGAAGTGGGGCCCGGCGAAGATCTCGCCCTCGCCGTGCTCCCGCGAGGCCCAGCCCGCGTGCGGGCGGGTGCTCGCCACGGCCGCGGCTTGCTCCAGGTGCAAGGGACGGCCGCGCCCCCAGTCGTAGAGCCGCCACGTGAGGTCGATCGGCTGCTGCACCTCGTAGAGCAAGAGCCCAGGCCCGATCGCGTGAATTGTCCCCGGGGGCACCGAGATCAGGTCGCCCGGCCGCGGCGCGATCCACGCGAGGTCGGCCTCGATCTCCCCGCTCCGAGCGTGGCTAGCGAGCTCCGCGGGCGTCAATTCCCGGTTCACGCCATAGGCAATCTTGGCGCCGGGCGCGGCGTCGATCACCACCCAGGCCTCGGCCTTGCCGTGCGGCGCCCCGGCGAGCAAGCGGGCATCGGCATCGCCGGGGTGCACCTGCACCGAGAGCATCGCGGCGGTGTCGAGCAACTTCACGAGCACGGGGAGATCCGCCACGTCGCCCTGGCGACGGCCGTCGACGAGGCGATTGTCGCGCCAGGCCTCCCAGGACTCGCCGATTTTCCCCTCCCCTTTTGCGAGGTCGCGCCCGAGACGCTCACCGCCCCAGGGGGGGCGGGTCAGCGTGGGAATGACCGGGTAGGCGGGCACGGCCGGCCGGCTAACCGTTTTCCAGCGAGGCGCTGAGCGTGCCGGCGAACACCGCTCGCGACTCCCACTCGTCGATCCACGCGAGCAAGCGGGTGACGTCCACGCGGGGGCTCACCGCCACGAGGTCGGTGCCGACCACGCGCGTGGCGCGCAACTCAGGGCTGGTTTCGTCGAGGTGGACCGTGTGGCCGACGAGGACCCCTCCCACCACCCGGGGACGCCGACCGAGGGGGCGCCAGGGCTTCGTCCCTGGATGGTCGCTCAGGTCGCCGCGCTCATGGCTCTCCGCAGCACGCCCCAGGTCGACCCCGGCCTCGACGAACACCGTGCAGGCAAGGCGTCGCGCCGCGAGGGACTCGAGGATCGGCCGGGCCCGCGCCTCGTCGCCACGACGCACCTCGATCATGAGCGCGCAGCGGGCAGGGTGGGCGCCCCGGAGTACCGACACGCCCGGCCAGGTCGCAGGGTCGTCGAGCCAGGCGCGCCCGGCCATGACACCCGCGAGCAGGAGCCAGGCACCGGGCAAGAGCAGCGTCGCGACCGGAAGCCACCCGCCCAGGACGAGAATCACGCCGAGCGCCATGGCCAGCCCGGGTGCAAGGAGGATGCGCGCGTGACGGCCGATCACCCGGGGTCCTTAGCCGCCTGGGAGAGTGTCCGTCCCGCGGCGAGGTGTCGCCTCTGGTAGCATCCGGCGCCATGGCCACCCCCGCCGAGCAGCGCCCGAGCAGCGTGACCGAGCTACCGCGGATGAACGCGACCTTTCCCCTGGCGGTGCTAGGTGACCTCGGCCTGTGCATGGGCGAGGCCTGGTGGATGGACAGCGCCGAGGTGTGTTTCTGGGCGCCGGAGACCCTCCCCTCGGGCCGCGAGATGCCGGGGCGCGTGGATTTCCGCCGGGGGACGATCGCCGACGTCGGCCTGCGCCTCGTCGACACCGAGGCCCCTGCCCGGCACCGAGGCGGTTTCGTGTTCATCGCTCGGTGGACCACGCGCGCCGCGGGCGACGCGGGGAAGATCACCGAGGCGCTGAAGTCGATGAACCCGGTGGCTTTCTTGCCGGGGTACCGGCCCCCGCGGCTTCCCGCGGGTTCGGCCGGCTGGAACGGTGTGGAGCGGCGCGCCGGCGTGGCGGAGATCACGGCGCAGAAAGCGAAGCTCGCCGAGGAACTGGCCGCGACGCAAGACCACCTCTCGCGGACCCGCTCGCGTCGCAAGTGGTGGCTCGCCGCCGGCATGGTGTTCGGGACGGCGGCCGGCGCCGCGCTCGGCGTCGTGGGGGGCGACGGCTTCGCCTTCCGGCTCTGGCTCTACCAGCGAGATCCCGCTCTGGCCCACCAGGGCTTGTTCGCCGGGGCCAATCTCCGCGGCGCCGGGCTCGCCGCCGCACAGCTCTCGGGCGTCGACTTCCGCGCCGCCGACCTGCGCGGTGCGAACTTGCGAGGCGCTGACCTCGCGAGCGCGCAGCTGGGCGGCGCGCGGCTCGACGGTGCCGACCTGCGTGGGGCCGTGCTGGCCGCCGCCGAGCTCGACGGCGCGAACATCGACGGTGCACGCCTCGACGGGGCCGACCTCCGCTCCGCCCAGCTCGCCGCGACGACCGGAGCCGCCGACTTCCGGCTGGCGCTCTCTGACGCAGGCACCGCCTGGCCCACCGAGGGGATGCCCGCCGGCACCCTCGGCCCCAGCGCCCGGTGCGCTGGCCTCGACCTGCGCGGCATCGACGCCCGCGGCATCAACCTGCGCGGCGGCCACTTCGACGGTGCGCTGCTCGACGGTGCGCTGCTCGACGGCGCGCGTCTCGAGGGCGCGAGCCTGCAGAAGGCGTCGCTCCTCGACGTGGCCGCGCCCCGCGCGAACTTCAGCAAGTCACAGCTCGACGGCGCCAAGTTGCGCCTCCGTGCCGACGACGCGCTGTTCACGAGCGCCGACCTACAGGGCGCGGTGCTCGACGGCTCGGGCCTGGCTGGCGCCGACTTCATCGACGCCAACCTCGTGGGGGCCTCGCTCGTGGGGGTGGTGGGCACGGGCGCGGTGTTCACGCGGGCCAACCTGGAAGGGGCGAACCTCACCGGGGCGCAGCTGGCGGGGGCCGATCTCAGCCGGGCTAACCTCGTGTCGGCGCAGCTCTGCGGCGCCGATCTCACCGGGGTGCGACTGGACAATGCGATGCTCGAGCGCGTGGTTGCATGCGACACCACCAGGTGGCCGGAGGGCTTCGTGGTGCCCGGAGCGGCGCCGGTGGTGGTCGAGGGCGGGGGGTGAACCCCGAGTGGGGCGCGTCCGCGTTCGCAGGGCGACAGGGGCGCGGAGCCGGGGACGGGGGGCGTCGCTGGGAGGGGGCCGCGACCCTACGGACGAGGCTGTCGCGACAGGTCAGACCCTCGCCCAGCTGGCGAGTCGGAGGGCCAGCTCGGGTGGGATCTCCAGCGCCAGCTCCACCTCCCCGCTCTGCACTGCGGCGATCTTGGCGCCCAGGCGAACCGGCGCGCCTTGTGGCACGAGAAAGGCCACCGCGACGGGCTGGCCCACGGTGGCCCCGCGCGCCGCCGTTCGCACGCGAATCACGTTGCGCGCGATCTCCTCTCGGAAGGACTTCGCGTAGGCCATCCGCGTGGGCCAGCCCACCATGACCTCGGAGAAGTCGGCCGACACCTCCACGACGGCCCCGCGCACCTGCTTGGCCGCGAGGTCTTCCTGGGCCACGGCTCTCGCCACCAGCGGTGCACGCTCGGTCATCCACGCCGAGTAGCTGCGCGCGTCTTCCGGCTCGGCCTGCAGCGGTCCCACCGCGATGAGCTTCTCGGCGCGACCGGGAATGTCCGAGACGGTGGTGACCTTCCCGGTGGTGGTCACCCGGCGGTCGGAGCCCACCAGCTCGATCTGCATCTCCACGGTCGCCCCTGCCGGCGGGCTGAAGTTCGCCGCCTCGAAGGCGAGCGCGTGCAACGAAAGGGTCGTGGACATGCCCCGACCCGTGGCGCTACTGTGCGAGAAATGAACCGGGACCCGGACGTCAAGGCGCATGCGACGAGTTGTACCATGGGCGGCGGCTACGGATCGTCGCCGGGGAGGCGGATGCGGCAGGGGGCGAGGTGCAAGAGCGTGTCGTGCGGCTCCCAGGCGAGCATGTCGTCGCCGCCACCGCAGTCGAGTGTGCAGTCGGGGCACGACGAAGCGCGCCAGGACTCGAACTCGTCGATGCTCACGCAGTAGGCGCCGAGGAAGGCGCCACCAGGCTCGAAGGAGCGGTAGCCCTCGGCGCAGGTCTTGCCGTCGCAAAGGACCAGGACGTGGGTGGGTCCGGCGGCCGAGGTGTCGTCTTCGTCAGTGGGCACGCCATCGAGCGCGGCACCACCACCCGTACACGGGGCGTCCTCGGTTTCCCAGCGGACGCGATCGGCGATGCCGACGTCGGGTTGGAGCGGCTCTCGCGGCCATGTCGTGTCGTCCGAGAGCGCGTCGAACCACTCGCAGCCGGAGAACTGGGCCATCACCGCGAGAAGTGGCGGCCCGGCGACGCTCGGGCCTAGCCGTCGCAAGCAATGATCCCAAAGGCGTCGGCCGAAATCCCGATCTCCCCAAAGGCGCCCGACTCGGTTGACGCGAACTGAACGTCGTAGCTCGTGCGCAGCGCCCAGGCGTGGAACTCGAGCCATGAGAAACAAAACTCCCCCTCGACACCTGCCACCCAGCGCTCGTCAGCCCAGGTGACCTCGAAGTCCTGGTCCTCACCGCCGTGCTCCAGCTCCCCTCCCCGGTCATACACCGGGTACCAGACCGCGTCCGGACACAACACGTAGCTTTCGCCGCCTCCGGTGTCGTCCGGCGGTTCCATCAACGCCATCGCCGCCGTCATCGGTACGAAGCGATCCTCTTCCGCCGGGCAGAGCGGAACATCGTCTGCGCACGCGGCGGCCAAGATCGCGATTGAGACACAGGCAGCCGAGCTAACCGAGGACGATTTCATCTGGGATCCCGGGTTTCTCGATAGGCGGGAAGGGATCCATCCAGGGGCCGAAACCATCCGGTCTCGTCGGCGGGTCGATCCCGCGGCCTCCCCCAGATTGGCCGTAGTCACAGCACCCCTGCGTGTCGTCGGGCACGGTGTCGCGCCAGCAGGCTCGCTCCTCTGAATTCGTGGTCACTCCATCCGAGTCCGTGAGTGCCGCGCGGCATTCCTCGGCGGGGATGCTCACGCAACAGGTCCACACCTCGCCACCAAGGCGGAGTGGCTGCGACAAGGTGAAGGTGACCACGCCGTCATTGTGTGAGACCTCCCGCTCGTCCTCCGGAGCGTCGTCGTCGTCGCTACCTCCGCCGATGAGAACACTATGCTCGAAGTTGCGGGCGATCCAGCTCCCGAGCGTGCCCACGATGATCGCGAGGTCGACCCGACCGGCGACGAGCGACGCGATCGCTGCTGCGGTCGTCCAGAAACCAGCGGCGTCCGCGCTGCCGGACGTGTCTACGTGGCCGCCGTCCCGATATTGGAGATCGCCCCATACTAGGCGGGTGTCCCCTTCAACGTAGTCTGTGGCGTCCCCTCGGGGCTCATCGGCGTACACCGTGGCCCAGCCTGCGACGGTAATTCCCGCAGCTCCCGAGTCGGCTGCCCGGGGGGGCAACTCCCACGAGACCCTCAGACGCACCGTCGTGGGCTGGCCGCTCACTCCCCCGATATCGCACAGGCCGAACCCACACTTCGCGGCCGTGTACAGATACCACGAGTACGCAGCGACGTCCTGCAAGCCACCCACCGCGCGGTTCACCATCGGGCTGGGATCCCAGCAATGGTAGAGGTCCACGTTGTGCGACACCTCGTGGATCAGAGTCATGTTGAACGACGCGGCGATGCCTGCCCCGCGGCGAATGCCCAGCAGCGCGGCCTTCCGGTTCCGGCACGCGGCGTGATGCATCCCCGCCGCGTCGTCACGCACCGCCTGCGCTGCGTGCGCATAGGCGAGAGAGATTTGCCAGTCGAGCGCCATGGCGTGGAGATCGACCAGGGCGGAACAGAACCACACACGCCGAGTGAAGACCGCGTGGTTGGCGGCGATCCCCCACTCAGGCAGAAGTACGCCATCAAAGTCGTAGCCCGCCGAGTAGTCGATCAACGCCTGAGCACTGGTCGAACAACCCAACTCGTCGCCCGTTGGCGCGGCCATGCCAGTAACGGTGCTGAAGGCCAGCGGCTGGCAATCGTGACACTGCGTCCCCGGCACCGTCGCCTGGATAATCGCCGCCTCCAGCGCCTCCAGGATCGACACGATCTCCGTGGTGGCCTCCCCGGAGGCCACCTCCTCGCCGTCGAGCAAGGCCTCCAGTAGCTCGGTGATGCCGTGCTCCCCTACGAGCACGAGGATGGCCGCCAGCACCTCGCCCACGCTGAACTCCAGGAGCGCGGCCACGAGCGCGGCGGCCACGGCCACCTCCTCGGCCCAGTTGGTGCTCGGACCGTAGATGCGAAAGCGCATCTCGCCGTTGGCCAGCGGGGACACGATGGACTCTCGCAGCTCCGTCCAGTTGTCCCACTCGTCGGGCACGCCCTCGTAGAAACCGCACACGAGGCGGATGGCCACCTGCATCAGCTTCTGCCGCGGTGGTGTCGTGCCGCCGGCGGTGTAGCCCGTCACCGCGCCGAAGAGGTCCCAGCCGTAGCCCGCGACCTTCGCCCCTTCCCAGCCCTCCAGCATCCCATCCACGCGGCCAGGCGACACGTCCTTGCCGGTGAACTGCTCCGTGATCGGTGCCCAGAGCTCTTCCTCCCAGTCGGCGCCGTAGTGGTCGGCCAGGATGTAGCGCGCCACCCCGGGCGTGATCGCCGGATCGATGCAGGCACAGAAGGTGTGGAAGCCCTCGCCGGTGTAGCGGGGCTCGCAGGGCGTGGACTCGACCGAGCGCCACGCCCACGGACCGACCCTACGAAGCTCAGACATCGGAGTGAAGGGCACACTCGATAGAGCGAGAGGTTCAATCTCGGCTGCCCGGTTGGTCAGCTCCGGCCCGCGAAGCATGGCGACCGCCTCGGCAATCGTCATGTCCGGGAGGGCGGTCGGGCCCCCCAGGGGACCGCCGCCACAAGCCACCCACTCGGCAGAGTCGAACCAGTCTAGGTACCGGTAGCAGTTCGTCGGGTTCGCGCCGGCGTCGATCGTGGTGGGCGGCGCCTCGACCGGGGGATCGACCTCGGGCACGTCCGGGTCGGTGGAGCCCTCGTCGGGCACGGCGGCGGGCGGGGGCGCGCCGCGCCGACCTTGGCCGCTCGCGTGAATCTCCGCCCGCGCTCTCGCCAACGCCCCCGCGAGGAAGCCTGGCGTCGCGCCAGCGGGCCTGCCCTGTCCCGCGCGTCGCCAGCGCCTGTCCGCGTCGAGCACGCGCCGGGCTGCCCCAGGGAGGCCCTCGCGCACGCGCTCCCGCGCTACCTCGCGCGCGCTCTCGTCGA
>SXGT01387203.1_pt1 | contig 101316 bp, 91 predicted proteins | sample 3176221 | NCBI WGS metagenome assembly SXGT01 (sample SAMN11356862, study PRJNA531348) | freshwater metagenome | isolation source: freshwater sample F1-120 | place: China: Fuxian Lake, Yuxi | collected 2017-12-25 | reverse complement strand
GCGCTCGACAATCCGCGCACCCTGCGGCGTTCGGAGGTCATCGCTCAGTTGCATGAACTCGTCGCTGCGGAACCGGTTGTGCAACGGCGCGACCGGCGGCGAGCCCGGGAGCGCGGATTCCTCGCTCATCCAAACCCAACCACGTTCGCGGCGCTCAAGGCCTCGGTGGTTTCCGATCATTGGCCGCGTGTGCGTCTGCGCGTGCTGACACAACTGTTGCGCCTGCGGGATGAATCCACACTCGCCTTCCGCCTGTGGTGTGCAGAGGGCGAATTCGGTGCGGCGGATGGCGTCGCTCAGATGCATGCGGTTGGAGCAGCAGCCCTCCTCGAGTGCGCCGCCGTCGCGGAAGCGCACGGCCAGCACGTGTGCGCTGCCGCGTGGCAAACGCGTGCCTTGCAGCATTGAGCGCTGCCGCTCGGATGCACTCGAAGGCTCTGCTCAGCGGGACGTCACTCACGGCGCAGGCTGCGCAGCGCGGGTGCAGGTGTCAGCGGACGGAGCTCAGGCGTTCGTCGTGACAGTCGTCGCCGGGTGGCACGACAAGGCCTTTCAAGCGCACATGCGCGCGATTGGGCCGCCGGAGCTCCAGATCCCAGGTGCCAGCAGCGAGGCTTCCCAGTTCGAATCTGCCGTCCTTCTGCACCACCGCCTGCGCCACTGGCTTCTTCACGGTGTTGTCAGGGTCGAACAGAGCGACGATCGATTCGGGTTGAGGCTCTGCAACGCGACCATGAATGCGGCCCGACGGGCAAGCCTTGAGCACTATGCCTTCCATGGCGCTGTTGAGAACTCCGGAGCGTCCGAGCCCACCTTCGGTGCTGCATTCGAGACGGAAGCGACCCTTGGGTGCAACGATGGCGAAATCACCCTCGGCGTCACGCACCTGGCGATACTGCGGTTCGCTCTGACCATCGAGCGGGAAGACGGCAACAAAGGCCTTCGCAACAGGTTCGCCGCTCAGATTGACGACGCGACCCCGGACGCAGGATGCCAAGGGTGGCAGCGGGATCTTCCCGTCGCCGCCTTCAGGTTCCACGCGACAGGTGACGAGTCGCCCGTCGGCGACAAATACCGTGACGCCCGCGGGCTTGCCGCGCGGCCAGCCGCCAATGCTCACTTGGCTCTTCTCCGCCGCGAGACCTGTCTGGCGCGGATCCGGCTGCCCCTCCACCGCGTGCGGCAGGACGCGCGCTTCCGCAGTTGTCGGCTGGCCATCGCTCTCGATCAACTGCAGAGAAACTCGCACGCGATCCTCGAGGGGGCAGTGGATCATCCACTGGTCCTTCTTCGGTGGTGTGAGTTGCGCTTCCCATGGTGGCGAGCCGGGCAGGAAACACACCACACCCATGCGTGAGCCGAAGAGCTGCTCTTCGAAGCGTCCCGGGACCGGCAGGCGCACATGGCCGCCGGGTGCGCCACTTACGCCGCTGCTCACCACATCCATGTCGCCCAGTGTCATCAGCGCCGCTTCGACGCCAACCACAGGCTCGCCTGCATCACTCTGGGTGCGCACCATCACTCCAAGTCGCACAGGGTCGCCGCTGTATGCGGTGGCGCCGGTGATCGCGCCCGTTTCCTCGCGATCCGTGAAGAGCTGCCATTTCGCTTCGCGGTAGTGCGGCCGCTCGCCGATGGTGAAGACCAGCACGAGGCCGACCACCACGATGAGGAGCAGGAAGAGCCCTGCGCCGCCCCAGGGGTGGCGTTCGAAAAAACCGCGTGGCACCTCGCCTTGAGGTGAATCAGTTCCGTCAGTCATGGAGCAGCTCCGGACGCTGGGCGAAATGGTCGAGCGCCTCGGGGTTGGCGAGGGCTTCGCGGTTCTTGATGGGTCGCCCGTGCACGACATCGCGCACGGCGAGCTCCGTGATCTTGCCACTCTTGGTGCGGGGGATGTCGGGGACGGCGAGGATGACAGCGGGAACATGCCGCGGTGTCGTGTGCTCGCGGATGGTGCGGCGTATGCGGTCTTCAAGCGCAGCATCGAGCGTGAGGCCTTGGCGGAGGCGCACGAACAGCACCACGCGCACATCGCCCTGCCAATCCTGCCCGATGCAGAGGCTCTCTTCGATCTCGTCCAGCTTCTCCACCTGACGGTAGATCTCCGCAGTACCGATGCGCACACCGCCCGGGTTCAGCACCGCGTCGGAGCGGCCGTAGATGATGGCGCCTCCGGTGGCTGACAGGCGCGTCCAGTCACCATGGCACCACACGCCAGGGAAGCGGCGGAAGTAGGCCTTTTCATAGAGCGCGCCGTCGGGGTCGTTCCAGAAGGCGACAGGCATGGACGGGAAGGCGTTGCGGCAGACGAGTTCTCCCGGTTCGTCCACGAGGGCGCGACCGGTTTCGTCGAACACCGCCACATCCATGCCGAGACCTGGGCACTGTATTTCTCCGCGTCGCACAGGCAGCAAGGGGTGACCGAGGACGAAGCACGAGATGATGTCCGTGCCGCCGCTGATGGACGCGATGTGCACATCCGGCCCGATGGATTCGTGGATGAAGTCGAAAGCCTCCGGAAGCAGCGGTGAGCCTGTGGAGGCGAGCATTCTGAGCTTCGAGAGGTCATGCTGCCCGCGCGGTACATAGCTGACCTTGCGCAGCGCATCGATGTACTTTGCCGACGTGCCGAAGAAGGTCACGCCTTCGGATGCCGCCACGTCCCACAGCATGCGCGGGCGTGGATGAAACGGGCTTCCGTCGTAGAGCACGATGGCCGCGCCCGTCGCGAGGACGCTCGCCAACCAGTTCCACATCATCCAGCCGCAGGTGGAGAAGTAGTAGACACGGTCCTCCGGGCGGATATCCGAGTGGAGCAGCTGCTCTTTCTGATGCTGCAGCAACGTGCCGCCATGGCCGTGCACGATGCACTTCGGCACACCCGTGGTGCCCGAGGAAAACATGATGAAAAGCGGATGGCGGAAGGGCACGCGTGTGAACGTGAGCTCTTCATCGGGCGCTTCGTTGAGAAAGGACTCGAATTCGATGCCGAGCTCGCCGGCTTCGACGGGTGCGCCGCCCACATAGCGTGTGAGCACGACAGCCTTGATGCCCGGAATGCGTACGGCGATGGCGCGCAGCTTCTCAGCCGCAACAAAGACCTTGCCACCGTAATAATAGCCGTCGGCTGCGAAGAGGACCTTCGGCTCGATCTGTCCGAAGCGATCCACCACGCCATCCACGCCGAAGTCCGGCGAGCAACTGGACCAGATGGCGCCGAGGCTTGCCGTCGCGAGCATGGCGATCATGGTCTCCGGGACGTTGGGCATGAAACCGGCGACGCGGTCACCTTCACCGACGCCAAGGGCACGCAGCGCCGCGCGACAGCGGCGCACGCGTTCGCGCAGTTCGCTGAAACTCGTGACGCGGCGCATGCGCCCCTCGCCGGAGGCGATGAGTGCAGGGGCGTCGTCCGCGCGGCGCAGCAGGTTCTCCGCGTAGTTGAGGCAGAGCTCCGGAAAGAAGCGCACGTCGCGCGGGTGCGAGGCTGGCACGCAGGACGGCTCAAGCGACCCGGCGTGGACGATGCCCGCGAAACGCACGAGCAGCGTCCAGAACGCCCCGGGCTCAGCGATGGACCAGGCATGCAGCGCCGCCGGAGCCGCGAGGTCGCGTCCAGCAAGCGCGCTCGCACTCCGGGCGAACCGGCCCATGGCCGAGTTCTCGAAGGCGTCCGCCGCCGGGCGAGAGAGGAGCGTGTGCCGGTCGTTCATGCGTGGTGCGCAGTTTAGTGCAGAACGTATCTCGACTCACGTAAGGCAACGCAGGTGAAGGAGAGCTGGTTATGCTCGGAGCATGAGCACTGCAGCCGGCGCGACGGGAGGGCATGGATCTTCGCCAAGAAACGGCAGCGATTTTCCATTGCCGTCGAATTGCGCGCTCCTACTCAAGAACACCTACCGTGGCGACCCGAACAGGCGCCGCAGTGCTTGGGGAGAGCTCCTGACAGCCCTGCAGCCGCTTATCAAGCGGGTGGCCGGGGCGGTGTTGAGGGACCAGGCCGGAGTTCAGATCGATCTGGAAGATTTCGCTTCTGATGTGACCGCCGGGTTCTGGAAGAGCTACGGCGCTACGCGGACACAGGTGCCGAAGAATAAACGACTCACTTCAGAACGTGTCGTGCCCATCCTCAGGGCCATTGCCGCGAACAAGCGGGCAGCGCACTTTGCGAGGCTTGCGCGGGAGAGCGGCGGGGAATCGGGAGTGGATCCGGACCGGGTGCAGCGCACCAGCCCCAGTGCGTCGCAGTGGACGCAGGGTCGAGAGCTTGCGTCGGCTCTGAAGTTTCTTCTCAACCGCGAACTTGGCGCGAAGAACCGGAAGGTTTTCGAAATGCGTGCTGTGCACGATCTCAAGACGGAGGAGATCATCAGAGTGCTCAGGCTCAAGTGCACGCCAGATTCCTTGCGCAAGGACATCCAGCGCATGCGCCGCAAGCTCCGGAAAGTCATTTCTCCTGAGATGCTCTCATGGATGTCCGGCCCCAGACTCCTGGCACGGAAGGTCGCGCGTCCAGACAAGCCTGAGTGAGGTAGCGCAGTTGCGCTCCGTGACGGTCAGCGCCCGCGGCTGAGCGGGCGCAGCGTCGAGAGCAATTCCTGTTCCAGTTCCCAGATTTCGTTGTCCGCTGGTGGAATGTGGGAACTGGCGAAGAGCAGTGTGGCAAGCACCGGACAGTTGGCGAGTTCATTCAGTCCGGCTTCAAGAGTTTCCAGAGAGCGGCAGCGCGCCGGGTCATGGAGCCGCAGTACCTCCGCATGCAGGAAGCGGATGGCAGCGGCCTTGAAGCGTCGCTGATCTGCATGCGACGCAGTGGCGATCGCGCGCACGGCGGTGACCGCTGCGCGGCGAAGAGGCGCCGGACCAGGGAGCGCGGGGACTGCCGTATCCTGCAGCAGCGGGAGGAGGTGCGGGACGGCCTCCGCATGGCGCTGTGTTGCCGCGAGCGCCTCGCCAAGAAGCGGTGAGGGATCGCTCTTGATGTTCGCGAGATCGAGAGCGAGCAATGCACGCGCGTGATTTTTCAAAGCCAGCGCGTCCTTGCGTACGACTTCATTGGGGGAACGCGCGAGAGCCGCGTCCAGAGTGGCGATGCCATTGGCCCAGCGACCGAGCGCGATTTCCGCCTGTGCACGCCACACCATCGAACGTGTATCTAGAGGCCGTTGGGCTTCGGCCACCCGGATCGCATCCAGCGCGGCCGCGGGGTTCATGCTGCGGAGAAGAAGCATGGCGTAGTTGAGCTGAAAAACGAGATTGGTCGGTTCCGAGCGCGTGAGGGTTTCCCCGCAGGCAAGAGCGAGGTTGATGTGGCCGCGCTTGGCAGCGATCGCCATGGCATCCGAGTGGATGTTGTTGGCGAGTCGGCGTTCGGCCGGCTGTCTGAGATCCAGCTTCTCAGCGGCCTCCGTCGCGCGCGCCAGCAGTGCTTCCGCAGCATCAAAGGCGTTCTCGCGCAGCAAGAGAGCCGTTTTTTCTCGCAGGGCCCGAGCGGAGTGTGGTGCAAGTTGCAGGGCGCGATCCAGCAGGCTGTGGGCACCCGGGATGTTCGTGCGCTGCAACGAGATGGCGGCCTCGATCAAGGCCGCCACATTCTCGAGTCTGGAGATCTCTCCGGCGGAGAACGCGACGAAAACCTGCAAGCTCGCAGAGGCGTTCACAGCCTCCGGGTGCTGGGGTTGGAGCTTCAGCACTTCCTCAACCTGCACCAAGGCTTCAGCAAGCAGTCCTGAGCGCTCCAGCTGTTCGGCAAGCTCCATGCGGCAGCCGGGATGCCGCGGCCACTTCAGTACGGCGGCTTCGAGCATCCGTCGCGCGGCGCTGCCGTCACCGGAGAGGGCCATCCAGTGCGCAAGATCCTTCACCATGGAGGGCCGTTCGGGCGCGAGGCGGCGTGCTTCGTTCAATCTCTCCAGTGCGGGTTCCATGGCGCCGCAGAGGGCGAGAGACACACCGGCCTGGTGCAACGCCTCGGGCGAGCCGGGCGCGTGCGTCCTGATGGCGAAGTCCGCATCCTGCACGGCGTTGAGGTCCTTTGCCGCTCCAGCGCTCCAAACCGCGGCGATGAGGTGCAACAGCGAAGGCACGCCACTCGCGAGCAGGGCCCTGTGACCGCACTCTGCACGCAGTTGGACGGCTGCAGCGGAGCGCTCCCCGACGAGCGCTTGCACAAGCAGGAACCAGTCGGTCGCAGTGTGCGCGCGTTCCATGGCCGCGCGCACCCACGCTTCGGCAGGGCCCTCGGATTCATCACGTGCGAAGATGCTGACGAGTGGCGTGCGCTGCAGGGCTGCAACACTCGAGGTCACCATGGCACGTGCCTCCGCGCTCATTTGCAGTGCCCTGAACGCGAGTACCTTGCCACACACCGCTTCCGGATCGGATGGGTCCCGCCGCAGCGCGGCGTTGAAATGCTCCAGTGCTGCCTCCGGCTGTTGCTCGAAAAACGCGGCATAGCCCGCGAGGTTTGCTCTCAGCACGGCCTCGCGCAGTTCCAGGGCTTCGGCTGCAGCGAGGCGCGGCGCGTACCAGAGCCACACACCTCCGCCGAGCACGGGGAGCAGCACAATGAGGATGAGCAAGGCCGCGAGGGAGGGTTGCCGGCGCACGAAACGCAGCAACCTGCCGAACAGCGAGGGTGGTCTGGAGTGAATCGAGTGCCCCGCCAAGAAGCGTTCGAGATCGTCAGCGAGGTCGCCCGCGTTCTTGAGACGCTGTCGGGGGTCCTTGGCAAGTGTCGCCAGTGCGATGGTGCCGAGGTCCACGGGCGCGGCGGGCGCAATTCTGGCGGGATGGAGCGGATCCTCATGGAGAACGGCATCGCGCGTGGCTGCATCCGTACTGTGCGCGAAGGGCTGTCTGCGCGTCAGGCATGTGTACAACGTGAGCCCGAGAGCCCAGACATCCGCTGCCGGGTCGAAGCGCGTGTCGCGTTTGGCGCCACCGACAATCTCGGGAGACTGCCAGGTGAGCGAACCCGGAGCACCGAGTTGCGTGCCCTGCAGGACGGCCGAGTGCTCGGCGCGTGCCAATCCGAAATCGATGAACACCGGAGTACCATCCGCACGGAACATGATGTTGGCGGGTTTGATGTCGCGATGTGTGATGCGCTTGGCATGGATGGCATCCAACGCGCGTGCGAGTTGCAGGAACACCGCGGCCACGTAGCGGGCTCCAGCGTCAGGTCCTTGCTGTCCCTTGGCACCGGGCAAGGCGACGGGCATGAGCGCGACGGACGAACCCGGCAGCGCATCGCCCATGCGGAGCAGGCTCTCAAGAGAGGGCCCTGGGATCAGTTCCTGCACCATCCAGAGCCGGCCGTGCTCCATGAACGTGTCATGGAGCTTCACAACGTGTTCGTTGTCGATGCTGCCGAGAATCTGCATCTCGCGCTTGAAATACGCTTCGACTTCACGGTCCGTGGTATTGCCGATGTGCTTCAGCGCCACGAGGCGTCCGGGGACGCGCTGATCCTCCGCCTCCCAGACCTCGGCGAAGCTCCCGCGCCCGAGCATGCGCCGGAGCATGTAGCGCCCGCCGATGCAGTCACCTGCCTCAGGCCGCCGCCATGGCTCCGGCGTCTTTCCGGACCCGTTGCTGCTCATGACCCCGTGGGTATCAGAACTTCACCTGCGGTACTTCGCGCTCGGCAGGGTTCGTGATTTCGAACATTTCGGCGCGTGCGAAGGAACCCGCGATGAGGGAGTTCGGGAACACCTCGCGCAGATTGTTGAAGCGCATGGCCGTGTCGTTGTAGCCCTGACGCACGAGGCTGAGCCGGTTCTCGGTTTCCGTCAACTCATCTTGCAGTTTCAGGAAGTTGGCATTGGCCTTCAGTTCCGGATAGTTCTCGGCGACGGCGTAGAAACCGGCGAGCGCGGCGCCGAGCATGCCTTCGGCCTTCCCGGCTGCGGCAGGGGAGCGCGCGCCGACGGCAACATTGCGCGCCTGCGTCACGGCTTCAAGGGTGCCGCGCTCGTGCTGCATGTAACCGCGCGCGGTCTCGATGAGATTGGGAATGAGATCGTGGCGGCGCTTCAGTTGCACATCAATGTGCGACCATGCGCTTTGCACCTCATTGCGCGCCCGGATCAGCGAGTTGTAGATGCCGACAAACCAGATGGCGAGGATGCCACCCAGAACGACGAGTGCGATGAGGACGATCCAACCCGCGCCAATGCCTTCCATGAGTCAGGCCTTTCTGCGGCGTCATGCCGTGCGCGCCAGTATACAGAGCGCGGCGACAGACTCGTCAAGGCGTGACAGGAGCGCCGAAACGCCGTGCCGAGAGCAACAATGCGTCCATGATGCGTGCGTTGTGCCAGCCCTCTTCGGCGGACAGGTGCGGCGCTGCTTCGCCGCGGACGGCAGCCGCAAAAGACTCGATCATGAGCAGGAATGCGTCGGCGGATTCGACACGGAACTCCTCGTGGCCGGCGGCGGAATCGAGCACGACCTTGTTCTCGTGCGGCTGGGTGAGGAAGGCCTCGGGAATGCTGAGCACGCCTTCGGTTCCTGAGAGCAGCGCTCGATTGCGTGTGCCCCCGTCGAAGCCACAGCTCACGACGGCGTGCCGCCCCTCCCCGTAGTCGAGCACTCCGCTCAGGCTGGTGTCGATGCCATGCGTGGCGTCGAACGCGGCGAAAGCGGTGACGCGCCGCGGAAGATCGCCGAGGAACAGCCGCGCGAAATTCACGCAGTAGCAGCCCACATCAAGCAGGGCCCCGCCGCCCCACTCGGGCTTCAGGCGCACGTCATCCTTGCGTGTGAGCATGAAGGAGAAGGATGCCTCCACCGTGCGCAGCGTGCCGATGCGTCCTTCCGCCAGCAGGCGTTGTACGAGAGCGAGTTGCGGATGCGAGCGGTACATGAAGCCTTCGATGAGCAGCAATCCGCTGGCAGCAGCCACGTCCGCCAGTTCGCGGCACTCGCGTGCATTGCGTCCGAGCGGCTTCTCGCAGAGCACATGCTTGCCGCGGCGCATGGCGGCAAGAGCCTGCTCATGATGCAGGCCGTTGTGGGTGGCGATGTAGACCGCTTCAACCTCGGGATCTTCGAACACGTCCTCGTAGCGCGAACTCACGCAGGTGGCAGCGAAATCCGCGGCGCGCGCGGGACTGCGTGTGGCGACACGCCGCAATTCCGCGCGCTCCGTCTGTTGCAGTGCCGGCACGAAGCGTCCCGAGACGATGCGTCCGGCGCCCACAATTCCGAAACGAACCGGGCGCACGTGGACACCATCCTCGGAGAAGACCGCGTCGCGCGAAGCGCGTGCGCTCGCAAGAGCCTCACGGGCGCGTTCGGCCTCCGCTTTCGGGACATAGATGTCAACGGCCATGGCATTCGCCATCTGTTGCACGGAAGCCCAGCCATCGGCGAGGTTTTCGTCCGGCACCATGGGGGTGAGCCCTGCCGCGGCCAGCACTCCATGCAGCACCTGCGCCTCCATGCGCGAGTGCGCACTGGCAGCGAGCACATGTCCGACGGGGATGCTCATGAAGGTCTCATCTTGTGGCCAAGTTGGATGCTAGACCGCAGTGCGCCGGGAGCGCAAGCGGCGCAGGAGCTCGTCACTGACCACCCCGGCGAGGATCACGCCGCCAATGATGGCGTATTCGAGTTGCGTCGGGATGCCGAGGAGATTGGTGGCGTTGTAGAGCACACGAATGAGGGCCGTTCCGAGGAGGACACCGAGGACGGTTCCTTCGCCTCCGCGAAGCGAGCAGCCGCCGAGGACCGCAGCAGCGATGGCGTAGAGCTCGTAAGACTGGCCGAACTGCGCGGGCGTCACCGAGTTGAGGTCGAGGGAGAAGAGAACGCCGCCAACACCGGCGAGCAGACCCGCCAGCGCGTACGCGGCCGTGGTCACCCCGTCCACCGGCACACCGCAGAGCCGTGCGGCCACAGGATTGCGTCCGGTGGCATAGAGCCAGCGCCCTGCGACGGCGCGGGAAAGGAAGAGCTGCACGAGCAAGGCGATGCCGAGAAGGACAAAGGAAGGCACCGGCAATCCAAGCCAGCGTCCGATGGCGATCTGTCGCAGATCATCGTGCTCCGTGCCGTAGCCGGTGACCTGTTCTCCGGTGAGGGTGCGCGCGAGTCCGCGGTAGATCAGCAGTCCGCAGAGTGTGACCACGAACGGCTGGAGCTTGAGGCGTGTGATCAGCACCCCATGGAGTACGCCGAGCAGAGTGCATCCGAGCAGGAGCACCGCAATGGCCGCGGCTGGCGAGAAACCGTGATGACGGAGCAGCCACGGCGTGAGGGCACCGGAAAGTGCAGCGACGGAGCCGAGGGAGAGGTCGATGCCTCCACTGATGATGACGAGCGCGGCCGCGAGGGAGAGCACGCCGAAGAGCGAGGTCCAGCGCAGGATGTTCTGGAGATTCCCTGTACCGAGAAAATCCGGGTTGAGGGCAGTTGTCGCGCCCATCACCGCGACGAGCAGCAGGGCGACTCCGAGAATGCGTCCCTTGGCGCCGGTCATGCGGCATGCCCCGTGGCCAAGGCCAGAATGCGTTCCTCATTCATGTTGGCGCGTGCGAGCGACCCCGCCATGCGTCCTTCATGCAGCACGATCACGCGGTCCGCGAGAGCAAGGAGTTCCTCCATGTCTGAACTGGCAAAGAGGATGCCGGTGCCGTTGTCCGCGAGCCGCCGCAGGAGCGCATGAATGTCCGCACGCGCGGCGACATCAATGCCGCGCGTGGGCTCGTCGAGAAGGAGGAGCTTCGGTGCAGCAGGCAGCCAGCGGCCGAGCACGACCTTCTGTTGATTGCCACCCGACAGCGATTCAATGGCGGAATCCAGACCTGCGCCGCGCACGCCCGTTGCCGTGAAGGCTTCCGCCGCGTTGTGAGCTTCGCGCCCGACATGACGCCAGAAGGCACCACGCCGCGGCGCCACAGTGCTGGCCGTCAAATTCCATGCGACCGAGTGTCCGTCGAAGGCGGCCTCACCGCGTCGATCTTCCGGCAGGAATCCGATGCCAGCGGCTACCGACGTGCGCGGTGATTGCGCGGGTAGGGAGTGGCCATCAAAGGTCATGCTGCCAGCACGGGCAATGTCAGCTCCGAAGATCGCGCGCAGCAACTCCGTCCTTCCGGCGCCCACGAGGCCTGCGAGACCCACGATTTCTCCGCTGCGGACGACGCCATCGAAAGTGTGCGCGGGCCAGGCAGCAGTCACGAGGCCGCATACGTCGAGCAGCACGGCTCTGCCGGTTGCGTCGCGCGCCGCACTCGCCTCGATGTTGCGGCCCACCATGGCCCGCACGAGGTCCGCAGAATCGAACGCACCGCGCTCGCATTGCGCCACCAGCACGCCATCGCGGAGGACGCTCACCCGGTCCGCGAGGCGCTCCACTTCACGCAGTTTGTGGGAAATGAGCAGCACCGCGGTGCCGCGCGTGCGCAGCTCTTCGAGGAGAGAGAGCAGACGCTCCGATTCCGTCGTGGCCAGGGCGGAGGTCGGCTCGTCGAGAACGAGGATGCGGGCCTCCTCATCGAGGGCGCGGGCGATGAGCAGCAACTGCCGCTCCGCGATGGAAAGCGTTTCAACGGCGTCGTCGGGAGAGAACCGTGCTCCCACGCGAGCGAGTGCTCTCTCGGCCTGAGCTCGTTCCTGAACACGACGCACCCACGAACCTTGTTCACGTCCGAGGTGCAGCAAATCCGCGACGCAGAGGTTCTCTGGAACCTCGACCTCCTGCGGAAGCAAGGCGATGCCATGCTTGCGCGCATCCTGCCTTGAATGAAAGCGGCATTCCCGCCCTTCCATGAGCATGACGCCGGCGCTTGGGCGCAGCACTCCGGCGATGAGCTTCATGAGCGTGGACTTGCCCGCGCCGTTTTCGCCCACGATGGCGTGGATCTCGGCGGCATGGACGGCGAGGTTGAGCGGCTTGACCGCTGCGGTGGCACCGAAGCGCCGCGCCACACCCTTGAGTTCGAGGAGCGGCGTTGCGCTCATCGCCCCGCTGCGAGCTGCGTCTTCACCGTGGCGCGGAACGACGCCACCTCAGCCTTGCGGATCACGCGCGCAGGCACTTCGAGAACCCCGCCTGCGGGAAGCACGCTGCGATCGCCCCGCACGAGTCCCGCGAGAATGCGCATGGATTCGCGGCCGTATTCGAAGGGGTTTTGGACCACGGTGCCGACCACAGTGCCGTCGGCGATGCCCGCGAGGCATTCTTCCGCTTCATCGAAGCCGATCATCTTCACGGCGCCGAGTTTCTTCGCACCGCGGAGCGCCTCCAGACAGGCCGGCACGTTGTAGGCAAAGAGCCCGATCATGGCGTCGAGGTCCGGGTGGCGCACGAGCGCATCTTCCGCATTGGCCTTTGCGCGAGCCTTGTCAAAGGCATCGGTGCGTGTGTCGAGTACGGTCCAACGGCCTTCCGTCTGCGGCTGGCCTGGTTCGTCGAAGCGCGCAGGATCCGGCTTCCTGCCGAGGAAACCGTCAATGGTCCCTTGCCGCCGCCGCCGCGCATTCTCCTGCTCGATGCGTCCGATGAAGATCATCACCTCGCCACCCTCGGGGAGCGCCTCGCGCGCGAGCGCGCCACAGAGGAGCCCCGCGGCGTAGTTGTCCATGCCCACGTAGCAGAGTCGCTTGCTGTCGGGGGCGTCGCTGTCCTGCGTGATCAGGTGTGTCTTGCCTGCAACTTCGTCAAGAAAGGAGCGCTGGTTCACGGAATCGATGGGGGAGATGGCAACCCCCTTGACCCCGAGGCTCACGAGGTCTTCGACGATGCGCTGCTGATCAGGAATGCCCTCGTTCGGGAAGCGCACGATGGCTTCCGCGCCTGCTTCCTCGGCACCTTTCCGCGCGCCTGCGCCGGCGATGGTCCAGAAGGGGTCGACGCCGTTGGAGACGAAGGCGAGCTTGACAGCGGAACCCTTGCCGTCGGACTTGCCACCCTCCGAGCAGGCGGGCAGGAGCGCGAGAGCGAGCAATGCGGTGCAGACAATGGAGAGCTTCATCAAGCGGCCTCAGCGGTTTCTGAACTTGTAGATGGTGGTCTGGCGATAGGTCTCGCCGGGACGCAGCAGGAGCGACGGGAAATGCGGATGGTGCGGTGCATCGGGAAAACGTTGCGCCTCCAGACAGACGCCCGCGTGCTTGCCGTAGACATGCGGGCCGTCGCGTAGTGAGCCATCGAGGAAGTTGCCTGTGTAAAGCTGCAGGCCCGGCTGATCGGTCCACACTTCCAGAGAACGACCGTTCTTGCGGTGCAAAAGCACGGCGGCGAGTTCGACCCCGCGGCCTTCGTGATCAAGGGCGTAGTTCAGGTCGTAGCCGCCGGCAGCTTCGATGCGCTCACCAATGCGGCGGTAGTCGGCGAAATCGAAGGGCGTGCCCGCCACATTGGCGATGGCGCCGTTGGGAACCAGCTCCGGACCGCCGGGGGTGTAGCGCCCGGCACGCAGCATGAGTTCCTGATCCAATACATCGCCGTTACCGCGCCCTTGCAGCGCGAAGTAGCTGTGATGCGTGAGATTCACGAGGGTCGGTTTGTCGGTGACCGCTTCGTAGTGGATCTCGAGATCGCCCTTCGTGGTGAGGAGGTAGCGCACTTCGCAGTCGAGATTGCCGGGGTAGCCCTCCTCGCCGTGGGGGCTTCTGCGTGTGAACACGACGCCGGCGCCGCGTTCATCGCGGAAGCGCGCGCCCGCCCAAAGCTGCTTGTCGAAACCGCGCTCGCCACCGTGCAAATGGTGCGCGTTGTTGTTGCGGGCGAGAACCAGTTCCTTGCCTTCGACCGTGCAGCGCCCGTTCGCGATGCGATTGGCCACACGGCCGGTGATGCAGCCGAAGTAGGGATGTCCCGCGAGGTAGCTCGGCAGCGTTGCAAAGCCGAGCACGATGTCCTCTTCCTTGCCCTCACGATCGGGCATGGTGATGGATGTGACGATGCCGCCGAGCGAAATGAGCTTCACGCTCAACTGCCCGGGCAGGGCGAGGGTGAATTCGTCCACGGGGCGGCCATCCGGCATCAGGCCGAACTGTTTCTGCGAGAGTTCCACGCGGGGATCGTGAGCGCAGGCTTGAAGCAGAGCAAGGAGGATTGCGCCAATAAGTGTGCGGATCATGGTGGCGTTCCGTTGCCGCGGAACAGCCTACAGTATGTTCCGCCCCACGTGCACAGCGCTGCGGGTGCTGGGGGTGAGGCGGAACTTCGGCTCGATCCGCGCAGCGAGCTCTCGAGCTTCGTGGGCTGTGGAAGCGGCGTCGGGCGAGCGCTCAGTGCCGCGTGACGCCGACCCCCATCATCCGCAGCGCGGGCGCGAACGCCTGCGGGCCGTGCGTGAGTTACTTCGTCGCGGCGAGAGCCTTCTTCTGCTTCGCGATCTGCTCGCGGTAGCGGGCTTCGGCCCACACTTTGGTGCTGCCATCCAACGTCACGACGATGCGCCCGAGAGTTGTATCGGGTGCTGTGGCGATGATGATGTCCCACTCTGCCATTGTGTCCGAAGGGTCGCAGGCTGCGACGAGTTCGTAGGCCTTGCCCGGATCGGTGGGCGGGCGTGAGGGCGGGAAAGCAACGGCCTTCTCGCCGGTGAGGCCGAGTTGGTCCATGCCTGTGGGCGCCTTGCCTTGCAAGCCCTTGTATTCGCGCCACGCCTTGCCGACGGCGGCGAGGTCCTTCCGCGCGCGCTCGCGTTCGTCTTCCTGCTGCTCGTACATCGCGTCGGCGCCGGCAAAGGCCGAGATCGCAGTGCTCACGGCGGGTGTCGTCACGATGGAGAGCCTTTGCGGCGTCAGATGCACAGAGGCCGTGATGCCTGCGCCGTCCTTGAGAGAACTGAGCGCGGAAGTGAAGTTCTTCTCCTGGCCAAAGACGCTCTTCAGGCCGAGGTACATGTAGGCGGTGCCGCCGCTCTTCAGGCCCTTCAGCGCACCTGTGGTGGCGAGGCTCGGGTACTGGCCGTTGCGGAGCAGCACCACTTTCTCGATATTCGCCAATTCGCCGAAGGCCAGCCATTCGCCGGAGAGAGCGAGCGTGCGCTTGATGCGTCTCGACGAGCGGTTCGTGCGTGTGACGCGCACTTCGCCGTCACCGGGAGCTCCCTCAACGACACGCACTCCGCCCTCACCTGCGACACCCTCCGCGACCGCGATGGTCGGTGCGAGCACAGCGCTCGAATCCTCCTCAAACTCGAAGAACACGCTGTCGCCCTCTTCGCGCACAACGGGTTCGGCCTCGATGCCACCCGACTTCTTGCGCAAGGCGAGCACTTTCATGATGGCGTCCTTCGCAAGCGCGCGGTCCGTCACCTTGGCCATGAAGAGCAGGCCTTCGCCGCGATCCATGCGGACGCGGCCGTTCTCATCCGGCAGGAATGCGACCACGAAGCCGTTCTTGTGCAGCGAGAGCATCTCCTCGATCTTGAGGCCCGTCTCGCGCTGCGCTTGAGCAATGCCTTCAATGAGGAAGCCCGCGAAGGGGTTCTTCTTGGCGTCGAGGAAGACCGCCGCGGCCTTCTGGTACATGGTGGTGAGATCGCCGTGGAACGTGAGAGCGAAGGCGGTGTCCGAGGGCAGCATCCCGAGGATTTCCGGCCCGCCTGCTTCGCTCGCGAAGATGTCGAAGAGCGGGATATCCGCACTGGCGCTCACGCTCACGCGAGTCGCTTCATCGCCCTCCGCCCAACCGAGGGTGGCGAGTTGAAACAAGCCGAGGTTTTCCGCCATTTTCACGGCCATCGCGCCGCGGTTCATGCCGGGGGGGCCGCCTTCACCGCCGCCCTGACTGCGCGAGCTTCGGCCGAAGCCCATGCCCAAGCCCAGGCCTTTGAAGGCACCTTCGTCGCGGAGCATTTTCAGCAGAGCATCGAGGCGGAGGTAGAAGCAGGTGGCGCTGCCGTCACCCTTGATGGCGTCCTGGAATTGCGGCAATTGCGAGAGCGAGTTCGGAATAGCGCTGCCGTAGACCTTCATGGTCTCGCGCAGCCGATCTCCGCTGGAGGCGAGGATGAGCTGGTCGCCACGGCGGCCGAGGTTCATGCCGAAGTCTTCGACACCGATCTCGACTTCATCCTCGGCCACCTTGGTGCCTATCTGCTCCTCGATGAGCTTGCCGGTGACGACGTTGTAGATCTGCTCTGCTTGAGGTGTCGTGAGGATCACGACGAAGTCGATCTCCGGGGCACCATCCGTCAGGTGGAAGCGGGTCACGGCGCCCTCGAGGCGCGTGATGGAGCGCAGCCAGGTGCTCATGCTTCCGGGCTGGAAGCCCAGCATGTCGTTCACCATGCCGAGCCCCTGATCCATCTGGTTCATGATGGCGTTGACGTCCATCGGTTTGTTCCAGAGCACGCCATTGCCGGCGAACTTGCTCATGCCCGAGATGGGGTCGTTCTGGCGGAAGTAGAGGAGCGTGTCCGCTGGAAGACAGTGAGCGAGGCTTTGGGCGACGGAAACGGCGGGCAAAAGCGCAAGAAGCAAGAGAGCGAGCAGGCGAGGCATGTGAGACCTTTCCTTGTGGGCAAGGGCCGGGAGGGCAGCAAAGAGGATAACGGAGCCGCAGTCGCGGACTACGCGTCTTTGGCCGGAGCGCTCCTCGGGCGGAAGAGCACGAAGAAGATGCCCGCCGCGAGAACCACCAGCATGGAGAGCTGCGCAAAGCGCGGGAGAAGATCACGGGCGAGGGGCAGATCCCGGCCCATGAGCCCTGCTTGGAAACCCGGCTCCAGGAAGCCGGGTGTGAGCACGAGGAGCGCACCGATGGTCGTGAGGAACACCAGGAACTTGGCGCGCGTGCCCGGCAGGAGGAGCAGCAAGACGAGCAGCCCGAGGCCCAGCACGGCTGCTGTGAGAGGCGCAGCCCATGGCGCGGATGGTGTGAAGCCCGCGCGCAAGGTTTCGAAGAGGTGTTCATCGAACGGCTTCCCTTCCGGGCGCCGACCGCTCTCGATCCAGTGCGTGAGAAGCTGCGCGCGCGCGCTTACCGCCACCTTGGTGTAGGGGAACTCCGCCGCGATGCGCGCGAGATCGGCCTCCGCGGCCTTGGGGCCGAGGGCGGCAAGCGCAGCCGTCGCGCGCTCTTCGGAAAAAACGCCCGAGCACCAGAGCACGGTGGCGAAGGCGACTGCAGCAAGTCCGATGAGCGCGCGCATGGCTCAGTTCTTCGCGCTGATTTCGAGGTCGTCGAAATCTGTCGCGGCGTCGGCCTTGGTCCAGCAACCAGTCTTGCCGCCCGTCTTGATGGTGTCGTCATCGAAGGCCATCACTTCGGCGCCGTTGAAGAAGATGGTGGCGTGCGCGCCCTCCATGCGCACCTTCAGGACCTGCCAGCAAGTCGCATCGCCTTCAGGCTTCACAGAACCAAGCGCCGCACTGCGTTTGCCATCGACCACCTTGTAGGCCCGCAGGTTCTTCTCCAAGGGGTTCCAGCGCGCAACGTAGTAGTTGTTCGCATCCTGCACGCGCCAGCAGAGGCCACCGCCTTGGTCTTCCGTCCCGGCGCGCGCGCGCAGCCGCACGCTGATGGTTGCATCGGCAGGCACGGCGTCATCGCAGAGAAGCAGGTTGAAGGTCGGGCCGCTGTTCTCGCATTCCATGCCGACATGCTGGCGACCCGAGGATGCGTTGCCTGCGACGACCTTCCACTGTGCGGCGGTGCCCTTGCCGGCGGTTTCCGCCACGCTGAAGCCCTTCGGGGCTGCGCCCGCGCTGTCGCCTTCGAATCCGCGGTGGATGTCGGTCCAGCCTGCTCCGAGTACGCACGTGATGGTGAGAACGGTTGCGATCTTCAACATGAGTTCCTCCTCTTGGCGGGGCTATTATCGCACCATGCCCAACCCGGTGCCGCTGGAGCGCGCCCTTTCCAAGCTCGGACTCGCCTCACGCAGTGAGGCGGTCCGGCTCATTCAAGACGGGCTGGTCAGCGTCAACGGGCGCGTGGTCAGGGACGCCATGCGGCCAGTGCGGCTCGCCGTTGATGCTCTGAGCGTTCGTGGAGCCCCATTGGTTGCGGCCACACCGCGTTGCTTGATGATGAACAAGCCGCGCGGAGTGGTGACTACGCGCAGTGATGAGCAGGGGCGAAAGACTGTCCACGACCTTCTGCCGCCTGGGGAGGGGTTGCTCTCAGCGGTCGGCCGCCTTGACAAGGCTTCGGCGGGGCTGCTGCTCTTCACCAACGATCACCAACTCGGAGACCGGCTCACAAGCCCCGGGACTCATGTGGAGAAGCGTTACCGCGTGAAAGTGCGGGGTCGGGTGGATGCCGCGGTGATCGCCGCGCTCCGCTCCGGCGTGAAGGACCCTGAGCTCGGTCTCTTGGCTGCCGTGACCGTGGAGTTGGAGCGTGCAACCGAAAAAGGAGCGTGGCTGCGCATCAGCCTTGAGGAGGGCAAGAACCGTCAGATCCGGCGCATGGCGGAGGCCCTTGCTCTCGAAGTGCAGGAGCTCATCCGCACCGGGATCGGACCCTTGGAGCTCGCGGACATGGCTCCGGGAACTGTGCGGCCGCTCACGGCGGCGGAATGGACTGCGTTGCGCAAGGCGGCGCGTCTTTAGCGCGCGCCTTGCTTGGCCAGCGGCAGCGGAAGCTCAGCACTGAAGATGGCCTCGGGATCGGAGCGCTCGGAGAGCGTGCGCTCGATCACGTCCTTGCTGCGCGGGATGACGCCTCGGAAGACTTCGGCTCCGCCCACTTGAACGCGCACTTCCTCATCCAGATTCACGAGCCGGTCATCAAGGAGGAGCGTGAGAGACTTCTGTTCCGGCGAGAGCGTGAGGCTGATGTCCTGACCGTGGATGGATGCCGTGCAGCGTGCACCGGCTACCGGTTGATCCGTTGCGAGCCACGCGAAGCGATGGTGCAAGACCTCGTCTTGACGCCAGATGATCTCGCGCGGGCGCGGATCGCGGCGCTTCTCTGCCATCCACGGCACGGCCTCGGCGTCCTTCCGGTCCATCCAGTGGCCGAGGCCTTCGTAGATGCGCACCAGGTGCGGCCATGAACCCGGCGTGCCTTCGGAGAGGACGCGGAGTTTCTCCTGCCATTCGCGGGCGTGGCGGTTGCGTTCGTAGGCACTGTCGTTCGCACCCATGAAGAGTGCGAAGGGAGTGTTGCGCAGGTTGTCGGGCGCTGCATCGCCGGGGTGTCCGGCCATCATGGCGCTTGCGGCGAAGCGGTCGGCCATGCGCGGCGCGAGTTGGAAGACGCCGTCGCCGCCCGCGCTGTAGCCCATGATGTAGATGCGGTTGGTATCGATCTCCTCGGTCACGGTGAGGGCGGCGATGAGTTCGGCGAGAAGTTCATCCATGTGCGCTTCGTGCCAGAGGTTCCATGTGTCCGTTGGCGCCCGGGGAGCAACATAAATGCCCTCTGCTGGCGCGTAGAGCTGCTGCTGGTTCTTCCACTGCTGGTCGTTCACGGCGGGTGGCGCGCCACCGCCACCATGCAGCGAGATCCACAGCGAGTGTCCGCGCGCGGGACGCTCGCCGCGCGTCGTCATCCACACAGGCATCTGCTTGCCGGCCGCGTTGATGACTGCACTCTTCAAGATTGCGCGGCAAGCGTCGAGTCGACTGCGTCTGAGGGAAACCCACGCATCCTTCGCCGCTTGTTCCGCTTCGAGCCTGCTGAGACCGGCCGCAGGAAGCCGGGTTGGAGGCGCGGGCTCTCGCGTGTCCTGCGCAGCACAGGAAGGTGAGCACGCGCACGCCAGCAAGAGCAGACCTGCAACAGAGCGCAGCGCGGGGCGACTTGTTGTCACGGACAGCAAAATCATGCCGCCATCGTATCCACGCCTCGCACGCGGCCCCTCTGATAGAGTCCGCGGCGCAGGAGATCGCCCGCATGAACGTGTACATGGGACAGCCCGGCATGATGGACAACAACGAGTACTGGATCATGCGCATGGGCCGCGAAGAGGGGCCCCTCAACTTCATGCAGTTGAAGAGCATGGTGGATGCCGGGGTGCTGAACGAAACCACGCCCGTGCGCACCAAGGACGGAACATGGTTCGAGTTGAAGAACGTGGCGGGGATCTACTCCCGCAAGGAATGGCTGGTCGCGCTGCTCCTCTCCATCTTTCTTGGCGGCCTTGGCGTCGACCGCTTCTACCTCGGCCACTCAGGGCTGGGTGTGGTGAAGCTCCTGACCTGCGGGGGGCTCGGCATTTGGAGCCTCATCGACATTGTCTTGATCGCCATGAACAAGCTGCCTGACGAGCATGGACTCAAGCTGCGCAAGTGATTCCGGAGCTTCAGGGCGGCGCCGTGTACGCTGGGCCGGTGGGTTCGCGCCGCACATTGTTGCCGGCGCGTTGGTCCTCAGCTTTGTGCTCAGGAGCACGTGGCTCGACGCTGCACCGGTGTTCTGCGCGACGCGGCGCATGTTCGGCATTCCCTGCCCGGGCTGCGGCCTCACGCACAGTTGGGTCGCAGCGGCGCACGGAGATTTCGTGGAAGCGTTCAGCGCGCACCCCTTCGGCCCGTTGCTCATGCTCGCGGCCGCGACGTGGCTGGTTCTGAGGCTCTTGCGCGTTCAGGTGCGGCCATGGCCGGTGCGTCTTGAACGGTCGTTCGGCCTCGCATTCCTCGTCACATTCCTCGCCTTCGGAGTGTGGCGCGCGGGCGCGACAGCATTCGCAGTGCTTTGAGTCCAGCGCCGCGAGCTCAGAGCCGCACTGCGCTGAGCAGGTGATGCGGATGCAGCCAGCCACCATGCAGTGAAACGGAGCGCAGCACGCGGAATCCAGCGGCTTCGAGTTGCAGGGCGAGATCCGCCGCAGGTCTGAGTCCGCAGACCCCGTGTCGATGTCTGGTCAAGCGGAACACGCGCAGCGAGAGGAACTCCTGCATCCGGTTCCAGAGGTACTTGGTGCGCGGCTTGGTGTCCATTTCCTTCAGCACAAGACGCGCACCCGGCCGCAGCGCTGAGTGGAGCGCGGTGAGGAGCGCTGCCTCTTCCGCGCGTGTGAGGAGATAAAGAACATCCACGATCAACGCTGCATCAAAGGGACCGGGAGGAGGCGTTGTGCCTTCGATCAGTGTGAGAGGAAGGCCTTCAGCAGCGCGCCGGGCATGGCCAAGTTTCGCGCCGTCGGGGTCCACGCCTGTGCAGCGGAGTTCTGGATGCCGGAGCAGCGCGGCGATCTCTGTCGCCGCATGACCGCAACCGAGGCTGAGGAGTTGCCCTTCATGTGGCAGTGCTTCGAGCACTTCATCCACGGGGAATGAGCGCAGTCGTCCCCAGATGTGGAAGCGCGTTCCGAGCGGCGCCGCAGCAAAGCGGCCGACCACGGTGCCGAGTTCGCGGGGCTTCATGGCCCTCGCGGCGGCAGCGGGCGCGGCAGGTGTTTCACGCATTCCGCGCGCAAGGAGAGGCATTCGCGCACCAGGCGCAGAATCACCTTCACGCTGCTCAGCTTGCTCACGCCGACGTTGCGCGGGAAATAGTCCACGCCGAACTGGATCATGTGAAAGCCGCGGTGCAGTGCCTTCGACACGAGCTCGGCGTCGATGAAGGAGCCTCCGGACCTGAGGTCGAGGTGGGGCAGAAGGTCGCGGCGGAAGAGCTTGAACGAGAAGTTGATGTCTCTCACACGCACGTGGAGCAGCAGGCGTACAAACGAGTTCCAGAAGAAGGAGTAGATGGTGCGACGCAGGCCCTCATCGGTGCGGCTGAAGCGCCAAGCGACCAGGAGATCGGCCTGTTGGAAGCGGAGGAGCCGGACGGCCTTCGCGAGCAGCCCGAGGTCGAACGGCAGATCCGCGTCGGTGTAGAAAACGAGATCCTTCGTGGCCGCGTTGAACCCGTTCCGGAGGGTGCCGCCGAGGGTGAGGTTCACCGGGTTCACGACGCAGCGGACACGCGGGTCCCCGCCGTTCCACGCGCGCACGAGAGCGCCGGTGCCGTCCGTGCTTGCGTCGTCCACCACGACCACTTCCCAGTCGTCGGTGACGTTTGCCAGTTCCGTCGTGACCGCATCGAGGCAGCGCGCCACGTAGGCGGCTTCGTTGTGCATGGGGATCACGGCTGAAATGGAGGGCGCGGACATCGTGCGGAGATCCTATCCCGCTCACTCGCGTTCGGACTGAATCAGCGCGGCGCCGCATCAATGCGCGCGAGCAGGATGGGAGCATCGAACAACGCGAGGCGGCGCGCGCCATAGGGAACGATGCGCGGTGCCTGCGCTTCAAGGGGCGAAAACCGTCCGGTTTGCAGCACGATTCCCACCACACCAGTGGGGTGCGAACGCAGCCACTCGCGGAGAGACTCTTCCGACTCCGGATTGGCGAAGGGCGCGTGAATGTCAGCAAGGAAATGCACCTGACCGTGATAGGTGGCACCGTAGATCGCGGCGGGTCGGCCAGCGAGCTCGGCCTCCTTGAAGTACCTGCCCGCAGGTTCGAGGTTGTAGTTGGCGGCGAACGACGGTGCCGTGGCGACATGGAGCGAGGCGAGGAGCAGTGGCGCATAGACCGCGGCCTCGAGGATGCCGATGCGTGGTGCCACGCGGCGGCGCAGCCACGTCACGCCGGCCAGAGCTGCGAGGAAGCACGCGGCAATGATGGCGGCTGTCGGCGAGGAGTCGAGCGGGCCCACGGGAATCCATGGCGCCGCAGCGGCCACTGCTGCGCCGAGGAGAAAAAATCCCGCGAGCCAGGCGCGTGGTGCGGTCGTGCCGCTGCAACAACTCGCCAGCATGAGCGCGCAACCGGGTAGCGCAGGCATCAGGTAGTGCGGTTGTTTGCCGCTGATGGCGGAGAAGATGACCAGCGGCGCAACGAAAGTCACCAGCCCGAAGCGCCACGAAGTCTGGGTGCCGAGTTGGGCAAGATCATGACGACGCCAGAGACCAGGCCACAGGGTCCATGGCGCCATGAACGCCGGCAGCAGAGCAAGGAACCACCAGAAGGGGCGCGCGTGGGGCACTGCGTCGCCCAGCACGCGTCCTGCACTCTGGCCCCAGAGGATGGCGTTCGAGTATTCCTCACCCCCGGCGGCGGCTGCGGGAAGTGCCCACGCCAGTACACAGCCGATGCCCGCGGCAATCGCGAGCAGCGCGCGCCACCAGGTGCCTCGCTGCCGTCGCTCGCTTGGCAACCACCAGCGCATGAAGACCAGCGGCGGCAGCAGGGTGACAAGAGCCGCAGGGCCCTTGAAAAGCAGCGCACTACCCGCCCCGCCAGCGAACAGGATCCAGCCGCGGCAGGGTCTGGCGCGCGTCGTGGCATCGGGCGGAAGCGCCATCAGGAGGCCCCACCACGCAGCGAACACGCCCGTGCTCATCCACACATCGAAGAGCATGAGTGAGCTGTAGAGCTGGAAGGTCGCCGTGCCTGCCCAGAGCACCACGGCAGTGGTGGCGAACTCTTGCGCGTCCGGCTTCAGGCGCCGCGCCACGCGCCAGAGCAAGCAGAGGCTCAGCGCGGCCGCGAGACACTGGGCGCTGCGCGGCCAGAACACATTCGGCTCGCTGAACCACCAGCCCGCATGCCAGATCCAGAACATGAAGGGCGGCTTGTGCGAGTAGGGCTCGCCCTGGATGTGCGGCACGAGGAACTCACCGGTCTCCCACATCTCGTGTGCGACCTGCAAGTAGCGCGTCTCATCGGGCGGGATGAGAGGTCGCAGTGTCAGCGCGGCGACCAGGGCCAGCGCCCAGAGGAGAAAGAACGCGCGCGCTGGCGTCACTGCGCGAGCGACCCTTCGCCGTCGCACAGGCGTTGGCGCTTGATGAGGATGAGATTGCGCGTGTAGACGATGAAACCGCTGGACTGGCCCACGATGAACACGATGTCCTGCCGGTAGATGGCGTAGGAAAGCACGATCAGGGAGCCGCCGAGCGAGAACCACCAGAAGGCCACGGGAATGACGCTCCGCTGCGCGCGTTCGGATGCAATCCACTGCAGGATGAAACGCCCGAAGAAGAGGCCTTGCCCGGCGAATCCGATGACGACCCAAATGATCTCTGTGGTGCTCACCGGATCTCCTCCACCTCGGGAAGGCGGTTCCTGCGGATGAGCCAGGCCACGCCGCGAAGGTCCGCGAGGCCCACCCAAGCCCGACCGAGAGTCGTGTACTTGGTGTTGCCGGCGGTGCGCGGCCGATGCCGGACCGGAATGGAGATCACGGTGCCGCCATTTCTGCGCATCAGCGCAGGAAAGAAGCGGTGTTGGTGAGAGAACCACGGGAGGTCGAACCACGCGGCACGCCCGAAGAGCTTGATGCCGCAGCCTGTGTCGGGCGTGTCGTCCTTCAGAGCCCAGCGGCGGAACGCAAAGGCGATGCGCGAGATCATGTGGCGCCACGCGCTGTCCCGCCGTGCCACGCGATGACCGATGGCGAGCCACGGCTGGTCGGGCGTCAGCTGCTCGGGGCGCGCGGCGAGGAACGCCGGAAGATCAGCCGGATCGTTCTGGCCGTCGCCATCGAGGGTGGCGATCCAGGGCTTCCGCGCGGCGCGAATGCCGGTGCGCAGTGCGGCGCTCTGGCCGCACGCGTAGCGATGGCGCAGGACGCGGAGGTGCGGATCCTCATGTGCCAGATGTTTCAGCACGCTGGCGGTGGCATCGGCACTGCCATCATCCACGACCACCACTTCATGGGACACCGTGGGCAGCGCCGCATGCACTTCGGCAATGAGAGCGGGGAGGTTCGCGGCTTCGTCGCGTGCAGGAATCACGATGCTGAGCACGGGTTTGAGAATACTCGCGCTGCGTCTGATGCACAGGGGGAGTGCAGCTCAGCGCACAAGAACGCACCAACCTGCGGGTGGGTCGGAAAGCACTCGCCAGCCCGGAACGGCGGCGGGATCTACTGCGGCCCCGGGTCGCAGGGCGTTGCCGTCGTCGGTCCGCCATGCCATGACGCTGGCGTTGGTGTTGGCGGCATGGCGCGCGAGCGCGTCCGCTGATGGCGCTGCCGGCAGCGGCAGCCAGCGCACGCCCATGTGAAACGGAAGTCGCGCATCATCCGTGAGCCAGATGCGGTCCGGTGCAGGGAGCAACGAGGCATTCTCCGGCTGCGTCTGGCGCGCGGAGAGAGCCTCCGCCGCCCGGCGACAGGTGGCGTCGCGCCCCTCGACCAGACCATGAAAGGCATCCGGCGCGTCGCGCAGCGAGGTGAGCGCGAGCAGCAGCGCCGCTGCGAAGAGCAGTACCCGCGGGTGGCGCAGGCGACCTGCCCAGCGTGCCAACCCGATGGCAGCGATGATCTCGAAGAGGAGTACCGCCGGCGCGGCATAGCGCGGCACCGGTTTGTAGAGGCTCGCCAGCAAGAGCATGGCCGAGGCGAGGGCGAAGACGAGAAGCAGGCGCGCATCGCGGAGAGGCCAGAGCGCGGGCAGCATTGCGGCCAGCAGGAGTACGGACCCGAGCGCCACGCCGCTTGTGAGCCACCACAGATAGCGCGCGAGGTTTCGTCCGCTGTGACTGGCGAGGGCATAGGGGCGCGCGCACCATGCGCCGAGGAGGCCGTGCTGTGGTTCGGTATTCACGAGGTCCGGGCGCAGCCAGGGTCCTTCAACTTCGCCAACTGGTCCGAGGCCATAGTTGGCCGTCGCGTAATCGAGTCCGTCGGCGAGACGCTCAACGGTGGCGGCGACGCGTCCGCTCTTCACCTCCAGGCGCCAGATGCCTGTGGCGTCGTGAAGATGCGCAGCCCACGGCAGAAGTTGCAGGCCGAGCATGGTGAGGAACAGCGCCGCGCGCAGGATGCGGACCGGCGCGCGCGCCTCGCCGCGCACAGCGATGAAGAGCGTGACGAGCAGGCCGAGGGCGAAGCTTTCGATGCGCGCGAGAGCGGCCAGGCCGAAGAGCACGCCGGAGAAGCTCGCGTCGGCAACGGTCGGGCCTTCAATGCGCCGGAAGAGGATGACCAGTGCGCCGAGGAGCAGCGCGCCTTGCACCGGTTCGGCGAACTCCGCAGTTCCGAGGAGCACGAACAGCGGCGCCGTGGCGAGGAGCGCTGCTGCTGCGAAGCCTGCCAGTTCACCGCCGAAACGCCGGGCCAGGCGGAAGGCCAGCACGATGCTCGCGAGCGATGCAAGAAGCGCAAGCGTGCGCGCTGAGTCCACGGAGTTCCAGCCAGTGAGCACCATCAAGCCCGCGACGAGGATGGGCTGCAAGGGCGGCATCATCGTGGCGGGGCCGGGCAGCATGCCCGCGATCTCGCCGTGCGCGACCAGCTCTTCCGCGATGCGGCAGTATTCGGCGCCGTCGATGCTGATGTCCGCGCTCATAGGGCCGGCGAGCACCAGCAACCGGAGCCCGAGCGCCAGCGCGAGGAGCCAGCAGAGAGGTTGCTTCAGCAGCACGCGCAGCCTTCGGGCATGTTCCAGCCTTCTTCGCGAAGGTACTGCGAAATCGTTGCAGGTTTCAGTCCCTCAGCGGCGCTCCAGCGCAGCACACGTTCGACCAGTTCGAGGAAGGGTGGGCCGGTGCGACGCAACGAAAGCCTGCCCATCAGGGGCAGCCCCGGCATGGCGATGTGTTCCGTGAACTCCCATGGGTGGACGTAGATGTGAAGGTAGCCGGTGCCTTGCAGCGCGCGCCGCGCGGTGGCGAGGAACCACGGCCAGCCGAAGTTCCGGAGCCAGAACCACGAAAGTGGCAGACGCAGGATGGGCGTGACGGAGACCGGCACTTCGATGAGACCCCCATCAAGATGCGGAGCGCGCGGCTTGCTGAAGTTGTTGTAGGAACCCGGCACCCAGGTGGGGTGCAGGTTGCTGGTCCAGGCCAGTCCGAGGTCCTTCAAGACGCGGCGTGCGGGAGAGCGGAAGCGGTTCGCGCGATAGCCGCGGATGGTCACGGAGAATTCCGCTTCGAGTTTGCGCTTGGCGGCGCCGAGGCGTTCCAACGCTGCCGCCTCCGTCATCTTCGTGCAGTCATCGCGGTGCGAGAAGGCATGCAGCGCCAGCTCGTGGTCCAGCACGAGAGCTTCACGCAGGGGGCCGCTGGCGTGATCCGCAAAGGGCACGGTGGCGAAATGCGTGGCCTGCACGCGCTGTCGTCGCAGCAGATCCTGCAACGCCTCGAAGCCGCGGCGGCTGATGGCAAGGCACTCGCTGCTGTCATGGGCGAGCCCGTACTCCGCGGGGAGATCGAATTCCTCCGCATCCACGGTGAACAAGAGGCGCGCCATGCGCGGGAGACTATCACTCGCGCACGAGGAGGAAGCGTTGCCAGGGAGTGCGGGCAAGGACCGCATCGTCGGCCGGCGTGATGGCGACGACACGCCACTCGCACGGCACATCCGTCCAGGTCAAGTCGCCAGCGAACTGTGCGATGCACTGGCGCAGGTTGTCGAATCCGAGATGGCCCCAGATGCCTGTGGGTGGCACACGTTTGGTGTCCAGGCGCACCACGCCGTCCTCGGCGCGGTTGAAATGTGTGGGCGCCCAGCGCCAACTCACCGGCAAGCGCATTCCGCTGACAGTGAACAGCACCTCAAGGCGGAGTTGCGCGCTCACGGGGACGCCACGGACGGCCGGCTCGAGGAGGAAACCGGCGCGCTCGCGCGGGCGCGTGAGACCGGGAAGGAGTTCGAGCACGGGGGGCGCGGCAAGAAGCTCGATGTGCGCCGTCGCCGTGCGCGCCGCCAGCGCTGCGGTGCTGAGGGTGATGCGATCGAGAGCTCCAATGCCCGGCAACACGTCATCGAGAGTGCATGCGACCGCACGCTCGCTTTCAGATTCGATCAAGGGCAAGCGCAAGAGGCGTTCGGAGCCTGCGCTGCTGATGGTCACGCTCAGCCAGCGGTCCTTACCCGAGGGAATCCGGCAACGCAGTCCCCGCACCGCGCGCAGCGGCACCGGCGTTGCCGTCACGAAGCTGCGGCGCGTTCCAAGCGGCGCACCTTCGGGCACCATCGCTGGCAGAGCTTGCGGAAGAGCAGCATGGGATTCGAGCAGCCTCGCCTCGCCACTGCTGCCTTCCATGATCACAAGTGGTCCTCGCGTGCTGTAGTGCAGCTCGCTCAGTTTCAGGTCTTCCGTGTTCTTCACGTGCAACACATGCAGCGGAGCGTGCACGAATGGCGGCGCGCAGGCCAGCGGGAGCAGGTGTGTGAAGAAAGGGATGCCGCCGCGCTTGAGCGGCGTGTCAAGCATGACGACGGTTGTGTCCGCAGTGTGTGAGGCGGCGGAGCGCACGGAAGAGAGGAAGGCGTCGCGTTCGTGTGAAGCGGCAACTTCCGTGCGCGCGACGTGCACGAGCAGCGCTACCTCGACGAGGCCGAAGAGTGTCGTCGCAATGAGCGCCCCTCGGCGCAGCGACGAGCAGTGGACCCACGCACCGGCGAGGAGGGCGCACGGAACCGTGAGCACATGAAAGGCGCGGCTGAGGCTGTTCTCTTCGTGCGAGGCCAGCAGCACGAGGACGGGCGTCGCCAGCAGGAGGAGTGCGCCGCCACAAGCGAGGGTCCAGCGCAGGGCGGCGCGCGTCTCGGCCAGGAACGCGGGCAGTGCGAGCAGCAGCACTGCAGCCAATGCGAGAAACGGCGTCGCTTCATTCGGGAAGGGCCCGAGACCGGCGTAGAGCGCATCGCGATTCCACGGCACGAGAAGCCGCAGCATGAGCTCGCCAAGGCGCGGCAGCGCCGCGACGACATCGCTGCCGCTGCCGCTCACCATGCCTTGATAGGTGAGCCCGATCGAGCCCGTGAGCGTGGCTCTCAGCCAGAGGAGCAGCAGAATGGGAAGGTGGACAAGGATGGCATCGCATCCGCGCCGCCAGCGCGCACGCGGCCCCGGGAGCAGCATGTGCAGCAAGGCGAGCAGCGCGAGTCCGGGGAGGGCCGACTCCTTGCACAGCATGGCGAGAAGTGCCGCGCCGGACCAGCCGACGAGCCCCCGCCAAGTCCGTTGCTCTGTGACGTGGCACATGGCGTGCGCACCCAGGAGCAGCGCCGCGGTCATGAACACGTCTCCGCAAGCGGAGATCCACGAGACGGCCTGCATGCCCGCTGGCATCAGGGCCATGAGCAGCGCGGCGGTCAACGCACCCGAGGGCGCGAGCCAGCGCAGCGCCAGTCGCCAGAGGAGGAGTGCTGCCGCCGCGTGGGCGAGCACCGGCAGGATGCGGAACCACAGCGCGGCGAATGGCGCGTCCTGCAGCCGTTCCGGGATGAGCAGCGCAAGCCACACCACCGGGCGCCAGAGTGGTTGCTCTTGCGCGTAGTCGTGGTGCTCCACGTGTCCGCCAAGAGGAGGCCCATACTCACCGGAAAACTCCACTCGGCGATCCTGGAAGCCGAAGGTGACCGGCACCTTCGCGATCTCCATGAAGTCGTCCAGCTGGAATGAGAGCGTCCAGACCCAGGATGTTGCGAGCAGTGCACTGGCGAGGATGAGAAGAGCCGCGCCGCGCCCGCGCATCACGGCTCCTCGAGCGTGAATACCGGCACGGCGGAACCGCCACCCGCGGTGACGTTCAGGAGATCTCCCGGCGCGAGGCGCGCGCCGAAGCCCTCGATGTCGCGGCCGTTCCAGACGTAGGGATCGAGGTCTGCGCGGAACGCAGAGGTGACACCCGGTTCATCGAGACTGGCGAAACGTGCGAGAGGCAGCGCCACGCGACGCTGCACGAGGGAGGGCGTTGCGAGTGCTTCGCCGAGAGCCTTCTCCCACGCAGCATCGTCCACGAGCCATCCGAGAGTCACGCCACTGCCGCCGTAGGAACCGCCGGGCTTGAGGACGAGGGATGCGCGCTCGCGCCGGATCCACTCCAGCAGCGGAGAGCCATCCGGTGCGCTGGATTCTTGTGTGACGAACGCGGACCACGGCACATGTCGCTGCACGGCGGCAGTTTCCTCAGCATCCAGCCGGGCGCGACAGGCCGGGTGCAGGAGCATTGCGAAGAGCTCCTTCCTGAAGAGCAGGTGCACGCCGAAGCCCGAGGCGCAGGTGACCGCGCCCGCGGCGACGGCCCGCACGAGCGGATGCTCAGTTCCACCCAGGCCCAGAAGATCCTGCACCAGAATGCGCTTGTAGACGATGTCGGGGCGGAAGTTGCCGGCACTCAGGACGCCGTTCTCGAAGCGCAGTGCGTGCACATCGACCACTTGCGCCGGAGACCCGAGCGCGCTGAAGGTCTCGGCGCAGAGTTCGAATTCCCTCACCGTGGGCACGTCCAGCCGGTCCACGATCGCGATGCGTACCGGCGTGGCTGCTGGATGACCGAGGCGTTCGTTGTGCGCCTGCAGCAAGGCGCGGTGCGTTCTTGCGAGGCCGTAGAATCCGCGGCAGGGTTGCTGCTGGCGGAAGCGTTCCATCACGGGCAGACCTTCAAAGATGCGCGCCAGTGCATCGCCGTAGCCGATGCCGCCCGGACTCTCCGCGTTGTATTCGACTACGCGGAACTCACCGTCCGCGAGGAAGCCGTCCATGCGGCCGACCACGTCGGGTTCAAATGGTTGCCGGTCCGCAGCGAGGATGCGCTCTTCCTCCGCGCTGAGGCTGAGGAGTGCGCGCAGATCTGGCTCGCTCTCGAGGACGCGGGCGATCTTCCGCCATGCGGACATCAGGAGGCGCGTCCCTTCTGTGACGTGACGTGCCTCCGCTGCTGTGACGAAGAGCGGCTGTGCCACACAGCAGATGGCCCGCGTGCCGAAGAGGAGCCGTTGCCGGTGCTGTTCGTCCCGGAGCATCCGGATCGAGGCGCCATCCTTCTCTGCAGCGAGAAGTTCCTGCCAAAGTTGGCTTGCGGTGCGGGCGCTCGTCATGGGCCGGCCAAGGTTACCGCGCGGACCGCCGACGCTGCTCAGCGTTGGACGAAGTTCCAGTTGAAGCCGTTGGACTCGGCAAACACCCGGCCCGGCAGGTTCAGGGTTTCCACTTTGCCGCTGCGCAAGACCATCACGGGCACTTCTTCTGTGCCGCTCATGAAGCGCATGGCATTGGCGAGCTCTGTCGGAGTTGCGAATTCTCGCCCGTTGGCGCCGATGATGATGTCTTCGTTGGCAAAGCCGCTCTTCGTGATCTCTGCGTCCTTGTTGTGGATCATGACGCGCATGGCGCGGAAGGCTTCGAGATCCATCACCACATCACCCTCCACGGGGACGGTGATGCTCTTCATCATCGAGCGGCCGAGCATCCAGATGTGCAACTGATAGCGGCCTGCCGGCACGTTCTCGAACTTCGCGACGCCGTCGGTGCCGACGGGTGCATTGGAGTTGTAGTTGACTCCCTCGGACCCGTTGCCCTCGGCCTGCAATCTCAGGTGACCGCCCTGTTTCAAAGGTTCCGCTGCCTTGACATGCACCTTGAAGTTGAAGAGCAGTGGCATGCCGAGATCCAGGCTGTTCTCACCACTGTTGATCTGCAGGACGCGGCTCGAAACATTCTGGTTGCCGTTCCATCCGCCCGTCGGCACGCTGAGAGAGATCGAGTAGGTGCCGGGCTGCAGCGGCGCGAAGGAGGCTTCACCCTTGGTGCCTGCTTCCTGATTGCCGACCCACAGTTGTGGCTGGCCGTTGGGCGCGTGCATCTGCAGGCCCGCAGAAAGAGTCTTCCTTTGTGTCTCGCTGCTTGCGAGGAAGCGCACTTTCAGCACACCAACCGGCTGCATGCGCGATTCCACCCGGCCACCATTGCGCGGCAGCTCGACGGAGGACTTGCCGAAGGCGCCCGTGGTGATCCAGGCGAAGAGTTGCTCTTCGTTCTTGCCGTCGCGAATGTGCTTCGGGACCCGGCCGCGTTGCGTGCCATCAGCCCCGCGGCGCCACGCGCTGTTGTTGCCCATCCAGAAACTCGTCTCAATGTTGGCATCCACGATGGGCTTGCCCTCGGGATCAAGGACCACGACTTCCCATTCCGGGCCGGCGACGGCATCGCGCATCTGGAGGTCCTGCACCACGCCGTGTTCCGCCACCGTGACAGTGGCGAGCACGGGCGGGTGCTCCTCGTCTTCCCATCCCACCGCCAGTCGATACAGCCCCGGCACAAGGTCCATGAAGAGGAAACCCTGCGTGGCGAGCGTGCGTGCGTGTTCGGTCCAGTTCGTGGCTTCCCAGCGATTCGTGGTGGCCGGGTCCTGATCCTCCTTCCAGAGCAGTACCGTGAAGGACTGGTCCGGCGGAGCTGCTTCGAAGAGGAGCTTGCCGCGGACGTGCGGGCGATCCTCGAGTTTCAACTCGACGGCAGCACTGGAGCCTGAAACGCCGACGACTGCCGTCACCTTTTCCGAGCGCAGTTCACCCATCTCGCCACCGCGTGCCACCAGTTGCCAGTGACCCGCAGCGAGAGGGATGAAGCTCTCGGCAGCGTTCCACTGGAATGAAGAGGTTGAGTCGTTGCGGGTGCAGGTGAGTTCCGCCACCGCAGGCGCGTTGCCATCGGGCAGGAGGATGTTCACCACCACGCCACCCATGCGCACCGCGCGGATGGCGATTTTGTCTCCCGGCCAACGTCCAAAGAACGCATTGCCCTCTTCAAGGGGCGAGAGTTCGTAACCCGCGAGATGCGCTTCCAGGTTGTAGGGCGCCTTGTCGAGGCCTTCGAGACTGAACTCGCCCTTGTCATTGGACGAAGCGACGGCTTCTCTCGAAGGGTCGCGGAGCAGTGCGGCTTGGTGCTTCTGCAGCAACTCCTCGGGCGAGAGCACGCCATCGGCAACCATGCCTGGGCGTTCGAGATTCCGCGGATCGAACTGGTTCGCGCGTACGGCCTTCAGTCGCACTCCGGCGATGGCGTGTCCCTCTGCATCCACGATGCTGCCGGTGATCACTCCGGTGCCGCGCTTCATCTGCGAGACGGCGGCGGGTGTCTCCTCGGAGTCTCTCGCTGCAGTCGCGAGGGGCTTGATCTGCGTGGAGGTGAAGGGGTTCGCGACCTCGGGCCGCGTGCTGTCCGCCTCGTCCATGTTGGCGAGCATGTGGCGCGACTCATCGATCTGCCCGTAGGCCGCGAAGTACCCGACGGCGAGACCAGCAGCGAGGCACAGAATGCCAATGAGGACAGAGCGGAGCATCGCCACAGTTTAGCGCAGGAACCAGCGCGGCAATCCAGTGCCGGGCGGACCCAGCAGCGACTCTTGCATGCGAGGTCGATCCTGATCCGCCTGCATGTTCTCTGCGAGTAATGTAGTTGGCGTTCCGCGCCTTGGCGCGCACTGGAGTTGGTGCATGAACGGTCTCAAGTTGTGCGTCGTGCTGATGTTGCTGCTGCCGCTCTCGGCACAGGAGGCTGGGGTGCAGGCGGTTCTTGAGGGTCTGAAACAGGCGCCTTCCGGCGCAACTGCTGTTCCGATTCGCGCGGGAGTGACGGGGTTTTTCGTGAGTGGCGCTGGCGACGCTGAGGGGCGACCGGTGGTGCTCGTGGTCGCTGGCCTGAACTCTGATCACCTGCTGGGTGTGCGCGTGGCCAGCGCGCTGCCTCTCGCGTTGCAGCGCCTCGCTGCGACAGATGCGTCGCTCCGCGAGGCTCTTGAACGCGCGGCGGTGCTGGTGGTCCCCGCTGTGGAGCCGGAACGACTCGCGGCTGCGGCAACGGCGCCGCTCCGCGATGTGCGTGGGAACGCCACACCCGTGGACGACGACAATGACGGCCTCGTGGATGAGGATGGTCCGGAGGACCTCGATGGCGACGGCATCATCGCCACGCTGCGTTGGCCGGACCCCGAAGGGAAGCTCATGGCTTCCAGCGAAGACCCTCGCTTGATGGTGAACGCGGATATCGCGAAGAGTGAGCGCGGCCTCTGGCGCATCGTCAGCGAAGGCATCGACAACGATGGTGACGGGCTCATCAACGAAGACGGACCGGGCGGAGTGGACCTCGACCGCAACTTCGCGCATGGCTGGAAGGAGAGCGAGACATCTGTCGGATGGAGCGCACCTTCCGAGGAGCCTGCGCGTGCGCTGCTGAAGTTCGTCACGGAGCGTGGCAACGTGGCGGCCGTGTTCGTGCTCGGACACCGCGACAACATCGCCACCACCACCAGGAAGAGCGACACGGCGGCAGGGCTTGCGCCCAATGGTCTTCTGGCCGAGGACCTCCCTTGGGCCAATGGACTCACCGAGGATCTGCGCCGCATTCTCGGAGCGAATGATGGTGCGGAGGATGCACCGGACGGCGGCTTTCATCACTGGGCCTACGGGCAGCATGGCGTCCCGGCCTTCGCCTCGCGCGTGGCTTACCGCCCCGAGTTGCCAGCCGATGCCAAGCTCCCGTCAGGCTCGGCCCCGTCGAGCACCGAAGGGCGCTGGCTGTTTCTCGCGGATCAGCGGCAGGAGGGGTTTCTGCCGTGGAAGAAGCTGAGTCATCCGACCTTGCGCGATGCGGAACTTGGCGGATTCGTGCCGCGTTTTGCGGAGAAACTCGCGAGTGAGCGCTTCGACGCTCTGGTGGAGGCACAGGCGAAGGCCGTGGCGGCACTCGTGACTGCGCTGCCGAAGTTGCAGGTGCGGACTCTGAGCTCGAAGGCCCTCGGCGGCGGCGTGCATGAGGTGGAAGCTGTCCTCGGCACCGAGGGCCGCCTGCCGCTCTTCACGCACATGGCGCGGAGAGCGCGAGCCACGCGGTCTTTGCGACTCGAATTCGCGGTGCAGGGGGGACGCATCCTCGAAGGAGAGAAGCGTCAGCACGTGGACGACCTCGGCCCGAACGGCATGAAGAAGTTTCGCTGGCTCGTGCATTGCCCGGGCCCGCTGGATGTGCGGGTCACAGCCGGGGCGCCGCGCACCGGCACGGCGGAAGCAACGCTGCGCGTGGAGGGCAACTGAGATGCGAGCTCCGATCCTGTTTCTCGCGGCGATCCTGTTGGCGTTTCCGCACCTGCAAGCGCAGGTCATCCCACCCACATCCAGAGCGCGCGTGGTCATTCCGTGGAATCACTTCCACGACTTCGCGGAGATGACCGAGGTGCTGCGCACTCTCGAACGTGCATCCGATGGCTGGATGCGCCTTGAGTCCATCGGCCGCAGCGTCGAGGGGCGCGAGCTCTGGCTCGCCACCCTCGCGAAGCCCGGCGACAGAAGCAACGTGACCAAGCCGGCCATGTGGATCGACGCCAATATCCACGGCAACGAAACGCAGGGCACGGAGGTTGCTCTCTACACGCTCTGGTATCTCCTCGAGAACCGCGAGCGCCTGCCGATGGTGCAGGAGCTCCTCGCACGCTCGGTCTTCTTCGTGCTGCCCACGCTCAATCCGGACGGTCGCGAGTGGTGGATCCACGGCCCCAACACGGAGCACAGTTCGCGCACGGGCAAGGCCGGCACGGACAACGATCGTGACGGAGCCATCGATGAGGATGGCCCTGACGATCTTGATGGCGACGGCTCCATCACCACCATGCGCATGCGGGTCACACGCGGAGGCACGCACATCATCGACCCCGACGACGAGCGCTTCATGAAGCGCGTGAAGCCCGGCACGGAAGGCACGCACGTGTTGCTCGGCGCCGAGGGCATCGACAACGATGGCGATGGCGCGGTGAATGAGGACGGCCCCGGCGGCTACGACATGAACCGCAACTGGCCTTCAGACTGGCAGCCGGACTGGATCCAAGGCGGCGCCGGGCCCTATCCCTTCTGCTGGCCGGAGACCGAGGCTGTCGGCGCATTTCTGCGCGCGCATCCGAACATCGCGGCCTTGCAGAGCTACCACAACAATGGCGGCATGATCCTCCGCGGACCGGGGGCCGAGAGCGCTCCGGCCTATTCCGCTTCCGACATCAACGTCTTTGATGCTCTCGGCAAGGCCGGCGAGAAGATGCTGCCGCACTATCGTTACATGATCATCTGGAAGGACCTCTACACGGTGCACGGTGGGAGCATCACCTGGGCCTTCGAGAACCTCGGCATCTTCGGCTTCACCAACGAACTCTGGGCTGATGGCCAGTACGGCGTCGAGTTCGGCGACCGCGAGGAATTCAGGAAAGAGCGCACGCTCTGGGATGAACGACTCGAACTCGGGCGCAATCTGCGGCCGTGGAAGCCCTTCACACATCCCGTGCATGGTCCCATCGAGGTGGGTGGATTCGCGAAGACCGTCGGGCGTGTGCCGCCGCCCTTCATGCTGGAGGAGCTCTGCCACCGCAACACGGCCTTCACGCTGCATTGCGCAGCCGAGATGCCGCGGCTTTCCTTTGGCGAGGTGCACCTCGAACGCGTTGACGGAGAGCTGTGGAAGCTCCGCGCGGAGGTGCGGAACGCAGGGCTCATCCCGACCATCGCCGATCACGCACGCCGTCGCGGGGTGGTGCGCCCAGACATCGCCACGGTTTCGGGGGCGCTCGAAATCGTCGCTGCCGGCCGCATCAGCGGGCCTGTCCACGACGAGAAGTTCGCGCGTCAGGAACACCGGCCGGAACGGTTGCTGCTTCCGGCGGGTATTCCCTCGCAAGGGCGCGTGACCCTGCAGTGGTTCTTGAAGGGGAGTGCGGGCGCAGCACCCAAGGGCACACTGCGCATCGAAGCCCTGAAGGGTGGAGTGATCGAGGTGGCGTTGCCCGAAGCGCGCTGAAGGGTCAGCGCGAGCGGCGCTTCGGCGGCGGCGGCGGTGCGATCTCGATGAGCACCGGGCAGTGGTCCGAGCCGCGCACCCGCTTGTCGATCCACGCGCGCTTCACCCGCGGCGCGAGAGAGGCCGAGACGAGGAAGTAGTCGATGCGCCAGCCGACGTTCCGCGCCCGCGCGCCTTGGCGCTGGCTCCACCATGAATAGTGGCCTTCTTCGCCGCGATGCTGATCGCGGAACACGTCGCGAAACCCTGCGTGCAGCCACATGTCGACGCTCGCGCGTTCCTCGGGCATGAAACCCGAGGTCTTCATGTTCGATTTCCAGTTCTTGAGGTCGAGCTCCGTGTGTGCGGTGTTGAAATCTCCAGCCACGATCACGTGCCGACCAGCGCGCAGGTACTTCCGCGCCAGGTCGCGCACCGCTACGTCGAAGGCGAGCTTGTAGGGCACGCGACTGTTGTCGCGGCTCGTGCCGGAGCCCTTCGGGAAGTACGCATTCAAAAAGACGAACTCGCCGAAGTCCGCCACCTGCACACGGCCTTCACGGTCGAAGCGCGGAACGTCGAGTTTCCTGAGGGCTTTCGGCTCGGCGAACGAGAACACCGCCGTGCCGGAGTAGCCGGGCTTGAGTGCTGGATTGAACGCGCACATGTAGCCCATGGCCGCAAACTCGGCGACGGGCAGAGCATCCGGAAACGCGCGCACCTCTTGCAGTCCGACGACGTCCGGCTTCGAACGCGCGAGCCACTTGGCGAAGCCCTTGCTCACGCAGGAGCGCAGCCCGTTCACATTCCAGATGGCGATGCGCGTGCGGCGGCGTCCCGTCGGACGCGGTGCTTCCTCTGCGCTCACTTGAACAGCCGCATCAAGGTGTAGTTGCCAGGGCCCGTGCAGGTGAGACCGAGCAGCACCACGCCGAGGGCCAACGGGAACTCCATACCTCCCGGTCCGGCGAACTTGTCGGGATGGACCTTCACCACCGCAATGATCATGGTGGCAGCCATGGGGAGTGCCGGCCAGCGTCCGCCGACTCCGAGGAAGAGCAGGAGGCCGGCGAAGAACTCCGAGACCGCAGCGGCGTAAGCCATGATGCGCGGCTCCGGAAGATCGAGCGTACCGACATAGCTGGCGAACTGTTCGAAGCCTGTGCCGTCGAACCAACCGAAGAGCTTGCCGGCGCCGTGGTACACGAGCACCACGGAGCACACACAACGAATCAGCATCAATCCGGTGTCAGTGAGCCCGGCCCTGTTCGATCCTTCGCTCATGGAGAGTTCTCCTGTTGCCGCTGACGCGCGCTGATCACGGCGTCCGCGAGCGTCGTGGCGAGGATGATAGCGCCACCTGCGATGACGAGGGTGTGTGGGACTTCGCCGTGCACGAGAAAAGCCCAGACCGGATTGAGCACGGGCTCGATGAGCATGAGCAGCGAGGCTTGCAACGCCGGCACACGTGCGAGGCCTTTCACGAGCAGCACGTACGCGAGTCCGATCTGCACCGCCCCGAGCCAGACGATGCCGCCGATGGAAAGCGCGCTCTGCGGCTCCACACTCTCGACGAAGGGCGCGAACATCAGGGCGGCCATCACGTTGCCCGCGAGAATCACCGGACCGGTCGGCTGCCCGGCCTTTGCGCGGTGCCGGAGCCCCATCAGGGTGATGGCCCAGCACAGGCCGGAGATCAGGGCCACCCCGTTGCCGAGGTCCGGATCAGGAGCGTTCCGGGACTCGGCCACATCCGCGCTGAAGAGCAGCAACATGCCACCGAGAATGGCCGCGAGGAGGAAGGGGTCCCGGCGGCGCATGGGTTCTTTCAACACCAACGGGCCGAGCATCAGCAAGAAGAGCGGAGCCGTGTCCTGCAGAAAGATCGCGTTGGCAGCGTGGGTAAGGCGCGTTGCGATGACGAAGGTGCCCATGCAGCCGCCGTACACCACGGCGAGCAGGAGTGCCTTCAGGTCCGGGCGGCGCCGCGTGTCGGGCACGAGGATGAGCAGCGTGATGACCGCGATGATGGCGCGAAAGCAGCCGATCTGGGCCGTGGTGAAGGTGCTGCCCTTCACGGCCATGCCGGCTGTCGAGAAGAGAAGGGCAGCGGCAAGCAGGCAAAGACGCGGCATGCGAGGGGGCCGAGGATAGCGCCCAAGCAGCAAACGTGCGGGTGCTATCAAGTGCTGGATGTTGCGAACGAGTCCGGCACTCTGGTTTCTGTGCGAGACGCCTTGTCGCTGGTACTGGCGCCTGAAGCTCGCGCTGGAAGTGCGTGGTGAGGCGCTGCCCAAAGGAGCGCTGCTCATCGCGGCCAAGCACGCGAGCAGTTTCGACATCCTGCTCATCGGTCACATCACCAAAGTCAGGGACGGACGAATCCCGTTCTTCCAGATGGGCTCGTTCGAGGGCTACCGCTTCCTCGGGCCGGTGGCACCATTACTGCAAAAGCTCGGCGGCTTTCCGGTGATGCGTCCGAAGGACGTGCGCCGCATCGCGGAAAAGACCGGCCGACGCGAAGAGGCGCTCCAGCGCATGCGCACAGTGAATGACGCGGCGGAGGCAACGCGCGCACAGGTGCTGCTGAAGGGCGGCGTGCTGGTGGTCTACCCCGAAGGCACGCGTGACGGCAGCGCGCTCCGTCCCTTCAAGAGCACCCTGGAAGTGGAGAGTGCGCTGCGGGTGCACGCCCTCGGTACGCCGGTGCACGTCCAGCCAGTATCGATTGCGTATGCTCCGGCGCGCTGGTTCCGGCGCCGTGTGCTCGTGGAATTCGGCCCCGCATTCGTGCTTGCCGATGGCATGGATGCGGCCGGGGTGCTCGAGCGGGTGCATTCGGACATCGCGAGTCGTTGGGTCAATGAAGAAGGGATGTCTGCGGGCGGCAAGCCGCGCGCGGAACGAGAGGTGAACACATGAGTGGAATGCGCAGCGAGAGAGACAGCATGGGCGAGATGCAGGTGCCGGAGAACGCCTACTTTGCGGCCTCCACGCAGCGTGCACATCTCAATTTCCAGGGCATCAGTGGCAAGCGGTTCCCGCGTTCATTCATCCGTGCGCTCGGGCTCATCAAGCGCTCCGCGGCGGAAACCAATCACGCTCTCGGGCGTCTCCCGGTCGAGCGGCTGAAGCTCATCGTGGCGGCTGCCGCGGAAGTGGAATCCGGGCTCCTGGATGCCGAGTTCATTCTCGACGTGTTCCAGACCGGCTCCGGCACCAGCACCAACATGAACGTCAACGAGGTCATCGCCACGCGCGCGAACGAACTGGCGGGGCTGCGCACGGTACCGGCGAAGGAGCGCCCGGTGCATCAAAACGACCATGTGAACATGGGGCAGTCCAGCAACGACGTGATCCCCACGGCGAGCCATCTGGCGGCTGCGTTGCGTCTTGCGGAGGCACTGCTGCCTGCTCTCGAGCGGCTGGAGAAGACGCTCTCCGCGAAGGCCGCCGAGTTCGGCGACGTGATGAAGATCGGGCGCACGCACCTCCAGGATGCGACGCCTGTGACAGTCGGCCAGGAATTCGCGGGCTGGGCCATGCAGATGCGCCGCGGCCGCGAACGCATCCAGGCCGCGCTGCCGCGCCTGTGCGAACTTGCGCTCGGCGGGACGGCGGTTGGCACGGGCATCAACACGCACAAGGACTTCGCCCGTCAGACGATTGCGCGCATGGCGAGCGCCACCAAACTGCCTCTGGTGGAGGCAGAGAACCACTTCGAGGCGCAGGGCTCGCGCGACGCCATGGTGGAAATGAGCGGTGCCCTGCGTGTCGTGGCGGTTTCGCTGATGAAGATCAGCAACGACATCCGCTGGCTTTCGTCGGGGCCGCGCTGCGGCATCGGCGAATTGGCGCTGCCCGCCACGCAACCCGGCTCATCCATCATGCCGGGCACGGTGAATCCGGTCATCGCCGAGGCCATGACCATGGTGGCGGCGCAAGTGATGGGCAACGACGTCACCATCGGCATCGCCGGGCAGAGCGGCGTCTTCGAGCTGAACGTGATGATTCCGGTGATGGCACTCAATCTTCTCGAGAGCATCGAGTTGATGGCGGGCGCCGTGACCGCCCTGGAGGAGAAGTGCGTGCGCGGTATCGCGGTCGATCGCGAACGCTGCGAGGGACTCATCGAGAGTTCGCTCGCGATGTGCACAAGCCTCGCACCGCTCATCGGCTACGAGAATGCCGCCGACATCGCGAAGGAGGCCTTCAAGACGAAGAAGACCGTGCGCGAAGTGGCCCTGGCACGCGGCGTGCTGTCTCCCGAGAAACTCGCCGAGGTGCTCAATCCTCGCAACATGATCCATCCGGATCAGGCCTGAGCGGCGCGATGCGAGCCCTCTCGCGCTCACTTCAGCCTGCAGCGGGTCGTCTGCTTGTCGCGACGCCCACGCTGCAGGACCCGAACTTCAGTCGTACGGTTGTCCTGATCGGCCGCCATCACGTGGAGGCCGGGAGCTTCGGCATCGTGCTCAACCGCCCGCTGAAGGTGAACCTCACGGAAGTCCTGAACGGGCTGCCCACGGAACGCGCGGAGAAGCTGTGGCTCGGCGGCCCGGTACAGCCGGAGGAACTCCAGGTGCTGCACCGCATCGAAGCCCTCGCGTCGCTCTCGACGGAGGTCGCGGAGGGCCTCTGGCTCGGCCAGGGCGCAGCCTTTGCGGCGCGCGTGCTTTTCTCCGTGGGCGAGGACCCTGAGGGGCGCCACTACCGCTGCTTCGCGGGTTACGCCGGCTGGGGCACCGGACAATTGCAAGCGGAGATCAGCGAGCGTTCCTGGGTCGTCGTGCCCTGCGGCCCCGAGGCGCCCTTCGGCAGCGACACTGATCTGTGGGCGGAGATGTCGCTCCGCGCGGTATTGCCCGGCGGACGTGACCCTCAATTCATCAACAAGGCACGCCAGAACTGATGCAGGCTCACATCCTTGCCGGACATTTCAGTGCCGGGCCGCGCGCGCTCCTCGAGGCCTTTGCAAGCGGTGCGGGAACCTTGCGCCTTGAGAGCCTCGCAGCAGAAGGAGACGCGCTCCCCGCTGCGGGTCTGGCGGAACTTGCTGCATGGCTCGCCGAGGTGCCGCGCGGAGCGGTGCGTCGCGCCCGAGGGACTGCGCGCGTTCACGGCAGCAAGGCCCTCGCATTCTCCTGCGAGTGCTTCGGCGCGGGACCCGGTCGGGTCCTCACCGGGCTCGATTGCAGTCATCCTGAGAAGAGCGAAGGCGGCATCACCTTCAAGGATGTGGAACTCGCGTTGCTCGGGGCAGCCTGCCAGGCTCTCGCGCATGAATCCCAGGGCGTGGTGCTCATCGGCAGGGGGCTCGGTCCCGTCGGCGCCGGAATACCGCACGGCACGCTGGCCGAAGAGCTGCTCGTAGCGCTGGAACTGCACGGCGAGGCCGTGGATCAGGTCGTGCTGGCACCGGATACGGCGCTGTACGTGCCTCCGCTGCCGGGATTCCAGCGGATCAAGCTCGGCAACCTCGTCAACTGCGTGCGCGGCGCCTGAGCGCCTGCCTCACTCCGGTTCGCGCGCGAGTTCGGCCTCGTCGAGACCGTCGATATCCCGCCGCAGTACGAGGAAGAGAGCCGTCGAAGCGCCGAGGGCGAGGCTCACGAACAGGCCCCGCAGCAGCACATCGAAGAGCACCATGACGAGATGGTGCAACTGTGCACAGAACCACTGGAAGCCTTCGAGCCCATCGACCTGGCCGCGCAGGATGGCTTCGTAGGTTTCGTTCGGGAAGAAGGGTGTGGCGCTCAATTGCAGCACCTGCCCGACAATTCCGCGCGTGATGAAAAGATCGAAGAGGATCCACAGCAGTCCGCCGACCAGCGTCGCGTTGGCAATGACGACCAGGGGGCGCGCGAGGAGGTAGTTGAAGGCCTTGCCGATGGAGTCGTACGTGCCACGGCGCTCGATGGCGATGGATGCGGGCACGAGGCCGAGCGAGAAGAACGCTCCGATGGCGATGATCACCAGCAGGAGCGATGCGAGCAACGTGAGAGGGAGCAGCAGCGCCGAGAGCAGCCAGCCAGCCCAGGGGATCTGGAACACGAGCCCGGCGAGAGCGTTGAACCCCGCGAGAACGAGCATGGGCAACGCGATGGCGAGCGGGAAGAGGATGCCAGTTCTGCGCACACGCCAGGCGTAGCCGAGAGCGTCGCGCATGGAGCAGTATTCGTCGCGGCAGATGCGGAGCGCCAGCACGCGGCAGATGGCAACTCCGATGAGCGACCAGAGTGCAAGTGCCAGCACGCACTGCGTGCTGAAGATGAACAGCTCCGCACTGGGTGGCAGGCCATCGAGCTGAACCACGCTCAGGAAGTGGCCGAGAAAATCCGCCGAATGACGCCCGGCGGATGCTGCATCACCGGCGAGGGCCGCCAGCAGCGTGGTGCCGAGGTGGAAGAGCGTGATGCTGGCCGCCCCAAGAAGAATGGCGTTCACTGAAATCGGGAACCAGAGCACCCGGAACGTTTTGAAGTGGCTCGATGAATCTGCGATCACGGGCTCGCCTCGTGGCGCGCAGCATGCGCGCGTTGGGCGCATGGTACGGTGCGCCTCCGGATTCCTCCACCATGGACTCCCCTGACACGGCCACGCGCTACTCCCGGCAGGTGCGCTTCCCGCTCATCGGCCCCGCCGGGCAGGAGCGTCTCGGAGCCGCGCGCATCCTGCTGGTTGGCTGCGGGGCCCTCGGGGCCGGGCTGGCGGAGATGCTCGTCCGCTCTGGTGTGGGCACTCTTGTGCTTGTGGATCGCGATGTGGTTGATGCCACGAATCTCGGGCGCCAGTCCACCTACACGAATGAGGATGTCGAGCGACGCCTGCCCAAAGCCGCGGCCTTGGCGCACCACCTTGCCGCCTTCAACCCGCTGGTGAAGCTCGTTCCTTGCGTGACCGAGTTCACCCCGGCGACCGCACCTGAGCTTCTCGCGGACGTCGAGCTGGTGCTCGATGGAACGGACAACCTCGAGACGCGCTACCTCATCAACGACCTTTGCGTGCGTGCTGCCATGCCATGGATCTATGGCGCGTGCGTGGGGTCGAGCGGGATGACAGCGAACATCGTGCCTGGCGAAACGCCATGCCTGCGCTGTCTCTTTCCCGATCCACCACCGCCTGGAACACTCGAGACCTGCGAGACAGCGGGGATCATCGCTCCGGCGGCCATGCTTGTCGCCAGCGTGCAAGCTGCAGAGGCACTCAAGTTTCTCACCGGTGCGCGTGCGGCTGTGCGGCGCTCGTTGCTGCGTTTCGAGCTCTGGCCGTGGCGCTGTTTCGAACTCGGCGCTGCAGCCGCACCCCGAGCGGATTGCCCCTGCTGCGCGGAGAGGAAGTTTCCGTTTGCGGAGGCAGCCGCCAGCAGCAGGACGGCGGTCCTCTGTGGTCGCCATTCCGTGCAACTCCGACCCGCCAGCCCGCTGCGCGTGGAACTCGGCGTTCTCGCAGAACGGCTTGCGCGCTTTCACCAGGTCAAGCAGAACGACTGGGTGCTGCACTTCGAAGCTGAAGGCGTGCACTTCACGCTCTTCGAAGATGGCCGCGCGCTCCTCACGGGGGTGAATGATCCCGTGGCAGCGCGGACCCTTTTCGACCGCATCATCGGTACCTGAGTTGCCCCGACCTGCGAGCCGAGGCGCCCCAGCGCGGCTGCGCGTAGGCGCTGCAACATGCATCGGGGGACGCTCCGCGCATGGGGTGATCCCGCTTCGCAGAGCCGCTCGGATGCACTCGAAGGCTCTGCTCAGCGGGACCCCATGCGCTACGTGCCGCTACGGCGCAGGCGAGCGAGTAGTGCCGCGTGACGCCGACACCCATCACTCGCCGCGCGGAGGCATCTGCATCACGCGCAGCGCGGATGTACTCAAAACGCACGCGGCCCCCGTCAGCAGTGCCGACGGGGGCCGCGCAATCGCACCCGGCCTCAGGGGCAGGTGGGTGTGTTGAAGCTGATGGAAAAGTTCGAGACGGACGGCAACGTCGGAGCCACGGGTTGCAGCAAGGCCTGCGTGCTGTAGCTGATGTTGACGTTGAAGCGGATGTAGCGGTATCCGTCGAGTTGGTTGAAGTTCGCCGCGCTCACCGGAGCGGAGAGCGTGGCCGGATCGGCGCCACCACCGGAGAGTGCTTCGAAGGCCCCTTGGAAGGTGATGTCCACGACGGCGCCGGGTGCGGTGCCAAGACTGGACTGCGTAATGATGTTGGTGATGTCCGGGTCTCCGTAGCCAAGATCGAAGAAGTTTGACGTGGCACTGCCGGAGATCGTCAATCCATAGGGGAATGTCGCCGTGATGACATTCACGTTTTGCGGGGGAGGCAGCGCACCGATGAAGCTGGTGGAGATGAGGCCGTCCGCGTCTTCGAACTGGTAGAGGCCGAGGCCGCCGCGACCCGAAGCCTGATCGCCGCAGGTGCTCGCGCCGTTGCCGACGTTCACGGTCATGTTGGCGGATGTCGCGATGATCACATTGCTGAAGGACTGCAGCCAGATCTGTCCGCCCGACCCTCCGCCGCCTGCGCCACCGAAGAATGTGCTGCCCACGGCACCGCCGACGCCATTCATGGCGATGATGCCGGTCGATCCGATGGTGATGTCGTTGACGGCGCTGATACGAATGCCGCCGCCGCCGCCACCGCCACCGCCACCTTGATCGTCGCTGGCAGGCGGGGTGGCCGTTTCAAAGCGATCACCGCCACCACCGCCGCCGCTGCCGGCACCTTGGATGCTGATGGGAATCGCGAATCCCGACGGCTGGCCGGCAGGTTGGGCGGGCACATAGCCCGGTGTCCCGGATGTGGGCGAGAAGGCCTGACAGCCCGTGGCGATCGTGCTGTAGGGGCCGCCAACGGCGCCGGCCTGGAAGGCCGAGCCACCTGCGCCACCGAGACCACCGAGGTCACCAGGCTGGCCGCCAGTGCCGCTCCTGAAGTTCCCGACGCCGCCGTCGCCACCGCCGTAGAGCGGATTGGCGCCGGTCGGTCCGACGTTTTGCGCGCCGGCATAGGGTGCGCCGTAACCGGGCTCGCCCTTCACCGTGCGGATGGCGCCAGACTGCGATGCACGACCACCTTCACCCGCACCGGGACCACCTGTTCCGCCGGCAACGATGTTTGGCGAGACGCCGGTGCCGTTGTTGAAGTTGCCGATGCGCGGGCCTTGCTCGGCCGCACCGTAGGCAAAGCTTGCGGTTGCATTGGAGCCGGCGGTGCCATTGAGCTGCCCGTTGATGAGCACGGCGCCTCGGCAGCGAATGTGCGCGGGGAACTTGTTCGCGAGATTGCCGCGATTGATGGTCAGCGGCAGGCCGCCTTGGGTCCAACCCACCTGAGACGTGTTTGCGTTGTTGGTGCCCGTGCCGATGATGCGCACGATGGCGCCCGCATTGACTGTCACCGCGGTCGTGTCCCACACACCCTGACTGAAACCAGAGCTGTTGGGCATGCCGGTGTCGAGAGTGTGCGCACCCGCGTTGAAGTTCATGGCGCCGAAGTTGCCCGTGCCGACGTACTGCGTCGGCAGGGTGGTCGTGAGCTGTGCACCAGGCCCTCCGTTCCACTGCACCACGCCCGTGGTCGTGAAGCGGTTCACGGTCGTGCTGAAGTTTTCCACGATGGTGGGGGCGGGGCAGAAGGGCACTGGCACCGTGGAGAACAGGCGGCGCGTTTGTGTGGGAGGTGTGCCCGCAGGCCACATGGTCACAGCGTTGCTGCCGAAGTCGCGCACGGCATTCGAGACGACGATTTCGTACTGCGTGTTTGCGAGCAGCAATGACGAGGCGATGTAATCGATGCGCGCACCGTTGGCGCCGCCCTGATTCGCTTGCGGTGAACCCGCCTGATAGAAGACCAGTGTTCCGGGAACTTGGGCACCTGAGGGCAGGCGAATCAACTTGATGTTCGCAAGATCCACGTTCGCTGGCGCGATGGGCTCGGAGAAGAAGATGCTCACCGTGTTGTTCGCGATGCTCGCGGGCTGAATGGGGGTGGGCGAAGGGTCCGACATCGCTGGCATGGTGGAGGCCACATAGGGACTCCCCACTACCGGATCCGTGAAGCAAGCTGTGGGGTTCGCCGGGGGCGGGCTGCAGGTGAGGAAGCACGTGCTGCCACTGTTGCTGAGAGAAACGCCACCGAAGGTGACGCTCTGGCCACCACTCGCGCCCGAAGGCACAGTGATGCTGTACTGGCTGTTCGTGAGGAAGCCGGCGACCGTGGGGTTGTTCGGATCCGTCGGTGCGCTCGGCAGGAACAGCACGCGTCGGTTGTTGCCCGTCGGCAGGGACGGATCGTCCTGAACCGCGAATGTGCCCAGCGCCGGCGTTGGCGCGCCACCCGCCGGCACCGTCATGATGTTGATGGAGCCCGAGGCCACGCCTGCTTGAGGCAGGCTGGCGGGATTCACCCCGTCGCCGAAGGTGAACACGATGGTCGAGTTCAGGTACACGGGGCTGATGCAGCCTGGCGGCAGCACGGGCGTTCCCGCGATGTTCTGCCAGAGAGGCGTTGAGATGCCCGCGGCCTCGATGCGCATGAGGACGTTGCTTCCGGCGGGTATCCCGCCTTCGTCTCCGCCACCACCGCAGCCTGCGAGGAAAATCGCCGATGCAGTCACGAGGCTCAGGGCGAGGAATCCGATGCGCGCGTGGCGCTCAATTTTGCTCTTCATCTCTTCCGGAACTCCATCTTTCCAGCGGTACGAGTTCGCGTGAACTCGCAACCTGACTCGATCAACGCTCAACTCGACCGTGCACCACGCAAGCGCGATGCCAGGCGAGCCAGTGTGACTACCGTGCGGATCCCCTTGTCAGATCGGACTTTCGGAATGCACCTGCAGGTGTGCAACAGCGCACGATGTCAATTCGCGCAAGGTCGCACGGGCGCTCCGGGTCCCGACCCGCCGCAGATCAGAAAGCACACTGGCGGGGTGGGCATTCTAGGCCAGCATCCGGGCGGGTCAACCGCAACTCAGGATCATCCTCACGCGCAATGCCGAGAGGGCGCCCCGCGCTTCCAAGCCTGTCTTTTCTCGCTAGCATGGCGACCCGAGGTAGCCTGACATGTCGCGCGAACACACCACACCTGTGACATGTGTCCCCGAAGCAAGTCTCGTCGGCGAGCCATGTCGCCTGCACGATCCGCAACTTGTTGCAGTGCACAATGTTGAGTCATCTGCTTGGGATCGATTGGTTGCCTGCTGCCGGGAAGTTGGTTGCCGGCCGCATCGTGCTGCGGACGAGCTCGGCAGTGTCGTCATCTCGGCGGAGCCTGAGGCGTTGGCGGCCCTGCGCGCGAGACTCCTGACTGAACCCACCCTCCGTCTCGTGCGGGAGGTGGTCGAAGGCAAGCTCGCGGAACTCGCCCATCAAGCTCCGGTGGCCCATGCGCGCGAGAGCACATTGAAGCAAACCACCGTCGCACGTGAGCAGCACGTTCCTGCCGGCACGACGTTGCTCATCTCACGGGAATTCACCTTCGACGCCGCGCACAATCTGCCCCGCTATCACGGCAAGTGTGAGCGCCTGCACGGCCACACCTTCCGGATTCGCGTCACGGTGAAGGCGCCTCTCGACACGTTCAGCGGTATGGCCTTCGACTTCCATCAGTTGAAGGGCCCGGTGGAGACGCGGGTCGTCAAGGTCCTCGATCACAGCTACATCAACGAGACGATCGCGAATCCCAGCGCCGAGTTCATGGCGGTGTGGATTTGGGAGCAGTTGGCGGACCTGCCGCTGCACGAAGTCATGGTCTGGGAAACGCCGACTTGCTTCGTGACGTACCACGGGCCTGCGCGCCCGAACTCCAGCCTCGACTCTTGACCCGCTGCGTGCGGCTCTTAGCTTTGCCGCGGCACGGCCATGAGCACGACCCCCATGATGCAGCAGTACCTCGCCGCGAAAGCGGCGCATCCGGAAGGAATGCTCTTCTTCCGCATGGGGGATTTCTACGAGCTCTTCTTCGAAGATGCCGAGCGTGCCTCCCGATTGCTGCACATCACGCTCACCTCGCGAGCGAAGGGCGAGAGCGCCATTCCCATGGCGGGCGTACCCGCGCGCAGTGTCGATGGCTACATCAATCGTCTGATCCGTCAGGGCGAAAAGGTGGTTGTGTGCGATCAGATGGAGGACCCGAAGGACGCCAAGGGCCTCGTGGAGCGCGCGATCACGCGGGTGATCACGCCGGGCACGGTCGTGGAAGAAGCCGGCCTTGAGCCCGGTGATGCGAATCACCTCACCGCTCTCATCGTGCACGGGGCGAGCGCGGGGCTGGCGACGGTGGATATTTCCACCGGGGATTTCCGGCTGGAGGAATGCGCCGCGGCGGGGTTGAAGGATGTGCTTCGCCGTCTCGAACCGCGCGAGTTGGTCCTGCCGGAAGGCGTGCTCGAGAAGGGCAACGCCACGCACATGGCTCTCGTTGGCATCGAAGTCGCCCGGACGACCGTTGCGGATTGGCGCTTCGATCGGGATGCCGGGACACGTGCGCTCTTCGAGCAGTTCAAGATCAGCCGGCTCGAAGGTCTGGGCCTCGCGGAGCTCGGCGTCGCGCTCGGCGCTGCGGGTGCGGTGCTCCACTATCTCCGTGAGACACAGAAGTCCGCGTTGCAGCACCTGAAACTGCCGCGGCATGTGCAGGCCTCCGGGCAACTGGTGCTGGATCGCGAAGCTGTGCACGCGCTTGAGCTCGTGGCGCGCCAGAAGGACGGAACGCGCGAGGGCTCGCTGCTCCAGATTCTCGATGAAAGTGTGACGGCCACCGGTTCGCGCCTGCTGAAGCGCTGGCTCCTCGAGCCGCTGGCAGAACTCGCACGCATCGAAGAGCGCCAGGCGGGCGTCGCCGAGTTGGTGGGTGAAGGCGTGGCTCGGCGCGCACTGCGCGGCACGCTGCAGCGCATGCAGGACATGGAGCGTCTCGTCGGGCGCCTCGCCCTCGGAAGGGGCGGACCGCGCGAGCTCGCCGCGCTCGGTCTCAGCCTCGGCCTGTTGCCCGAGCTGCGCGTGGAATTGGCCGAGGCCTTCTCTGCACCGTTGCGGAAGGCGGCAAGCGAGTTGCCGGACCTCGCGAGCCTTGCAACTCACTTGCAGCGTGCTCTCGTGGATGAACCGCCTCTCGTCATGAAGGACGGTGGCTTCATCCGTGAGGGTTTCGATCCCGAACTCGATGAACTGCGCCGCATCGGCGGAGACAGCCGCGCGTGGATGCTTGAGTACCAGCAGAAAGAGCAACTGGCGACCGGCATCCCGACGCTCAAGGTGGCCTTCAATCAGGTGGCGGGTTTCTACATCGAAGTGAATCACTCGCAGGCGGCGCGGGTTCCCGCGCACTACCTGCGCAAGCAGACGGTGCGCAATGCCGAGCGCTTCATCACGGAAGCCCTGAAGACCGAAGAGGAGCGCGTGCTGGGTGCGGAAGAGCGTTGCCTTGAACGCGAGGAAGAACATTTCCGGCGTCTGCGTGACGTGTGCCTCGCCGCGCTCGCGGAGATTCAGCGGGCCGCAGCAATCGTGGCCGAGGTGGATGCGTTGCAGGCTCTCGCGGAATGCGCTGTACGACGGCGCTGGAAACGTCCCTTGCTGGACGAGTCGCAGGATCTCGAGCTCCGCGAGGCACGCCACCCTGTCGTCGAAGCGCACAGCGGCGCGGCGTTCGTTCCCAATGATCTCTCGCTGCTCGGCGGTCAGCGCGAACTGGCCCTCATCACCGGGCCGAACATGGCAGGCAAGTCCACCTTCATCCGCCAGAACGCACTCATTGTGGTGCTCGCGCAAATGGGATCGTTCGTGCCGGCGGAGTCGGCGCGCATCGGCATCGTAGATCGTGTCTTCACGCGCATTGGTTCCAGTGATGAGCTCTCGCGCGGCAACTCCACCTTCATGGTCGAGATGCTCGAAACGGCGGCCATTCTCAACAATGCAACCTCGCGCAGCCTCGTGGTGCTGGATGAGGTGGGGCGCGGGACAAGCACGTTCGATGGTCTCGCCATCGCGTGGGCCATCACGGAGCACCTCGCGCTGCGTGCGCATGCGCGCACGCTCTTTGCGACGCACTACCACCAGCTCATCGATGTGGCGTGCACGCTCCCGAACGCCTGCAACCTCAACGTGGCGGTGCGCGAATGGGGCGACGAGATCGTCTTCTTGCACCGCATCGTTGAAGGTGGTTCGGACCGTTCCTGGGGCCTGCATGTCGCGCGTCTCGCGGGCGTGCCACAAGAGGTCGTCGCTCGCGCCATGGCGATCCTCGCCGAACTCGAACGGGAAGATGCGACACCGGCAACGCGCGGGGCACCTGCGGCGCAACTTGCACTTTTCGAACCTCCCCGCGACGAGATCAAGTCTGCGCTGGCTGCGCTCGATCCCGAGCGCATGACGCCGCTCGCGGCATTGCAGGAACTGGCGCGCCTGAAGGGGCTGCTCGAATCGTGATGCGCCCCGCGGTGCTGCTGCTCGTGCTCGCGCTGGCGGCAGGAATGGTGTTGCGCTGCTCCGGATTCGACGCGCCCTTCGAGAACGGGTCGCGCGGGATCAACGGTTCGTGGTACGCGGGGCAGGCGGCGCGACACTTCGATGCGTTCGGGTTCGGTGCGACGCGCGGAGTGCCGAGGCTTGCGAGTTTCCCGGGCACCCTCGAGGACTCGGTGCTCTACGTCACGCACCCGGCGCCCTTGAGCTGGCTCTTGTGGGCGGGGTCGCAGGTGCTGCCCGGAGAAATGGGCCTCCGCCTCGTCCCGCTCCTCGCAGCACTGCTCAGCCTGCCACTCTGTTGGTGGATGCTCCGTCGCCACGCGTCTCCGCTGGCAGCCGCAGCGGGCACGCTGGTCTGGGCCACGCTGCCCATGGCGAGTTGGTTCGGCAGCATTCCGAGCGGTGAATCACTGTTGTTGCCGTGGCTCTTCGGGTTCTGGATGCTGGCGGAGCGCTGGTTGCAAGGCGGGCGGCCTCACACGCTGGCCGCATTCTTCTTTCTGGGTGCATGCCTCGACTGGTCCTTCTACTGGGCTGGCCCAGCGCTGGCGGTGGTGGTGCTGCTGCGTGGCGCGTTCCGCGCGCAGTGGAAGGTGCTGCTTCTGCTCGCTGCAATGGGCACCTTGGCCTTGGCGCTCACTCTGGTGCACCTTGCCTGGGCCTCAGGGGGCTGCGCGAGTTTCCGTGCACACCTCACGGGCGTTCTCGGCACTGGGCTTCATGGCCCCGATGCTGTGAGTGACCTGATGGGGTCGCTCATGCGGCACGTGCTCGCGGTCCATGGCTGGCCGTCCATCTTCGTGCTGGCGGGACTCTTCGCAGGTGCACTGTTCTGTGTGCGCAGGGTGGTCACCCTCCGCGCGTCATTCATCTTCTTCGCCGTGGTGGCTCTCCTGCATACGTCCGTGTTCGCGCGCCATGCCGCGATCCACGAGTTCTGGACCATGCCTGCGTGCGGTCTGTTTGCTTGCGCAGCGGCCATGCTCGTGGACGCTTGCAGCACGGCGCGCGCCCGTGCCGCCGTGGCCCTTCTGATGCTCGCTGCCGCCAGCGTCCTGGCGCTGCGCTCGCAGGCACTCAGCGCGGAGATGGCGACAGCCGAGCACCGCGAGCGCGTGGCGGCGATTCCTGAACTCGGCGAAGAGCACTGCATCGCATTGGTCGAGCCCTTCTGGATCCAGGAGGTCTGGTACGCGCGTGCGCACGTCTGGCCGAAGGTCGATAGCGAAGCACAGCTCCTGCGCATGAGCGACGCCTACGCGCGGATCTACGCCGGTTCGTCCGCGCGGCCCTCCATCGTCATCGTGCTGGAACGAGGACGCAGCGATGCATCGGCTCTGGGCCTCAGGCGTGCTGTGAATGCTCTCGGACTTGCGCCCGTGGCACGCGGAGCCTTCGACGTCTACAGAATCCCGGGTTCCGGTTGACGCTATTTGAGGCGTGCTGACACGAGCTGTGCCGCCACCTTGCCGTTGGCAATGCCTGCGATGCGCGGCATGAGTGCTCCCATCACGCGCCCCTGGTCCTTCTTGAGGGTGGCGCCAGTTTCCGCCAGCACCGCGTCGATGAGGGCCGCCAATTCCGCATCGGTCAGTTGCTGCGGCAGAAACTTCATCAGCACCTCGCGCTGAGCGCGGTCCGGCCCCGTTGCATCCTCGCGCCCACCGGCAACCGCCGCATCGATGGCCTCGTTGATCACCTTCAAGGTCTTCTGGATCTGCTGCAGCACCTCCGGTTCTTCCAGTGTGCGGCGCTCATCCACTTCGATGCGCCTGAGGCCGGCGTTCAGGAACCGCAGGGTGTCCACAGTGACGGAATCGCGGGCCTTCATGGCGGCCTTCAAGGCCTCGTCGATTTTCTGGCGTGTGGCGGACATGGGAAACTCCTGCACGGGCGTGTCCCGGCGTCGGCTAAGTTATGAGCTCTCGTGGCCGACGAACAGGCCGAGGAGGTCATCATGCGTTGCTTCGCGTTCTGGATCATCCTCTCCACGTTGTTGCTGGCACAGGATCCGGTGGCACCGCCGCGGCCGGTGGAACCACCCAAGGACGGCGCCAAGCCGGTCGTCGGAGAGCCGGCGACGAAGCCTGAAGCGAAGCCCGTCGTGCTGAAGGTCGGGGACAGCCTGCCCGCATTCGACCTCGTCCTGCTGGCGGAGGGCACGCGCGAGAAGAGCGAGGATTTGCTGAAAGGCACCAAGGTGCTGGTGCTCGATTTCTGGAGCGCGAGCTGCCCGACGTGTCGCGTGAACGAAAGCCGCTTCGAAGCACTGGAAAAGGCCTACGCAGACAAGGGCGTGAGGATCCGGCATATCGCAAGCAACCGGGGTGAGGTGGCCGATGATGCGTTGATCGCGAAGCTTCGGGAGCGCGCAGCCTCAGACAAGCTGAAGCTCCCGGTGCTCGTGGACCAGGGGAACAAGCTGGCCGATCTGTTCGGTGCAGCGGTTACCCCCACCTGCTACGTCATCGATGCCAAGGGGGTCATCCAGTACATGGGGGCGCTCACGAATGACATGCGGAATCGCAAGGTCAGCATCGATTATCTTGAAGACGCCGTGAAGGCCGTGCTGGAGGGGAAGGCCCCGGATATCACGACCACGCGGCCCGAGGGATGAGGCTTGAAACGGGTCAAGCGGACCGGGTCCGGTCCGAAGAATTGACTCGTGGTTGTTGAGGCAGGGGCGCTGGGGCGCTGATGCCGGGTGTGGGGGGCTTGTGAAGTGACAGGGCAGGGTAAAACGCCTGCCGCGCGCCCGCAGTGGGCGTCGCGAACGTCGCTGGAGAATCATGTCATGGTGCTTGGGTCGTGGGTCAGTGAAACTGAGTTCGAAGCGAAGCCGCGTCGTCAGGAGGATGATGAGGATGCTGGCGCAGCCGCCGGCGGAGATGGAGACGTCTCCGATGATGATGATGACGACGATGACGAGGATGATGACGACGAAGATGATGACGACGACGACGCCGACGACGACGCCGACGAAGACGAAGATGATGACGACGACGATGCCGAGGATGATGACGACGACCTTGACGACGACGACGAGGATGACGACGATGACCTCGACGACGATGACGATGCGCCCGTCGGCGACGATGACTGAGTGACGCGCTGCTCGCCCCCGGATCTCTCGGGGGCGGGCAATCCTGCGCCCCGGCGAAACTTTTCCGGGAAACCCTCAGGGGGAGGCGGGTTTCAGGCCGATAGGTGCTCCGAGAGGCGGAGATTCCGTCTCGAGGAGAGCCTCATGTCATCCTTTTTCCGCGCCATCCTTCCGGGTCTGGTTCTTGTTCTGGCCCTGGTCGCCGAAGCCTCTGCGCAAGGCCCCATGCAGGCTGCCGAACTTCTGGCGCTGCATGGCGTGGGTGTTCCCGCCGCTGACATCGTGGCCATTCTCGAGAAGAACGGGACGGCCATCGCGGATGCAGCGGAAGTGAAGAAGCTCGAGGCCGCGGGCATCGCACCTGAGGTCGTGCGTTGGCTGAATGCGAAGCTCCCCGCACCGAAGGCTCCTGTCACCGCGGCGGATGTGCTGCGCATGCACAAGGCTGGCCTGAGTGAACAGGAACTCCTCGAGGTCATTCGCAATTCGGCGGCACGCTTTGATCTCACGCTCGACGACACCCTTGCGCTCATCCGCGAAGGGCTCGCTCCGGCGGTGATCCGCGCCATGCGGGAACTCGGCGCCACGAGCGCCGTGGTGGCGGCGGCGGCAAAGCCGGTGAGCCTCGAAGACCTCATCACCATGGCGGACGGCGGCATCTCCGCGGACGAGATGGTTCGGCGTATTCGCGCCGCGGACGCACGCTTTGAAGTGACGGTGGATGACCTGCTGCGCCTCTCGCGGCGCAAAGTCCCGGAAGTCGTGGTGAAGGAAGTCTGGACACGCAAGGCCGCAACGCCGACAACGCCGCTTGTCGGCATGCCAGCCACCGGCGCGACGGCAACCCCGGCAGGCGGAGCGGCTGTGTCCGCCACGGGCGCGACGGTGGTTCCACCTGCGACGCTCTGCGATCTCATCCTGCATCGCGAGGCAGAAGGTGGGTGCAGCCTCAACGTGCCGCGGGGCTGGTTCCTGCATCGCGAGCGCTCCGGCGCGAACAACCTTGTGTCCTTCTCCGACAGCGAAGAGCCTGCGGCCAGCGGGCTCGCGGATGCCGAACTCCAGGTGTTCTCCTCGCGAGCGACGAACCCCGAGCGGCTCACGGAGACCAACCTCGAGCCCATCGCGACCAACTTCCTGAACCGTCTCCAGGCGAGCTTCGCAGGCCGCAAGGTCAGTTTCAGCGCCGGGACGCCAACGCCTGCGCGTCTGAGTGGCCGCTCGGCGCTGCTCTATCGCGTGGCCAGTGCCACTGCGGACGGCACGACTCACGAAGGCGAGGTGTTGGTGATGCTCCGCGAGGAACGTGTGTGGGTGGTGAGCTGGGCCGTCCGCGCGGAACGTCTGAAAGATCTGGGGGAGAAGCTTGCCGCTTGCGCGCAGAGCTTTGCGGTGGCTGCGGATCCCGTGGTCGAGAAACCCGCGGGCAACGACGACGCGCAGATCAGCACGGTGTTCGGCATCTGGCGCACGGCCGTGCTCAACTCGGATTGGTCCATGGCCCTCAAGGTCCTGCCCGATGGGGCGGACGAACCTGATGCCCGCGCGCGCTTCGCGGCGCTTTCCCGTCGCCACGCACAGCCGGGCAGCGTGATCGCTCTCGGCGGTGTGCGCCGCGACGGTGACAAGGCCAGTGCCGAGGTCAATCTCGGCACCGGCGGCAGCATGACGCTGGCCTTCGCGCGCTCGACGACGGGTTGGCGCGTGCAGCCCTGATCAGTTGTCCTTGTAGGAGAGCTTGCGTTCGGTCTTGACCGTCGCGCCGTCCGCTTCCGCCAGCGCGTAGATGATGAAGTTCTGCGCGCCGGAGGCGGGTGCAGGTTCGAGCACGATGTCGCGCCCGCGCATGCAAGCGATGCGATCCTCGGTGAGATTGCCGAAGTAGTAATCCGCGAGGGCCGGATTCTTGTCAGCCTCCGAGATGTCCACGGGCACCCATGTGCTGCCGGGCAGCATGAACTCAGCCCAGCAGTGGTAGCCGCCAACGGTGCCTTCGCCGCGCGCCGAGGGAATCGGGTAGCCCATCACGAAGCGCGCCGGAATGCCCTTCGCACGCACGATGGACATGAACAGGCTGTGGAAATCCGTGCAGTTCCCGAACTTGTTGTCGCAGGCCCAATCCGAATCACCGCGGCCCCAGCCCGTGCCGTCCTTGCTGTAGCGCATGCGTTCCAGCACGAAGTCGTAGGCGGCCTTCGCGATCTCGACAGGGTCCTTGAGGCCGGGACCGACCGCCGCGATGACGGGGTCGAGCGTCGGTCCGCCGACCGGCACCAGCTTGTGGGCTGCGAGATGCACTGCGGATGCGGTGCGCTCAGCCACCGTGAAGTCGCGGCCTGCAGGGCCCTTGGGCTTGCGCAGTGTTTCGGTGCGTTGCACCTGAATGGTCTGCGTCAGAACCACCGGACCTTGCGGCGCGGTCACGAGCACCGAGTACCAGGCATTCGGTGCAGCGCTGTGTTCGGTCTTCACGACGGCAGCAGCACCGGCGGAAACGGCAAGCGTGTCCGCAAGGACCTCTTGATCCGTTTCAGCGAGAGCCTTCGGAACCCAGATGCGGAGCTCCTTGGTTCCCGGCGGTACTTCCGCAATCGTGGTCACGCTGGTGAAACTGAGCTTGCGGATTTTTGCAGGCGCCGTGGTGAGCACGGATGACGATCCACACGCAAGCAGAAGCGACGCGGCGAGGATGGGCCAGATGTGAAACATGGGTTTCTCGGGAAACCCCATCCGGCGCACGGGCGAACCTCAGTGATCAACGCTGATCAAGGTTGCATGCGGATCCGGACCGGACCCGTCCGCCGTAAGGGGCGACGGGTTTGCTTCAGCCGGGTTTCCGGCGATGCAAATGTTGCTGGTCACAGAGCCGCATGGCGTGCAGTCTAGCAGAGCCGCCTGGATGCGCGTCAAGCTATGCTCGCGCGCATGTCGGCATCTGTGCGCAGCACGCGAGTGGAAGGGGGAGCCACGCGCCCTCTCGGCAAGATCCTCTGCGTCGGTCGCAACTACGGCGACCATGCGCGCGAAATGGGTGTGGCGCTTCCGGAGGAGCCTTTCTTCTTCCTCAAGCCAGCCACGAGTTTTCGTGATGCTCCGTCATCGATCGCGTTGCCCTCATTCAGCCGCGCAGTGCACTACGAGGTGGAAATGGTCGTGCGTGTCGGGGTGTTCTTGAGGAACGCCACTCTTGCGGAGGCGGACCGGAGCGTGGACGCGGTGGCGGTGGGGCTCGACCTGACCGCGCGTGATGTGCAGGCGCAGGCCAAGGGAGCCGGATTGCCGTGGACTCTGGCGAAGGGCTTCGACGGTGCCGCGCCCATCGGCCCCTTTGTTGCGGTCGGTGCAGCGTCCGACTGCGCGGATCTCGGGCTTCGGCTTGAAGTCAACGACGTCATCCGCCAGCACGCGCGCACGAGCGCGATGGTCCACGGAGTGCCCGCATTGCTCGCGTTCCTTGCGGCGCGCATGACCCTCGAACCCGGGGACCTTCTCTTCACCGGAACACCTGCCGGCGTCGGGCCGCTCGCACCGGGCGACCACTTGCTGGCGAGCCTCAGCGGGGCGCCGTCCCTCGAGTGTCGCGTCGTCGCAGACGGTTGAGGGCGCACGCAAAGCACGCGCCCGGGATGGGTTGCGTGAGCGCACGCGCCCGGCGCTTTCTCTGCCTCCGATTCCTTCCGGCTCGCTTATCATGCGTCGCGCGCGGGAGTTCTTCCGCGCACATCTTCATGCGGCGCACAGTCGGCAGCATCGTGGTGCACCTCGTCATCCTCATGGGTGGCGTGCGAGCGCAGCCCCAGAGCGCCGGCACGACTCTGAACGTCACGACGCTCGCGGCGTCGCTCCCGGTGACGCCCCTCGGCGGAGTGCGCATGGCGGTGGATCGCGATGGCAACACGTTTCTCGTGCTGAATGCGCTCGCTTCCACGGGCAGCACGGTGGCGCTCATCCTGCCGGATGGCACCCACGTGCCTGCCTTCGTGAGTACGGGATCCGTCTTCGGTCAACCAGCGACGCACCCGGGAGATGGCAGCGTGTGTGCGGGACAGTGGAGCGCGACGTCCAGCTCAGCGACGCTCGTCTTGCTGGCCATGAGTGGTGGCGCCTTGCCGTTCGCATCGATTCCCATGCGCGCGGAGGCCCTCGCCATCGACCGCTACGGGGCGTTCAATATTGGCAGCTCCAACGGTCCGCAGGGCAGCGGCGTCTACAAGTTCACCAACCTCGCGCAGCCAGCGGTGCACTTTGCGGCCATGGCCAATGTGCGCGACCTCGTTGTGCTCGCGAACGGCACGGTGCTGGCTTCGGATGGCAGCACGGTGAAGCGCGTGACCCCGGCGGGGATGGTGCCGTTCTGGACACCACAAGCCACGCAGTTCGGTTCCACCAGCACCATTGCGGGCATGACGCGCTCCTCATGGAATCAAGCGGGACTCGGCGTGGTGGTGGCACAGAACGAGTGGATTCCGAATTGGTTTCTGCAATTCTCGCAGATCGTGCATATCGACCCGAACGGTGTCGCAACCACGGCCTCGTTCCTGCCGACTGGTGATCGCCTTGCTGGTCTCGCGGCGGACATGGACCGCGGCATGTGGATCATGGGCGAGTCGGGGACAGCGCCCAACATCGTGCGCTCGCTCTGGTCCACGGAGGAATCGAGCGCGGCGGGAGCACCGGCTTCCTTGCTGAGTTCCACGACTGGACAGGTGGTGACCTTCACCCTCGATGGCGCCGTCGGCGCGCCCTTTCTCGTGGGGTTCATGGGTTGGTTCGGCGCGCTGCCGCCAGGCTACTACGCGCCGGGTTACGGACTCATCGAGTTGCATCCATGGGACCCGATGTATGCCCCGGCCGTGGATGGATTTGGTCTTTTCGGGGCTCCTTCACCCTTCGGCGTGGTGCCGGCGACGGGTCAGGCCATTTTGCCCGCGACGATTCCCGCAGGACTCACAGGTCAGATGCTGGCGGTGCAGGCGATTCTTCCGGGCGCGCTCGCACCGAACGGGCTCTTCTATCTCTCGCAGGTACTGCTCGTCACCTTGCCCTGAGCGTCTCGGCTAGCATCGCCGCCCATGGACGGCATCTTCAGCGGCGAGAACCTCGCAGCGTTTTTCACACTTGCGCTGCTCGAGATTGTCCTCGGCATCGACAACATCGTCTTCATCACCATCCTGACGGGGAAGCTCCCTCCGGAACAACGGAGCCGCGCCCGCACCATCGGCCTCGCGCTGGCCATGGGCATGCGCATCCTCTTGCTCCTCAGCCTCTCGTGGGTGATGGGGCTGACGGTGGGGCTCTTCTCGCTCGCGGGCCACGAGTTCACCGGCAAGGACATGGTGCTCATCCTTGGCGGCGGATTCCTCGTCGCCAAGGCGACCTGGGAGATTCACGAGAAACTCGAGGGCGAGGAACTGGTGGAGTCCACGGCGAAGAGTGCCAAGCGCTTCGGATCCATCCTGGTGCAGATCGCACTGCTGGACATGGTCTTCTCGCTCGACTCGGTGATCACCGCGGTCGGCATGGCGCAGCACATCGGCGTCATGGTGGCGGCCGTCATCGCTTCGGTCATCGTGATGATGGTCTTCAGTGGCAGGGTGTCGCAGTTCATCGAACGGCATCCGACCATGAAGATGCTGGCACTCTCCTTCCTCATCCTCATCGGCGTGATGCTGGCCGCAGAGGGTTTCGGCCAGCACGTGAACAAGGGCTACATCTACTCCGCCATGGTGTTCTCGCTGCTGGTGGAGATGCTCAACATGCGCCTGCGTCGCAACACCCGCCCGGTGCAACTCCACAACGTCCCCAGCGTGGATGATGTGAAGAATGCCTGACACGCCCGCCGCGCGGGCAGCAGGAGAGGGCTGCCACTGGCGCGTGGCGCTGGTGGCGCAGTTCGGCTGGATGAGCGCCTTCTGCACGCTCATGGTCACCATGCTGAATGCGCAGTACTGGAGCGTGGAGCTCGGGCTGCAACAGGCAGACACGGCGTCCATCAAGGCCTGGTTGCTCGGCATGAGCGGTGCGGGCGGGCTGGTCCTCGGATGGCTGGGAGACCGGCTTGGCCGACGCGTGGCCATGGCCACGACCACAGTGTTTGCAGCCGGTGGTGCAGCACTTGTTGCCACAGCGAGCGATGGCGATGCGCTCTGGCGAGCGGTGATCGTCACGGGCTTCGGCGTGGGCGGCCAGTGGGCCGCCGGTCAGACTCTGCTCGGCGAACTCGTCTCGCCGGGGCGGCGTGCGTGGCTCGGCACCGTCGCACAATCGGGAGCGCCCATCGGGTTGATTCTCTCGGCCGTGCTGACGCTCGAGTTCTCGGGGCCGCAAGCTCTCGGCTGGCGAGGCACCGAATGGCTGCTGCTCGGAGGCCTGCTGCTGATCCCGCTGCTCCGGCTCGTTCCGGAATCGGGCGCGTGGCGCGCCGCGCGCACACGGCACGAGCAGACGAACCCCGTACTTGATCTCTTCAGGCCGCAAGTGCTCCCGGTGTTCGCCGCGGCTTTTCTCGTCACGCTCTGCGCCATGGCCAACTACTGGTGCACGGTGACGTGGCTGCCGGAGTTCATGAAAAAGACATGGCACCTCAGCGTGCCCGGTTCCATCGGCTGGTTTCTCTGCTTCGGTTGCGGCTCTCTGCTTGGCTACGTCCTCTTCTCGTGGACCTCTCGGCGCCTCGGGCGCCGCCCGGCTTTCACACTGTTCAGTCTCATCATGGCGGCTGGCGCGGGAGCACTCCTCTTCGGTGCGGAACTCGTGCGCGACCGGGAGTGGCTGATACTGGTCTTCGCGGCAACAGCCGGAATCGGCACGGGGCTGTGGAGTTGCTTCGGTCCGCTCTACACGGACCTCTTTCCGACGCACCTCAGGAATTCCGCCGGCGGCGTGCTCATGAATGGCACGCGCGCCATCAACCTCATGGCGCCCCTCTTGCCGCCGCTCTTTGGTGGCGACCTCGGTGCCGGCGTCGGCCTTGGCGCAGTCTTCGGCGTGCTGGCAGCACTGAGCGTGTGGCTGTTGCCCGTGCGCGAAGCCGTCACTGTGCAGGCGGATTGAGCCCGAACGGCGGACTCGTGAAGGGTCCGGGCTTCCGTAGAATCGCGCGCTCCACCGCTGTCTTGCGCTCCTCTCGGGGGCGCCGACCGGGGAGCAAAGGAACCGTCCATGAGCCCACTCGCTGCCATCATTTTCTGTCTTGCCACGGGGGCGCGTATCGAAGTGGCCGATCTCGTCCGCGAGCTCGCTCGCGCTGACGTGGTCTTCGTGGGGGAGGAACACGACAACACGGCCGGACACGAAGCCGAACTCACGGTCCTGCGCGAGTTGCACAAGGCGCGTGGCGATGTGGTGCTCTCCCTCGAGATGCTCGAGCGCGACGTGCAGGGCACGGTCAATGACTGGCTGAAGGGCCGCATCGATGATGCGGCGCTGGCGGCTCACGCGCGGCTCTGGCCGAATCACGCCCAGGACTACGCGCCGTTGCTCCGTTACGCGAAGGAAAACGGCATCGATGTCATTGCGGCGAATGTGCCGCGTCCGCTTGCGAAGCTCGTGTCGGAGCGTGGTGCCGTGGCCGTGGCAGGGCTGGCCCACACCCCGCGGCGCACCACGGCGGATGAGGATCTCTATGCGAAGCGCTTCAAGGACACCATGAAGGAGCACATGGGGGCTGCTGCCGACGACATGATGCAGCGCTTCTATGCCGCGCAGTGCCTGAAGGACGACGCCATGGCGGAGAGCATCGCGGATTTCCTCGCGACGCATCCGGCTCGCAAACCGCTCGTCATCCACTACGCAGGCCGCTTCCATGTGGAAGAGGGGCTCGGCACCGTGGCGCGCTTCCTCTCACGGCAGCCACTCGCGCGCACGGCCGTGCTGTTGCTCCCGTCGCACAAGACTCCTGAGCAGGCGACCGCTGCAGAATTCCAGGGCAAGGCGCACTTCGTGTGGGTCTGTCCCGAGCAGAAGAAGGAAGAGGCCGCAGCGCCCGAGGAGAACAAGAAGGCCGCACTCGGCATCATGCCGGACTACGCGGAAACTGAAGAGCCGGGGGTGCTGATCGGTTCCTGTGTGCCGGATGGCGCCGCGGAGAAGGCGGGCCTGAAGGCAGGCGACCGCATTCTCGCCATCAATGGCAAGCGCATCCAGAGCGTGCGCGGTTACATGGAAGTCCTCGCGGGCCACAAGGCTGGCGAGCGCGTGACCATCCGCATCGAGCGCGAGATTGTCGAACTGGACATCGAAGTCACGCTGGGCGTGAGCAATCGCTGAGGAGCGGGTGATGAAGAGCGCACACGAAGTTCGTGAACAGTTCCTCGCATTCTTCCGCAGCAGGGGGCACACCATCGTGCCGTCCGCGGCGGTGTTCCCGCAGGACGATCCGACCCTGCTCGTCACCCCTGCCGGGATGAACCAGTTCAAGGAGGTGTTCCTCGGCACGGGGCGCCGCCCGTACACCCGCGCCGCTGATACGCAGAAGTGCATCCGCGTGAGTGGCAAGCACAACGATCTCGAAGAAGTGGGGCGCGACACCTACCACCACACATTCTTCGAGATGCTCGGCAATTGGTCCTTCGGCGACTACTTCAAGCGCGAGGCCATCACGTGGAGCTGGGAGCTCCTGACGAAGGAGTGGGGCATTCCGAAGGAGCGCCTCTGGGTGACGGTGTTCGGCGGCGACGCGAAGGACGGGCTGCCCGCGGACGAAGAAGCCGAGCGCATCTGGAAGGAATGCACGGACGTCGATCCAGCGCACGTGTTGCGCTTCGGGCGCAAGGACAACTTCTGGGAAATGGGGGATTCAGGACCCTGCGGTCCCTGCACCGAAATCCACATTGATCGCGGCGGACCGGGCAGCGATCCAGCGGACGGTGCGCGGCGCGAGAGCGGCGTCAATGCCGGCAACGAGCGCTTCATGGAGATCTGGAACAACGTCTTCATCCAGTTCAATCGCCGCGCAGATGGTGCGCTCGAGGAGCTGCCTTCGAAGCACGTGGACACCGGCATGGGCTTCGAGCGCGTGTTGGCGGTCCTGAACGGCAAGTCGAGCAACTACGAAACGGACCTCTTTCAGCCGCTGTTTCGGCGCATCGAGAAACTGACAGGTCGTCGCTATGAGGGCGGCCAATCAGAATCCGACGTGGCCTTCCGGGTGATCGCGGATCATGTGCGCGGCCTCACGGCCGCCATCGCCGATGGCGCGCTGCCATCGAATGAAGGGCGTGGCTATGTGCTGCGCCGCTTGCTGCGCCGCGCGGCGCGCTTCGGTCGCCAGCAACTCGGCATGTCCACACCATTCATTCACGGTGTGGTGGGAACCGTCGTGGATGTGCTCGGAGATGCCTTCCCGGAAATGAAGGCACGCCGTGACCACATTGCCCACATCATCGAAGCCGAGGAGAAGTCCTTTCTCCTGACGCTCGACAAGGGGCTCATTCTCTTCGAGGAACTCGCGCGCCGCGTGGAGAAGGAGAGCGCCAGCGCCATCCCGGGAGCTGCGGCTTTCGACTTGTACGCGACCTTTGGTTTTCCGCGCGACCTCGTGGAACTCATGGCGCGCGAGCGAAACCTCAGCGTGGACCTCGCAGGTTGGAGCGCCGCCGAAGCGAAGCATCGTGAGGCTTCGCGCGGTGAGGGCACCGGCAAGTGGCTGGTCGACCCAGAGCAACTGAAGGGGCTCCCGGGCACGCTGGCCCTTGCTCACGGTGGCACGGGGTCCGACGGGCTCAGCGCGGCTGCGAAGCTCGTGAAGATCGTGGATGGCCGTTTTTTGATTCTCGACCGCACGCCATTTTATGCCGAGAGCGGCGGACAAGTCGGAGATGAAGGCGAGATCCGTGGCGACGGCTTCCTGTTCCGTGTGAGCGACACCCGCCGCATGGGCGATGTGGTCGTGCATGTCGGGTCCATCGTCGAAGGCGCCAATCCGCCCGCGCAACTCGAAGCGCGCGTGAATGCGGAACGCCGTCGCAACATCATGGCCAACCACACGGCCACACATCTCATGCATTGGGCGCTGCGGGAAGTGCTCGGCACGCACGCGACCCAACAGGGTTCGTTGGTGGCTCCGGAGCGCCTGCGCTTTGACCTTACGCATCCCAAGGCCGTGAGTGCTGAAGAACTCGAGCGCATCGAACGCCTCGTGAACGAGCGCGTGGCGAGTGCAACCACGCTGCAGAGCACCGTCGAGAAACTCGAAGCGGCGAAGGCTCGTGGTGTCACAGCGCTCTTTGGCGAAAAGTATGGAGACGAGGTGCGCGTGGTGGATGTGGGCGGTTACAGCCGTGAACTCTGTGGCGGGACGCACTGTTTCAACACCGGCGAGATCGGCGCATTCGTGATCCTCTCGGAATCCGCCGTGCAAGCCGGCGTGCGCCGCATCGAGGCCGTGACGCGCGGAGCCGCCATCACGCGCTTGCAGGAACAGCGTCGCTTGTTGCGCGACTGTGCGCAGGCCCTGAAGAGCGCTGAAGCGGAAATCCCGACTCGCATTCTGGGCTTGCAGGAACAGGTGAAGGAACTGAAGAAGGGCGGCGCGAAGAAAGCAGCAGGCGGTGCGGAGCAGGAATCCCAGCGTCTCCTCGCAGCGGCGACGCCTTGCGGGAAGGGACTCCTCGTGCAGGGTGTGCTCAAGGATTTCCCGGCGGCGGAACTCGCAGGCCTCTGCGACCAGCTGCGTGGTTCAGGGCAGCCACTCTGCGGCGTGCTCGGCATCGAGGATGGCGAGAAGGCTCTCCTCGCGGTGTTCGCCAGCAAGGAACTCGGCGGAGCCGTGCACGCGGGGCAGGTGATCAAGGCCATCGCGCCGGTCATCGGCGGCGGGGGAGGCGGGCGTCCGGAGTTTGCGCAGGCAGGCGGCAAGGACAAGACGCGCCTCGCAGAGGCTGTGGCGGAAGGCGTGAATCTTCTCCGCGGTGCACTCGGCGGATGAACGCGGCTCCAGCGGGGGGCACGCGCCTCCTGTTGCTGATCGGTGCCGGACTCAGCTTCGCGCTTGCGGTGCTGGGCGTGTTGTTGCCGGGACTGCCGGCCACGCCCTTCCTGCTCATCACGAGTTGGTGCCTCGTGCGCGCTTCGCCGCGCCTGCATGAGAAGCTCCTTCGATCGCCGTTGTTCGGCCCGCTGCTCCGGGATTGGCAGTCGCACCACGGTGTGCGCTTGCATGTGAAGATCACGGCCCTCGTGCTCATGACGGGGTGCGGCGCGCTCACGTTGTTCTTCGCCGATCTCAGCACCTGGCTGAACGTGCTCATCGGCGTGCTGCTCTTGCTCGGGACGGGTGTAGTGCTCCGCCTCCGTCTCGTGCGCGACTGACGCACTCGAAGGCTCTGCTCAGCGGATGCGTGTGTGCGCCGCGTGTTGAACTGATGTGCTCGGGCATGCGATGCTTTGCACATGAAGCGACCTCTCAGTGCCGCGGAACGCAAGGCCTTTCTCGCCTTGCCGTGCGTCGGGCCTGCCACGGTGAGCGATCTCGAACTCCTCGGGATTCATCGCCTTGAGGATCTGCGTCGGCGCAAGCCGGAAGCTCTGTTCAGGAAACTCTCGCAACTCACCGGCGCGCGTCAGGACCCGTGCGTTCTGGATGTCTTCAGCATGCTGGTAGCCGCGGCCGGGGGAGAGCCGTTGCGTCCATGGTGGGAGTTCAGTCGCGCAAGGCTCGCGCGTTCCGGCGCGAAGCCCGTGCTCAAGGCAAACCGAGGGGCGCGACCTCGATCCTCCCCACGAAAGGCCGCGCCGTCGGCTCGACGAGCCCGCGTTTCGCGGCCTCGAAGGTGACGGTCACATCACCGCGGCAAGCTTCACCGGGAACCGCGCCGCTGTCCGCGTTGAGGCCGCTCGGCACATCCACGCACAACTTCGGCCCGACGGCGCCGTTGAAGCTCTTGATGAACGCGAGTGCGAGCCCCTCCGGTGCGCGCGTGAGCCCGATGCCGAAGAGCGCATCGATCCAGACCGCGCCTTCGAACGCGCGCGGATCGGGAGCGACTCCGACATGCAGCGTGCGGCCCGCACGTTCGAGGATCTGGCGTTGCAGTGCGGCATCCGGCGCGCGGAGTGGGTCGGGTTCAGCGAGAAGATGAATGCTCGCGTTCGCTCCGAGATGGCGCGCCGCCACCAGCCCATCGCCACCGTTGTTTCCGGGGCCAGCGAGAATGACCCAGCGCTTGCCGAGCCTGCGGGCCGCTTCCGCGACCGCGCGGCCCGCGTTCTCCATGAGCAGCAAGGTCGGCATGCCGAACCGTTCCACGGCACCGCGGTCGAGCTCACGGGCTTCCTGCACGCTCAGTAGGCGCATGTCGGCATCCTATGCGCGGCAATCCGGAGCGTTGCCTCGCCTGCTCTGTTCGGGGGTGATCCCGCTTCGCAGAGCCGCTCGGATGCTCTCGTTGGCTCTGCTCAGCGGGACCCCACTCACGGCGCAGGCGGCGAATCGGCGATGATCTCCGCATGCTCACCATGCTTGTGGCGGGATTGCTTGTCATTGCTCCAGCGGAGTTTCACCCAGCACTCAGTGAGTACATGGCTGCTGTGGCGCTTGAGCGACCTGTCACGCTGGTGGCGTTGGAAGATGTGTTGAAGAGCAGTCCGGGTGACGATGATCCGGAGAAGGTGAAGCGCTTCATCTACGCGTCGTGGCGTGCGGGGCGCATTTCCCATGTGCTGCTCGTCGGGGATGCGGACTGCATGCCGATGCGTTTCATGGTGCTGGACCGCACGACACCCGCTGCCTGGAATCGCGCGTTCTATCCGAGTGATCTCTACTATGCGGATGTGGCGCGGAGTGACGGCAGTTTCGACGACTGGAACGCTTCGCGCGAGAGTTTTCACGCTGGCTACTTCGGTGAAGTGTGTGGCGAGCACGAGAAGGACGGCGTGATCAACCGCGATGCCGTGGACTACGTACCGGAGTTGGCTCTCGGACGCTGGCCCGTCTCGACCGTGGAGGAAGTGAGGCTCGTGGCGGAGAAGACGCTCTGCCACCGGCGGCGTGCTCTCGAGCATGTGGCCTCACGGGCAACGCTCATCGCGGTCGGTGGCTGGGTGGAGAACAGGCCCGCCATGGATGGGTTGTCCGCCGCACTCTCGCGACGCTTCCAGATCGAGCGTCACTACTGGAAGGGCGCGGGTCGAGATGACGGCACAGCGCTGCCCTCCGTTGCAGCGACGCTCGCGAGTTTCTCCGGCGGCAGTCAGCTTCTGCTCCACTCCGGGCACGGCCACGATGACGGCTGGGATCAGGCCTTTGACAGCAAGGCCATCGCGCGGCTCGGTAATGCGGCGACCCCTGCGGTGATCATGAGTGCGGGCTGCTCCACGGCCCGCTGTGTCACTCTTCCGCCGTATGAGCCCTACGTGGATGTTGGTGGCATCGAGCACCGCGGCACCAATGCGGGCGAGGTGTTCACGGCTGCCCCCCCACCACCGCGCCCGTATCAACGAGGCTTGCACAATCCTTCGGGCCTGGGCGAGAAGTTCCTGCGTGCGGGGCCGACCGGTGCGGTCGCTTACATCGGTTGCAGCACCGGATCGCAACCTTGCGCGCTCACCTTGCAGGCAGCCTTTGCGGAAGCTGCGGGGCGCGTGACGGATGCCTCGGGCTTCAAGACCACGGTGGGATCTGCCTGGCGCGACGCGCTTGCGAGCTATGTGGTGCGCGAGAAACTGCGCGAGCTCCGTCCGACGGAGAGCTGGTATCCGGCGAGCATCTTCTTTCAGGGAATGAAGTTCATGCTCTTCGGCGACCCCACCGCGCCGCTGTGACGCAGAAGCTCTGCGTCGCGCGAGCTGTTCACGCTGAGCCAGACCGCGTCACCGCCGCAGGAGAGCGGCGGTGACGGACCGGCTGCACGGCTCAGAGCTCCGTGAGCGTGATGAAGTTGGTCGCGATGAGACTCGCGCTCGGCGTGAGGTAGAGCGCCTGCAGTGTGAGTTCAGTGAGCGGCCCGCCGAAGCTTGGCAGCGGCAAAGCCGGCGTGGGTACCGACGGCTGCGTCACCATCACCGAGATCAGGAAGTCCGGTGCGGCGAGTCCTCCCAGGAGGAAGCCATCACCGAGTGTGAGAGCGATGACCCCGCTGCCTGCGGCGGAGGGCATGGAGAGATTCCCGAGGATGAGAAATTCCGGCACGTTGAAAGTGTTGCCGTTCGGGATGGCCGTTGCCGGCGGACCGATGTTGGCAAGCAGCAGCGCAGGTGAGCCCGGGTTCGAGAGCGGGGTTGCGTACTGAATGGAGAGCGTCGTGCCTGCGCTGAAGTTGGCGTTGGCGGAGCTGAAGGGCGCGCCGCCAAGGCTCACCTGCAGTGTGGTTTCCTGATCCGACGGGAAGCCGCTGTGCATGTCGAGGCGATGGAACGCAAAGTAGTCAGGCGTTCCTTGCACGAACACGCCGAGTTCAGAATAGGGCGGCATGACCGCCGGGCCATGAGTCGGACCGATGCGCCCTTGGATGTAGCAGAGGCCTCCTTGCGCCGCGTAAACCCAAGGTGAGGACGCCGCGCCACTGGTTCCAACGGGACGGATCTTGCGTCCCGTGAACACGCCGGTGGCCGGGTTCAGTTCCGCGACCTGTGCAACAACGGTTGCGGAGCCTGCTGGGGATGAGTTCACCCACAGCATGCCGGTCTGGAGATTCAGTGCGAGTCCGTAGGCCGACCACGCGGGTGCATTGGTCGTAGCGGGGAAACTCGTGAGCAGCGTGCCCGCGAGGGAGAACTGCACCAGCGGGCCACCGAAGTTGCAGGCCCAGAACGAGCCGTTGCCGCCGTTGCCGGTCGGGTCGTATTCGAGGGCGCGTGTGATGCCTGCTGTCAGCGCTTGCGCTGCGAGCGGGAAAGTGCAGGTCTGAGGGCCGTTCGCCGCCATCACTGTTTGCGCGCCGGTCGCATAGACAGGTGTGCCGGAACTCATCTCGTAGCAGTGCACACCGAAGTCATCACCGAAGAAGAGCTTGGTGCCGCCGACGTAACCGTCGGTTCCTCCGTCACGGTGTCCCCACGCGCCGCCTGTAGCGCCGGGCCCTTGCGGCACAGTCCCGACCAGCGCGCCGGTCTGGTCAATGATGAGAAGGGAGTGTGGTGCAGTTGTGAGCGTGCCTGTGCCTCGACGTGAGACGTAGATGTTGCCGTTGCCAGGGTAGTACTGGATACCCAGTTCCCCGTTGCCACCATTGAGGATGTTGGTGTTGACCGGGCCAACGGTGACAGTGCCGAGACCGGCTTCCACGCCGTTCAGGCCCGCTTGAGCCGCAAGCGGGAGCACCGTGAAGGCGAGGAGCGCGAACAATGTAGTCATGCGCATCGGGTGAGACTCCATCAATTTGAGTGATTGACACAACGCGATTCGCGTGCGACATCCGACGCGATTTCACGTACGTCGCCATGCTGCACGCTGCGAGCCAGCCACGTCAAGCAGAAAACCCCGGTGCGCTTCTGCCCGGCGTCAATCCACCAGCCCAATCCGGGAGCGCGAGACGAAGCCGGTACCCAGGGGCGTGACAATTCGTGCCCAGCGGTTCGTGGCCGCGATCACGCGCACGCTCGTTCCGGGTCGCAGGTTCTGCAAGACCGGTGCGGACAATCCAGGTTCGCTGTGCACACCGGTTGCTTCGAGCACCACAGCAACACGTTCAGCGCGTTGGCAGCCATCGGCCAGGACGTATGCACCCATGCCGATTCCGAGCAGTGCCGTGAGCAGGAGCATGCACCAACGCAGGGTTGTGCGGGTTCGTCGCGAGCAGAAGAGCACGGCGCTCGTGGCCTCAAGGAGCGCGGCGAGGATGAGGAGCAGCCAGGCCGTGCTGGCATTGAGCGGATTCGCCTCTGCGTCGTGCGCCGGAAGAGCGAGGGCTTCTTCTGCCTGCGCGCGTTGTTCTGTGATCGCCTGCTGGCCGGGCAAGCGGAGTTCCGCCCTCCGGAAGTGCCACAGCGCTTCCGCCTCACGGCCGAGCTTCAAGGCCGCGAGCCCGAGATTGAACTCGATGGCGCCGTGATGCTCGGTGTGCGGATCGGCGAGGGCCGACTTCCAGAGCAGCGTCGCTTCTTCGATGCGCCCCTCGAGAAAGGCTCGCTCTGCGCTGCCGTTGCCTTGCGGCGCCTGTCTCATGGCGTTGGCTCCATGGCGGGCATGGCCGCTTCCATCTCGAGGATGAGCGCTTCGGCGGGAGCGCGCGTGAGCGGCGCCGCTGCACCCCAGCGCGCGGCGAGAGTTGCTTCCACCATGCGTTGCACACGGACTCCGAGTTCCGCGGGGACGCTGGCATGGTGCAGACGCTCGCGCAACTCCGGCCCGAGAACGAGTGCAGGCTCCAGGCGGAGACGTGCAGCCAGCCAAGTGATCAGGATGGCGCCGGGATCTCCACCGCGAGCGAGTGCGCGGATTGCGAGGCCCGTCGCCCGGCGCGCCGCGCGGCGTCCGCCGTCACGCAGGCGGCGTGCGGCCACGTAGCGCTTGAGCCCCAGCGCCGCGGCGAACCCCCACGGCAGTGTGCACAAGGCAAGCGTTGTCCATGGAGCAGGCGCGAGTGGCGCGTCACTCAGCGCTTCATCAACACTCGAGAGAGGAGCAACAGCAGCGGGCCCCATACCTCCGGCATGCACGCTGGGTGCATCCAGCACGGTTGGGGCACTGGCGGCGAGCAACTGGATTGCGATGCGCGGAGCAACCAAGCGTCGGTATGCAGGTGGTTCCGCATCCGGATCAAAGCTCACCAGAGCGCATTCAGGAAGCACCGTCGCTGTCGTGTCGAGTACGCGCAGTTCATGGTGCTGAATCAGCATGTCTGGCGAGAGTTCCACGCGCGTGCCCAGGAGATGGAACGCGGGGCTCGCGCCAAGTGTTGGCGGTGCGAGTGCAGCCATGTCTCCCGAGCCGGTGATGTCGATGCTGAGGATCACCACGTCGCCCACATGCGCGCTGGTCTTGTCGGCGCGTGCATGCAGCGTGAAGCGACCGATGGCGCCGCGGAACTCCGCCGGCCGGCCGAGGCTTGGCGGCGGCAACACTTCGAGTTCCACGGCGGGGGCGATGACTTCGACCTCCGTCCGGTCGCGTGGCGTGCGTTGGCCAAGGAAGTCCGTTTCGAAGCCGCTTGTGCTGGCGCAGATCAGGCGCGCGCGCGGAAGGATGACGCGACCTGCCTGCGTGATGCGGAAGCGGCGCTCGATGTCCACGACAGCATGGCGCGTGCCGTTGCGCACCACGGCTGGGGAGGGAGCGACCGTGACCACCGCGTCGTCCACGGCGAGCGTCGGTCCGGATGACGGTGCCGGTGACGGCAGCCAGTGCCAGCCCGGCAACGCCTTGTTGTCGAAGGGCGTCTTGAGCAGGAACGGCAGCGATGTCCTGCGCTGCACGATGGGCAAGAGGTGCTCGCGCACGAAAGACTGTTCGAAGCTCACGCGCAGGATGCATCTCGCCGTTTCGCCGGTGAAGAGCATCTGCTTCGGCAGGACGTACTCCACGTGCAGCGGTGGTGCCTGTGCAAACAGGACCTCGCCGGACAGCGCAAGCAACAGGGCGCAGAGGATGATCATCACCAATCCTCCCCGCTGCGCGTAGCGCGTTCCGCGACTCGTACGCGGCGCTTCTCCCGCTCACGTGCGGCCAGTTCCGCGAGGAGTGCATCCAGTGCCTGCTTGTCGAGTCGGCCGGGATCAGCGGGAGGCACGGGCTCGGGACCCGGGGCGGTTGCTGCTGCTGGTGGAGGTGGCGGAAGCGGCTGTTCCGTGACGGGGCGTGTGCGTGCCTCTCTCGCGCGTTCCTCCTGTCGCGCGCGGAGCGCCTCGATCCGGAAGAGCGCGCGCTCCACGTTCCGGCGGGCCGCTGGCCAGTCAGACTTGCTGCTGCACGCCGACCGCCATGCAGCGAGAGCTTCATGCGTCGCTGCGAGCGCGCCAGCGAACGGGTCCTTGCCAGCGCCGGGGAGGTCCGCGCGCGTCTCAAGCACGAAAGAACGCTTCCAGGCCGCTGCGCCGAGCAGGAAATCGCGTGCGCTGAACCAGGCGCGTCCACCGGCAAGAGCGGCACGTTCCGCGGCCGCCTCAGCGGCGTCAGGTCGTCCGGCGTGCAATTCCGCGAGCGCGAGATTCATGCAGAGCGAGGCGCTCGGGTTGTCCGAGGCCGCGTCCGCGAAGTGGCGCGCTGCGTCATCGGCACGGCCATCCTCGAAGGCGGCGACACCGAGCGCGGCTGCCGATCCCGCCGCGAGCGCGCAAAGCCAGACGAGGAGCTTCATGCGGCGGCGCTCCTTGGACGGAACAGCGCGGCCCCGAGGAGTAGCAGCGCGCCGAGGAGCGGCCAGGCCGCGCGTGCCGTGTGTTCCACGCGCCCCGGCCGCGCACCGGCCCGGGCCAGCGGAGCGATCTCTTCGCGCAGAAGGCGGCGCAGCGCTTGCGGTTCCGCTGCGAGGTCCACGCAGAGGCCGCCGCCAGCTTCAGCGAGACCTTGCATGGCGTTCCTGTCCGCGCGACTGAGCACATCATTTCCGGCAGCAGTGCGTGCGAAGGTGCTCACGCCATCCACGCCGGGTACGGGAATCTTCACGGCGCGCGTGCCCCCGACCACGGCCGTGTGCACGCGGAAACCCCGTGCCTGCACGGCGGCGGCTGTGGCCGAGGCGGATTCAGCGCGCTCACCATCGCCGACGAAGAGGATGGCCCCATGCGTGCCGCGCCCTGCGCCGAGAGTGGCGAGGGCAAGTTCCAGCGCGGCGCTTGGGTGCGTGCCGCCCGTGGGGACGGTCCAGGGATCCGCTTCCGCGAGCAGTCCCGCGAGGGCCGTGAGGTCATGCGTCAAAGGTGCGCGGAGGCGTGCTTCGCCGGCGCTCAGAACCAAGGCCACCGCCGTGTGCTCGCATGCCGACAGCATGGCTTCCAGCGCAGCACGGGCCGCCCCGAGACGGTCCGGTGTCGCGTCCGCAGCCAGCATGGAGCGTGAGACATCGAGGCAAATCACGAGATCCGCGCGGGCGTCTGCAGCGAGATCTTCGTCGAGCCCGAGCCGCGGCTCGGCCAGCGCGACCACGAGCAGTGCCGCGCCTGCAAGCCGCAGTGCCACGCCCGAAGCGCGTTCGCCCGCTCCGGTGACGAGTGCGCTCGCGCGTTCGCCGAGTTGGAGCTTCGCCGCTCTTCCGCGCGCCCAGCGGGCCCTGATGACCCACATTGCGAGCACGACCACGGCGAGAAGCCAGAGCAACTCGGCAGGAGCGGCGAAGAGCGTTGCGCTCACGGGATGCTCCTCAAGGGCCCGAGCGCGAGGAGTTCAGCGCACAGGAAACACAGCAACGCCGCGAGGATGAACGCGCCGCCGCGGTCACGGAGTTTCCAGCGCGGGTCCTTGAATTGCGTTTTTTCTGCTGCGTCGATTGCTTCGAAGGTTGCGCTGAGGCTCGCTTCATCACGGGCCGTGAAGAACCGCCCGCCGCTGAGTCCGGCCATGCTCTCGGCCACCAGAGCAGCAGCGCGTTCGGTGTCGCGTTCCTGCGTGGCCGAGATGACATGCAGGCGCACGCCGCGCTCGCGCGCGAGTTGCCCGGCTGCGAGCGGGGTGAGCGCTCCCGCGCGAGACCTGTCCGCCACGGTTTCCACACCGTCCGTCAGCAGCACCACCACGCGCGTGCCTTGCACTTTCGCGAGAGTCTCGATGGCGCGTGAGGCAGCGGCGCCCAGTCCTGTGGCATCCTCGGATCCATCGGTTGCGACAGCCCGGACCTCCTCAAGCGAGCGCGTGAGTGCGTCGTGATCGAGCGTCGGAGGACAACAGAGGTCTGCAAAGCGCGCGAAGGTGATGAGTCCGATGCGGTCGTGCGGTCTGGCGGCGATGAAGCCTCTGGCAGCGCTGATGGCGACTTCGAGGCGCGTCCGTCCGGCCGCGAGATCGCGCGCTGCCATCGATGCCGAGCGGTCGAGGACGAGCAGGATGTCCGCGCCCTCGCTCGTGCGCGGCAAGCGTTCTGAGCTCACGGGACGTGACCACGCAATGATCGTGCAACAGAGCGTGACGAGGACGAGGAAGCGCGGCAACCACTGCAAGCGCGTGCGCCAGGTTGCAGGCGGTGAGTCGTCGTGGAGTGCGGCCAAGGGCGCAAAGAGCACGCCAGTGTTGCGCGCCGGCCGCGTCCGCAGCCACCAGAGCGGCAGCACCAACAGCGCGAGCAGCCGCCACGGTTCCGCGGGCATGATTCCGAACATCTGTTCGCACCAACTGCTCAAGGCGTTTCCCTCTCAACCAGCCTTCTGGCCGCCGCGAGGCGCACCTCCGCCTCATCCGCTTGCACCGTTTCCGCGGCGAATTTCACGGCGTCACATTCACGGAGCAGTGTCAAACTCGGAGCATGCGCCGCGCCGCAGCGCATCCCGGCCTCGGGGTCGCGCGCGAGTTCCTCCGTGGTCATGCGCGGGGCGGCGACGGCGTGACGTTCTTCGAGGTGGTCGCGCAGCGCTCCCGAGAGCTCGACATGCCAACGGTCCCAGTCCGCGCCCTCGCGCGGCGATGCATGGACCAGCGCTGCAAGCCGCGCTCGGGGAGCAGGCTTTGCAGCCACTGGCTGGCGACGCCTGCTATGGCGGCGGAGGAACCAGAGCGTCCAGAGCGCGCTGACCAGCAGCGTGCACGAGATGAGAACGACGAGTGCTCTCGGAGGGATGAGATGCAGTTCCGTCGGCAGTTCCGCATCAAGGCTGTCGCCCGGCTTGCGCGCGGGGAGCACACGCAGTGCGCGCGGCGCTGAGCGCGCCTCGCTGCGACGTCCGCCTGCGAGAGCACGGGCTTCAAAGCCGGCGCTCCAATGGTCCACTGGGGCGAGATCCAGCAACCACGCCTCTCCCTGAATTGTCTCGCGCCAGTGCGTGGCAAAGCCATGGCGTTTGACCGTGTGGACCGCGAAGACCATGGGTTGGAGTGCTGCAGCGTCGAAGGGCAGCGCTTCATGGTCGCGTGTCCAGCGTCGGATGATGGTGAGTGGAAAGGCCTTTCCGAGGTCCGCGGCTTCGGGAAGGCCGAGGATCTCGATGCTCAACTCAGTCGCGGGCGGCGCTTCACTGGCCGGCCCGCAGGCCGCTGCGGCCAGCACGAGCAGCAACATGGCTGACGCGCGGACAAGACCGCTCATCGTGTGGCTCCGCGCAGCGCGCGTTGGTGAAAGAAGCGGAGCAGTGGCCTGAGGATGGTGCCGCGGCCCGGATGCGGCGGCACCACGACATCGATCAGATCGGTGCGCCCGCGCCGCAGCTCCCGCTGCACGCTGCTGCGGCGCTCGGCCATGCGGGCCGCGTGGAACATGCGCACACGCTCGTCGGACCAGTCCATGAGCTGGTGCCGCCCGGTCGCAGGATCGAGGCAATGCATGAGGCCGCTCGCGGGGGGCGTGAGTTCCGGCATGAGCAAGCGCACGGCGATGACATCGTGACGACGCTGCGCTTCGGCCAGCGCATTGCCCGTACTTCCCGCGAGGAAATCCGAGATCAGAAAAAGGATGGCATGGCGCGGCAGAGTGCGGGCAGCACGCCGGAGCGCAAGCGCTGGATCTGCGCGTGCTGCCACAGGCTTCAGCGCCAGCGCATCCCGCACGAGACGCAGCACCTGATTGGTGCCCTTCTTCGGCGCGACTTGATGCACCACGCCGTCGGCGAAAGCGATGAGCCCGGTCTTGTCGTGGTGGCGCACCGCCGACAGCCCGAGACAGGCGATGAGGCGCGCTGCGGTTTCACGCGCGCTCCATGTCCCGAAGCCGCCTTCCATGGAGCGGCTCACATCCAGCAGGAACACCACAGAGAGGTCGCGCTCATCCGTGAAGCGCTTCACGAACGGGCGGCCTTGGCGGGCCGTGACGTTCCAGTCCACGCTGCGTGGGTCGTCGCCCTCCGCGTACTCGCGCACGTCGTCGAACTCGACGCCTGTGCCACGGAAGACCGAGAGATAGGCGCCCGCGAGCACATCGTTCGTGAGCTTGCGGCTCTCCAGTGTGATGCGGGTGACGGAGCGCATGAGCTCCGCCACGCCATCCGTCGTGCGCGGTGCGCCCGCCGTCGTGATCACGGCACGGGGACCGCCGCGAGGATGCGACGGACAATGTCGTCCGGGCCCACGCCTTCCGCTTCGGCTTCCCATGAAGGGATGACGCGATGGCGCAATACATCGAGTGCGCCGGACTTGATGTCTTCGGGTGTGACGAAACCGCGACCCGCCATGAAGGCGCGCGCGCGGCCTGACTGCACCAGCGCGATGGAGGCGCGCGGCGAGGCGCCGTAGCGGATCGACGGCGCGAGATCCGCAAGGCCGTGCTGCGCAGGTGCGCGCGTCGCGAACACGAGCCCCACCACATAGTCGAGGATCTTGCCGTCGACGTGGATGCGGTCCATGAGTCGGCGTGCTGCAAGAAGATCCTCGAGGCGCGCACAAGCGCGCACCTCCGGTCGTCCCTCCGCCGCCGCCATGCGCGTGATGATGTCCTTCTCTTCCACAGGCGTGGGGTAAGCGATCAGGAGCTTCAGCATGAAGCGATCCACCTGGGCTTCAGGCAGCGGGTAGGTGCCTTCTTGATCCACGGGGTTCTGTGTGGCGAGGACGAGGAAAGGCTTCGGCAGCGCGCGGGTGTCGCCAGCCAACGAAACCTGCCGTTCCTGCATCGCTTCGAGGAGGGCCGACTGCACCTTGGCCGGTGCGCGGTTGATCTCGTCCGCCAGGACGAAGTTTGCGAAGATGGGACCTTCTCGCACGCTCCACGTGCCTGTTGCGGGTTGCCAGATGTGGGTTCCGAGAAGGTCGCTCGGCAAGAGATCCGGCGTGAACTGGATGCGGCGATAGCTGCCCTGGAACACCGCGGCGAGGGAGCGGGCAGCGAGGGTCTTCGCGAGGCCTGGCACGCCTTCCAGAAGCACATGTCCGTCAGCGAGAAGGCCCACAAGCAGGCCGTCGATGAGGGCGCCTTGCCCAACGATGACCCGCCCGAGTTCCCGGCGGACCTCGTCCAGGAACTTGTGCGCTGACTTCACTTCTCGTGTGATTTCGCTGACGTCTGGCACGCGGCGTTCTCCGGCGGTGGCCAGCCCCCCGTCGGGCGCCGGTGTTCGCCAACGACTCACGTTGACGATGCCGCCGGGGGCGGATCATACTTGGCGGACTTGGCGGTCATTCCTCGCCGGACCGCGGGAGATCACAGGACCATGCGTTTCTCGATCCAGACCACGCTCCCGCTCGTGTGCACGTTCGTGCTCGGCATGCAGCCGCTTGTTGCTCAGCAAGAACAGCCGACTCCGCCAGCTCCAGCCGGAGCGCCGACGCGCCCCCAGGTGAATCGCGAGGAGATGTGGTTTGCGCCCACTGCCGAAGACTGGAAGAAGCCCTGCCTTGTGAAGTGGCAGCGCAACTGGGAGGACGCTCTCGCGCTCCAGCGCCAGTCGGCGCGCGCTCTGCTGGTGTGCGTGAACATGGACGGCGAGATCGCGAGCGAGCACTACGCGGGGGTGCGCTACCGCCGCCCGGAAACCGCCTCGCTCTACGACCCGTATGTGTGCCTCATCGCGTCGGTGTATCGCCACACCCCGCGCGACTTCGACGAGCAGGGCCGCCGCATTCCCTGTCCGCGCTTCGGCACGGTTACTTGCGGCGAGCACATCGCCATCGAGCCGATCATTTTCGAGAAGTTCCTTGATGGCCGCCGCATTTCGCCACGCCACATCGCAGTCGATCTCCAAGGCAAGGAGATCTACGACGTGTTCTATGCCTGGGACACGGCGAGCGTGTTCCTGCAGATCAAGGACGGGTCCGCGAACTATCCGCCCGCAGAACCGCCGAAGGGCGACCGGCCGCTTGCCGAACGTGCGAAGAGCCGGGACGCAGCGGACAAGAGCTTTGTCGAGGCAAGCTACGCGCAGGCGGATGCGGCCGCGCGGCGGCAGATCCTCGACGGTGCTGCGGCGGACGGCAGCAGCGCCTCACTCGATCTTTTGCGGCTCGCTATCGCGGGCAACGACCCGGAGTTGGCGGCGCTCGCGCGGAAGACCCTGGCTGCCGTGGATACAGAAGGCGCTGCGGAACTCATGAACGAGGCGTTGCGCGTGCCCATCGCCGCGGAAGAAAAGAGCGCGCTCGTCGCCGCACTGGAGCGCATTGGTACGAACTCTCCGCGTGCGAAGACTCTCGCCATCATGCACCGCGGACTCGCCGCGGGCTCGAAGGCCATGGACATCGGCGGCTGGTCGAAGGCCCTCGAAGAAGGCGCGGCGCCGCCCGTTGATTCCGCGCTCCCCGCGGAAGCTGCAATCCAACTGGTCGATGCCGAGGCGCTCATCAAGAAGACGCTGAAGCCGGGCATTTCGCGGCGCGAGGCGCGGGCGTGTTTCCTCGACGCACGGGATCTCGCGCTGGAAGCCGAGAAGAAGGGCGCCACCGGAGCGCGCGTGCATTCGGCTCTTGCCGTCGCGGCCTATTACCTCGAGGACCAGAAGGAAGCGTGGGCGCGTGCCGAACGCGCAGTGCAGGGCGTGCCTCTCGAAGCGGATTCGTGGTTCGGCATGGTAACGGTCGGACTCTTTGCAGAAGCGCGCCGCGCTGCGATTCGCGCGGCACAGGCGGAGAAGCGCGCCTGGCCCGGCGAGTGGCTGGCGGATGTGCACGCGGCCTACGCCGTGCTCGCGCGCCATCCCGATGGCGAGGACTCGCAGGTGGCCGCGCACTACGACTTCCTGCGCGAACTCGGCGCGGTTTCTGAAGCGGGCCGTGTGGTGGCTGCGGGTATCGAGCGCTTCCCGCTCTCACCGGCTTTGCATGACCGCTTCCGTTGGCAAGCCTTGGAGGAGCGTGGGGTCGAGGGCATGGAGAGTGTCTACGACGCATTGCTCGCGCGGCCGGGCGCCATGCCGGAGCTGGAGCGCTTCGCGGGCTTCTCATCTCTCATCGCGGCGGAGTATCACCGCCGTGAGAGGCATCAGACAGAGTCACTGGATGCCTACGCGCGCGCTCTCGCTCGCTACGAACGTGCACTCGCAGCGGATCCATCCTCGCGGGCGACAGTGGAGCGCGAGATGGTGCTCTGCCTTGGTGGGCGTGCGCGCGTCGCGCTCGACGCTGGCGATCTCGAACGCTGCCTCAGCGAGTGCCTTGCGGCCTTCGCGCGCCGGCCCGAGGCGGCCAATGTTCTCGATGGCCTCAACTTCTCCGCCGTGGACACAGCCAAAATGCTCCGCGTCCGCTTTGTAGCGGCCCAACGCGAATCCGACGTGAAGACCCTTGACGCGGCCTTCGAAAGCCTCAAGGCCGTGGATCCGAAGCTCCTCGAACTCCCCGCTTACGAATTCGAATCCGGCCCCCGCGCCCCTCGCCGCCGCGGCAACTGACGCCGCAGCGTCTGCGCCGCGTCAGCGGCGCAGGGGGTCGTGGAGTTTCCAGACTTCGGCGGCGAAACTGTCGTGGCCGGCGCCGCTGATGACGCGGCGGGTGATGCGTGAGAGGCCGAAGGCGCGTGCGGCCGCTTCACCCGCATCGGTCTGGCCGATGATGCCGGGCTTCTGACCGAACACCTCCTCGTTGAAGCCATCCTTCTCGCCGATGAGCAAGTGAATGTCCGGGCCGGGTGCGGTGAACTCCGGTTTGTCGGCAGGCGGCGGGCCCTGGAAGTTGCCGCAGGCGAGCAGTGCGTGTTCGAGATCCGCCGGGCGATGGAGGATCCACCACCACGTGAGCATGCCGCCACCGCTGAAGCCGGTCACGCTGAAGCGCGGAGCGGCGCCATAGTCTCGACGGAGAACTTCGAGAATGCCCGTGAGACCTTGCGCATCGAAGTCGAAGCGCCGCCCGTCGCGGGCCTCATTAGCCGCAAGCGTTGCGGCGTCGTAGTCCGGGTAACGCGCGGCGTCCAGCGCGTTGGTGTTGCTGAGAGTGCAGGGCACGACGAGGATCACATTGCGCTCGCCGCGCTGCTGGCGAAAGTTCCGCAATGCCCCGAGAAAGTTGGAACCCGCGCCTTCCAGCGCAACTTGTACCGCGACGTCCTTCGCACCCGCCTTCCAGCCGACGGGCAGCGCGACCCACGCCACCATGGGACGGCCCTCCGCCTTGAGCAGTACGCCTTCGCGCAGAGCCAGTTCCTCGCGCACGGTGCGCATCAGCAGGCGTTCCTTGCTGTCGCTGAGCGCGGATTCGGCTGTGAGCAGGATGCGCGAAGCCAGAGCCACATCCTTGTCATCCCGCGCGGCGCGCACCAATTCCACAAGAGCCTTCACGGCGCGTGCGGGTTCGAGATCCTCGCGCACACTGACGAACGCGGCCTGCGCGCGCGCGAGAGCCTGAGCCTTCAGCGCCGCGCTCATGAGTTGCAGCCCGAGCACCGCCCTCCGTTGGCGCCACTCCTTCCTCTTCACGGGGAGCAGCGGGCTCTCAACCGCAGGGGTGGCGCTTTCCAGTGCCTTCTTCAGTTTCGCCACGGCCGGGGATTCACCGGCCTCCGCGAGCACGCGCAAACCCTCTTCGCACTGCCGGTGCTCGAGGCACCACTGAGCTTGCTGTGCAGCCAGTTTCTGCATCTCGGTCTGAAGTTTCAGTTCACCGGGAGCGGGCCCCTCGGCAGGTTTCTGCGCCACGACGGCGAGGGTGGTGAGGAGGAGCAGGACAGTCCGGCACGCAGCGGTGCGCGCGTGATGACGCAAGGCAGGCATGGGCACATCTTCACCGGAGAATGCCTCTGGAGTCCAGCGGGGCCGCTTGACCCGCAGCGTCCACCACATCAGCGCAGGCTCGCACGATGCAGGGCCGGAGCGCATGGGCATCCGCCGTACAGCGCACGCTTACTGTTGCATTGATACATCGTGATAAGATGATGCGTCATGTCCGCGTCCGCGATCACAACGACTCTCCGGCTGCTCGCCGACGAGCGCCGCTTGCGCCTCATGCACCTCGTCACGCACGCGGAGCTTGCGGTGGGTGAACTGGCGGTGATTCTCGGGACCAGTCAGCCGCTCGTGTCGGCGCAGCTCGCGCAACTCCGTTCCGGTGGGCTCGTCGCCTTGCGCCGTGAGGGGCGCAGAAGTCTCGCGCGGGCCCTGGCCGTCGCGCCAGACCTCGCGCGCGCTGCTGTCGTGGAATTCGGGCAGAGTCCCGCGGCGCGCCGGGATCTCGCTGCCGCACGGGTTTCCATCGCTGCGCGCGAGAGGGAGTGCGCCAGTACGGGGCTCGGGCTTCGAGCTGCTCCGGGACGGAGTTGGGAAGCCTTCGCTCACGGCCTGCTCGCCCTGCTGCCCCCCATGCGCATCGCAGACATCGGGCCCGGGAGTGGCGGCATGGCCCTGCTCCTGGCGCGCGAGGGGCACCACGTCCTCGCCATCGACCGGGATGGAGCAGCGCTCACACGTCTCGCGGCGCGTGCTCGCCGCGAAGGACTGGCAGCGCGCATCGAGTGCCGACGGGGCGTTGCAGAGGACTTGCCGCTGGCCGCTGGTGAGGTGGATTGCATCTTGATGAGCCAGTTGCTGCACGAACTGGAGCAACCCGCGGATGCGTTGCGCGCGGCGCGCGCGCGGCTCGCGAAGGGCGGCCGTCTGTTGGTGCTTGACCTCGAGGCCCACACGGAAACCTGGGTGCGCGAGCGCTTGGGGCATCAGCACCTCGGCTTCCGCAAGCCAGCTCTGCGCGAGCTGCTCCGCAGCGCTGGCTTCGCCAACGTGGAAGTGCGAAGCTCGGGGCGCGATCCGCACGCGCCGCATTTCGAAGGCCTGATCGGCACGGGAGTTCGCAAGCGATGACCAATCAATTCCTCGAAGCTCTCTCGGCGCGCATCCTCGTCGTGGACGGTGCCATGGGCACCATGATCCAGCGTGAGGGTCTGGACGAGGCCGCATACCGCGGCGAGCGTTTCGCAGCGCATCCGAAATCGCTCAAGGGGTGCAATGACCTGCTGGTGCTCACGCAGCCCGCGCTGATCCGGCGCATCCATGGTGAGTACCTCGCGGCGGGCGCCGACATCATCGAGACCCACACCTTCAATGCCACGGCCATTGCACTGGCGGACTACGGTCTCGAAGGTGTGGTGCATGAGATTAACCGTGCTGCGGCGCTGGTCGCGCGTGAAGCGGTGGCTGCGTTGCAGGACAGCAGCCGGCCACGCTTTGTTGCGGGCTCCATGGGCCCGACCAATCGCACGGCCTCGCTTTCTCCGGATGTGAACGACCCCGCCTTCCGCGCGGTCACCTTCAATGACCTCGTTGCGGCCTATGCCGCGCAGGTGCGCGGACTCATGGATGGCGGCGTGGATCTGCTGCTGCCCGAGACCACTTTCGACACGCTCAATCTCAAGGCGGCGCTGTTCGCCATCGAGGAGGTCTTCGAGGAACTGGGGCGACGCGTGCCCGTGGTTGCCTCAGTGACCATCACCGACAAGAGCGGGCGTACGCTTTCGGGGCAGACAGTCGAGGCGTGTTGGACGAGCATCTCCCATGCACCTCTCGCTGCGGTCGCACTCAACTGTGCACTCGGTGCGCGCGAAATGCGGCCCTGGCTCGCAGAGCTCGCGGAGGTGGCCACCATCCCTGTCGGGTGCATTCCGAACGCCGGCTTGCCGGACGAAATGGGCGCCTACACCGAAACAGCGGAGAGTTTCGCGGCCGAAGTCGGTGCCTTCGCGGACCAAGGGCTGGTGAATCTTGTGGGTGGATGCTGCGGCACCACACCAGAGCACATTCGCGCGCTCGCGGCGCGCGTGCGCGCTGTGAAACCGCGCACGCATCCAGCTCCGCACGGCGAGACGGTACTCTCGGGCCTCGAGCCACTCCGCATCCGGCCGGACAGCAATTTCACCCTCGTGGGCGAGCGCACCAATGTCACCGGCTCGCGGAAGTTTCGCCGGCTCATCGCTGACGGCCGCCACGAGGAGGCCGTCGAGGTGGCGCGCCAGCAAGTGCTCGCGGGCGCCAACATCCTCGATGTGAACATGGATGAGGGTTTGCTGGATTCGGAAGCGGCCATGACGCGCTTCCTGAATCAGATTGCTGCGGAGCCGGACATTGCGCGCGTGCCGGTGATGGTGGATTCCTCGCGCTGGAGCGTGCTGGAAGCGGGGCTGCGCTGCCTGCAGGGCAAGGCCGTGGTGAATTCCATTTCGCTGAAGGAGGGCGAGGCGGCCTTCCTCGAACACGCGCGCAGCGTGCGTCGCTATGGAGCCGCGGTCGTGGTCATGGCCTTCGACGAACAGGGGCAGGCCGTCACCTTCGAGCACAAGCTCGCCATCGCCGCGCGGGTGCACAAGCTTCTCACCGTGGATGCCGGTTTTCCCGAAGAGGACATCATCTTCGATGCCAACATCCTCACCATCGGCACGGGCATCGAGGAGCACGCGCGCTACGGCATCGAGTTCATCGAGGCCGTGCGCGAGGTGAAGCGGCGCTGGCCGCGCATGAAGACCAGCGGCGGCGTGTCGAACCTCTCCTTTGCTTTCCGCGGTCAGGACCGTGTGCGTCGCGCGCTGCACGCGGTCTTCCTCTCGCATGCCATCGCCGCGGGGCTCAGCATGGGCATCGTCAACGCCGGCGAGTTGGACGTGGTGGATGATCTGCCGGCGGATCTCCGCGAACTCGTGGAGGATCTCATCTTCGATCGTCGCCCGGACGCAACGGAGCGGCTGGTGGCCTTCGGAAAGGATGCGGGCACGGCCGCGGCGGAAGCCGCACACATGGAGGTCTGGCGCACTGCGGCCCTTGCGGAGCGCATTGCGCACGCACTCCGCCATGGCATCACCGACTACATTGTCTCCGACATGGAGGAGGCGCTGCGCTCGTATCCGACGCCGCTTGCCATCATCGAAGGTCCGCTCATGGCTGGCATGAACGTGGTGGGAGACCTCTTCGGTGCGGGCCGCATGGTCCTGCCGCTGGTGGTGATGAGCGCGCGCGTGATGACGAAGGCGGTGAGTGTTCTCGAACCGCACATGTCGGCCGCGGATCAGGGCGGGCGCGGCACCATCGTGCTCGCGACGGTGAAGGGCGACGGGCACGACATCGGCCAGACCATCGTGGCGGTGGTGCTCGCGTGCAACGGCGGGCGCGTCGTGGACCTCGGCGTGATGGTGTCGGCAGAGCGCATCATCGATACGGCACTGGCCGAGAAGGCGCTCATGGTCGGGCTCTCCGGGCTGATCACGCCGAGTCTCGATGAAATGGTGCATGTCGCGAAGGAACTCGAACGGCGCGGCATCGCGCTGCCCTTGCTCATCGGTGGTGCCACCACGTCGCCGCGACATACGGCGGTGAAGATCGCTCCCTGTCGCGAGGCTGCGGTCGTGCACGTGGTGGATGCGTCGCGCACACCGGGCGTGGTGGAGCAACTGGCTTCGGCGTCGGCGCGCGAGGCCTTTGCCGCCAAGGTGCGTGGGGAGCAGGAGCGCGATCGCGAACGGCATGCGGCCCGCGCGAACGCCCGCCCCCTGCTTTCACTCGCGGAAGCACGAGCACTGGCGGCAGACTGTGGCGCGGCGCGTTCCGAGGCACCGGCCTGGAACGGCGTGCGCATCGTCCGTCCCACCGTGCGCGAGCTCACCCCCTGGATCGACTGGACGCCGTTCTTCCATGTCTGGGAGTTGCGTGGCACAGCGGAGAAGCTCCTTGCTTCTGGTGACAAGCGTGTGCTCGAACTCCACGCGGACGCGCTGAGCCTGCTCGCGGAGCTGGAAATCGGAGGAGTCCTGACACCGCGCGGTGTGGCCGGCTTCTGGCGCGCCGCACGTCACGGCGAGGACATCCACATCCAGGCGGCTCAGGGTGCGAAGGTGCTGCACACGTTGCGCCGCCAGGAGCTGCCGCGGGAGCAGAAGGCTGGTGCGTGTCCGGCACTCGCGGACTGGATTCGCGAGGAGGGAAGCGGTGAGGACTGGCTGGGTGCCTTCGCCGTGAGCGCCGGGGATGGCCTCGAATGGTTGCTGGCTGCGGCACGCCGTGACCACGACGACTATCGCGTGATCATGCTTGAAGCCGTGGCCGACCGTCTCGCCGAAGCCTTCGCTGAGAAGCTGCACAGCGAGATGCGCCGCGCGGTGCGGCCCGAAGAGCTCAGCATCGGCGCGCAGATCGCGGAGGAGTATCAGGGCATCCGGCCGGCACCGGGTTACCCCGCTCAGCCGGATCACAGCGAGAAGCAAGTGCTCTGGGAACTTCTCGATCCCACGGGGAATGCGGGCATTCGGCTCACGGAGAACTGGGCCATGCTGCCCGCAGCAAGCGTCTCGGCAATCGTCTTCCTGAATCCTGCAGCGCGCTACTTCGCGCTGGGCGAGATCGGCGAAGATCAACTTGTCGACTACGCCGGCCGCAAGGGCCTCACCCTTGAAGCCGCCAGGAAACTCCTCGGCAGCCACGTGCGCAGCGGCTGAATCAGAGAAACGACAGCACATGGAACCGCTCGCGAAACTGCGTGCCGCATTCCCCGTTCTTGACGAAGGGCTCGGGTTCTTCGACTGGGCCAGCACAGGACTGGTGCCGGAGCCATCCGTTGCTGCGGTCGAGGAGTTTCTCCGTCGCTCAGCACGCTGCGTGGATGCGGATTCCACCTGGGTGCACGGTCACGGCGCGAAGGTGCGCGGTGAAGTGCGCCGGGTTCTCGCGCGCTGGCTGGGCGGCTCGCCGAAGGACATCGCTCTCGTCGAGAACACGACTCTCGGGCTCGGCGCTGCCGCGCAGTCCATCCGTGTCGCTCCCGGAGACAACGTCATCCTCTCCGAGCTCGACTACCTCGCGGTGCACATGCCCTGGCGGCAGCGCGCGCAGCGGGACAAACTCGAGTTGCGCATCGTGCCGGGCCATGCGGGTTCGTTCCGCGCAGAGGATCTTCTCGAACGCATCGACGAACGGACGCGCGTCATCAGTGTGTCGACCATCGCCTGGACGACCGGCGAACTCGTGGATGTCGGGCTGCTCGCTCGCGAAGCGCGGCAGCGCGGCATCGTGCTGGTGCTGGATGCAACGCAGACCTTCGGGCTCACAGGGCTCGACACGCAGACGAACGCGCCCCACTTCATCGCTTGCGGCGGTCACAAGTGGCTCCTTGGTTGCGCGGGCCTCGGGTTTCTATGGGTGCATCCTGAAACCGCAGCGCGCGGTCAGCCACTCTCTCCTGGATTCCTCTCGGGACATCCGCCGCAAGGCTCCTGGCCGGAGTGGTTCGCGAGCGCGACGAGTCGCGTCGATGATGCGGTGCTCATTCCTGCAAGCGGGCAGACTTTCGAGAGCGGGGGGACTGCCAACATCGCCGGCAGTGTGTTGCTGCACTCCAACCTGCAACTGCTCGATGCCGTGGGGCCGGAGGCAATGCTGTCGCATGCGTGCGGCCTCGGCACTCGACTCATTGAGGGCTTGAGTGAACGCGGATTCGCCGTGCGCACGCCGCACGACCCCAAGCGTCGCGCGGGCATGGTCGTGTTCAACGCCGGTGGTGCCGTGGCCGAGCGGGAGTTGGTGAGCGTGCTGAAGTCGCAACGTTGCGCGCTGTCAGTTCGCTACACAGCAGGTGTCGGCGGGGTGCGAGTGAGCCTGCACGGCGCCAACACCGAGGCGGATGTGGAGCGCTTGCTCGCTGCTCTCTCGCGAGCCTGACCGTCGCGCCGAGGCAGCTCACTCCTGCGTGACGTGAGGCGGCAGTCGTTCGAGCTCCGCGAGGAAGGCTGCGAGCTCGATGAGCGCGGGGCGTGTCAAAGAATGACGTGACACTCCGGGCAAGGTGTGATGCCACAGGTGCGGGGCCTCCACTGGGCCCTTCAGTGTGCCGGCGAGATTCTCGCCTTCGGCGTCGCGGACAGGTTGCATTGTCGATCCAAGGCGCCGCTGGCGGGTGAGTGCTGCGCCGTTGGTGAGAATAGTCAAATGACCCTCTCAGAAAGAAGCGATTCTGCGGGATGGGCACGTGCGCAATCGCAACGCAAGTCGGCTTTCGCGACATGTCCACGCACCTTCGGTCGATAGCTCGATTGCAACCCGCCTCACGAGGTCAGACAACCCCAGCCCCTTGCGGGCCGTGGTAGTCTTTCCCCAGCGCACATGGCAACCCAGCCTGTCGTGGCCTCTGAAGGGCAAGGGATGCGTCATCCCGCCGGCAGTGAGGTTCCACGATGCCCTGTGAGCTCGTGAGTCCCGACATGTCCACCGTCAGGTTCCTGACCACAAATCAAATCGCCAGCCTCTTGGGCGTCAGCGAGCGGACCGTCGCGAACTGGATCGACAAGGGGCACATCGACGCGCACCGCACCCCTGGTCGACACCGACGCGTGTCGCCAGATGAATTGGTGAGCTTCCTGAACCAGTGCGGCATGCCCGTACCCAAGGAACTTCAGAGCACCATCCGGATTCTCATTGTTGAGGACGATGTGCAGGTATCGCGTGTTTTGCAGCGCCAATTGAATCCCGAGGAATCCGGCTACGAAGTGACATGCATGGAAGACGGCCTCTCGGCCCTCATGCACATCGGCCACAGCAAGCCCCACGTCGTGCTCCTCGACATCCTCATGCCCGGCATGGACGGGCTTGAAGTGTGCCGGAAGATCCGGAGCAACCCGGACCTCGCGGACGTGCAGGTGATCTTTGTCACGGGCTACGCGGACATCGATCCAGAAACGATCCGCCGCGACACGGGCGCCGTGGACGTCCTGCTGAAGCCCATCAAGGCCAACGAGCTGAACGACGCGGTAGAGAAAGCACTTTCCGCCCGGGCGCCCCACACGCTCTGATTCCACGGACTCTCAACGGGCGACGCCAGTTCATCCACACGGCGGAAGCGCAGCATGGACAATGGCTTGCATCGTCATTGCTTGACTTGACGAGCTCCGTGGCGCTGCGTGAGAGCGTGGCTCCCAACAAAACCAACAAAACCTGCTTGCTTCTCCACGGTTCATCACGGCATACTGCGTGTGGCTGTCGCAGGCCCTGCGAAGGCAGGCCCGCCCGGGCAGGTCACCCTGCGATGGTTGGGAGCTTCGGCTCTCGGTGAACTCGTTCCTCTTCGGAGGAGCAAGGGACCCAACTGGCACCCCTGAAAACGACCACGTAGTTCGCAGCGATGTCTGGCGTGAGCCCGGCCTTCGCGAAACCGGTGTGCAACCGGGGTGGGAGCCCCGAACGCGCGCCCGATTCGTGCAGCCGAAGCTTCACCAGGTTCGGTGGGTTGCGTGGGAGGTTCGTGTGGAGAGACGTCTCGTTCCGCTGGCTTGGAACGATGTCCGGCATCTCGCCGGGGCGGCTCACCATTCCACACGTCTTCCCGCCCAGGCCGCTCGTCGCCGCATCCGTTGATTCCGGCGGAGTTCAGCGCGAGGAGACTCGCGTCGCTCCACTCCGGCGTTGGCGGAGAGCGTGATCAGCACGTCGTCCTGGTTTGTACCTTGGCACGTTTCCCGTCGTTCCGGGCTCTGCTCGGACGTCTCCTGCTGCTGAAGCGGGTCGGGGGGAGGTCGCGCGCCCCCAGGGGTGGAATAGCGCGTCGATGGTGGCAGCGAGCCTGCTGCGGAGTGAGAACTCCCGCAGGAACCTGCGCCAGGGAGGCCCAGAGCCTCATGGATGAGCCCTGCTCAGCCCAGCGGAAACGCGGCGGAGTGGGGCTCTCCGCCCTTTTGGCCCTCGGGAGCGCGAGTCGTAGGCTCTTCCGCGCGATCCTGCGCGGGGGATGACTGCCGTGGAGCGGAATGCACAACGAGGACCTTTGCGGGCTGCGCGCCGAGTGGCTGGCGTGCGCTACGCCGTGCGCGACGTGGTGGTGCAGGCCGAGAAGCTGCGTCGCGCTGGCCGACGCACGTTGAATCTCAACATCGGCGATCCGAATCCCTTCGGCTTCGCGCCGCCGGCGCATCTCATCGAAGCGACCGAGCGCGCCATGCGCGACAACAAGAATGGCTACGCCCCGAGTGAGGGCATCCCGGATGCACTCGCGGCCATCGAGCGCGACGCCACGCGACGCGGCATCAAGAACATCTGCCATACCTGGATCGGCAGCGGTTGCTCCGAAGTGATCGACATGGCACTCACGGCGCTTGCCGATCCCGGCGAGAACTTCCTCGTGCCTTCTCCGGGCTATCCGCTCTACACGGCGCTGGCAGCCAAGCTCGGCATCGAAGCACGCCCGTACTATCTCGACGAGTCGCGGGGCTGGCAGCCCGATGTGGCGAGCATGCGCGCGGCCTGCAACGAACACACGCGTGCCATCGTGGTCATCAACCCCAACAACCCCACGGGCTCCGTGGCGGACGTCGCCAGCCTGCGTGCGATCCTCGATTTGGCGGTGGAAAAAGACCTCGTCGTGTTTGCGGACGAGATCTACGACCGCCTGCTGTTCGATGGCTGCAGCACGACTCCGCTCGGTTCGTTGAATCCCGCGGCCTCGGTGCTCTCTCTTGGCGGGCTCTCGAAGAACTGGTTGGTGCCGGGATTCCGCATCGGCTGGGGCATCGTGAGCGGCGAGCGCGAGCGCCTCGAACCGTGGCTGGAGGCCATTCGCCAACTGGGGCGTGCGCGGCTCTCGGCCAATCATCCGGAGCAGTACGGCATTCAGCCCTGCCTTGAAGGATCGCAGGAACATCTCGTGCACCTCATGGCGGCACTGACCGCGCGTCGCGATCTCGCGATGCAGCGCCTGAACGCCATCGAGGGCATCAGTTGCGTGACACCCAAAGGGGCCTTCTACGCGTTTGCGAGCCTGCATGACGTTGCAGATGACGCGCATTGGTGCCGCGAACTCATGGAGGCCACGGGTGTGGTGGTGGTGCCGGGTAGTGGCTTCGGCCAGAAACCCGGCACGAGTCATTTCCGCATTGTGTTGTTGCCACCACTTGACGTGATCGAAGAGGCCTGCACGGCCATCGCGAACTTCGCGCGCGCCGGCGCGAGGCGCTGAGAATCCACTAGCATGGAGAGGACGCGGGGCGGCAAGCTGCGCCCCGACGGGAAGAGCCATGTCAGATCTGCCTCAAGGTTTTTCGACCCGCGCCGTGCACGGAGGTGCGCACGCGGAGCCCGCCGGCGATGTGACGCAGCCCATCCATCTCAGCAGCACCTTTGCGCGCGGCGTTGATGGCGAACTCCAGGGGCCGTGGCTTTATGCGCGCCTCGGCAACCCGAATCGTGAAGCAGTGGAGCGCACGCTGGTTGCGCTCGAATCCGGTGCGACAGAGGCGCTGGCATTCGCATCGGGACTCGCAGCCACAGCGGCGGTGACAAGTTGCATTGCTGCGGGTGAACGTGTGATCGCGGAGTCGGGGGCCTACTACGGAACGCTGCGCCAGCTCGACGCTCTGCGTGAGCGTGGCGTGGTCGTGGAGCGCGTGGACCTCACCGATCCGAACGCGGCAGCGAGCGCGCTCGCGCGGCCGTGCCGACTCGTCTGGTGCGAGTCGCCGACGAATCCGATGCTGCGTGTGGCAGACATCCGCCGCCTCGCGGAGCAAGCGCACACGGCCGGCGCATCGTTCCTCGTTGACAACACGGTGGCGACGCCGCTCCTGCAGTCGCCGCTTCTCTTCGGCGCAGACCTCGTGCTGCATGCAGCGACCAAGGCTCTCGGCGGGCACAGTGATCTGACGCTGGGTGTGCTGGTGGCCGGGGCGCGCGGGGAAGCGGCGTTGGCAGCAGCGCGGAAGCAGCGCGATCTCACGGGCGCGGTGCCTTCGCCCTTCGACTGCTGGCTGCTCGCGCGCGGCATGGCGACAGCTGCCCTGCGCATCCGGGCACAGGAAGAGAATGCGCGCTGCGTTGCGGAAGCACTGCAGGGTCACGCGAAGATCGAAACCGTGCGCTGGCCCGGATTGGCCACGCATGAAGAGTCGGCGGTCGTTGCCACGCAGATGCGCGGAGGCGGGTCGCTGGTCTCGTTGCGCCTGCGTGGCGGTGAAGACTCTGCGGTGCAGTTGATGGCGAGGCTCCGACTCTTCACTCGGGCCACCAGCTTCGGGGGCGTGCACTCATTGGCAGAGCATCGCGCGCGCGTCGAGGGCCCGGAATCAACGACCCCACGAGATCTCATCCGGCTCGCCCTCGGTATTGAGGACACCAAGGACCTCCTCGCGGATCTCCGTCAAGCGCTGGCCTGAAAGGACTTGCGTCGGCCGGAATGGTTTCGCGTTCCGAGGCCTTGGCGGACTAGAATCCTCTGCACCCACTTGTCGGAGTTTCCAATGAAGTCGATGCAGCGTGCGGCCCTTGCTCTCGGATTCTTCGTTCAGTTTGCGACGACATTGAGCGCGCAATACACCTGGACCCAGTCGATGGGCGCGGTTCCCGGGCCGGTGGTCATGACCGAAGGTTGCATCTGTGCTGACCTCGACGGCGATGGCGATCAGGATGTGGTGTTCGCGAACGGCTACGCCCTCAGCACGGGGGGCACCACGGCGCAACTCCCGACGCTGCTCATCAACAAGTTCAATCAGGCGCTGGGCTTCGCCGACGAATCCGCGGCGCGCTTGCCCGCGCTCCCGCTCAAGGCCAACCAGGTGATTGCAGTGGATGTCGAGCGCGATGGCGACCTCGATCTCGCGTTCGCCTGCAACGGCCCGAGCCAGCAGCGTCTCTACATCAACAATGGCAGCGGCGTGTTCACGGACGGCACCGCCGCGCGCCTGCCCGTGCTCAACGTGGTGGCCAACTGCGTCGCGGCTGGCGACGTGGAGATGGATGGCGATCTCGATCTCTTCTTCAACGACGGCGCGGCGAATGGCCAGTTGAAGCTGTTGCTCAACAACGGCAGCGGGGTCTTCACCAACGTCACCGCCACGCATCTGTCCGTGGCTCCGAAGAGCAACCAGCAGGACATCGTGGTTGTGGACATCGACCACGATTGGGATCTCGACGTGGTGAACAGCGGCAAGAGCGCGGGCCAGCAGATCTTCTTCAACGATGGCACGGGGCACTTCACAGTGAACACGGCGTTGCTCCCGCCCGGCACCACCATGACCTACGAGACAGACGTGGCCGATCTCGATGGCGATGCAGACCTGGACCTGTGCTACCTCTCCATGACGGGCTCGCTCACCGATGGTGTGGTGCGCAACAATCTGAATCCGTCGGGAACGCTCAGCTTCACCGGTGCCACCACGTACTTCACCGGCAGCAACGGCTTCGACGACAACGAATTCGTCTACGTGGATGCGGACAACGACGGCGACCTCGACATCGTCATCGGGACGCTTACGGGAACCCAGGAGCGGCTCTACATCAACAACGGTGCCTTCAGCTTTGCGAGCAGCACCACAGGCTTCTCCATGGTCTCGGACCCGACGCTCGACGTCGCTTGCGCGGACATCAACAACGACGGCAAGCTCGACATGGTCACGGCCCAGGGCGAGTCGGGAAACTTCCTGAACCGGCTCTACCTCGGGAATGTGTCGGACACGCGCCCGCCGCGCCCGCTGCGTCTTCTGGGCCCCACGGGCGCGCTCGCAGCGACGGCCTCGCGGAGGGTGCGCGTTGTGCTGCACGACAGCGCCGTCGATGATGGCGAGACCACCATCCGTGCGGTGAACCTGACAGGCGTGATCACACACCGTGCGGGTGTGACACCCTTCAGCGTGCCTATGCGTTGCCACGGCGGATTCCTCTGGTCCGCCGAGATTCCGGCACTGCCCGGCGTGGTTCTCATGGGCTCGAATGTGCAGTGGTCCGTGCAAGCCACCGATCACGCGGGCAACGTGCTCAACACCACGGCGGCCAACTGCCACTTCTGCGGCGTGGAGGCCTACGGGCCCGGCAACCAGGCTGGTGGCGTCAACGCGCTCGGCCTCAGCGCGGCGAACGCCGGCTCCGGGTTGCAGCTCTCCGTTGCGTGGAACGGGTTTCCGTCCACTGCCGGCGTGCTCGGCATTGCCACGGAACGGGCGGACCTTCCGCTCTTCGGCGGTCAGTTGCTCATCGACCCGGCCGCGCTCCTCGACATGTGGCCCATCGCCTTCGACGGGGCAGGCGTGGGCGGCTTGAGTCTCGGTCTCCCTCCGGCGGGCCTCGCGGGGCTGCGCCTCGACTTGCAGGCCCTTGCTTGGAACGGAGGCTTCGCCTTCCTCAGCAACGGTGTCGAACTCGTGATTTGCCCCTGAGCGTGGCGTCCATGCACAGCGCCGGGGACTGACGCGCATCAAGCGCCGCGTTTTGCGGCGCTGAACCGCGCGTGGTACTTGCATCAGTTCAGAGGAGCTGATGCCTGTGGCCATGGTCGCGTCGACTCAAGAGCGTGCGCGCAGTCGTCTGTGGCGCTGGCTCGCGACGGCGTTCACGTATCCGGCGCCCGAGCAGGAAAGTGTCCTGCGCATGAAGGCCAGCGTGCTTGCGGAAGCCATCCGTGGCGCGTGGCCTGCGGTCGTCTTCCAACTCGGTGATCTCGTCGCGGCTTCACGCCCTGTGGACGCGGCGTTGCGAGCGCGTGAGTACGAGGCGCACTTCGGGCATGCGCAACGCGGCCCCGTTCCGCTCCATACCACCGAGTATGGCTGCGAGAGCGGACAGCGCGCGCGTGCGAGTCAGGCCGAGGCCCTTGCGGACATGGCCGCTTTCCATGCAGCGGTCGGATCCAAACGGGCGCGCGAGCGTGTCGATCACATCGCGGTTCACTTCGAGTTTCTGCACGTCCTCGCCGAGCGGCTGGCGGACGCGCACGCCACGGGCGAAGAGGATCATCTGCTCGGTCTGCAGGGGTTGCGCATGAAATACCTCGAGCGTCACATGGCCGGCGTGGTGCCGCTCATGCTCGCGCGCGTAGCAACGACGCACGGTGGCTTCGCAGGCGTGGCGCGTCTTGCACAGGCCGTTCTTGCCGAGGAGCTCATTGCAGCGGGACTCTCTCCGCTGCCGGCAGAGTGCAGGCTGCGTCCTGTTGAATCGCTCGCGCGCTGGCCCGGCCTCAGTGATGGTGCGGCGTCTGGCTGATACCCATCAGGAAGACGAGTTGCTCCGTGCCGCGGTTCGCGACCCCATGCGGCACGTTGGCCGGCATGAACACCACGTCGCCCGGGCGTGTCTCGAGCGTGGATGCGCCTACTTCAAAATGGCCGCGGCCTGCGTGCACAAAGCAGAACTTGTCCTGCAGCGGGTGTGTGTGCAGGGCCTGAGATTGTCCGGGAGCGAGCACGTTCACACCCAGGAACAGATGCCTACCCTCGAAAAGCGTGGCCTTGAAGGGCTTGTCCACGCGCGTGCCCATGGCGTCCGAGATGTGCTTGCAGTAGTCCATACCCTGAAGCATATGCCTTCGGCGGGCTGACGTTTTTCCGTTGTTAGTTTCTGCCGACGAGGAGAGCTTCGGCATGAAACCGCCGCGCGCGACGAATGAACTTTCGGCACTGGCACCTTTCGTGCCGGGCCTTCCGGGCTTCAGCCATGCGGATCTCTTCGCACCGGCAGGACTTGCACGCTTGCAGGCCGCCTTTGTGGCCGAGCTCAAGCACGCGGCACCGGGCACCGCGGCGCGGTATCTCGCTCTTCTTGAACGGGGCAATCCGACGCGCGAGGAGGAATCCTGGTGCATCAGTGCCGTGGGGCTCGTGTTCGAGACCTTCTGCGCGCGGCTCTTCGGAGCGGACGCTGCGCTGGATGCGCTCTCGCAGCGGGCGCTCTACTTCGAGATCCTCTTCGAAGTGCGTCGCGATTTCGTGAAACGCCGCGCCCAGAAGAAGCACAAGGACACCGTTCCTCCCAACGCAACGGAGCTGGATGCGTTGGCCTTGCGCCTCGCGCGAGAGCTGGGTGGGCCCTGCACCGGAGAGCATGTCGAATTGGCGTTTGCGCGCATGGTGAAGAAGCTGCTCGCGGCGGAGGCCGCTCAGGCGACTGACGCGAGCGGAGCGGCCGCCACGGACGCGCTGGTGCAGAAGCTCGCGGCGCTCCTCACGGTGCCGGCCGAGTCAGCCCTTGCCACAGCCTTGGACAGCATGGAGCGCTTCGCTGCGCACCGCGCGCACGAGCGCGGGGCCTTCGCGGACTGGGCCTGCCTCACGCTGCAGCATCCCGTGGATCACGCTGCGCTCGTCCCGCTGGTCCGACCGGATGCGGCCATGCCGAATCTCTTCGAAGGGCCACTGGAGACGCGCCGCGATCGCCCGGGCTTCGATCTCACGGATCGCCGACGCTCACCAGCACAGGTGGCGGCAGAGATCGACACCTGCATCTACTGCCACGAACGCAAACTCGACTCGTGCTCGCTCGGCTTGCACGACAAGGACGGCGCGACCAAGAAGAACCCGCTCGGCATCAGTCTCGATGGCTGTCCCTTGGACGAACACATCTCGGAGGCGCACCGCTTCCAGCAGGCAGGCAGCAGCCTCGCGGCTCTCGCCGCGATCATGGTGAACAATCCCATGTGCCCGGGCACGGGGCACCGCATCTGCAACGACTGCATGAAACTCGACATGGGCATCAGCGGCCGGAAGCGCAATTGAGCGACGCGCCGTAGAGATGTTCCTTTCTCGTGCGGTCGGGTGTAAGCAGCCACGTCCACGAAGATTAGGGGGAGCGGCGCGATGACAACACGAATCCTGAAGCTTCGTCTCGCTGCGCCGCTGCTGACGTTACCGCTGGCCGCCTGCGGCCTGCTCGACGACGCCGCGAAGGTCGCAGCGCGAACCGGCGACAAGGCCGAGGATGTCGCGACCGCCGCCGCTCGAGGTGCCGAGACCGCCACCGTGCAGAAGGCCGCTCACGGCTCATCAGAGCACGATCCGCTCGCCATCCCGAAGGAGGTCGCCGGGCGGGCGGGCGAGGAGCATCTGGAAGCAATGGTGGCCGATAATGACGAGCGCCCTGCCGCTCCTTCAAGCGGCAGGTAGCACGGTCCACGCGCGAACGCCGGCTACACCACGCAATGCTGAGCATCGGGAACGCGTTTTCGGGCACACGGTAGTTCCGGCAGTTTCAAGAACGCCGGTGCCGGTGCGATTGACCCCGCCCGGCGCGGGCAGCATGTCGCTGCTATGGCCGCAATTGTTCACGATCGCCTCTCGTTCGAAATCCGGTATCGGGAGTGGGAGCATGGATGGATCGTCTACAACATCGCTTATACGTGGGACGGCGAGCCGATCTTCAACGATGCGGTGATGAAGCGACACAACGACTATTGGGACGGCCGCGGGCGGGGCGAGTTCCATGCGAACGAGAATGAGCTTTGCTGTTTCATTCCCCTACTCGACAGAATCATCGAAACGCAGGCCGCCGGTCATGTAACAACGCTTGATCCCGATGTGACGCTGGCGATCTGGCCGCACGACACCTTCCCGTTCCTCCCTTCCAACTGGCGCCTCGTGTACGAGTCCCCGGATGCGCAGAGTCGACGCGAAGCCGAGGCGGTGCAACGGCGCGAAGCCGGAGGGATTTTGACGACGGACCGTGTCGAGCTGATGCTCTTCGTCGACACGTACAATTTCAGGAACAGCGGTCCCTATTCGGGCGAAGGCGTCTGCCTGAGAATGCGACCGACCTGGTCTGAACTTCAACGCTTCCGTTCGGACCTGAAAGCGGAATTCAAGGCGTTCGCAACGCAACACCGGATCGTGGAGCAATATGAGGCTGAGATCGATGACCTGCCGGATGCTTGGGCATGGCTGAAATGATGATCGGCGGCAACGGCGTCGTTGATGATCAATAATGGTACCGGCATTGCGCCACCTGCAGCGCCTGATTGCTGCCGCTCCCCGTCACGCGGTACACCAGACGATGCTCGTGACTGATCCGCCGCGACCACCAGCCCGACAGATTGCCGCCGAGCGGCTCCGGCTTGCCCGTACCCCTGAACGGCTGGCGGCGGCATTCCTCGATCAGCGCGTTGAGCTTGCAGAACAGCTTGGCGTCGTGCGCATGCAGGTCGAGGTACTCGGCCCAGGAGCGCGACGAAAACTGGACGTTCACCGACCGATGAGCTCGTGCACCTCGCCGCCGCCCGCTTCCAGCTCTGCAATGCTCTCCAGCAGCTGCTTCGCGTTCACGGGCGAACGCAGCAGGTACAGCGTCTCCTCGATCGAAGCCCACTCGCTCGCTGAGATCAGCACCGCGCCCTCGCCGCGCTGGCGCGTGATGGCGAGCGGCGCGCGGTCGGCGACGACCTTGTCGATCATCGACTTCAAGTTCTCGCGTGCTTCGGAGTAGCTGACGGCTTGCATGCCGATCAAATGGACAACAATCTGTCCAACGTCAACCAGGGTCGCTTCGGGCTCATCATGCCGTCCTCAAAGAAACCCCTGTCCTACACGCGCCTGTCTTATCCTCGTATAGGTCACCCCAAGCGCCCCCGCGATAACACTGACCGACCGCACTAGCTGCTCGGACGCCAGATCAATCACCCGCAGCTTCAACGCCGACCGCCGCGTGATCTCAGATCGCTCGCAGTGCTTGCTGTGCGTCTACAACTGCTGACGGTTGCGGAGCCGCTTCAAAGATGCCGCTCTACATCCATCGCCTTGTGCAGGATGCGGCGCATCATCACGTATTCGTCGAGCATATCATAATACACCCGATGACTGCCGCAGGGCAGGCTGCGGATCGGCGGTCGCACTGTCTCGTGCCGCACGCCGAGAAGCGGGTGCTCGGAGATCAGATCATAGACCTGCTGAAACTGGGGACATAGGCTTCGGCCACATCCTCCCCGAACCGCTCGGCCCCGTAATCGAGAATGTCGTCGAGGTCGGCGTTCGCTTCCTCGCTCACCTCGACCCGCATCAACGCTGCGCGCGCCGCCGTCGGCCATCCGCGATCACGTCCTCGATCGTGCGCTCGCTCACCTCCGACGCCCGCCCCGCGTCGATCGCCGCCTGCAACCGCGCAAGTTTCTCCTCGTCCTCGCGATCGCGGCGCACCAGTTCGCGCACATACTCCGCCGGGTCGCGAAAGCGGCCCTGCGCCACGCGCGTGTCGGCCCATGCGCCGAGATCGTCGGGGAGCGAGACGGTCACCTGAGCCATGCGGCGAACGTATAAGCTCGACCTGTCACTTTCAACGAAAAGCCCCTTTCGTATGAAGTGACCCGCCCACCTCGAACATCCGTACCAACCCCCGCGGCCATCGCCCGCGCGCGCATCAGCTCTTGATGTTCACCATCTTCACCGGATCGCCCTTGGTCGACGGGTTCGACGCGTTGGTCTTGACCTTTTCGGCCTTGGGCTTGCGGATTTCCTTGTTCGACTTCTGCTGGCTCTTGGCCATGACGGTCACCTTTGCGGGCGGAAGGCCCGGCCCCGACCATAGCCCGGATCGCCCGCGCCTTTCGCATCCTTTCGCAGACGCCGCCGCGGATGGATGCGCGAAAGCCACGGCGCGCGCGCGAAATCGCCTACACGCGCGCCCCGCCGCTGTCCTACACGCGCCCGATCCGCCCTATCGCCGACCATGGCAGACCACACCCCCCGCACCGCCGTCGTCCCCGCGCAAGCGCACGACATCCTCTCAACCCCCTCCGCCCGCGCGGCCCTCGACGCCAACGGCTTCGATCCCGCCGAGTTCGAATGGCGCCCCGTGCCGCGCCGCCCGCGCGCCGACGGCTGGACCCCCGACGTGCAGCGCGCCTTCATTGACGCGCTCGCCCGCACCGGCGTCGTCGAGGAAGCGTGCCGCGAGGTCGATATGTCGGTGGGCAGCGCCTATCGGCTCCGCCAGGCGCCCGGCGCCGAAGGGTTCGCGCGCGCCTGGCACGCTGCGCTCACCGCCGCGGCGGAGCGGCTGCTCGACCTCTGCTTCGAACGCGCGGTCGCGGGCGTCGAGGAGCCGGTGTTCGACCGCGAGGGCTTTCGCATCGGGTCGAGGCGGCGCTTCGACCACCGGCTCGCCGCGCTCCTGCTCCGCGCCTATCTGCCCGGCCGCTTCCGCCACGCGCACCGCGACGCGATCGCGCCGGGGGAGTCGCCGCCGCCCGCCGAGCCGCGCGTCGCCGAGGCTGCGGCCGCGCTCGCGCCCGTGCAGCCGGCGGAGCCGCACAGGCTGATGCCGCCCGAGCAGATGGCGGAGCTCATCGACGGCGCGCGCGGCGTCGCCGAGGTCGAACAGCTCCACCCCCTCGACGAGCGCGAGCCCTATCGCCCCCGCCGCGCGGAGCAGCCGCACCCGCGCAGCGTCGAGAAGCGTCGCAGCCGCCACCTTCGTGAAGCCGCGCGCGAACACCGCAAGGCGTCGCGCGGGGCGGGGCGGATCGGCGAGGGCGATCGGCGAAACGACATCAATTCCGCCTCTCCTTAGCCTCTCCTTCCGGCGCGCGCCCTGCGGCGACGTCACCGTCGCCGCGCGCCGCTAACCCCCCGCCGCGGGCACGATCCAGATCAGGCTCATCGCCGCGATCGCCAGGATGAGCCCGATCAGCAGCACCCAGCGAACGCCGTGCCCCTTGGTGCCGCCGCTCGCTTCCTCCTCGCTCACGTCCACTTCGTCGCCGTGCCGCTGCATGGTGCGATCTCCCGAGCGCCCGGAGCGGCGCTGCGCGCGCGATCATAGCACGGCTGCAAAGCGGATGGGGAATGGTCTAAGGACTACAGGCATGACGCACCTCCGCCGCCTCGCCCTGGCCCCTGTCCCCGTCCTGGCCGCCGCCGCCGCCCTTCTCCTCGCTCCCGCCTCGGCCTGGGCGCAGCAGCATGACGAGCAGCTCTGGCTGCAGGTCAACACCAACGTGCCGATCGCCGACAAGCTGCGGGTCACGCTGGAGCAGATCGGGCGGTTCAGCGATCGGCAGGAGGGGCTGTACCAGACCGAGTTCGGCGGCATCCTGGGCTATCGCATCGCGGAAGGAATCGAACTGGGCTTCGGCTATCGCAAGGTCGGCTTCCACAACGCCAACACCGCCCGCGCGGAGGACCGCATCCGCCAGCACGTCGTCGCCAGCTTCGGGCGGTTCGTCACCCGCTTCCGCGTCGACGAACGCTTCCACCCGGAGGACGGGGAGATCGGCTTCCGCATCCGCCCGCTGGTCCGCTACAACCACCCGCTCAGCCGGCGCGGCGTCGCGCTGTTCGTCAGCCACGAAAGCTTCTACCTGCCCAACGCCACCCGCTGGGGCCAGCGGCGCGGGTATGAGCGGATGCGCAACATCGCCGGGGTCACGCTTCCGCTGGGCCAGGGGGTCAGCGCCGATCTCGGCTACCTCAACCAATACCGCCTGCCGCGCGGGGGCTCGCGCGCACAGATGGACCATGCGGTCACGCTCCAGGTGACGATCAACACGACCGGCTTCGCGGTCCCCCGGCTCGACGACTGACCGGTTCAGGGATAGCGCACCGCCGGCGGCTCGTCGGGCAGCGGGATGAACCCGGTCTCGTCGGGCACGGCTGCGAACCGGCCGTCGCGCCAGTCGCGCTTGGCCTGCTCGATCCGCTCGGGCCGCGACGACACGAAGTTCCAGTAGATGTGCCGCCGCTCCGGGAACGGCTCGCCGCCGATCAGCATCAGCCGCGTCTCCCCCCGCGCGCGCAGCACGACCTCGGCCTGCGGCTTCAGTACCACCAGCTCGGCCGCTTCGAACGCGCCGAACTGCCCGTCGATCTCGATGGCGCCGCTCACCACGTACACCGCCCGCTCGACATGGTCCGCGCTCGGGCGATAGCGCGCGCCGTCGGCCATCCGGATGTCGGCATAGACCAGGTCGGAATGCGTCGCGACGGGCGAGCGCATCCCCTCGGTCGCCCCTGCGATCAGCGTCAGCGTCACCCCGCGGTCCTCGGCGTGCGGGATCGCATCGGCCTTGTGGTGCGCGAACGCGGGCGCGGCCTCCTCCTGCGCGGCGGGCAGCGCGATCCAGGTCTGCAGCCCGAACAGCGGCGCATCGACCGGGCGCAGCGCGGGCGCGGTGCGCTCCGAATGGACGATCCCCGACCCTGCGGTCATCCAGTTGACCTCGCCCGGCCGGATCGGCTGCACCGATCCCACGCTGTCGCGGTGCAGGATCTCGCCCTCGAGCACAGAGGTGCCGGTGGCGAGCCCGAGATGCGCGTGCGGCCGGACGTCCAGCCCTTCGCCGCCGCGAAACACCGCCGGCCCCATCGGGTCGAAGAAGATGAACGGCCCCACCATCCGCCTGTGCGCGGAGGGCAGCGCGCGCCGCACGGTGAAGCCGTCGCCCAGGTCGCGGGTCGGCGGCAGGATGACCAGTTCGACGCCCTCGGCATCGCTCGTGCGGACGGACATGACCCCTCGCTTTCGCGCATCAGCATAGTCCGGCTTTCGCCGCGTGTCGCGCCGGGACTAAGGTGACGCCATGCCGCATGCGACTCCGCTTCTCTCCACCATCGCCGCGGGGCTCGTCCTCGCCTTTCTGTTCGGCGCGCTCGCCAACCGGCTGAAGCTGTCGCCGATCGTCGGCTATCTCGTGGCGGGGATCGTCGTCGGGCCGTTCACCCCCGGCGATGTCGCCGACGCGCCCCTCGCCGCCGAACTG
>SXGT01635568.1_pt1 | contig 101541 bp, 83 predicted proteins | sample 3176221 | NCBI WGS metagenome assembly SXGT01 (sample SAMN11356862, study PRJNA531348) | freshwater metagenome | isolation source: freshwater sample F1-120 | place: China: Fuxian Lake, Yuxi | collected 2017-12-25 | reverse complement strand
GTGGCGACACTCAGAAGGACCGTGCACATAGTTCTCATGCATGATGAGAGGTTTAGCCGGCAAGCTTCGCGGGGAGCTTCGCATCGGCAGTCTGCCAAATTGAATTTGATAGAACCCTTCCGGGACTTTGCCAGAACCGGAAGGGTTTTTTTATGCGCCGATCAAACAGAAGATGCGAGTGGCATTGCTGCTCTTAATGCCCGGCTGGCGAACTGGCCCATGTTTGGTACATTCGTGACTTCAGCCAATCGACCTCTCATCGACCCCTTGCAGCAGGATCGCTAGTGACCACGATTGCCGCACTACCGGAAATCCACACTCCCATCTCCGGCGTCGCTCCGTCGAGCATCAGCGAATCGACGATCATGACGGTTTGGCCCTCCAATGCCGCGTATGGCATAGGCAAACTCCTCGGGACGCAGTACGCGATGAGGTTCCCAGATATCTACATCTTCCGGATTGGCAACCTGATTGCCTTGCTCTCCATTCCGATTGCCTTAGCGATTTACCTGTTCCGCATCGCGCCCTTCGTGGGTCAGCGTTATACCGTGACCAATCGCCGCGTCATCGTGCAGCGGGGAATCCAGGCCAAGAATGACCGGAGCGTGGACCTGGACCGGTTCGACAGCGTGCATGTGGAAGTGCTTCCCGGCCAGTCCTGGTACAACGCCGGTGACCTCGTCTTCAAACTCGGCAATGTAGAAACCTTCCGCCTGGAAGGGGTGTCGCGCCCCGAATCGTTCCGCCAGGTCATTCTCAAGGCCCGCATGGCGCATGCCGGAGTGAAGCGGAGCGGCAGCCGATAGTCGACCCCCACCCCGGCCCTCTCCCAACGGGAGAGGGAGGTTAAAACGACTGCTGGCCAAATTGGACGGGGAAGACGCGGTAGACACCGTTAGTCATGATCAGCTCGATCAGGTCGTCTGTCCGCTTGATGGAGGACTTGGGAACCAGCACGATGTCGCTGTCCCGCAGAAAGATTTCATCTGCCGGCGTCGGCCGGGTTCCGTAGACCGCCCCGCGAATGTCAAGCTTCGTGGCAATCAGCCGCCAATCTTCGGCCCGGCGGAAGACGACGACCTGGCGGAGATTGCCGCCGTTGTTAATCCCGTTGGCCATGGCGAGAGCCTGCATGACCGTGGTCGGGCGGTCCATTTGAAAGCGGCCGCCGAGTTTGACATCGCCAAGCACATACATGAAATGGGGCGCCCGCTGGACCAGGATCGGAGTGATTTCCAATCCTTCCACGTACTCGGCATAGCGGGCGTTGATCTCCGCGGCCAATTCGTCGAGCGAAAGTCCTTGAGCGGGGACCTTGCCGATTTTCGTGAGCGAAATGGTCCCGTCCGCAGCCACTTTGACTTGCTGTCCCTGCCCGCCGGCGTTAAAGCGGTTGTTGACCGCGGCGAGCAGGTCGTCGAGGCGAGTGTTGGTCTTCACCGGCGAGACAGTGAGGTCAAAGATCTTGTAGAACTCTTTGTACTTCTCTTTCAGGAGCGCGGTGAGCTCGGGAATGGTGAGCCGGACGGCCTGGACCTGGTCGAGCAGCATCAACGTAACGGAGCCGTCCGGTTGCACGACGACCGTCCGATTGAGGTTGGGATCGACCAGGGATTCGATCTTCAGCTCGTCGCCGGCCTGAATGCGATACTGCTTGCCGCTCTGATAGCGAGTGGCGACGTAGCGAAATTCGATCAGGTCGTCGACGCGCACCAAATAGACCGGCACATCGGGATTTCGCGGAGGGCCGATATATTCCCCTTGGCCAAGGTGCTGCCAGGGAATTCGCCCCCACTGATTCCAACGAGTCTCGCCGCAGCCGTCACCGAAGTTGCAATCCACACCGTCAATCCGCCGATCGCACGCGCTGCCACAGGAGTGCACGCCGGCGAAGGGGCCTGAGGGATAATCAGTATTACCACCCGGCGGCAGTTCTTCTTGTGCCTGGCAAAGCAGGATGGTTGGAGTGTGTGGGGTTGGCTTCCAGCCTGCCTTCCCTCCGAACGAATCGGATTCGCTGGCAGATTTTCCTGCCGGCGAATGAGTCATTCTCGTTGCCACTGACGACGTCCGTAGTATCATCGCCACCATCGCCAATGCGAGTGCCGAACAAACAAGAGCGGTGAGCCGAGATGTAAAGGACCTCATGGGTTCACCTCTTGATGCCAAAGGGAGAGATCCACGTTTCCTTCTGCATGGGGCGGCTGTCGGCGGAGCGCTGGTCGCCTTTTGTGCTGGCCAAAGCCCCGATCGCCTTTGTGGGTGGAGCGGTTTGATTCCCCGCGAAAACCTCAGGGCTGACCCACTCGACCTTCGGCCGCGGCCCCCCTGCCCCGCCGGAAAGCAACTCCACCTGTTTGCGGGCGTGGACAGCCAGTTTGGCTTCCCCCAACCGATCATGTACCGCGGCCAGATGGTGCCAACCCTCTGGGTTCGACATGGTACCGACACTATGGAGCAGTACGCGACGGGCCTCTGCCAGTTGGCCAATCGTCGTCAGAATGTCTCCCAGTTCATTGGCCGCTGGATAGTTTCGGCGGTCCACCGCGAGCGCCGCCTGCTGGAAGACCATGGCCCGAGCCAGAGTGGTTTGCTGTTGCGTTGATCCATCTCCCATTCGCGATTGGAGCTTTCCCATGTTGCACAGCGAATGCGACGCCACCGATTGGCCACCAGCGGCAATCACCAATTGCCGCTGGGCGAAGTTGTAATACTGCTGCTGGGCGGCAACTGCGGACAGGTCTTCCGTGCTTACACTCCGCAAGGTTGGCGTGCGATGTCCAGCCACGACGAGCGGAACGCTGATCGTCGAATCCTCATTGGACCGCGACTGGAAATCACCTGCTTCCCGCAACGCGGTGAGAGCACTGGCAAGTGCCGCGGTATGTTCCCCATTGCCTCGTTGCAAATCCAGAGCTTCGGCAACCATTCGCAGAGACTGGATCGTGAGGTTGCGAGCCAGATAATAAGCCCCGCGACGAGCCAGCGTCTCCGCCTGGCGATTGAGCTGGGCGGCTTGCTGCAGGACAGGGCGCAAAGACTCAGCATCGCCCGCTGGAGACCGCCCTGGTTTCGACTCACCGGCATCTTCAACCTCTACCGGAGCCAGACGCCGAATGCCGGGGACTTGTGTCTCCGCCTGCTCCTCCGCTGGTCCGTAAACGCTGGCTTCATCCTGTGTGATGGGCCCTACGTCGTCGCTCTCGTCGGCGGGAAAACCAGCCGGCACTTCGCCGCGAGCGGCAACCACTGCAGAGGGGACCGGCGAAACGCCTTCTGAAATCACCAGCGGACGCGGCTCACGCGGTTGATGGGAAGACGCTGCGGCCAACTCGGGTACCACCCGTCGCACAGGCGCAAGCGGCGTCCCCTGTTGGTGGCGAGCCACGACGACAACCATCACCACGGCCGCCAGAATGACGACGGCGTAGAGCGCTTGCGGACTTCGCTGCGGCTGGGGCATATCTCATCCGTGAGAAAGTGGCGGGCATCCTCCCGCGGCGCGCGGCCCATCCGCGCTGTTCCTTCCATCGTCCGCCATGCCCAGCCGATTGCAGCGAAATAGCCGGTGATAGCGGCAGCGGCAGGCTAGGACGAAGGCACATCCGGCATATCCGGCAGGAGCAGCATTTCAACAAGGATTCAGGCCGTACAACCTCTATAGCTTACGCAAAACATAACTGGACTTGACGCGCTGTAGGCGTTCACCAGATTCCTTCCTCACCGATCAATCCCGACAACATCGTAACTAAGCCAACAACGGCAAAACCAATCGCCCACAAGTTGAAGCGTCCGCCCAATCCCAAGACGAGCGATATCCCACCACCTATCAATAGCATCAGGGCACCGCTTCCAACTCTGGCCCAATCAAATCCCCAACGCATTCCCATGCCAGATTCTCCAGCACCAAGACTTTGATTTCCCCCTCCGATTTCGCCAAATGACAAGCTAGTGGGACGCATGGTGGTTGTCAACAAATTCTGCGCTTTCTCCTGTTCACGGAGTCTCACGCAAACTTGAGCCTGAGCTGCCGCCCGGCGGAAAGCAGGTGGGCGTTGTGGCCGAGCTTCTGCAGCCGGCCCACGAAGCTCTCGGGTCCGTGTGTGCAGTAGATGATGTGCGGCTGAACGAGTTCGACGCAGGCGAGGAGGTCGTCGTAATCGGCGTGGTCGGAGAGCGGGACAGCGTGGTCCACTCGCAGACGGAACTTCGCCCCTGGGTCCATCGCCCAGCCGGTGACGGCGATGGTTGTCGGGTTGTTGATGCCCCGCAACCGCTGGGCCTTTTGCGTCATCGGCGGCACGACGACGGCACACTGGCCGGGCCCTTCATCGTCGCGGTACTCGGCGTAGTTGCCGAGCGAGCAGTTGTGCTTCTCGTAGATTTGACTGATGCGATGGACCAGCGGATGCTGCAGAACGCGGATTCCGGCGCTCGTCAGGATCTTCGTCACCTCTTGGGCTTTCCCCAGCACATAGGCCTGAATGAGGGGAGTTGAGCCGCGGTCAAGCGCCTCGGTCACAATCCGCAGCAGCTCGGCGATGACTTCTTCCCGCGGCGGCAGGCGATACTTGGGGTCGCCGAAGGTGCTTTCCATCACCAGCACATCGGCTTTGGGGGGACTCGCTTGTTCCGATGTTGCGGACGGCCCGAGTTTGAAGTCACCCGTGTACAGCAGCCGCTCGTTGCCATCGCTAGCGAGTAGCATCGCTGAGCCCAAAACATGACCGGCTGGGAGCGCGGTCAGCTCGATTTCATTCCACTTCTGGGCGACGCCAAACTCCATCTTGCGGACAGGACGCTCGCCGAACCGGTAGTGATACAGGGCCGCGGTGGCCGGCGTGCAAAACGCCAACTCATGCTTGGCCATGTGGTCGGTATGCGCGTGCGAGATGAAGCCCCGCGGCTGCCGGCGGCGAAAGTCGACCGCGAGATCGATGCTGGTCAGCTTCAGTCCGCGGTCGTAATGGAACATGCCCTCACCCTGTCCCTCTCCCACTGGGAGAGGGAAATGTGAACTACTTCGCACCTGCCAGCGTGGTGCCGCCGCCGATGCCGGCCGCTTGCATCGCGGCGTCGAGCGATTCGGCGGCTTTCTTCACCAGGGCTTCCCGCTTGGTCCCAGCCACCGCGGCGGAATGAACCGCGGCCGAAACCGAGCCTTCAAAACCGAGTTCTTGCAGCGTAGCGAGATAAGCGGCCGAATCAATCTGGCCTCCTTCGCCCGGCAACAGACGCTGCTCTTCGCTGATGGTCGCCAGGTCCACGTCCGCCGGAATATCGGATAGCTCGATCGCGATAATCTGCTCACCGCGAAGTGCCCGCAACTTTTCCGGCGAGCCTCCGCCAACGTGCCAGTTCCAAGCGTCCAGCCACAGACCGACGTTGTCCGCTCCGACGGACTGTATCAACATCAACATCGGATCGGCCTGGTGGATGAACTGATAGCCGCCGTTATTGCGATGAGTTTCCCCCGCCAACAGCCGCAGGCCGAGCTTGATACCCCGCTCCGCCAACACCGCCGCGACTTCTTGCAAGCGAGTCGCCAGGACCTTGAAGTTCTCGTGGAACGGCAACTCTTCGCTGGTCGGCTGGATGGTGACATAACAGCGATTCGCCGCAAGGGCCGTCGCCGCATCGAGCACCGGTTTGAGGCCTGCCAGGTCGGCTTTGAAATCGGCCTCCGGTCCGGAAAACCGGACCGGCAATTCAAAGCCGCCGATCTTCACGCGGGCGCTCAACAGTAGCTTGTTAGCCGCTTCCATGCCCAAAGTCTTGGCTTTCTCCGTAACTTCTCGAATGTCGATCGTCAGCCCTTGGAATCGATGCGTCAACGCGATCTCGAGAAGCTCTCCTTGTCGACCGGAAATGGCGAGTATGTAAGGATTTAGGTTGCGATACATTGTCTCTCCTTCTGCCCCTAAGGCACAAATGACCCCCCAATTGAGCGTTAATCTGCGGCTTCGGTGCCGCAATTCCAATTATGCCGGTCACTGCGGAATCGCAGAAGGGGAGGCTAGCAAATCCAAACAGCCAGTGACGATGTAAACTCGTAGGATGCAACTCTCGCTTCCCGAAATCCTGATCCTGGCCGTCGTGCAAGGCGTGACAGAGTTCCTGCCGGTCAGCTCCGACGGCCATCTGGTCGTTGTCAGCCATTGGATGCAAGAACAAGGCAGCAAACCGCCCGCCATTGGCGACCTCATTATCGTGCTTCACGTCGGGACGCTCTTTTCCATCCTGGCTTTCTACCGCGAGCGCATTTGGCGGCTATTGACCACGGAGCGACGAATCCTGGGGATGATTGTTCTGGCGACGATTCCAGCCGTATTGTTGGGCCTCCCCGTCAAGAGATTCTGCGACCACATCCTGGAAAACGTGTGGATTGCTGGAGCGATGTTCCCGGTCACCGGAGCGGCACTTCTGTACTTGACCTATAAACCGACCGGAAGCGTGGAATATCCGCAGATGACTATCCGGCAGGCTCTTTGGATTGGAATCAGCCAGGCCGCGGCGATTCTGCCTGGTCTATCGCGGAGCGGCTCGACGATTGCAACGGGTGTCGGTGTCGGTCTGACCCGCAATTCGTCCGCTGCGTTTTCGTTTCTCCTGGCCATTCCCGTCATCGCCGGAGCGGGGTTGTTGGAAGGGATCGATTACTGGCAGGAAGGCCAGCTCTCCACGCCGATTTCCCACATGCTGCTGGGGGCGCTCGTCTCCTTTGTCGTCGGCCTGGGTGCTCTGTGGTGCTTGAACCGCTGGCTGGAGCGCGGCCGCCTGCAAATCTTTGCCTGGTACTGCATTTTGTTGGGAGTTGCGGTTCTCGCCTGGCAGGGGTGGGAACTCTATCTCACCTAACTCCCGCAAAACGGGCCGAAAAACCGCGGCCGCAGCCCTCGACGACTGTCCCGCTGCTTGCTAAAATTGAGCGTTTCACCTGCCTCCCAATCGCAGCCGAATCGGGACATTTCCATGAACACGTATGCCATCATCGCCGCGGACGGGCGGCAGTATAAGGTCGAAGAAGGCCAGGAAATCCAAGTCGATCTGCGGGACGATGTCGAAGGGGGGGCCACCATTACCTTCGATCAGGTTCTCGTTATCTCCGACGGCACCAACATCAAGCTCGGCAAGCCGACGGTTGCCGGGGCCGCCGTCACCGCGGAAGTCATCTCGCCGCTGGAAAAGGGAGATAAAGTCTTCATCCAGAAGATGCGCCGCCGAAAAAACTACCGCCGCCGCACCGGCCATCGGCAGAAGTTCACCCGCGTGAAGATCAGCAAGATCACCGCGTAGTGGGGTAGGCGTCCAGACTGCCCAGAAAAAAATCTGCCTCTCTTTTAGATGCGGTAGCTCGATAATATTCTGCTGATTGCTCGCGCGCAAAGATACGGCCGGCGATAATTCACCGGCCGTAACTGTTTGGGTCGACTCTCGTGCTGCAGCGCTATGCCGTGACTCCCAGCAGCTTGCATGCCTCTTCATAGCCCGGAGCATGGAACCCGTGCTTGTCCTGGCGGTCATAGCCGTAAGCGCTGGCGGTGACGCGAGCCAAGGCGGTGATCTGCCGCCAACGGAGGCCGGGGCGGGTCGCCTTGTATTCCTCGCCGACGGTGTGGAAGAACTTCTCGCCGTGCAGGCGGCCGTCTTCGCTGATCGTGTACTTGAGCAGCGTCTGGAACACGCCATCGACCGGGAGGCCCTTCTCGCCATAAATCTGGATCGCGGCTGAAGCGCGGCCCTGATCGTTGACCTTGACTGCATCTTCGCACTCGGCCAGCAGGCCCGCCGAGTCGGTCGCCTTGATCGACTTGCGATGGTCTTCGAGCGGATAGGCATCCGTCTTGAAGGGGTTGTGGCTGGCGCTGTGATAGGCCGCCACAATCAAGCCGCAAATGCCGTGCTTGGGATCGGTGTTGCGAGCCATGTTGCGGAAGGCGTTCGTCGCGTCGGACGAATGAACGCCGGCCGAGTCGCCGTGGGTCCGCCACTGGTTGCCGCCGCTCCCTTGGCGAAGGCAAAGCATGTTGGACGCCAGCGAAATGGCTTCGCCGACCTGCTCCATAGCGACTCCATCGGCCAAGGCAGCTGCGACGGCATCGGCCGACTTTGCCGGAGGGCCGAAATAGACCGTGGTGGCGAGTGCATCGACGTCGGCATCGCTCAATTCCTTCTTGCCAGGCGTCTTGCCAGCCAGCTTGTACTGATCGAGCAGCTTCGGCAGCAAGGCGCGAATCGGGTTGTCGCCGTGGTTATGCCGCTTGTGCTGCACTTCAAAGTCGACCATCTGCCGCACCGACTGCCGGAGAAGCGTGTGGGCATATTCCTTGCCCAGCAGGCCGATGAGCCCATACGTGCGGTGAGCGAATACGAACCGATGGACGTTGATGTCGTCCTGCACGGCCGGCTGGATGGCGTTGAACATCTCTTGCGGCGACGCATTCTTCATTCCGCCGAAGAGGTTCTCGGCGGCCTTCAGATCCTGATTGCGACAAGCGTCGCGTATCTTGACGCCCATGTCTCCTTCAGCAGAGTGTTCGGCAGCATGCAGAGCGACGAGCGTCGCCTTGGAAGCTCCGCCGTGCTGCTGGCACTGGGTCGAGTTGCGATAGATGACCTTGAGCACCGGCAGCGACGAGCGCTCGGCCGGAAGCTGCGTGGAAATGTTCAGGGCGGGGAGCATGGCCATCGCCGTGTGATAGCCGACGTAGTCGGTCCCGCCGAAGGCTTCAGCGTTGGCGAGGGCGGCAGCCTGAATCAGTTTCTTGTTATCAACTTCGCCCGCCTTGAGCTTGGCGATGAGAATCGGCTGCAGCTTCTCGGGGGGCGTGCTGCGAATGAGCTCGACCAGCGCTTCATGGGCACCGAGCGCGAGAGCTTCCGGTCCCCGATCCGCAAATGCGGTGGAGAATCCCAGATCGCTGGCAACCGCGGTGCCAATGCCGGCAACCAGCATTCCGCGGCCAACATCCCGTAAAAAGTCGCGACGTGTGGAAGGTACCATGGGATTCTCCTGGAGGGGTTAGGAATACGGTTCGTCCGACAAGTTCAAGAACGGACCCCCGTTACACGCGATTGTAACGGATGGCTGTTATGATAGGTGCTGGTTTTCCATCGGTTTCTAAAAAAACCAAAACATGTCTCAACTCCTTTGCCCACCAGTAGATAAGCTCCGGGAATTCGCCCTCGGCAGCATCGCCGGGAGCGAGTTCGATGCGGTGGCCGAACACGCGGAACAGTGCCCAACTTGCCAGACTCGGCTGGAGGAATTGGACCGCTCTAGCGACGAACTGGTGGACCAACTGCATCTCCTTTCCGCAATCGGCACCGCAACTCCCAAACAGGACGAACCCTCCTGGGCTCGCGCCGTTCTGACCGGCAATACCCATTCCGGCTCCGCTCGCATCTCTGCCGATGCCGGCAAGGGTCTCGCCCGCCGCCTGCTGGAAGGCCCGGTCTGTCTCGACCGTTTCGAGCTTCGTTCCGAACTGGGCGTCGGTTCATTCGGCTACGTCTTTCAAGCCTGGGATCCGCGTCTGGAACGCATCGTCGCTCTCAAGGTTCAACGGGCCGGCAACTTTGCCTCGTCCGAGGACGTGGAACGGTTCCTCCGCGAGGCTCGCAGCGCCGCTCAACTCAAGCATCCGGCCATTGTCAGTCTCTACGAGACCGGCCAGACCGAAGACGGCGTCTGGTTCCTGGTCTGCGAGTTCATCGACGGCCCGACGTTGGAAAATCGCCTTACCGAGCAGCCCGGCGGTCTTGCTCCGCAGGAAGCTGCTGCCATCGCCGGCGAACTTGCTGCCGCACTGCACTATGCCCACGAACACGGCGTCATCCATCGGGACATCAAGCCCGGCAACATCATTCTCGATCAGAAGGGGCGAGCCCACCTGATGGATTTTGGCCTCGCCAAACGGGACACCGGCGACCAGACCATGACCTCCGACGGCCGCGTCCTCGGCACCCCCGCCTACATGTCCCCCGAGCAAGCCGCCGGCGAGTCGCACCAGGTTGACGCTCGCAGCGACATCTACAGCCTGGGAGTCGTCCTCTACGAGATGATCAGCGGCGAGCGCCCCTTCCGTGGCGACCGCCGGACCCTGCTGATGCAAGTGCTGGAGGACGATCCCCGTCCCCCCCGCCGCCTTCGCCCCGATATTCCTCGCGACCTCGAAATCATTTGCCTTAAGGCCATTAGCAAATCGCCTGCGCGCCGCTATCAAAACGGCCGTGAAATGGAAGCCGATTTGCGCCGCTTCCAGGAAGGGCGGCATCCGCTGGCGCGGCCCATGGGGAGCATCGAGCGGACCTGGCGGTGGTGCCAGCGTTATCCTCTCGCGGTCAGCGTCCTCTTCGGCGTCCTGTTCGGTTCCATCGCCGGCCTGTGGTATTTGTCCAGCCTCTCGGAGTTTTTTGTACGCCAGACTGCCGTCGCCAGCGCCCGCCTTGAAAACAAGATGCTCGACGAGGTATGGCGGTTCTACAGCGAGGAAATTGAGGACATCAATACCAAGACAACCGGCGTCCAAATCACGCAGGACTATCGCAAGGTCCACCCCGCCCTGCCGCTCCCGGCCACTTTCTCCATCGACCTGGGGGAGCGAATCAGTCGTCGCAATCCGGGGATGCAAGTGCGCGTCTTCAGCCGCAGTCCCTGGCCCGGGCGCGAAAAGGGAGGCCCGCAAGACGAGGTGGAGCGGGCCGCGCTCGATTGGCTCGAGTCCAATGCCAAACCGGCCGATGAGCCGCAGCAGGAATACACGCGGTTCGTCGAAACGGACGGTAAGCGGGAATTGCATTACTACGCCGCCCGCCACATGGAGAAGAGCTGCCTCGGCTGCCACAACGATACCAGCCCGACCAGCAAGAGCCCCAAGCGAGACTGGAAAGTGGGGGACGTTGTTGGCGTGCTGAAAATCGTCCGCCCACTCGACCAGGAAATTGAGCTGACGCAGACCGGCCTCCGCGGAGCGTTCAGCCTGATGGCTGCTATCTCCACGCTGCTCGTCGTCCTCAGCATCGCGGTCACCGCGATCTCACGGCGGCGGCAAGGAGGACGCCCATGACCGAAGCTTCCGAGCAACGGCCCCCCGGCGGCTCCACTTCCCGCAGCCTGCTGAACGAAGCCCGCCTGGCCGATGCCGCCGCCTGGGAGCGCCTGGTGACACTCTACGCCCCGCTCGTCGCCTCCTGGTGCCGCCGCTGGGGAGTCTTGCAGCAAGATATCGTCGATGTGCTGCAAGAAGTCTTCTCCGCCGTCGCCACCCACCTCAACCGCTTCCGAAAGGACCGCCCCGGCGACACCTTCCGCGGCTGGCTGATGGCGATCGCCCGCAACAAGACGCTGGACTACTTTCAACGGAAGCACCGCGAGCCCACCGCCATCGGCGGCACCGAAGCTTCCATGCGATTGCAAGAGATCCAAGGCCCCGCGGATGACGAACTCCCCTCCCCTGCCCCAGCCGGCACCGACGACTTCGTTTTCAACGATGTCCTGCTACGGGCCCTCGAATCTATCCGCCCCGAATTCCACGAGCGGACCTGGCAAGCCTTCTGGAAAGTGGTCATCGACGGCCGCACCGCCGCAGACGTCGCCGCCGACCTGGCCATGAAGCCTGGAACTGTTCGGGTCTCCAAGTCCCGGGTGCTGCTCCGCCTGAGGCGCGAGCTTGGGGACATTGGGGAGTGACTCCGCGACCCGTCCATTTCTCATGGCCGGGCCGCTGGAGCAAGACTATTCTGGGCAGGCTGGAAGCCAGCCCCACATGATGAACTCGCGCTCTTTAGAAGTCCCCAACCGGCTCTCCATCGTTCATCTGCAACAGCCTTTTCAGCGTGGCGGGGTCGACCTTGTCGCTGATGTTGCGAACCGAGCCGTCGCAGAAGGCGGCGATAAAGGCGGAACCGGTGCCGCTCTTCCAAAGTTCGAGCCCTTTTTTCAGATCCTTCCAGTCGATTTTCAGGTCGTCCGGTTTGGTCCAAAGAACGGCGTGCTCGGCGTCGGCTTCCAGGACGCCGATCGTGTTGGAGGTGCCGTCGGTGATGTTGGCGAGGAAGAGGCCTTTGTCTCCTTCCCAAATCGTCTTTTCGCCGACCGGGGCGACATAGCTGGCCATTCCCTTTTTCATCAGTTCTTCCGGGAGCGAAGGCGAGGCAAAGACCTTGGGCATCCTGGCAATCAGCTTCTTGTTGTGGTCGCTGTCCCAGGGTTCATCGAGATGGAATTCACGGTAAAGCGCATCCTGTTCCAGAAAGGGGAGCAGATAAACTCGCCACGACAGCAGTTTGGTGCCGTCTTTCTTCATGCCGTAGGCAGCTGGAAAGTGGCGATAGGTGTCGTGATAGTTGTGCATCGCCAACATGATCTGCTTGAGGTTGTTCGTGCTTTGCATGCGGGCGGCTGCTCCGCGGGCGCTGATCACGGCCGGCTTGATCAGTTCGTCCATGATCTTTTTGGCCTTGCCGTTGTCTTGGGTCAAAGTGAGGACGAGCTTGTCCCCTTTGGCTTCGGGGACGAGCAGTGGCAGCAGGGTCTTGAGCGGCGGGAAATTGGCGGTCGCTTCTTCACTGCTCGCCACAAGATTCATCGCGGCCGACAGAGTGGTGCGGACCTGCAAAGCCGATTTGGCGTCCTTGGCTTGCACCGTGAGCGTGACCGAGAGCTTGGGGGGAGCGTCAATGCCAATGGCCAGCCACTGCAGACCGCCGGCAAAATCCTCTCCGCTGCCGCCGCCGAGCTCCTTGGGAAGATTGTCCAGCGTTTCGGCCAACACTCGCCGCATATCATCGTGGAGCGCCGCGGCAATCTGAATCGTGGAACCCTTTGACGCCGCCAGCGCCTTGGCCAGGTCGGGCCGCGGAGCGGACTTGATTTCTTTCAATCCCTCCAACCGATGAGGCGGGCCGAGGAGGATGGCGTGGTTGACGATCGGCAACGCGTCGGGCGGTGGGGAGCCGGCAATTTCAGAAATGGCATCAATGACACTCTGCGGACTCTTACCCTGAATCACCGGCAACACGATGAAAAAGGAATCGTCCGGCCGGCGAAGGTCGACCGGACCAAAGACGGCGAAGGCCTCGCTTACCCCATTTTCCACGAGGGCTTTGCGAATGCCTTCACCTTTGGTTTCCACATCTTTCAATGCCTCTCCAGGAACCAACTCTTTCGGCACCGTGGAGGTGACGGATTTGACGATCGTGGGGAGGTCGATCTTTTTCAGGTCGACACGGACCACGGCAACCGTTTCGTCATTCACGAACGGAGCGACCGCACCGAGGCCACCATCCTGAGCCGAAGCCAAAAGGGGTGTCAGCAAAGTGGCATAAAGAGCGAGCGGAAGTAAGAGTCGTTTCATTCGAGTTTCTCCTGGAATCGTTTTCATGAGTTATTGATTATCCTACCGGCCCTTCATCCGAAGCACATATTTCTTTCCATTGAACGCTTGAGCCCCGATTGGCGGAGGAACCGTCAGCGTCGCCACACCGTCACGGAATTCGTACGGGAAAGGCTGGTCAGTGGCCGGATTCAACGGGACGGGAACAATCGTGACATCTTCCAGTGCTTTGGGCAACTCTCCCCCGCTGGCCGCGGCATGCATCCGCAGGGCTTCGATGGTTTGTAGCGCGGCGAAATTTGCTTGCAGGCGAATTTCCGCGTTCATGGCCTGCTGCACTCCTGGAAGCAGCAGTCGAGCCAGGAACAATGGATCCGCTACGCTCGATTGCTCCGGACCACCCATGTCCGCAAGCATCCGCCTAAAAGAGTCGTCCGCTCGCGTCCCCTGTTGAGAGTAAGGGAGCGAGGTCCATTTGAAGACTTGGTGATAGACTCGTTTTTGAGCTCGCGAGGTCTGAACCGCCACGACCTGTGCCACCGGCATCTTCTCGAGTTCGTCTCGATTGAATCCTTCCTCCAGCAACCGCTTCTTGGCCTCGGGGTAGACCATGAGTAGGCCGCCGGTCGCGACCAGGCGGGATTGCCATTCGGGCAGGCGAGCGGAGCTTCCGGCGACTTCCGTAATCTGATTCAATCCTTCCATCATCAATTTCTGCCACTCTTCAGGCGTGCGCTGGGCCGTTTCCGCATCCTTGAGGAATGGGAACATCCGCACCGGCAATTCCATCTCAAAGCGCATTCCCCGCCGCATGTCGACCAGCGGATGCGGCAAGGAAGCCAGGGCCCAGTACAGATTGGGAGAGCCAGGCTGTTCAATGATCTCGATGAGTTGCTCCTGCATGATGCTGCAGATGGCGGTGCCAATGAGCCCATTGATGAGTAGCTCTGGCTCGGTAGCGTCCCGGCCAAGTTGCAAGCCTTGACGCACGGTTTCAATCGCCTCGTCGAGCTTTCCACTGCTTACCTCCAGCCGGGCTCGCATTCGCAAGACGCGGGCCAGTTCACGGGTTTGCTGGAAGTCGTGCAACAACAAGTTGATGGTTTCCATGCCACGCAGATCTTGCAGTCGCAAATTAAAACGGCACTCCTCGCGATAGGTAGCCACCCTGGTCTCGGCCAATGCCTGGCGGTAATAGCCAACCCATTTCTCCATCTCCTGCTTCTCCTCCTTGGAAAGCTCGTGGAGCGGCTTGTCGATCCATTCACCGTAATGCTGGCCATACTTTTCTCGCTCTGGCTGAGAAGCCCTGCCAATGACGTCCTGGGCGTGGAGAATGGCCCGATAATAATTCGTGGCCCCATTTCCAGGAGTCCGCTCCAGCGAACTAGGCAGCAATTCATACTTAAGTGCCGGCACGGGCTCCGCCGCCGGGGACAGCGTCAGCCGGAATTCCTGGGGCTGATTGGGGCTGTATGGATTCCTGGCCGGAGGTTGCTTCTCATCGGGCCTCTGCGGATCAAAGGGAACAGCTTCCGGCTGGGCATCTTGCGGGATCGCTGTCGGAGCGCCGTCCGGCCGCTGCGGATCGGTCGCTTGGGCAAGTGCGATGTTTGCTCCCATGCAAACGGACGTCACCACCCCTAGCAACATGATGAATTCAAATCGTTTCATTTCGCTTCTCCCTCAATCAAACGTTGTCTTTTGTCTTCCTTCGTTCTCTTCGTTGCCTTCTGTTCCGATTTTCTGGACAGGCTGGAAGCCTGCCCCATTTACCACGAAGGCCAAATCCAACTCTTGGTCATGCTGGTCTGCATCGATTTATTCAGCCCCTTTGTTGGCCCCAATTGCCGCATCAGTTCGCTGCGAGTGGCCGGCGTATTCAGTGTGCTCCCTTGCCGAATGGGCTGGCTGAATTCCAGCGAGTCAACTCCCTGCGAGAGGGCCACGCTGCGGTTTCTCAAATAAGGGTTCGGCCGAGGAGAAGACCTCACGCCCCCCGCCTCCGGTTGCGGCACGGTTACAACCGCTTCATTCTTTTCTGGCGCGGGCTGCGCGGCGATGGGAGTGGGAAAGCTCACCGACTTGTAGACGATCCGTTCTCTATACTCCACCCGCACAGGAGGCTCGGCGTTGGCACGCACCACCAATAGCACGGCCAGCGACAGCGAGGCCACTGTCATCGCGGCCGTCGCCGCCGGCCAGTACCAGGGAGTTCGAAAACGAACAGCCGAACCAGTGCGAGGCTCGACTTCGCGCCGCACACCTTGCACCAGCGCCAGCAGACGCTCCCGCTTCAGCCGCGGAGTGCGCGGCGCGAACAAGCCGAGAACCCGCTCGGTATCCAGCCGCTCCTCTGGGTCGATGGGGCAGGCGGAGAGGGGCTCGTTTTCGGCCGGCGGGTCGTCGTTCACTTCGGGCATGTCGCCGTTTTGATCGGACATGGCAGTTTCAACCTTTCCCGCAGGGCCTTGAGCCCCGCTTCATAACGCCGGTGGGCGGTGCTGATGGACGCACCGACCACTTCGGAAATCTGTTCAAAATTCAGACCGCCCCAAATCCGGGCGACGATCACCTCTCGCAAACCCTCGTCCAGCGACTGCAAGGCGGCCGCCAGTTCTTCCTTTTCGACCGGAGGTCGGTCTTCCTCGCAGGTCCAGGCGGGCACCAAAGTGCCCGCGAGCGTTTCATGCCTCCGCCGTCGCCAGGCCGAGCGGGACATGCTGATGGCCTTGTTGCGAGCCACGCGATAGAGCCACGCCGTGATGCAGCGGGGAAGTTCTATCTGCCGTGTGAGCTCGATGAAGGCCTCCTGCACACAGTCGTCCGGCGAGTCCGTCCACTGGGCGGCAAACAACACTAGCGCCCCCCCATGCTCATCGAGCAGGCGGCTGAGTGCTTCAGGCGTCAGCAGTGGACTCACTAAGTTCTCCCCCTCAGCACCATTATGACGACAAACGGGCGGGATTTTCCCAGAGAGGCAGAAAAAAGACGGGTTCAAGGTTCCAGGTTCAAAGTTCAAGGTTAGGAAGGGAATTCTCCCTCTTTTCAACTTTGAACCTGGAACTTGGAACCTTGAACCTTCCCCCCCAGCCCGTTACACTGCTGTTCCTACCCGCCCTCAGCCCAGCAGGCCCCCATGCATACGATTGACGAAGCCCCTCCCGCCGCACCCGATGATCCCACCGATAATCGCCCCTGGTACAAGCTGCTGACAAAATACCACTGGTTCGTGCTGACGGTCGCCGCATTGGGGTGGCTGTTTGACACGATGGATCAGCAGCTGTTCAACCTGGCCCGAGTGCCGGCAATGAAGGCCCTACTTGCCGAACCTTCCGCTGCCAACGTGGCCGAATGGGGGGGCTATGCCACATCGATTTTTCTGATCGGCTGGGCCACGGGTGGACTGGCATTCGGCGTGCTCGGCGACCGAATTGGTCGCGCCAAGGTAATGCTGTTTACGATTCTGATTTACTCATTCTTCACCGGTCTCAGTGCATTTTCCTTTGGCTTTTGGGACTTCGCGGCTTATCGCTTCCTGACCGGTCTGGGAGTGGGGGGCGAATTTGCGGTCGGCGTCGCACTTGTGGCCGAAGTCATGCCGATGCGTGCCCGACCTTTCGCCCTCGGCCTACTGCAAGCGCTCTCAGCAGTTGGCAATATTACCGCCGCACTCCTCAGCATTGGGCTGGGCTATCTCGAGGAAAGCGGTGCTATCGGTAGTGCCTGGCGGATCATGTTCATCATTGGAACATTGCCGGCCTTGCTCGCCATTCTGATTCGCCGCCGCCTGAAAGAGCCGGAGCGCTGGCAAGCCGTGAAGGAAGAAGGAGTCAAAAAACAACTGGGTTCCTACGCGGAACTTTTCTCACATCCCACCTGGCGAAAACATGCGATCTTCGGGATGTTGCTCGCATTTTCGGGAGTCGTTGGACTCTGGGGAATTGGCTTTTTCAGCATCGACCTGAACCGGAGCGTCTTCCGCAAAACCTACGAGCAAACGGCGCGTGACAACAAACAAACGCTCGACGACCAGGCATTTGTGCAAGCCGCTATGCGTTGGCCGGCGGCACTCGACGCCCTCAAGACATCGCCACAACCCGGAGATCTGCTGGGCGCGGAGGCGGGCAACACGGATCCGCAACTACTATTCGCCGCCATCCTGGAGGTCAAGAAGCAGAAACAGAAAATCGTGGCAGCAGCTGTCATTGATCAGGCGTTTGCCACGTCTGCCAAAGGAAAGAAGCCCCTTGCCGACGCCGACCGGCCTCGGCTTGAGAAGTTTCTGAACGATGGGACGCCCCCTGCAGCAGTGACCGCGTTGGAGGAAAGTGCCAAGAAGATTCTGGCCCGTAGTAAGTACATTGCCGGACGTTTGACCCTCTGGGCGGGAATTACCTCGCTGTGCATCAACATCGGCGCGTTCTTCGGCATCTACGGGTTCAGCATCATCACCCATTACACGGGCCGCAAACCGGCCTTTGCGGTCGCCTTCGTCATCGCCGGTGCAAGCACTGTTTGGGTCTTTATGGAACTCCGCGAATGGTGGCAGGTCTTCTACATGCTCACCATTATGGGGGTCTGCCAGCTATCGTTATTCGGCGGCTACGCAATTTACTTCCCGGAGTTGTTTCCCACACGACTCCGTAGCACCGGCACTTCATTCTGTTACAACGTGGGGCGATTTGTTGCGGCCTCTGGGCCAACAGTCCTGGGCCTGCTTACCAGCAAAGTCTTTGTGAACTATCCCGAGCCAATGCGGTGGGCGGGCGTGACGATGTGTAGCGTCTTCGTAATTGGACTGTTCGTGTTACCCTTCCTCCCCGAAACCAAAGGCAAGCCGCTGCCGGAATGACGCATGGAACAGCCGGCGAAGGATGAATTGCCAGCGGGGGAAGACAGCGCCCATTGGTCGCGACAGGCGGCCCGGCTGTCGGCGGCGAGCGCGTTCGTCTGCTTCACGCTGAGCTGCGTGGTCAATCAGCTTTTGTTGAAAGACCCACAGCAGCCGCGGGATACGCTGCGGCTGGTTGTCGATTGCCTCGCCGCGCTGATCGTCGTGTGCGGACTCATTAGCGGCACTGCAGGGCTCATCGGCGGCATCCGCAAGAAGTCCAGCGATACCATCGGCATCGCCATCATCGGCCTCGTCCTCCACGGCGGAATTGCATTTGTAGTCCTCTGGGGGCTCTGGGTGCTGCGCTCGGCCAAGGGACTTTGATCTCTGTCATTCAAAACAGCCGGCAGTTACGATGATGCTGCGATCACACCCTCCAACCCTCCCCCCGCCATGCCCCGCCTTCTCCCTACCCTCCTGCTCCTCCTTTCTCCTCCCCTGCTCGCCGCCGAAACCAACTGGCCCATGTGGCGCGGCCCACAGGGGGACGGCTCCAGCACCGAAGCGGACATTCCGACCAAGTGGAACGGCAAGACCGGCGAGAACATCGCTTGGAAAGTCGAGATTCCCGGCAGCGGCCATTCGTCGCCGATTGTTTGGGGGGACCGCGTGTTTGTGGTCAGTTGTCTTGAAGAGAAAAAGGAGCGGGTGCTGCTGTCGCTGGACCGCAAGACGGGCAAGATCGTTTGGCAGCAAGAAGTCTTGGAAGTGCCGCTCGAAGGGAAGCACGGCCTGAACAGCTTTGCCTCGGGCACACCAGCAACCGATGGCAAGCGGGTCTATGTCACGTTTCTGGCGATGGACGGCACCGCGGAAGGCCGCCGTACGCCGGGCGACATGGTCGTGGCGGCTTACGATTTTGACGGCAATCAGAAATGGCTCGTCAAGCCGGGCCGCTTCGCCAGCGTCCACGGCTATTGCAGCTCGCCCGTGCTGTTCGAGGACAAGGTCATCGTCAACGGCGACCACGATGGGGACGGCTACCTGGTCGCACTCGATAAAACGACCGGCAAAGAAATCTGGAAGACCGCCCGCCCGAACAAAACTCGCAGCTACGTCACCCCCATCATCCGCGAAGTCGCCGGCCGGACGCAACTCATGATGTCAGGCAGCAAAAGCGTCGCCAGCTACGACCCCCGAACCGGCAAACAGCAGTGGTATTTGGACGGCCCGACCGAGCAATTCGTCGCCTCCCCCGTCTACGACGGTGAACTGCTCTATCTCACCGCCGGCTTTCCCGAATACCACATCCTGGCCATCAAGCCCACCGGCAACGGCCACTTGGGCGAGGACTCCATCGCCTGGCGAACCATCAAGGCCCCCTCGTACGTCCCCTCCCCCATCCTCTGCGGCGAGCACTTCCTGATCGTCTCCGACACCGGCATTGGCTCCTGCTACCACGCCAAAAGCGGCGAGCTCAACTGGACCGGCCGCCTCGGCAAACACTACTCCGCTTCCCTCGTCACCGCGGGCGGACTGGTCTACTTCCTGGCCGATGAGGGGACCACGAAAGTCATCCGCCCCGGCGACAAAGTGGATGTCGTCAGCGAAAACGACCTCGGCGAATCCTGCTACGCCTCCCCCGCCATCAGCCAGGGACAGATTTTCATCCGAGGGGAGAAGCATCTGTTTTGCGTTGGGAAGTAGTTATTCCGCTTTCCTCACCTCAAAGTGATACTTCCGCGGCTGAGCGGCTTTGTGCTGAAGGTCTTCGAGGGAAGAGTTGACTTTGGCGGCATCGGCGGCGAGTGCGGCCAATCGAGTTTCATTGGTGATATAGGCTGTCGCTTGAATCTGCGAGAGATGGAGCTGTGAGCGGGAATCCGTGAGGTGTTTGACCAGCGTGGACTGCACGTCCCACGGCCCGCCCGGCTGCCAGGGGTCGGAGGTGGCGAAGGAGATGTTGACACCGGCGGCAAGTTGTTTGTGGGAATAAGTCGCCAGCTTGCGGCCATCGGCGAGCACTTCGTATTTTCCTTCCGGCAGCTCTCTCACCGTAAGCAGGTAGCGGTTGAGCTGGTCGGGAAACGGGATGAAGCGGAATTGCAGGGCTCCGAACAGGCCGAAGTTGAGCGGCAGTCCCTCGTCCAGCCGGTCGAATTCCAGGACGACATCTTTCTGCTTCACGCCGTCAATCTTGCATCCCTTGGACTCGCCGCTGTCGCCGGTTTTGGCATTGATGACGGCTGAGGAGACTTCCGCAGGCGCGCCAAGCCCCTTGAGGATGCAAAAGGCCATCGCGAGCTGGCCCAGGTCGTTGAGGTGGACTCCGTCGGCGGCATGGAGCGTGTGCGGAGATTCCTTGGGCTGCAAGTGCTTGTTCGCTTCCAGCAGCCGCCGCTGAATGGCCCGCATGTCGCGCTGCAGATCGATCGTGCCGCCTCCAAGTTCCTTGGCTGCAGCGAGCCCCTCGTCGCACATGGATTGCAGAAAATCCTTTTCCGCTTTGTCAGGATCCGCCCCAGTGATAGCGGCGGAACAGATGAAGACCCGCACTTTCTTCTCGTGGCAACGGCGAACAATCTCCCGAATGCTCTCCAAATATTTCTGCCGATGCTCCGCGTCCGCCTTCACTCCCCAGCCAATGTCGTTGACCCCGTAGGCCACGGTCAGCACCGTCGCTCCTCGGCTGAAAACGTCTTTCTCGAGCCGAGCCAGCCCGCCAGCAGCCGTATCACCCCCCTGCCCTGCATTGATGAACCGCACCTTGCGATATGGATACCGCAGTAGCGTGTAGTTCTCGATAGTCTTGCCGTACGACTGGGCCGCCGTGATGCTGTCGCCGAGAAAGACGACAGTATCGCCGTCCTTTAGGGCGAATTCCTCGGCGCGGGCCGGAAGGTGGTAGAAAAATGGTGGTAGAAAAATGAAGAGGAGCGTGCGGATGAATCGTGACATAGTAGTTATCACTTCTTAATCTTAATCCTACTCTTAATCTTAATCCCGCTTTGTCTTCTGTTCCCACCGGCTCGCCTCATATCGCACCAAAAACTCCGCGGCCTTCTCCTTCCCCATCATCCTCTCCAGCGGCCAATAAGGCCGCGTCCCGCGGGCGCGGCGCTTCGGTGGCGAGGCGGCATGGCCGACGTAACCGCAAATCTGACACTGCTCGGATGAAGTTTCCAACCAAGGCGCGTGGCAAGCCTGGCAGTGTGGCACCAGGTTCCACCAAACGCCTTGAACCTCGCCGCGCGGATAAAGCCGTACGTGGAACGGCAAAGCGTTCTCGTATGCTATACCCAGGCCGAGAATCATCTGGTTCATGGCCCGGACATATTCGGGATCACTTCCGCCAGCATTCCGCAGAACGAATTTTAACAGCAATGCACGGGGTGCATCGAGCGGCGAGCGCATCCAAAGTCCGTACCAGGCGCGCCTGGTGGCAGGAAAATTAGCCGCAACGTTGGCCCTTAGATTCAATCGGTCAATGGCTGTTTCGACCGCCGCATGCACCTGGATTTCACCAGCCGGTAGCGGCACCATGCCGAAACAGCCGGCGAGACTCTTAGAGTTTTCCTTCAGCCCGGCATTGGCGGGACACTCCGAGCAGGCCGCTTCCGCCGTTGCCAGTCCGCCATAGAGCGACAGCGCATCCTCGACTCGAAAACCATTCGGGGGCTGGACACAATTCCCTTCAAACTCCCTCCCCTCCGCGGCCGCATCGCTATACGCCCGCAGCGTCCTCAGATGCCGCTCGGTCCGTTCTGGATCCTCAAAGCCGGCAATCTGCCGTAATGGACAGCGCCGCTCGAGAGCCCAGACGAGAAATTCGGGGGTTTGCATGGCCAGGGGTGGAAAAACGGATGTCGCTCGCCGAGGAGTTGACCCGACGGACTTTCATCCGCGAAAACGCCGCGCCAACTGGGCAGCCAGGGCCGCCGTTCGGCAAGAATCATCGTACCGTAACGAGTCGGCTTCGATGCCGCCACCGATACCAGAAACAGACCTGCGAGAATCCGCAGCGTGTCGCTGCTCAAATGCCCTTGATTGTGTGCGAGCACGAGATAGAAAGACGGCATCCCAACCACCAGCCGCTTACTTCGCCAGCATGCCGCGAGGCTCTTCCAAGCCGAGGCGTTTCATTTTTTTGTAGAGCGTCGTGCGATTGATGCCGAGGGCGTCGGCGGTCTGGGTGCGGTTCCAGTGATTGACCCGCAGGACTTCCAGGATGATGGCCCGTTCAGGGGCTTCCATGGCATCCTTGAGGGCCTTGCCGGTGAGGGGTTCCAGGTTCACGGCGGCAGCCCCGGCACACATTTGCGGCGGAAAGTCCTCGGGCGTGACAATGTTGGTTCGTCCGAGCAAGACGGCCCTTTCGACGACGTTTTGCAGTTCGCGGACGTTGCCCGGCCAGCGATAACGCTGCATGGCGGACAGCGCTTCTTCGCTGAAACCTTCGCACTTCTTGCCGGTTTCCTCGCGGGTGCGGGCCAGAAAGTGCTCGGCCAGCAGCGGAATGTCCGAAATGCGTTCGCGGAGCGGCGGGAGCTCGATGGCGATGACGTTGATCCGGTAATACAGGTCCTGGCGAAACCGCCCTTCCGCCACCGCGCGGGTCAAGTCTTCGTTCGTCGCCAGAATGACGCGGCTGTCGACGCGGATCGTGGTAGTGCTGCCGACCGGCTCGAACTCGAATTCTTGCAGCACCCGGAGCAGCTTCACTTGCAAGCTGGGGGAGGAGGTGCCAATTTCGTCGAGGAAGATGGTCCCCTTGTCGGCCTTGGTGAATTTGCCAATCTTCTCGCCGACCGCGCCGGTGAAGGAGCCGGCCGCATGGCCAAAGAGCTCGCTTTCCAGCAGGGTCTCGGGCATCGCTCCGCAGGCGACTTCCACAAACGACTGATTCCGTCGGCTGCTGCGGCGGTGGATAGCGCGGGCCAGCAGTGACTTTCCAGTCCCACTTTCACCCGTGATGAGCACGGTCGCGCGGGTATCGGCAATGCGATCAATCGTGTCGAACACCCGCTGCATCCGGTGGTCGTGCCCGACGATGTTCTCCAGTCCAAACCGGAGGTCGAGCTGCGCCTTGAGCTTTTGGTTTTCTTCGATGACCTTCTTCTGCGAAAGGGCCCGCTCGATCGCCATCGCCAGCTCTTCGTCAATGAGCGGCTTGGTGAGTAGGTCAAACGCTCCGGCTCGGAGGGCTTCGATTCCCGTCTCCACCGTCCCATAGCCGGTGATGAGCACGACCGTCAGGTCCGGATGGTGCTGGCGGCACCAGGCGAGCACTTCAAACCCGTCGCCGTCGTTCAGGCGAACATCGGCCAGAACCAAATCCAAAGGATGACTGGCGATTTGTTCCCGAGCTTGCCGGCAACTGTCGGCAATAAAGACGGTATAACCCTGTTCGCGGAGCCAGGCCGCCATCGAGTCGAGCAGATGGCGGTCGTCGTCAACCAGCAGCAAATTGTGGTTCTTCATAGAGACCTTTTCGATCACCGTGAATCAACGGACGAAGCGCGATGGGGGTGGATTTGAAAGTGTCGTAAAAAGCAACGCCACGCACTCGCGTGATGAAGTTTATCTACGTCATGGTTGTCAAAGGTCAACAACGGAAGATCTGCCGTTTGGGGTGGCCGAGACGCAAGCAGCACCAAAGTACATGGCCCATGCGGACTTGGGGTGATTATTTAACAGTCCCCTTTGGACTTTCCGAAGACCGAATGGTACATTGACGTTTAAGGTGATAAGCCATTTTCTGGGCGTAATCCCGCAAAAGGGTTAAGGTCGAAAGTGAAGTTGGCGGGTCCTTTCTTCCTCAAACGAGTGGGGTTTCTTAACGAAGCCTCCACCAGCTTGCGAATTGATCACCAAAGGAATGTTCGCATGGATGAGCGAGTTGATTTGTGGGTTGGACCCTCGAATCGTGTTAGAGAGGTTTGTAATGACAATTAGCGTGCTCGTCGCCGACGATCATCCCATCATTCGCGCCGGTATCGTATCCATGCTGAAGGATACGGAAATGAAGGTGGTCGCCGAAGCCGCAACAGGAAACCAGGCGATTGAGCAGTCGGTGAAACATCACCCAGATGTGGTATTGCTCGACATTCGGATGCCAGAGACGGACGGCCTGGAAGCCCTAGAACGGATTGTGGACCGATCGCCGCGCACCAAAGTGGTGATGTTCACCGGCCACGATACCCAGACGTTTGTGGCCCGCGCGGTGGCCTTGGGAGCCGCCGATTTCATCATGAAGGGATCTCCCAAAGAAGATATCGTGGGCGCCATCAAGCGGGCTCACACCGGTTTGCCTCCCGATCCGGATAGCTTGATGGGTCGGGTCAAGAACACCATGGTCCGCCGCCGGCCGACTTATGATGAGGATATCCCCCTCACCAACCGCGAGGTCCAGGTGCTGCGGCATGTGGCGATGGGGCTTTCCAATCGGGAAATCGGCAGTTCGCTCGAGATCAGCATTGAGACGGTCAAAGAACATGTGCAGAACATCCTGCGCAAGCTGGAAGCCGGCGATCGCACCGAAGCGGCTGTCTGGGCGGTGAAGAAGGGACTTGTCTAGCCGGCGATTATTTGGAGTTGACCACAGGCGGAAGGGCCTTCCCTTCTGTCTTTTTTTGCGCGCTGGGAATTTTTCCCAAAGTTCGTGCTCTTATCTCTGAGCGTTCGTCATTGGTTATGGATTGTTCCCTTCCCGTAGCTGCCGGGGGACGGTGGACTTTGCGGGCGTAAGGAAAATGCGGCCTTTTTGCCGCTGGATTACACAGACGGAATGCCGATTTCAAGTTGTGCGTCTGGCGGGACAAACCTATAATTCCGTGTGGGTAGGGGACATTAGGAGTAAGTAGTGGCCGACAAGCCCAGAGTTCTCTTCATTGGCGGATCGAGAGACAACGCTGCCGATTTGCCGGCGGGTGCAGAGTCGTTGTTCGATATCGTCAAGGTTCGTGACCCCATCCGCGCACTCGCCAGGCTGAAACGCGAAGATTTTGACGGGCTGATTGTCTCGCAAGAGCATTTTCACGAAGCCCTTCGCTTCGGCCGGCTGCTGGAAAACAACCGTGTGCTGGACGGTATGCCGGACGCCGTCGCCGTGGTGGATGCCGGCAGCACCATTCTTTGGAACAACGAACGCCTTCGGTCGTGGGCCAACAAAGGGAACATCGTCGGCGAGAGCTTTTTTGCCGCGTTGGGGGGACCGGCGATTGTCGGCGGCGACACCTCGCCTTTTCAGAGCGCCCTCAAACATTCGCAGGCGGCGATTTCGCTCCTGCGGACCAAGGAAGGCAAGCACTATCAGCTCCATGCCGTTCCCATGCCGGATGGAAAGGACAGCGCGCTCCACCTGGTGGTGACCGTCCGCGATGTCTCGCTGGAAACTGCCCAGCAGCAGAAGCTCGCGGCGATTCAAGCGGCGGGACGCGAACTGGCCGGCTTGCGCCCCGAAGATGTCTTTCACATGACCGTCTCCGAGCGCAAAGAGCTGCTCAAGAAAAACATCCTGCAATACACGCAGGACTTGCTCAAGTTCGACGTCGTCGAAATCCGCCTCCTCGATCCCAGGACCGGCGAGTTGCATCCGCTGCTCGAGCACGGCATGGATCCCGCCGCCGCAGGCCGCATCCTGCATGCCAAGCGGGACGATAACGGAGTGACCGGCTTTGTGGCGTTCTCGGGCGTGAGCTACCTGTGCGACGACACGACGGGCGATCCGATTTACCTGCAGGGGGCGAAGGGAGCCAAAAGCTCGCTGACAGTGCCGCTTAAGTTCGAACATCAGACCATCGGCACTTTCAACGTCGAAAGCCCCTTGCCGCACGGCTTTACCGAAGGGGACCAACTGTTTGTCGAAACATTCTGCCGCGGAGTGGCGGCAGCGCTGAACACGCTCGACTTGCTCAGTGCTCAACGGGCGAATGCGGCTCAGGATGCCATCGCGGCGATTCACCGGGCGGTCGCCCTGCCGATTGACGAGATTCTGAGCGATGCTTGCGCCTTGGCGGAACGCTTTCTCGCCGCCGAACCCGAAGTGGCGGCCCGTCTACGGCGGATTGTCTGGGACGCCCGCAACATCAAAGCCGTGATTCAGAATGTCGGCCGCAACATGGCACCCACGGATGCTGTCCCCGTGGACAGTATTTCTTGCAAGCGGCCCAAGCTCCGCGGCATGCGCGTGCTGGTGGTCGATTCAAAGGACGAAGTCCGCACCTCCGCCCATTCCCTCCTCGAGCCTTACGGCTGTGTGGTGGACACCGCGCAGAAAGGCTCCGAGGCCGAGTTGCTGTACCAACTCAGCATGCAGAACGAGCAGTATGACGTGGTGGTGACCGGTGTCGAGCTTCCCGACATGAGCGGAGCGGACCTGCTGATTCGCCTCAAGGCGATGGTCGATCCGGTGCCGATCATCCTGACGCAGGAATTCGGCCACGATCCCGGCCATACGCTGGTCCGCGCCCGCCGCAACGGCCTGAACGAACGGGCCTGGATTATCAAGCCCTTCCGTGCCCCGCAACTCCTGGACACGGTGGAACACATTTTGGATTGGTCGAAAAAGGATCAGACGCAGGCGTAAGGTATCTTCCACTTGCTGCTCGACCTATTCTTGTCCCTGGTTGCCTTCCTCGGACACTTCTCCCTGTGCGTCTGGCTCTTTAATCGGCTGCACGCCCTGCCCTGGCGGCGAATCTACATCAAGTGGATTGGCCGCGCGATTCTGGGCTGGGGAGCAGGACTTCTGGGTGTTTATGGGCTGCGTGCGGCTGTGCTGGGCGTTTGCGTCTGGCAGGGAATCACGCCAGACGCCGCCGAGATTCCCTGGCTAATTTACCCCGCGCTGTGCGGTTTGGTGGCCACCGCCGCCATTCCGATGTGGCTGATTCCCAAGCTCTTCGCGCGTATTCCCGATTCGCTCCTTGCCAACGACACCACGCTGCATGACCTGGCGAAAGAACTTGGCCAGCCACTCATCGGCACGGGCGAGACGAGCCTGTTTGCCAGGATCCCCGGCAACCAGATCTTTCACCTCGCGGTGCAACACAAGGTTCTTCGCCTGCCGCAACTGCCGCCGGTACTGGACGGGCTCACGATCGCCCACCTCTCCGATCTGCACATGACGGGAAAAATCACACGGGAGTTCTATGACGCCATTGTCGATCGCACCAACCGTTTGGAGCCGGAACTGGTCGTCATCACCGGCGACATTGCCGAGAAGGTGATGTGCCTGGACTGGATTGTCCCCGTCTTCAGCCGCCTCAAGGCCCGCGAAGGAAAATACTTCATCCTCGGCAATCACGAAATGAAACTGCCGGATGTTGGCTTGCTTCGCAGACTGATGGAGGAAGCGGGGTTTGTCGATGTCGGCAGCCGGGCGATGCGAGTGCCCCTTCGCGACACCGAAATCATGATTGCTGGCAGCGAATCCCCGTGGTTCGGGACGAATCCATCACTGACCCCTGATCCCTGTCCCCTGACTCCTCCCTTCCGTCTCCTCCTCTCGCACTCTCCCGACCAGCTTCCGTGGGCCAAAGCCAACAACTTCGACCTCATGCTCGCCGGCCATACCCACGGCGGCCAAATCCGCCTGCCGTGCATCGGCGCCCTCATCTCTCCCAGCATGTTCGGCTTTCGCTACGCCGGCGGCCTGTACTTTGAAGAGCCGACATTGCTCCACGTCAGCCGCGGTCTCTGCGGCGATCACCCCATCCGGCTCAACTGCCCGCCGGAATTGCCGCTGCTTACGCTGGTGAGAGACTAATCACCCGGCTCGGTCGCGCCGCGTTGATCTCATCCAGCAGTCTCTGCACCTTCTTCTCCAGCAGGTCGGTCCAGTCGCTGATGGCCGTCTTGCTTTCCCGTTCCGTGGGAATCTCGAGCGGTTCGCCAAACCGAACGATGGCGTGCCGTTCGCCGCGGATGCCGGGATAATCGGCCCGCAGCACGTCTTCCTCGAATTTGTCCAGCGTCTCGGCCATCCGCTCCAGCGTCGGCTTCTCCTGCACGTAGTTTCCCGGATAGCTGAAGAGCTGGATGACAAAAAACAGGTCGTCCATCTGGTGCGCGAGGCGGAGCTTGTCGGCTGCCGAGAGCCCTTCCTGTTCGCTGGCCTTGATGATCGCCTTCCGCGCTTCCTTCACCCGTTCGGGAATGATGCCGCCACGGTCCCGCAGGCTGTGTTCCCTTTCCAGGCCGGCGAGGATCGTATTCGAGAGCGTCGCAATCCGCTCCGGCAGAGTTCCCTGCCGCGGCCCGGCCCGATACTCAATTTCCTTGAGCGTCAGAAACCCCTCCGCCACATGGTAAATCCGCTCGGCGAGTGACAGGTCATTCCGCGGCCGCCAGTGGAGCGCCTCTTCTAATCGGCTCATCAGTTCGAGCAGCTCCTCCTGCGGATCCCGCACGTAGAAGCACTTGAGGGCGGTCGGAATGGCGACGATTTTTCGCGGCCCCTTCTTCGCCGCGGACATGGCGATGGCGGCGGCTCCTTCGCGGAACGGAGTGACGCGGTCGTTGTTGTGATAGATGTCCCCTTCCGGAAAGATGACCAGCGGATGCGGGCTTTCGCGGAGGATGTCCACCGAAGTCTTAAACGCCTGCAGGTCGTTCCCTTCCCGGTTGATGCTGTAGCAGCCGTGCCACTGCAAGACCTTTTGCTCAAAGGGCTTGCTCATGGCAAAGACCTGCCACGCGGAGAGAAAGTGGAAGCAACTGCCGCAGCGATGGGCCGCCTCGATCATCACGTAAGAGTCGTAATGGAACGAGTGGTTCGGGGTAATCAATATTCCCGCGCCGTCTTTTACCGCCGTGCGAACATGCTCGGTCCCTTGCACGTCGATTTGCGTGATTTTCTGGCTCTTCCGCAGCGTGCGGTTAATCAGCGGCCGCCACAGCCGCACCAGCCACGGCGTCATCTGGGGTGGCCACACCTTGCGCGGCGTCTGAAACGGTTGGCGGTTCACTGCGTCGCTTTGAAGCTATCGCTTCACCCTCGCGGGAAGTTCTTTCAGCCGTTCCAGTTCGAGAATCTCAGTGTAGTACCACGGCTTTCCGGTGGCCTTTTTCGTACCGATCACCTTGGCCGGATACTTGGCTCCGTCGTGCTCTTTCCATTCGCTGAAGCGGTGGATGTCGCTCCGCCAGTCAATCCGCACCAGCCGGTGATCAGCTTTGTCGAAGTAGAGGTGCATCGGGGGTGTGATGGTGCCACTGACGCGAAGACCAATCGCCGGCTTGTCGGCGTCGGTAATTTCCGGAATCAACTCGACTTTGCTCTTCGCGTCGGTCAGGGCTGCCAGCGTCCAGCCCCAAACCAGAAAGGTGGCGGGTTCCTGGTCCTCTTTGACGCGGTCGCGCGTGCCGACCCACCAATAGGTTGGCGGCTCCAAGATGGATGTCCGCTCGAATCCTTTGGCTTTGGGGTCCGGGCTGACGTTGAGCTGTTCCTTGATCCGGAACAACTTCAGGAGCTTCTCCTCGCCGCCGGCAGCGCTAACAACTTGCTTCACGACCTCCTTGGGATCAGGGTCCGCTCCAAGTGCCACGAGCGACGAGCTTACGAAAACCGCCAACCAAAATGCGCCCTGAATTCGCATGCGTGAATTCTCCTCCAAACAGCCTGATCACAGGACTGTAGTTGAGCGGATGAGATTTCACGCGGCAACGGGTGCCGTCCATCGTCTGGAAGATGTTAAACGCCGCTTACTTCGCGGGAACCGGCGCTGCTGCCGGAGGGGGTGGTAAGACTACCCCCGGCACAACCTGGCAGTTCAACAGGTCGACAGTAACGGTATTCCTCGCCATTCGTCGCAACTGGTCGCGAACGAAGCGAAAGTCTCCTTGAATGGTCACGACTTGATCGGGAACAAGTACGGCGGCCAGCGAATCGCGCTCGCTCGGCGCAAACTTGAAACGGAGCGTCCCCGATACCTCCGCGGCCGGCTCTTCGATTCGGGTCTCCATGATGGCGATGTAATTTCCCAGTCCATCCTTCTCGATGCGGCTGACGACCCCTTTGATTTCGACCCGGCGGTCCTGCAACCACAGATCGGTGCTGGCGGCGTTGTAGCGGATGGTCTGCACCACGTCGGTTGGCGTTCCCTGGAAAATGGGGGCGTTATGGGCGGAAAACGACAGGGCCAAAAGGGCCAGCGGCGCGAGCGGATTCATGAGGCGGCTCCGTGTTCAAGAAGTGAAACAAGATGTAAAGAGCACGATACATGAATCATCTCCATTCTGGCAATTTGGGTCAACTAGAGTGATTGCGAGGCCTGGGAATGCTATTTGAAAGGGTATTAGCACCTCTTTAGAGTGGTTATTATGTTTCATTCCCTTAACACGAACAACCAAGAGGACTTTGCGATGCCCCGGAGTTCCCGGATACCGGCGTGTGGATAAAGCAATCGCGGTACAGCAAGTTGCCCTTCCACTCCCTCGCCACAGGTGGGATAGGCGATGATGCCCAGGCGAGTCAAGTTGCGAAAAGGAGCCGCGCTGTCCGACGCCGGCCTCGACCGGGCTAGGCGGCTAGCGAGCAGCAGATTGCCGACAGGATACTCGCCGTTTGCATCGCGGGGTCGGCTGGTGGTGATAGGCTCGCAGCTATGCTTCTGAATTCATTGCCTGCCGTCCATCGAGGTTACTTCCTCACTTCCACCCCAATCTCGTAGCATTGGTCGCCATGCTTTAAACATCGGGCCACCCCACAGGGAATGCGCCCGATCTCTGTCCAAAGGAGAATCTCTTCGCCGGGATAGAGTTGTCTGTCCATCAAGAAGCTAAATCCGCTTCGGGACATATCCAACGAGTCGACTTTACTGACCTCTGACTTACGCGGTACGGACGGCAGGACGCCGTCGATCTGGCACAAGATCTCGCCCTGGATGGTCTTGCGAGCGAACCGGCGGAGGTCGTGGGGTACGCACGACTCGCGGCCATTCTTTGCCAAATGGGGCGGCACCTGCACGGTTTGCGGCAGTCGGGCGATCAGCCCGTTCAGTGTTTCTGCATAAGAGTTTTCCACTGCTCATAGACCTCCACGTCAAAAAATGTGCCCATTTGCCGGTCCATGATCCGAAAGGCGTCATCCTTGTTCATCCCGGCCCGATAGGGCCTGTTGCTGGTGAGCGCCTCGAATACGTCAGCGACCGCGCAAATCCGCGCCCAGGGATGAATCTCGGAACCGCTGACCTGCACGGGGTATCCGGTGCCGTCCAGGTGCTCATGATGCTGATAGACCATCATCAACTGGCCAAAGCTAAGATCCGTCCGTTTGCTGAGCCGAAGAAAGCCAATCGTCGGATGGGTTTTGATAATACGGAACTCGTGGTCCGTAAGCTTCCCCGGCTTCGTGAGAATTGCACCCGAAATCTCGCTCTTTCCCAGGTCGTGCAGCATAGCACCGACGGCCACCTTGCGCAGCTCGTCGGGTGCGGTAATCCCGCACTCTTTTGCCAGCATGACGCAGTAGTAAGAGACGTTTGCCACATGCGTGAAGGTATGAAAGTCATGGTACAACAACTTGCACAGCTCGGAGGAAATCACATTCGAGCGGCAGACGAGTTCCACGACATGGTGACCCATCTCCTCGGTCTTAGCGATGCTGGCATCAAGATCGGAGCTGTTGAGCTCCTTGCCCAGTACGCCGCGGACCACTTCGTTGAGCAAGGCGAACCGCTGCGTGGTGGGGATCGATTCATCGGCCACCATCTCCTTGATGTTCTCTTGCAGGTAACGCTGAAACTCTTGATGTTCGTGCGTCGAGACAAAGAGCTTGCGATGTCTCCCCTGTTCGAGTCTTTCCACCCATTCCAGGGTGATGGGAACATTCGGAGCGCGAAAAAGGCGGTATTGCCCATCTTCCTGATCGCATACGTAGAGCGAAATTCCACACAGCCGCGTCGGCACAATCATCGCAGCTGAAATGGCAACGAAGTCACTGCGTCTTGCAACTCCCTTGGAATTCATGGTCAAGGACATAAACGACTCCGGGCGTCACCATCAAATGCGCATCGATACTTCTCCTGCAGAAGACTAGGTTATTTCTGGTAAAAGAATCTCCCCAAACCGAGGGGATTTCAAGCGACGGCAACGGCCAGCTCTAAGCCAAGCAGGAGTCTACCGGTCCTAACGCTTTTAACGCGCGGCGCGCGAAACTGGTCCGGCGACCTGTCACGCCCATCGCCCGTCGGCCTGCAATCCGCCGAAGCGATGGTCCAAGGATTGGCGCTCGAGGCAGAGTTTCAGCAACGGAAGAACGGCTTACTCGGCACCGTCAGGAATAATCGAAATGCCGAAAGGAGGAAGGGTTCGGCGTTGTTGTAACTATTCCCGCCGCAACTTCGGCCCGTCCGTCTTGTAAGCGCCCGTGCCCCCTTGAAAACGGCCCTTTGCCGTCCAGTTCAAAGCGATACGTTTGGGAAAGAGAATGCCGGAATAATCCCAGCCCCAAGTGCCGTCCTCGATGCAGCGGCCCGCGCCGCGGGTCGGGGTGCCGCCGCCGACGTAGTAGCCGCCGTAGAAGCGGGTGTTACTGGGGATAGTGATTTTTGCCTGGCACTGCGGATTGCCGGCGCGGGCGAAGTCGCAGGCGCGGTAGGTTTCCGATGTCGGCCCCCAGACGATGCCGGATGGGGTCGGAGCCACAGGAGCGTCCTCGTCGTCTCCGATGCTGTAGGACGACCCTTGGGCCCCAAACGATTCCGGCGGCTTTCCCTTGGCGTTGGCGGCAGTCACCAACAAGGCCACGATCACGAGCAAAAGGTACTGGCGTTTCATAAGTCTCATCCTTGAGTATTGACTCCAACCACTCACTACGCACCACTAACTCCTCACTACCCACTCACCCCAGCGGATTCCGATTGAACTTCTGATACGGCAGCCGAACATTGCGATAGAAAACCTTGTCTGCCCGCTTTTCCGCCGGTGCCTGGAACCAGACTTGTCCCGCAGCCGTCACCACGTCATCCTGATCCACCCCGTCGCCGCTGATGCCGAAGCCGCCGACCAGGATCTTGCTCTTGTACAGCGGCGAGCTGCCGGGGAAGAACACGGTGCCGTTCTGATTTTCGATATTGCCCAGGTCGTGGAAGTTCCGCCCCTGGTGGAAGGCGTCAAAGCCGAGCACGCTCTTGAACATCGAAGCGGGAATGGGGAGGCCGAACAGGTTTTCGGCGTTCTTTGGGTTCACGCCCACGACGTGGGTCAGATTGTGGTCGTTGAGGCTTGAGAAAATGGGGGGCAGTGTGTTTTCGATCCCGGCCGGGTAACGCGGCTCGACGAGGAAGCGGAAAGTCCTATTGGTGAAGGCAACGGACGTGGGAGCCGCGATCAGCGTCGTGCTTCTGAGGTCCTTGAACAAATCGGGTACACCCGGTACACCCGGCAGCAGGTTCTTGCTCGTGATGATTCTGCGGGCTGTCAGCTCCGCCTGGGTCACTTGCCCACGCTGGACGAGCAGGTCGTCGTCCACCATGTCGTCCGGTTGGAGGGCGGTGGGATCGGCGTAGTAGGCCGTGTTGCGGGCTTTGGCGACGGAGACGTCAATTGAAAAGACCGTGGCATCCTTCATGCGAAAGATGCCCAGGACATTACCATCTTTGTCGGCCACGGAGATGACCATCTTCGTCCGCGCCCCCGGCATCCCTGTCGCCAGGTTCACCCGAATCGCCGCACGGGTCTTGTCGGCCTCCGCAATCGAGCGGCTGACAATGTCCATCACGTCGGTGGCGGTGATGCTTCCGCCGGGGAGGCTATGCGGCAGCACGAGCCAGCCCTCCGGCACTTCCTTGCCGCTGAGTGCATAATCGTTGTCGCCAAGGCTGGCGGGATCACCGTCCGGTCCCGGGTCGACCACTTGATTCTCACCCGTCGTCGCCGAACCCATTCCAACGCTGCTGCCGACGGCGAGGAGCGTTTGATAGCCCTTTTTGGGATTGGCGGCAGTTGGATTGGGCCCATAGGTTTCCAGCGTGATGCCGGCCAGGTCGATACGACCGGCGAGCAGGTCGTAACCCGGCACGCGGCCGACACCGCCCAGCGTGCCCACCGAGCCGCCGACCAACAGCGAGCTTCCACCGGCAGCCGCGTAGGCAATCCACTCCGCCTCCAAGACCCGGGGGGCATTCAGACGGGAGGCGTTGCTTTGATTGATGCCGGCGATGAATCCCTGCTCGAACGTGGCATAGCCATTCGTGCCCGGAAAGAAGACGCCGATCCCCCCCACAAGCTGTCGCGTCGCCGAGCCGCTGATAATTTTGTAAAGCGGAATGCCGCCGGGGAGCGTGGCAATGCCGCGAGACTGCGCCCACGCTTCGCGCTGCGACTGTACGCCATAGGACTCCGGGAATTCGAGCGTTTTACCGGCCGGGATGTACGTGCCATCAACGTTAAAGCGATTCGTCAGAAAGACGTCGTCCCCATTCCCCTTGATCCCATCAAAACCAGCGTTCCGTCGGCCATCGCGGCTTTGGTGCTCGATGCCAAAGAGATCGACCGGCGGCGTGTTGGAGATGCCGGGCGGAAAGTGCCCGCCAACTCCAATCGGCGCGACAAAGCCTGGGCCGTAGGTGGTGGCGGTCGGGTCCGCGTCGATGAAAGGGTTATTCGTGGAAGGATCAGGAACCGTCGGGTTCGATTCGACTTCTCGCTGCGTGATCGTGGACTGGCTGATCATCCGGATGGTGCGCGAGGTCAGCGGCCCTTCATTGTTGGCAAAGAAGGCCGCCGTCCTGGCCTTGGAAACGGCGCCGTCGATGACAAAGACCCGCGTCGCTTCATCCCCAATCGCGTCAAGCACCCCCTGCTCCATGCGCACGCCGAGGATTTTTCCATTGCGGTCCACGATGGCGATGATCGCATCCTCCGAGCTCGATGCAGCCGCGGCTCGCGCCAGAAGCTGCTGGACTTCGTTCTCGGTGATGAAAGGCAAACTCAAATCGGCCGGAACAAATGGAGGTGGCGGCGGCTCCGCCTCGGGTTGGCCGGGAGCTGCATGCGCGGGGCCGATGACATGGGCTATGCTGCCGGGCAAAGCTACGGTCGCCGTGGACTGCACCATGTAGAAGACTGAATCCGCCGCGCCGGTCGTCAGATCGTTCCGGACCTCAAAGGTGTTAATCCACGGGTTGAAGAAGCCCACTTCGGCCACGCCGTTGCCGTCCCAGTCTCCGGCGATCGGCTGCTCGGAATAATTGGGGGCGAAAACGGTGAGCCTGGAAATGGCGGCACCGTCCTGTGTGCCGCGGAAAAACAGCTCGTTCGTAGAGGCGTGATAGAGGCCGATTTCATCTCCCGGCAGGCCATCGAAATCTCCCACCAGCGGTTTCCAGGCGGCGGCGTTGCCGAGGTCGGCGAGTGACGAGGTGTCGTAGTCCGCCGGCCAGAATGCGAAGATTTTGTCCGCCACTCCCGTTTGCAACGTGCTTTTCAGCAGAACCTGCCGCGAGCCGGGGGCAAAGAGCGCCAGCTCATCCCGCCCGTCCCCATTCCAATCGCCGGCCAAAGGGAGTTCGCCGCCGGAAGCGCCGTTCATCTTCAACGTCTGAAAGGTCGCGCGGGCTTCGTTTTTGTTCGCCAGCACAAAGGTCTGCGCACTGGAGACATAGATGCCAACGGTATCCACGCCGTCGCCATTCCCGTCGCCGGCAATGGGCAAGCCACTTCTTCCCGACGGCAAAAAGGTAAACGCCGACTGCGGGAAGCCGGGCGAGTTCTCGTCGCGCAGATAATAAGTCCCGTAGCGGGGGTCATACATCCCTACGCTGTCGATGGTGTCATTTCCGAGCGCATTGAAATCCCCAGACAGCCCCAGCAGATCCCCCGCTAGCAGGCTCCGCGATTCCAGCGATTCGACGGCGAGTTTCCGCCCCCCGCGCGACTTGCGGCTGATTGTTCGTGATGGTCCGCGCATGAATACCTGGCACTCTGAGAGGAAAGACGCCGCCCTTCCATAGTAGGTCCGGGCGAAATGCGGTTCAACAAAATGGCGCGGTGCTGCTAGCGTCCGCGCGTTCGTCCAGAAAATGTGCCGTCTTCTTCCCTTCGACCGGCAGATTCCAGGCAATTAGTTCCGTCCGACTTTACGGCACAACCGATAAAACCGTTACGGTTTACCGCGCATCGTTGTCCGCTCACCCCGTGTGCGGACATTGGGGAAGGTTTTGGCGTGCAGCAAGTGCTTTCAGTGCGACGCGATTCTCCTTGGCTTCGGCCTCAAGGCTACAGTCTCGTGCTTATACTCTGCTTGCTAGCACCTGCTGCAACTCTCGCCCAACAAACAGCGCCTCAGCGCGTCGAGCCTCCCGTTCTCCGCGACCCACGGGCAGACCAGGATTTCGTACCACTGCCGGAGTATGCCGAAGAACCAGATCCCATTCTCAAGTGGCCGGTCGATCCGCCTCCCGGTTTCACGGGACGATCAGGAATCTCGCCGCGCGAGGAGCAGGAGAACAGCCACTTCGTCCCGATGGAGGACCGCTGGCGGATCGGAATGGCGGAATATGACCGCTACGGCCAAGGCCATCCGCGCGACTTCGAGTATCCCTTCGTCCCCGGCAACATCTGGGATCCCTATCACCAGAATGTGCTCAAGGGGGACTATCCCATCTTGGGGCAGCACAACTTTCTGACCCTGACGGTCGCGGACTTGCAGATTATCGAAGGCCGTCAGGTACCAACTCCCAACACGCCATTCGAAAGCGCCCCCGATCCAGAATCCGAAGAATTCTTCGGCAACCCCAACCAGTTCTTCTACGCGCACAACATCGTCGTCTCCGCCGACTGGGTTCACGGCGACGGGGTCTTCAAACCGGCCGACTGGCGGCTGAAGGTGACGAACATTTTCAACATGAACGTGCTGAACGTCGGCGAGCTCGGGGTGGTGAATCCCGATGTCCGCAAAGGGCGGACGCGCACGCAGGGGGACTACGCCCTGGAAGAATGGTTCCTGGAAACCAAGCTGGCCGACCTCAGCCCAGATTATGACTTTGTCTCCGTGCGGGGCGGGTCGCAACCCTTCGTCAGCGACTTCAAGGGCTTTATCTTCGCGGACACCAACCGGGCGCTGCGACTCTTTGGAACACGTCTGGCCAACCGCGACCAGTTCAATCTGATCGTGCTGGACCAAAATGAGAAGGAAACCAACAGCCTGCTCAACACGTTTGACGACCGGGACCAGAACACGGTCATCATGAACTACTACCGGCAGGACTTCATCTTTCCCGGCTTCACCGCCCAGCTCAGCTACCACTACAACGAAGACGGGCCGAGCTTCAAGTTCGATGAGAACGACTTTCTGATCCGCCCCGACCCCGCCGGCGTCTTCGCCGAACATAAGGTGCGGGCCCACTACCTCGGCTTTGCCAGCGAAGGACACATCAACCGGATCAATGTCAGCCAGGCCTGCTACTACGTCACCGGCAAGGACGCGCTCAACCCCATCGCTGGCAGCCCGCAAAACATCCACGCCTGGATGGGGGCTCTCGAGCTCTCCTACGACCGGGACTGGATTCGCTTCCGCAGCTCCTACTTCGGCGCATCGGGCGACGGAGACGCCAACGACGGCGAAGCGACCGGCTTTGACACCATCTTTGACAATCCCAACTTCGCCGGCGGCCAGTTCAGCTATTGGCAGCGGCAGCAAATCAAGCTGCTCGGCGTGAACCTTGTCAATCGCATGAGCCTGGTGCCCGATCTCCGCAGCAGCAAGTTCCAAGGTCAGTCCAACTTCGTCAACCCCGGCCTGCACCTGGTGAATTTTGGCATGGATACCGAAGTCACTCCCAAATTCCGCACCATCGCCAACATCAACTTCCTCTGGTTCGACCAGACCGAAGCTCTTGAACAATTTGTCTTTCAGGATGGAATTCACAACTTCATTGGCGCGGACCTGAGTTTCGGAGCCGAGTATCGCCCTCGCCTCAACAACAACATCATCATCGTGGGGGGCATCTCGGCCCTTGTGCCGGGTAAAGGCTTTGCGGACATCTACCGGCCATTGACGGGAAATGCGAACACGCTCGTCGGGAGCTTCTTGGACATTTCGCTGGTGTATTGAACGACTGAATCTGAAATTCAGACTTGAGCCACGGATGGAACACGGAATGAACACGGACAAAGCCAGATTGAAGTGGATTCTGTTCCTCATTTTCTTGCCTCCATTTTCTTGCCATTTCTGCGGCGAGAATCTAAGCGCTCAGGAATCCTCGCGCCGCGTGAAACCCGCTGCCACGAAGCCGGCCACTGTCAAATTGACTTCAGCGACTCAGCCTGCTGCACCGCTCTCGATCAATCCCTTTCCACTCCCCACCAACCATCCTTCTGCCGAAGACCTCTTCCGCCAGAACAACGACGACGTGGCCCGCAAGAGCTGGGGGTGCATCAGGTGCCACGCAGGGGCACGGGACATGCACGACAAAGAGACAGTCAAGCTCGGCTGCGTCGATTGCCACGGGGGAAACGCTGATTGCCAGACCAAGGACGGGGCCCATGTCGCGCCGTCGCTCCCCAATGCCTGGCCGACCTCCGGCAATCCGGTTCGCTCGTATGCCTTGCTCAATCATGAAAGCCCCGAGTTCGTCCGCTTCGTCAATCCGGGCGACCTTCGCGTCGCCCACATCAGTTGCGGCAGTTGCCATGAACAGGAAGTCCTGGCCGTCCGCAAGAGCATGATGACTCACGGCTGCATGCTCTGGGGAGCTGCGCTCTACAACAACGGCTCCATACCGCATAAGACTCCGAGGTTTGGTGAGAGCTACGGAATGACCGGCGTGCCGCAGCGGCTGCAAACCGTCTGGCGCGGAAAGGAAGCGGCAAATATGCAAGACGACCTGGCTTCCAAAGGGGTTGTCACTTTTCTCGACCCGCTCCCCCGCTTTGAAGTCAGCCAACCAGGCAATATCCTCCGCATCTTCGAGCCCGGTGGGCGATTCCGCCCAGAAGTCGGCATCCCCGAGCGAGGGGAAGAGCCCGGCCGGCCGCGAGCCCGACTAGGTACACGTGGCCTGGGAACGGAAAACCGCACCGACCCCGTTTTTATCGGCCTGCAAAAGACGCGGCTCCTCGACCCCACGCTCAACTTCCTCGGCACCAACGACCATCCCGGCGACTATCGCTCCAGTGGCTGCAGCGCGTGCCATGTGGCCTATGCCAACGACCGGAGCCCGACCCATTCCGGCAAGTACTCGAAGTACGGCAACCTCGGCATGGCCGCGGCGACTCCCGATGACGGCCCCGAGGAGAGTCGCTTCGTGAAGACAGTGGACCCGACGATCCCCAAGGACGAGCGGGGCCATCCCATCACGCATCGCTTCACCCTGCAGATTCCCACCAGCCAGTGCATCGTCTGCCACATCCACCCAGGAACGAACGTCCTCAACACCTATCCCGGCTTCATGTGGTGGGACAACGAGACGGACGGCGAACTGATGTACCCCGCGCGGCAGAAGTACCCAACTTCGGAGGAATACACCCGCGCGCAAATGAACAACCCGGAAGAATCGTCGGTTCGCGGCCTGTGGTCCGACCCGAATTTCCTGGAGCGTGTTCCGGAGCTGAACAGTGCCGCTCGGCATACGCAGTTCGCCGACTTCCACGGCCACGGCTGGGTTTTTCGGGCCGTCTTCAAGAAGGATCGGCAGGGGAACTTGCTCGATCATCGTGGAGAGATCGTCTCCAATGTTTCCACCGAAAAGCTGAAGGCCGCGGTCGTCCAGCCCGATGAACCGCTGCCGATCCCGACGACCGGCGAGACCCTGGCCCAGTGCAAGAGCCAAAAGGACGACATGCCGGTGCATCTGATGGACATCCACATGGAAAAGGGGATGCACTGCGTCGACTGCCACTTCAACCAGGACAATCACGGCAACACCAAGCTCTACGGCGAAGTCCGGGCCGCTATTGAAATCGACTGCGTCGATTGCCACGGTTCCGCGGCGGAGAGCATTCCGGAGAAACTGACAGCCGGCAAGCGGATGCTCACTTCCGGTCCCGCCGCGCCAAACAGTGGCACCGACCTCATGCTTCTCCGCACGCCCCACCTTCGCCGCCAGCCCCGGTTTGAAGTGGTCGCGCTCAAAGATGGCGGCGGCAAACCGGTCATTAACCCGTTGACCATGAAGCCCTATCAGGCCCTCATTCAGCGGTCGATGGTCGACGAAAACCGCACTTGGGTGGTGACGCAGACGAAGGATACCATTCGCCCCGGCCATCCAAGCTACAACCCCAAGTCGCACCAGGCCAAGACGGTTCGCTGGGGGGACGACGGCGAAATGCTCTGGGGTGGCGCGGTCAATGAACACGAGGAAGTCGGCGGCCGCGGCTGTGCCCACCAGAACAAGAACATGAGCTGCATCGCTTGCCATTCGTCCTGGAACCCAAGCTGTTTTGGCTGCCATCTGCCGCAGAAGGCGAACCGCAAATCGCCCAGCCTCCACAACGAAGGAGAGGTGAGTCGCAATATTGTGTCCTACAACTTCCAGACCCTTCGGGAAGATGTGTTCATGATTGCCCGCGACGGCACCGCCACCGGCAATCGCATCAATCCCGCCCGGTCGAGTTGCGCCATTCACGTCAGCTCGTTTAACAGCAACCGCGAATCCATCTATCCCCAGCAACAAACCATCAGTGGTGGCGGCATGAGCGGCATTGCTTTCAGCACCAATGTGCCGCACACGGTTCGCGGTGGACCCAAGGATAAGAACCATGTTTCGCTGACGGGCACCAGCGAAACCAAGATGTGCAGCGATTGCCATCTTTCCAAGGACAACGACAACAACGCCGTCATGGCTCAGCTCATGATGCAGGGAACGAACTTCACCAACTTCATCGGCAAATACTGCTGGATCGCAGCCGGCGAGCACGGCCTGGAAGGGGTTGTCGTCACCGAGTCGACCGAGCCGCAAGCGGTCATTGGCTCCAGCTTGCATCGGCTGGCATATCCGGATTTCTACCGCGAACACAAAGAGCGCGGCCGCGAATTGGAACATGCCCACGAGCATCCCGGAAAGGACATCATCCAGCAGATCCTGGCCCCGCGATTCAAGCCAGAAGTTCTGATGACGCAGGCCCGCGGCGAGTATCTCTATGCCGCCTGCGGTTGCGGCGGGCTTAGGGTGTTTGACATTGCCTTCATCGACCACAAGGGTTTCTCGGAACGGATTACCACAGCGCCGGTCTCGCCGGTCGGCCAACAGCTCTATGTCCCGACGAAGTACGCCACCGCCGTCGCCGCGCCAACGACACTCGCCCCTGACCCAACTCGCATCCAGCCGCCGGAGAACCAGGAGCAGGCAGTCCATCCGGCCTACGCCTATCTCTATGTGACCGACAAGTACGAAGGACTGATCCTGGTCAGCGCCGCCACGCTGCTGGATGGCGACCCGACCAATAACTTCCTCAAGCGCGAGCTGACCTTCAATCCAGATGGCCTGCTCTCCGGGGCGCGGAACATTACCTTTATCGGTACCTATGCCTACGTCTGCTGCGATGCCGGCATTGTCGTCATCTCGCTGGAAAATCCGAAGGAACCAGCGGTGACGGCAGTGCTCGGCCCCGATGTCGCCAAACATCCAGTCGCCGTGCAGGCCCAGTTCCGTTACGCCTATGTCTGCGATGAGCACGAAGGGTTGGTCACGCTCGACATCACCAACCTGCACGACCCACGGTTGGTGCACACGCTCCCGCTGCATGAATGCCACAGTGTCTATCTCGCCCGGACCTATGCCTATGTCGCCGGTGGCGAGGAAGGACTGATTATCGTGGACATCACCAAAGCCAATCAGCCGGCCATCGACCAGATCTACAACGCGGAAGGCTGCATTAGCGAACTCCATGACGTGAAGCTCGGCATCACCTACACCAGCGAGTTCGCCTATCTGGCCGACGGCAAGAACGGCCTGCACGTCGTCCAACTCACATCTCCTGAAACGCCCGGCACCGGCGGCTTCAGCCCTCGCCCTGCCCCAAAACTCATCGCGACTCGCGAGCTGCCCAAGGGAGGCCACGCCCTGCACATCTCGGAAGGTCTCGACCGGGACCGGGCGGTGGATGAGTCTGGCAACCAGATTGCGGTCTTCGGACGCATCGGCGCGCGGCCCCTCAACTGGGAAGAGCAGCAGCGGATGTTCCGCAAAATGCGATCCGACAATTTCCCGACGCACGAAGGGCAAGTCTGGAAGGTGAGCGACGACCCCTTCGATTCCGTGTATAAAAGGACGCGAGACGCCAAAGCACCCGCCGCCGGAGGAAAGTCTGTCCGGCTGCGATAACGGGAGAAACTCATGCCCGCAGCCGACTTTCAATGCCTTATCGTGGAGAAAGATGCCGCAGGAAACGTCCATCGCTCCATCACCCGACGTCCACTTTCGGATTTGCCGCCGGGGGACGTCCTCATTCGCGTCCGCTACTCGTCGCTCAACTACAAGGATGGTCTCGCCGCGGAAGCTCATCCGGGCGTCGTCCGCAAGCTGCCGCACGTGCCGGGGATCGATGCCGCGGGGGTCGTTGAAGAAAGCAGCTCGCCGCTTTGGAAGCCCGGCGACGAGGTCATCGTCACCAGCTACGACCTCGGGGCTGCGCATTGGGGCGGCTGGGCCGACTACATTCGCGTTCCGGCGGGATGGGTGGTTCCGCGCCCGAGCGGTTTGACTTTGAGGGAATCGATGATCCTCGGAACCGCTGGTTTTACAGCGGCCCAGTGCGTGCAGGCGATTCAAACCAACGGCGTGTCGCCGGAGGCCGGTGAAATTGTTGTTACTGGCGCGACCGGCGGTGTCGGGTGCCTGGCCGTGATGATTCTCAAGCAGCTCGGTTACAGCGTGGTGGCCGTCACGGGAAAGCCAGAGCTTGAGCCACGTCTCAAAGCCTGGGGTGCCAGCCGTGTCATCGGGCGTAACGACGTCATCGACTCCAGCCCCAAACCGCTGCTCAGTGCCAAGTGGGCCGGAGCTGTGGACACAGTTGGTGGCAATACGCTGGCCACCATCCTGCGGTCCACCAAGGAATACGGCGTCGTCTCCGCCTGCGGCCTCGTCGGCGGCACGGACCTCCCCCTCACCGTCCACCCCTTCATCCTGCGGGGCGTCATCCTCGCCGGCATCAGCTCGCAGAACTTTCCCGCGGGCCGCCGCAATGACATCTGGCAGAAACTCGCGGGCGAATGGAAGCCAAGACACCTCGAGGATGTTGCCACCGAAATCGGACTAGAGCAGGCGGAAGAGTACGTGCAGAAAATTCTAAAAGGGGAAGTTGGCGGACGAACCATCATCCGTCTCTAAAGTCCGTCTCTAACTCATCTTCTTTGCAAAAATTTTCTTGCCACCTACGTTTTTCTGGGCAGGCTGGAAGCCTGCTCCACGCTAGCACTTTTTGCCGTTGCCCCTCCGCAGCGTCCTGCCTTACACTTTCGCGCTCCATTTCTCCCGCGCGAAAGACTCGCCCATGTCCGTTTCCATCGTAGTTCCCATTTATAACGAAGTCGAAAACGTCCCCCTTCTTTACAACCAGCTCGTGGCGGTGCTGCCGGAACTGAACCGCCCCTGGGAAATCGTGTTCGTGGACGACGGCTCCAAGGATGGCACGGCGGCGAAGCTCGATGAGCTGGCGGCAAAAGATGAGCGGGTGAAGGTCATTCGCTTCCGTCGCAACTTCGGACAGACGGCGGCCATGCACGCCGGTTTACAGTACGCCAGCGGCGAAGTCATTGTCACGCTCGACGGCGATTTGCAGAACGAGCCGGCCGACATTCCGATGATGGTGAGGAAGCTCGACGAAGGCTACGACCTCGTTCACGGCTGGCGGAAGCAGCGGCAGGACGCTTTTCTCAACCGCAAGCTGCCGTCCAAGATGGCCAACTGGCTGATCTCGCGGGTCACGCGGTTCCCCATCCACGACCTCGGCTGCACGCTCAAAGCCATCCGTCGCGATATCGCCCGCGAGCTGGAGCTGTACGGCGAGATGCACCGCTTCATCCCTGTCCTGGCCCATCAGCGCGGGGCCCGCTGCGTCGAAGTGGAGACGCGGCACCACCCGCGGCGGTTCGGCCAGACCAAATACGGTATCTCGCGCACTCTCAGGGTCGTGCTCGACCTGATCACCGTCAAATACATGCTCGACTACTTCGCCAGCCCCATGAAGCTCTTCGGCCAGATCGGCTTCGCCTGCGGAGCCATCGGGGCGCTCGCCGCGCTCGCCACCGTCCTCATGAAGTTCGCCGGCGGCGTGGACATGACCGGCAACCCGTTTATGCTGCTCACGATTCTCGCCTCCATCGGCTCCGTGCAGTTCTTCAGCCTCGGCCTCTTGGGCGAAGTCAACGCCCGCATCTACTACGCCAGCCAGCCCAAACAAAACTTCGCCATCCGGGAGTTGCTGAACTTTGAGAAGCAGCCGCTGGGAAAGGACGAGACCATTTCCATCCGCGGTCGACGAGCGGCGTAACAACTCTGACACCAGCCTGAAGCGCAAGCGAAGGAAAGTGCCGCTATCCTGATAGCAGTGATTTCCTTCGCTTGCGCTTCAGGCTTTTGTCGGTCGGCTGGTGTTTTTAATACTCCCCATCATCCTGCCACGTTCGCCGAAACAACCCTCCGCCAAAGGGTGAGGAGTGCGAAGCTGGCGTGAAGTTCGTGTCCACGGTCGGGAGCTTGTTCCCGGAGCCGATGGGTCGGCGGTCGAGAACTCCACGGACGCCGAGGATGCTGGGGTCGCGGGCCAGCTTGTCGGAAACGACCCGGGCGTCATCAATGATCGGCCGCAACTTAAACGTGATGTCCTCCACATTGGCCATGGCCCGCTCCAGGCGCTCGTACAGATCGTCGTCGTTGAGAAGCCGGCCGATGGTCCCTTCCTGGTTGCCAAAACTGTTGCTCACCTGGTCGAGTTTCTCGGTGATGTTCTGCACGTCGGACAGAATGCCATGGGTGAGGTCTACCATTTCCGGCGCACGCTCCGAGAGTGGTCCCGTAATTTTTTCCAAGTTCGCCAGGTTGCGTTCGGCCCTTTCGGTCACCGTTTTGAAGCCATCAAACGTGGTGCTGGCTTTGTCGAGCACGATCTTGGTCTTATCGAACATTTCCGGCAAGTCGCGCAGCGACCGTTTGAGTCCGTCCTTCAGCTCGGCATCGCCAAACAGGCTGTCGATGGTGCCGAGCGTTTTGTGCGACTGATCGAGGGCGCGCTCCATCTTTTGCACGATGCGGGGAAAATCCGTCTCGCTGCCGGCCAGAGCCGAGTTCACGTTGCGGGCCGCGAGTTTCATTTCGTTGCCGGCATCGCGGAGCGAATTGGCGGCTGCTTTCAGCTCCTCTTTCAGCTCGCCAAAAACCTCTAGCGGATTGCCCGTTACGTCGCCGTCGATTTCTGAGCCGTTTTCGAGGTAGGGAGTGTTTGGATCGACGTCGTCGCTCGGGAGAAACTCAATCACGGGATCCCCCAAAACCGAGGCTTGGCTGATGCGGCAGATTTCGGTTTCGCGGATTCTCTCGCTGCCGTTGATTTCGGCTGTTACTTGCACATGCCGATCCAGCCGTTCCACCTTTCTGACGCGGCCAATCGAGACTCCGTTGCCGCGCACGGGAGTCCCCACCGTGACACCGGGTGCTTTGGGAAAATTGATAAAGACGGTGTACTTCGACGTTCCCGGCAATTCAATATCGCCAAATCGCCAGATCAGGATGCCACAAATGATGGCAGCCGCCAGCACCACGATGCCGACGCGAAGTTTTAATATTCTTTCATCCATGACAATGGCCTTGCGCTATTCTCTTCAGTTTGCGTGGTGTCCCGCCGATTCCGCCTGCTCTCGCATCTCCATCAGGCGTTCCCCCGCTTCGCCGCGGACAAACTGGCGCACGCGGTGATCAGAAGAACGATCGAGTTCCTGCGGCGGACCATCGAATACGATTTGCGGATCGTTGGGACCGAGGCGGGAGAGCGGATAGAGCATGATGACCCGTTCGGCGACCTTGCGGGCCGTGTGCATGTCGTGCGTTACCACCAACCCAGTTACCTGATAGTTGCGGCGCGTATTAAGCATGAGCTCGTTGATCACGTCGCTCATGATCGGGTCCAAACCGGTCGTTGGCTCGTCGTACAAGACGAGCTCCGGCTTCAGGATCAGCGCCCGGGCCATGCCGACCCGCTTTCTCATGCCGCCGGAAAGCTCCGCCGGCTTTTTGGCGACGATGTTTTCCGGCAGACCCACTTCCGCCAACCGGGCCAGCACCATTTGCTGCAACTCCGGCTCCTGCAGGCGGCGATGTTGCCGCAGCGGGAAAGCGACGTTCTGTCCCACAGTCATGCTGTCGAACAGGGCGGCGTTCTGAAACACATAGCCAAAACGAATCCGCTGTACCACCAGCTCCTTGTCCGTGAGCTCGAACAGATCCTTGCCGTCAAACAGGATTTGCCCAGATGTCGGCTTGATGAGCCCAATGATGGCCTTCAGCAGCACCGTTTTTCCACACCCGCTCTCTCCGACAATCGCGACGGTCTGCCCCTTGGGGACAGAGATGTTGATATCGCGCAGCACCTTTTGGCGTCCGAAAGTGACGTGCAGACCTGTCACTTGGACGAGAGGAGTGTCGGTGGTGGTTGATTGGGCAGGCATACGTCTGAATGACGAATTCGTCATTCGAATTTCGCAGTTCTAAAAGTGTTTCGTTGCATCCGGGAACAGCCGGTAGTAGGTCGAATACATCGCATTTCCCAGGAACAAGTCAATGGCCAGGATCAGCACGAACGACCAGACGAAGGCAGTCGTGGCGGCCCGGCCGACACCTTCAGCCCCGGGTGTGCAATGGAAGCCCCGGTAGCAACTGACAATCGCGATCGCGCCGCCGAAGAAGAAGCTCTTGATGATGCCGCTGAAAAAGTCAAAGGAGTCCACGAACTTCTCGCTGTTCGTCCAGTAATGGTGCATGTCAATGTCCAGAATCACAATGCTATAGAAGTAGCCCCCGACCACTCCCATAAAATCCGCCATGATGGTGAGCGTTGGTATCAAGAAAATGCACGCCAAGAGCCGTGGCACGACCAGATAGTGAATGGGGTCGGCCCCCATGCTGTCGAGGGCGTCGATCTGCTCGGTGACCCGCATGGTGCCGAGCTCCGCGGCCATCGCCGCCCCGACTCGTCCGGCCAGCATGGTCGCCGCCAGCACGGGCCCGAGCTCCCGCACCAGCGACATGTTGATCACCGCCCCCAGCCGCGTTTCGAGCCCCAGATCCTTGAAAGTGAAGTACGCCTGCACCGCCAGCACCATGCCGATAAACGTGCCCGTGAGCGCAATGACCGGCAGGCTGAGCACTCCCACTTGATAAAAATTGGGCAGCAGCGTTTCCTTCCGCGGCAATCGCCAGAAGAGCCAGGAGACCGTGCGCCAGGTGAACATCGCCACGTCGCCGGTAACGACCAGCGAATTCAGAATGACACCGCCCCAATCGGCAATGGAGTCCGCGAGGCCAGACAAGATGCCGTGGTTGGCGGGTTGGGAGGCGGAGGCGGTGGACATGGGAAGCAGGGGTCAGGAGTCAGGAGCGCGCGCAGGACTGCGGATGCGCTTATCGGCGGGGCAATTATAGCGCTTGAGGGAAGTTTGCCTGCTGGCGAGACTTGGTAGGATGCGTAGTCCATTCCAGGAACCTCTCCAGTGACCATGACCTCCGCTCCGCAGCTTGCCGCTCAACTTGCCAAGCTGAACGCCGCCCAGAACGCCTACGCATCCCAGTTTGTCAACGAACTGCTGGCAGCGGCTTGCCAGCAAGGTGCTAGCGACGTTCACCTACATCCCACCGCCAGCGGCCTCGAAGTCCGCTGGCGGATTGATGGTGTCCTCCAAAGCGTTGGCACCTTTTCCCCTGGCGAAGCCGCCGACGTAGTCTCGCGAATGAAAGTGCTGGCTGGCTTGCTGACGTACCGCACGGACGTGCCGCAAGAAGGACGGCTGGGGGATGCAGTCAGCGGGGTGGGCTTCCAGCCTGCCCAAAAAATCGAAATGCGGGTCAGCACGTTTCCCACGCTCTACGGCGAGCGGGCGGTCGTCCGCATCTTTGCAGCCGAGGGACGATACCTGTATCCCGAAGATCTCGGCCTGCCGGAAGAAGTTCACGCGAGCCTGCTGCGGAAACTGGAAGAGACGAGTGGAGCCCTGCTCATCACAGGACCGGCTGGCTCAGGGAAGACGACGACGGCTTATGCCGCGATCCGTCATCTGGCCCGCAAGGTCGCCGGGTCGAAAAGCCTCGTGTCGCTGGAAGACCCGATTGAAGTCGCCATTCCCGGCATCGCTCAGTCGCAGGTGAATGCGGCGGCTGGCTTCGATTTAGCGGCTGGGCTGCGCTCGCTGATGCGGCAAGATCCGGAAGTCATCCTCGTCGGTGAAATCCGCGATCGCCCCGCTGCGGAAACTGCTTTCCAGGCAGCCCTCACTGGCCATCTAGTGCTGACCACCTTCCACGCCAGCAACTGCACCAGTGCCCTGAGCCGGCTCGCGGATATGGGCATCGAGCCGTATCTCCTCCGGAGCGGCGTCCGTGGCGTCCTCAGCCAGCGCTTGGTTCGCAAGCTCTGCGTTTGTGCACAGCCCATCGAGCGAGACGAGCAGAAGCTGGCCCTGCCTGTTGCATCGGGAAGAGTCGCGGGCAAGTGCGAAGCTTGCTCCAGCACCGGCTATTCCGGCCGCCTGGTTCTCGCCGAAATCTTGCCGCCACTCGAAGGAGACCTCGCCGCCGCCGTCCTCGCGCGTCGCGACAGCCAGGCGCTTTTCTCTACTGCCGTAAGCGCCGGCCTGATCCCTCTGCTCACCCGCGCCTGCCAAGCCGTAGAAGCCGGGCAGACCGACCCCGCCGAAATTCGCCGCGTGCTGGGATTTGATGAGTAGCCTGCACACTCCGTGTGCAGGCATGGTCCGCTCACGGAGTGAGCGGACTACTCTTTTCCCTTCCCTTCCAGCTTCTTCAGCCGGCTTTCCAAGTCGTCATTCTTCTTCCGCAGGGCTTCCACTTCCTTGCGGAGGTCATCGGCCGACTTATCTTTGTCGCGGAGTTTGGCAATCGCTTCGTCGATGTCGCGAACCGTGCCGCGGTGCTGCTCTTTTTCGCGGCGAGCTTGAAGCGCGGAGATGGCGGCTGGTTGGGCGAGGGCGACGAGCGACTGGACGGCGGCGCGGCGGACGCTGACGCGGTCGTTGGAAAGTTGTTCCTCGACTTGCTTGACCACGGCGGCATCGCCCCCTTGCAACTGGGCGAGCGCTCCGAGCAGGACGATACGACGATCGGGCGTTTGCGGCGATTTGAGCATCACGGCGACTTTGTCGGCCGCGCCGGAGTCCTTTAGCTCGGCGAGACCGTCGCAGGCAGCCCGGAGCAGGACTTCGTGGTGGCTGGGACGGTCTAGTGCGGCGACGAGCAGGTCGCGAACGTTTTCCCGGTCGATCTTGAGCAGCGCCCGCAAAGCTTCCGCCGCTGCGTAGTAGCTGCCGTCCTTGTGAAAAACTTCCTTGAGCGCCGCTCGGCTGTCGTCGTGGGCGAAATTCCCGAGCCCGCCGACGGCGGCGCGTCGGACGAGCGATTTTTTGTCGTCCTTGGCGGCGGAAATGAGCGCTTTGCGGGCGGCGTCGCCATTCAGCTTGCCGATGATCCTCACTGCTTCCTCGCGGATGCCCCAGAAGGCATCCTTCGTAGCAGCCGTCATCAAAGCCGCCGCAACTTGCGGGTCCCCCTTTTGCGAATCCAGTCCCTGAATCGCCTGTAACCGGCAGATGACGTTTTTATCGTTCGCCAATTGGTCGAGCAACTCTTCCTTGCTCTTGGAAAAGCTCAATTTCTTCAGCAGCCAGTCCTTGGGGTCAAAGCAAACCCGCGTCGGCCGCTCGGCGACTTGGAAGTGATACGTCTCTTCGGGCTTGGTGATTTGAATCCTCTTCATCAGCGTTTCGCCGGGAAGGGCGATTTCAATTTCCGCAGTCGTGCGAAAGAGGGGCGTCGTCTCGTCCACTTTCTGCGTCTGCTTCACGGTCAGTCGCACGTCCTTGGCCGCGGCGTCCCACTCCCAGCTCACAGTGAATTCCGGGTGGCCGCCGTGGTAGAGCCACTGGTCGCAAAACCAGTTGAGCCCCTGGCCGGTGGCGTCCTCGATGGCGATCCGGAGGTCGGCGGTTTCCACCGTGCGGAACTGATTGACCTCGGCATAGCGGCGGAGGGCCCGCCAAAATTGCTCGTCACCGAGCTCGAAGCGGAGCATGTGCAGCACGCGGCCCCCTTTGGGGTAGGCGTGGCTGTCGAACACGTTCATCGGCGAGTTGTACTTGTAATTCACAATCGAGCGGCGGTAGCGAGTGTCTTCGCCGAAATAACTCTCGGCCTCGTGGTATCGCTCCCAAGCTGCCTCGTCCCACCCTTGGTCGTGCTCGGTCCAGAGCGTGGCGAAGTAAGTGGCGAAACTCTCGTTCAGCCAGATTTCCCCCCAGTCCTTGCAGGTGACCAAATCTCCCCACCACTGATGGGCCAGCTCGTGGGCGACCAGGTTGATGCTCGAGACGTCGGCGTGGGCTCGCTCGTCGTGCAGCGTATTCAGGTTGAGCGTGGTGGCCGAGGTGTGCTCCATGCCTCCCCAGCCGTATTCGTCGACGCAGATTTGGGCGTACTTGGGCCAGGGATAGCGGTAGCCGATTTTCTCGCTGAAATACGCCATCATCGCCGGCGTTTTGTCAAAACTCCGGGCCGCTTCCGCCAGCCGGCCGCGGGGGACGTACGACAGGACCGGAATTCCGTCCCAGTTCTGCTCCAGCACCTCGAAATCACCGGCCACGACCGACATCAAATACGGGGAATGGCTTTTGACCTGCGACCAGTGCCAAGTGACCGTCTTGTCGTCGTTTTCCCGCTTGCTGATCAGCGAGCCGTTTGACAGCACCATGAAATTCGCCGGGGCGACCGTGACAATCTCGCTTGTCAGCCGGTCGTTGGGGGAATCGAAGCAGGGAAACCAGTAGCGAGCGTCCTCCGGCTCGCTCTGCGTCCAGACCATCTTCGGCTGAGTCGGTTCGCTGGCGTCGGGGATGACGAAGTGGGCTCCCTGATTCGGCTTGGTCACGACGTACTCAATGGCGATTTGCAATTTCTGCCCGGCGGGGTATTCCTTGCCAAGCTGAATCGTCAGCTTGTTCCCCTGGTGGTTCTTCTGCAGCTTCTGCGATGGGTTCACCGTCTCTTCCGTCGCCAGCGTCACCTCCCCAATCGCCATCTCCGCCGCATCGAGTTCAATGCTCGAAGCCGGGGCGAGCAGCGCCAGGGTATGCGACGCCTTTCCCTTCATCTCCTGCTTCTCCCAATCAAACTTCAAATCCAGCCGCACATGCTGCTGGTCAATCGCCCGGCTGCGAACGGATCGCTGGGGAGCCGTGAATGGTCCGGTCCGCGGCCCCGGCTGTTGGGCGAGGAGGGTGGAGGGAAAGAGAGCAAGAAGGAGAAGAATGACGCGAGGCATGGTAGTGGGTCTGTAGTTAGGTAGTGGTAACTTGATTCCAGGATAACTGGACCGCATGGCAGCCGGAAGTCAACGACTGCCGAGTTGCGCGAAACAGGCCCACCGCCGTCGCTCGCGTACCATCTCGCCAACGAGAACGGCCATCCCTTCAGTCGGTGCAGCGGCGACAGAACCCAGCCCACGGCGCAAGCAATGGGAACACGGGAATGACAATTACAGAATCCCGGCTGGGGTGAAATGAGGCGATGCACTAGCTTTTCGCGCGTCGTCGAGGAACACTCCCCGAAGGCGACGTTTCAGTCGCCCTTGCCAGTGCATTCGATGGGCGTTCACATTCTCACCCATTTCCTGCGCTGTGGGCTCGATTCTAACGCCGCTCCGCGGTTGGTGGCTTCGATTTCGCTATTACGCCCTAGCCATTACCAATTCCTTGGTGGCGGCGAATTCGACCCGATTGCGTCCCAAATGCTTGGCACGATAAAGGGCCGCGTCGGCAAACGCGATCAGGCGAATGGGGTCAAAAGATGCGCCGTGATCGGCAACTGTGACCCCAAAACTGGCCGTGATCCGCAAACCACCCGTGCCGGCAGGCAGGGAGATAGTGGACAGTGCCAAGCGGAGGCGCTCGGCATGATTGATTGCATCGTCCTCGCCGCATCCCGGTAACAGGATGAGCATTTCTTCGCCCCCATAGCGGCCGGCAAAATCATAAGGCCGAATCGACCCTTGAATCAAGCGGCCCGTGGCGCGGAGCGCGTCGTCGCCAACTAAATGTCCATAGGTGTCATTCACTCCTTTGAAGTAATCAAGATCGACGAGGACGAGTCCCAACGGCGACCCTTGCCGGCGAGCACGGTTCAATTCACGATCAAGGATCTCCAGAATCCCACTGCGATTCCACAGTCCGGTCAGCCCATCGTGGAGCGACATCTGGCGGATCGCCTCTTTGGCTGCCACGAGCTGATCCATCAGGGTCAGGATCCGTTCTCCCGTGAGCAGCCGGGTCCGCAGTTCCTGGGGATCAAAGGGCTTGCGGATAAAGTCATCGGCTCCCCCCTCGAGGGCCTCCACGAGGTCGGTCTTCCTTTGCATCGCCGTGAGCATCACCACATAGGTGTAGCCCTCGGTTGTCCGTCCTCGAATGTCCCGGCAAAGTTCCACCCCGGTCCGGCCCGGCATCTTCCAATCCAATAGCAACAGTTTGGGAGCGTCCGGCTCCTCGAGGATTCGCGCGGCTTCCAACCCATCCTGAGCCACAAGGACTTCGTGTCCCCAACGTTGCAAAGAGCCTTCGAGAGTCCGCAACGTTATGGCATCGTCATCGGCAACGAGAATCTTCATACAAGTATCCCTTTGTCAATTTGAGTCAAGGCCGGCCCGAGACGCAGCAGTTCCTGCTCCAACCTGTCTAGGTTGTGCGAGGTTTCCGACAATTCGCCGTTTCGCCCGCTCGTTTCCAAATCCATAGCTGCCTGGGCGGCCGGCGAGGCGCACAAGGTCCACAGCATCCCTTTCATCGCATGGGCGGCGAGTTCGAGCGCCTGGCAGTCTCGCTCGGCGGCTGCCCGTTGAATCTTCTCGAGCATGCCGGACGAAGTGTCGAGAAACACTTCGACAATCTCTGCGATGAGCTCCATGTCACCTTCCATGCGCTCTTGCAAAGCAACCAGGTCGAAAGGCTCTTGGGTGTCCTTGTCAGAATTGGCCACCGCCTGAACTTGCCCTTCGTTAGTGCTGGATGAAATCTCGCCGCAATGGCCGCAGCCGCTGGAGGAAGTGGCGACAGCAGATTTTAGCGCGCGTTCGACGGCAGCGACGAAATGTCCCGCGTTGATCGGCTTGGTGACGTAGTCGTCCATCCCTGCAGCCAGACACCGCTCCCGATCTCCCTTCATGGCATGCGCGGTCATGGCAACGATCGGGACATGACCGCCGCGTGTTTCCTCGACGATTCGTATCGCCTTGGTCGCCTGCCATCCATCCATGACGGGCATTTGGACGTCCATCAACACCACGTCAAATCGCTGGCTTTGAAGTGCCTGAACCGCCTCCCGGCCATTTTCCACGGCCAGGAGGGACCAGCCTTGTTTTTCAATGAGACGGGTCGCGACTCGACGGTTGACAGGATTGTCTTCCGCCAGCAAGACATGCAGTGGCGGCTGACGAGCCCTGGCGTTGCCGACGGGATTGCCTTGTTTCGCGGAGGCCGGCCCCTCGACAAATCCCGGCGTCCCTCGCATCGCGGCCACAATTGCGCTATTCAGATCCCGGGACTTGATCGGCTTGAGGAGATAGGAAGCCACGCCCAAGGAGCGGCAGCGCTTGGCATCTCCCTGGCGATCCGCGGAGGTCAGCATCATGATCGCCGGCGGTGCCAGGCCCGTTTCCAGCTTGATCTTTTCGATTAGCGCAAAACCATCCATTTCCGGCATCATCGCATCGACGAGCAGCAGGGGATATGGCTCGCCGGCCTGGGCGGCGCGGCGCAGCTCCTGGATCGCAGCTTCTCCACTGTCCACGATGGTCGTCCGCACATTCCAGTGCCGCAGCGTTTCCTCGAGAATGTGGCGGTTGGTCGCATTGTCATCGACAGCCAGCAAGCGGAGTCCTTGCAATTCCACTTGCGCGTGGGGTCGACCCGCGGAGCTCGCCGGGGACGCTTCGCCGAAACGGGCCGTGAAATGAAACGTGCTTCCCGATCCAAGTTTGCTTTCCACCTGCAGCATGCCCCCCATCATGATCGCGAGCCGGGAAGAAATGGTCAGTCCCAGGCCCGTTCCGCCGTAGTTGCGGGTAATCGAACCGTCTGCCTGAGAGAACGCATCAAAAATGAGACGCTGTTTTTCGGCGGGAATGCCGATGCCGGAATCGGTCACGGCAAACCGGATCTGGCACTCTCCCGGGGTCTTCTTCGCCAGCTCCACACGCAGGGTCACTTCGCCGTGGTTGGTGAATTTCAGGGCGTTTCCCACCAGATTGATCAGGATCTGGCTCAACCGGCCGGGATCTCCCATGACATACTCGGGGACGGCATGCTGAATATCGCAGTTCAACTCCAGACCCTGCCGATGGGCCCGCAAGGCCAGAGGCTTGAGCGCATTGTCGATGACGTCCCGCACCCGAAAGTCGACAGGGTCCAGTTCCAGTTTTTGGGCCTCGATCTTGGAAAAATCGAGGATGTCGTTGATGATGGCCATCAGTGAATCTCCCGACATCTTGACCATCTCCAGCGACTCGCGCTGTTCGCTGTTCAGCTCTGTTTCGAGGAGCAATTCCGTCATCCCCAGCACTCCATTCATGGGGGTACGGATTTCATGGCTCATGTTGGCGAGAAACTCGCTCTTCGCGCGATTCGACGAATCCGCATGTTCGGTAGCGATTCGCAGCAACTCATTGGACTTGGCGAATTGAACACTTAACTTTCGTCCATACCAGGCGATGCCACCGACTACGACCACCACGAAGAGTGCCATCAGACGCTGCATCCTCACCCAACCCAAGTCGTGCAGTTGCTCCTGGTCAAACATCGCTTGCTGGAAACCACGGACGTGGTGCCCCAAATTGGAAATCTCCTGGAGGGCACCCGAGAAGTGGCGATCCATATGGGCCATATGATTGGCGGCCTGCCGCGTATCCTGGCGATCCAGGGAGGCAAAGACCTTGCGGGCCTCGCGCTCCACTAGATCCATATGGGACGCGATCGCGCGTAAGTTCTCATCCAGCGGACGAGCTGTCTCCGGCGGAACATTCTGCTCCAATTCCTCGCGACTTGCCGCGATGGCGACGCGAAACCGCACCAAATGGCCATCCAAGGCCGCCGATTCCGCGGCGACATCGTGGGAGCTAAAGACATCGTTTCCAGGACTATTGACGGCACTCGCCAACTCGCTAAGCGAGTTGAAACGCGCGGCGCGCTCCGCCCACCCGCGATGGCTCTCGATTGTTTCTCCATGCAGAATCAGCAAGCGATGGTTCATCCAAACGCAGAGCAGAATTGTGGCAACGCTAAAGGCTGCCAGCAGGTAGTAGGAGTGATACCAGCGCATTCGGATGCCCAATGCCGTACCGCAAATACGTTGAAATCCTGACGCCATGAGTCAATCCTCAAGGAGGTGCTACCCTCATCTCACCGCCAGGCAAGAATGATGAATCGAAGAATCTTAGGCCGCGTTACCCGAAATTGCTCTTGCGAAGGATGAGCGATTCGACAGTTTTCCGTAACTTCCGGTGCTTCGCGTCCAGGGGTGTGCCTGAACCAGCCGCGGCCAGGATGGGGTTGTCGCGGTGGTGCGGGTAAGAACGGATAATGCCTCCTTACCGCGCACATTTCATCCAGCCTGGTCATCAGGCTGAGCGAGCATGCCATTCCGCAGGCTCGACGTGGTAGAAATCTCGCAGGATGGCATATAGCTCGGGATGCTCCTGGCGCAGCTCACGCCCCTGCTCGTAGAAGCATTCAGTGGCGACGGCGAAGAATTCGGCTTCGTTTTCCGCGCCGTACGGGTCGAGGAGCGTTTCGCGGCCGGCTTCGAGGTCGGCGAGGTGGCGGTCGTATTCCTGGTCGATGACTTGCTCCCAGCGATCTTGCTTGGCGCGAGTCTCTTGCGGAGGGAGGCCCCCCATGTCGCCGTCCAGGCCGTCGAGGTGGTGGGCGAATTCGTGCAGGACGAGGTTGATGCCGTCGTGGGGGTCGCGTCCGCCGCGGAGGACGTCGGGCCAGGAGAGCCGCACGCGGCGGTCGTGCCAGGCTTCGCCGAGGTTGATCGCGTCCTCATCGACGAACCCCAAACCGCTGTGCAGCCGATGCTGATAGGTGGTGAGGGCAGCTTTGACGCGGCGAGGATACAGATAGATTTCGCTCATCCGGTCAAAGTAGTAGTCATGTCCTCCCAAAATCAGCAGCGCCGCCTGGGCCGCCACCGTCACCTTCATCTCGTCGGTCACCATAAGGCCGCTCGCGCCGACAAACGTCCGCTCAGCGACCAGAATCCGAGTCGCATCCCGCATGCGCTGCTGCAGTTCCGTCGGCAGCAGGGCGAAATGCCCCACGTTTTGCTGCAACACTTCCAGCCAGGGAGCCGGGAACGGCTCGGCGAGAAGCTTTTTCCGACGGGAGGAGCGGAACCAGGAGAACACAATGACGAAATCCGAATGACGAATGGCGAATGAAATGCAAAGTCAATTAGACTCGATGCTGTCCCCGGCGTCATTCGTCATTCGGGCTTCGACATTTCCTTTCCCGCCTTTGCGTTAAGAAGAGGAGAGGATTAAGATGCGTATCTAGCCATTCACTCCCGTCCAGCCTGCCAGGAGCTTCCTTCATGACTACTAATCCGCAGCCTTCCTCGAACAGCTCGTCCCGCCGCGATTTTCTGGCTTCCACCACAGCCGCAGCTGTGGGGGGGACGCTGGTGAGTGCTCTGGCCAATCCGCCGGCTGTGCACGCGGCGGGAAGTGACATGCTCAAGGTCGGGCTCATTGGCTGCGGCGGCCGCGGCACCAGCGCGGCGGTGAATGCGATGCATGCGGATGAGAACACCCAGCTCACCGTGATGTGCGACTTGTTTCCGGACTATCTGCAGCACTGCAAGGAGAATCTCACCCGTACGCTCGGCAAGCAGTACGCCGTGACAGACGACCACTGTTTCACCGGCTTTGACGGGTACAAAAAGGTGATGGAAAGCGACGTGGACGTGGTGCTGCTCTGCACAACTCCCGCTTTCCGCCCCGTGCATTTGAAGGCCGCCTTGGAAGCCGGCAAACACGTCTTTTGCGAGAAGCCGGTCGCTGTGGACGCCCCCGGCGTGCGGAGTTGCCTTCAATCGACCGCCCTGGCGTCGGCGAAGAACCTCAATCTGGTCTCCGGCCTCTGTTGGCGATACGACTACGGCGTGAAGGCGACGATGGAAAAACTTCTGGACGGGGCCATCGGCGACATCGTAACGATTCAGGAAAACTATCTGACCAATCCCCTCTGGTATCGGGTTCCCAAGCCGGAATGGACTGACATGGAGAACCAGTGCCGCAACTGGTACTACTACACCTGGCTCTCGGGCGATCACAACGTCGAGCAGCACATCCACAGCCTGGACAAGGCAATGTGGCTGAACCGTGACGTGCCGCCGGTCTCCTGCTTCGGCATGGGTGGACGCCAGCAGCGAACCGAAGCCCAATGGGGGAACATCTACGATCATCACGCCGTCTGCTACGAATGGGCCAGCGGTGTGAAAGCCTTCGCCTATACGCGGCAGATGAAAGATTGCTCGACCGACGTGGAAGATTACGTCTGGGGTACCAAGGGAAATGCCCGCGTTCTCAAGCATGAAATCATCAGCGGCACCGAGACTTGGAAGTATCGCGGCGACAAGCCGAGCATGTACGATGTGGAGCACGTTGAGCTATTCAAAGCCATCCGCAGCGGCAAGCCGATCAACAACGGCATTTACATGTGCTACAGTACGCTGCTCGCGATTATGGGGCGCATGGCCTGCTACACCGGGCAGAAAGTGACCTGGGAAATGGCCATGAACAGCCAGGAAAGCCTTGTCCCCGAAAAGCTCGAGTGGGGACCGGGGCCAAAAGTGGAAATTGCCGTGCCGGGGCTGACGAAGTTTGTGTAGAGAAGTTTTCCGGGCGGCGGTCCTGCCAAAACGCCCGGCAGGTTAGCAAGTGGTTTCTAGGTTCGGCGTCGATGCGGGCATCACGCAGGTCGAGCAGATAGAAGTCGACTCCATCGAGTTGCGCATCCCGCAAAACTGAGCCTCTAAGATTGGCTTTGAATCGAACACCGATTTCTGGCACCTTTTCCTCATCCGAAGTCCGGCAGCTATGCCCGAGGTTCGGGACTGCCTTACCCGCTGAAATTACCCGGTCCCAATGATACACTCACACCCGTCCCTTGAAACGAACTCCGTTCAGCCTGGATGCGGTGATGGAACAGACGACCGCCAAGCCAATCGATTGCGCCGCACCGGCCGCCGCTGACGTGTCGTCTCCGCCTCTGTCCCGTCCCTCGAACCTGCTTGGCGAAAATGGGGTGCTTTGGACCTTGTGGCTGACGTACGGGGCCTTCTATTTCTGCCGCACCAACATCTCCTCGGCGGCAGCGGGAATGAAAACGCCACTGGCGGAGGGGGGCTTGGGTCTTGTCGGCGAAGAGGTCGGCTGGATTTTGGCGTCGCTAAAAATCGCTTATGGCGTCGGGCAACTCCTCAACGGCCAGTTGTCGGAGCGCATATCTCCGCGGGTTATGCTGGCGATCGGCATGTTTGGCTCGGCCGCCCTCAACGTGCTCTTCGGCCTGAGTGCCGGCTTCTGGTTCCTGCTTTTCGTGTGGGCCACCAACGGCTTTTGCCAGTCGCTTGGCTGGACGCCGTGCGTGAGGGTCGCGGCTAATTGGGTCCCTATCGAGCGACGCGGGCACGCGATCGGTCTCATCGGCACCGGCTATCAAATCACCTTGGGGCTCACGTACTTCATCGCGAGTCAGGCGGCGCAGCATCTCGGGTGGCGCGCCGCGCTCTATGTACCCGCAATCCTCCTGGCAGCCACCGGCGTGTTCATGCTCTTCTTCTTGCGGGAAGTGCCCCCGGATCAAGAAGAAACGGCGCACGGCCAGCCTCGCAAGTCGCGTGCTGAGTCGCAGATTTCGTTCGTCGACAGTTTGTACTGGACCCTCTACAACCCGGCACTGTGGCTGATCGGTCTCGCGCTGGGGCTCCTCAACGCTTGCCGCTACGGGTTTCTCGATTGGGGCGTCACTCACCTGATGGAGACGCAGAAAGTTGGCGTGGGCAAGGCGGGCCTGCAATACGTCGTCATCGCCATCGGCGCCACCGCGGGGGCCTATCTGGCGGGCTGGGCGACCGACAAGTTCTTTGGCAGCCGCCGCGCCCCGGTCATTTGCCTTTTGATGATTCTGCTCGGTGCGCTCACGCTCGTTTATCACTTCGCCGCCGGCTGGAGTGCCCTGGCCACGATGGGGCTGCTCGTGGTGATCGGCTTTTGCGTCTATGGGCCGCAGGTTCTGCTGGTCGGCACCGCGCCGGCGGATCTCGCTCACCGGGGCACGGCCGCAGCCGCGGCTGGCTTTGTCAATTTTCTAGGGTACATGGGGGCGGCGACGGGGGATGTGGTCACGGGCTATTACTCGGCCGACGCACATGGCGGCTGGCAGGTGGCGATCTATATCTGGGCCGGCTGGGCGTTTGCCGGGGCGGCCATTACCGCCGTCATGTGGAACACCACGTCCAGGCGGCTCGGCGTCCTCCCCTCGATGTTTCCCAAGCTGGCGGCAGTCGCTTTGCTGGGAATTGCCACGGCTAGCGCGTCGCGCGGCAGCCAGCCGCTGCCGCTGACGATTGCCACCGCAACAGCGGCAATCTGTCTGCTCGGATCATTTTTCACGCGGTGGGTGGCGGTGCCCGGCCTCATTGTCGCTGCCGCTGGCGTGCTGACGGTGTTTGTGTCGTACGTGCGGATGAAGGACGGGGTCACCTGGGACCAGGCGATTGCCATGGTCTCATACGGCCTGACGATGATTGCCACGCTTATGATTTTGGTGGAACGAAAGGATCAAGCATGCGAGTGATTGTGATCGGCGCTGGCCGCGGCAGACGACTGATGCCCACGACCGCCGACGCCCCCAAGTGCTTTGCCGAAGTTGCAGGCAAGCGGCTCATCGACTGGGCAGTCGATGCGTTTTCCGAAAATGATCTGAAGGACGTCTGTTTCATCGGCGGTTACCAGATCGACAGGGTCAAGTCCGACTATCCCCAGTTCACGTTCCGCCACAACACGCAGTGGGAGCACAACAATATCCTGGCATCGCTGTTTTGTGCCGCCGACTTGATGGATGAACCGTTCATCTGCTGCTACAGCGATATCCTGTTTACGGCCGACGTGATTGGGCGACTCGTGGCAGCCAAGGACGACATGGCGCTCGGCGTGGATACGGCCTGGCTCGCGCGCTACGAGCAGCGAACCGATCATCCGTCGGACGACGCCGAGAAGGTGACCGTCGCCAATGGCAGCGTGACTCGCGTCCATCGGCAGATTCCCGAGAGTGACGCGTACGGCGAGTACATCGGCGTGGCGAAATTCTCCGCGGCAGGGGCGGCGCGGCTGCGGGACTACTATCGTCCTGCCCAAGCGGCATTCACCGGCCGGCCATGGCGCGAAGCGACCATCTTCGAGAAGGCGTACAAAATCCTTCTCTTCCAGGAAATGATCGAAGCCGGCGAACGTTTCGCCCACGTCGATACGCCCGGGGGCTACATCGAGGTCGATACGCAGCAGGATTTTGAGTACGCCCGGCAGCACTGGCTCACAAAGCATCGAGGAAAATAGTCATGCCCAACCTCCTCTTCCCCACTTCCGTCATCGGCTCGCTGCCTCGGCCGCTGTTCGTGAAGGACTTGATTGCCGACGACTGCCCGATTCAGGGAGACGAATACCGGCGACTGATGGGCAATGCGATCCGCGCCGCGGTCGCCATGCAGGAGGCCGCCGGCCTGGATGTCATCACGGACGGCGAGTGGTGGCGCAAGAGCTACATCGGCGTGATTGCCGAGCTGGCACACGGATTCGAGCTGAGCCAGGCTGCCGATGGCAGGCCCTGGACGGTCGTCGTGGATAAGCTCTCGCCGAAAAAACCCGGCTTCATCGCCCAGGAAGTCCGCTACCTCAAGACCCTTACGAAACGGCAGATCAAAGCGACCGTTCCCGCACCGGCACTCCTGGGGGAGCGGATGTGGGATCCGGTTAAGTCGGCCAAGGCCTATCCCAAACGGGAAGACTTTGTGCGCGACTGCGTGCCGATCCTCCGCCGCGAAGTGGAATTGCTGAAGAGCGAAGGAGTTTCGATCATCCAGGTCGATGACCCGCACCTCTGCCTGTTCGTCGATCCAGCCGTGCGCAAGCAATATAACGACGCGGAGAAAGCCTCCGACTTTGCTGTTGATATGGACAATCAGGTCGTCGCCGGCATTTCGGGAGTCAAGCTTGCGGTGCACCTCTGCCGGCGGGCCGGGGCGCGGGCCCGCGGCGAGGCTGACCATCGCGGCAGTTACGATCCAATCCTCCGCCAGCTCGCGCGACTGAACGTCGGCCACATCACGATGGAGTTCACCTCTCCGGGGGCCGGCGATATGTCGGTCTTCAAGCAGCTGCCGGAGCACGTTGAGATCGGCCTAGGGTGCGTGAGCTGTCAGCCGGGGCAGATCGACTCGACCGATACGATCGTCGAGCGGGTCGAGATGGCCCTGAAGCACGTTGCCCCCTCGCGGATCACTCTCAACCCCGACTGCGGCTTTGCTCCCGGCAGCGCTGCCGAAGTGAGCCTCGACGAAGTCTACACGAAGCTGAAAAACGAAGTCGAGGCGGCCAGGCGGCTGCGGGAGAAGTACGGCTAGCTACGGGGGAGGCGCTGAGTCACCTTAACGGTCGATTACGCCGGCATCATCCGCGTGGGAGACGTCTGACATGAGATATATCGTCACTCTCTTGATCTTCGCCGCCCCGTTGGGCGCGGCAGATCCAATCGAGACGCCGAATGAGGCGAGGCAACGACACGAGCGCGTCGCCGAGCGTCGCGGGGGCACGGATATCATTTGCCATCGGGGCGCGTCCGAGTTTGCCCAGGAGAACACCTTGGAGGCATACAGGGCCGCGTTCGAACTCGGCGGGGACGGCAACGAGATTGACATCCGGATTACCAAGGACGGAGTGCTCGTCTGCTTTCACGACGACATGCTCGACCATATTCTGCAGGCTTATGGCGACGTCGCCGATTTGCCTTGGGACGAATTGCAGCGGTTCCGGTTCCGCAACCCAGGCCGATTTGGCGACCAGTGCCGCATCCCAACGCTGGCCGAGGTCTTCGAGCTGCACCGCAGTCACGCGGGCCTGATGCACCTGGACATCAAGCGGCCCGGTTTGGACAAGGCGATTGCCGAACTGCTGACAAAAATGGATCTGTGGGACCACGTCGGCTACTGCAACACCGACCACGGTGGAGTGATTCTGAAGGACGAGCGATATATGCCGCGGCGCTACAAGGGGGGACTGTACCTGGATCGCGGCGAGGTGTTCCCGGATGCGATCGCGGCGATACTGAAAATGCCTGGTGATGGCGTGATCGTGGATGACCCCCGTGGAGTCGCGGTCGCCCTGGGTCGAAGGCTCGGCAAGCTATCGACGGAGCCGGTGTCCCGCAAACTGCATCCCGAGCCGATCAGGCGGGAAGTTGTAGCAAACCCGCTGGCGATCTTGGAGACAACCGAGGCCACCACTGATCGGATCCTGCACCTGGCAAGGGCAGCCGATCAGCTGCTTGAATTGCGGGTCATGTCGAAAGAGGCGTTCGCCGTCCTGGAGGCGCGAGTCCGCAATCGGGCGCTCCACAAGGAGTGGATGTACCACGGCCAGGACGGGGCCACTGCACTAAGGGCGCTCATCCTGCTCAAGGCCCCCAGCGCCGTCGAGCTGGCCCGGTTCACCTTGTGGCGGGACGACCCAGAGCTAGAGAAGGTCGCCGATCCGAAGTACAAGAACCCGCGCGCGTGGACCGACTTCCGTGTGAAGATGGTCATCTTTCCGGCTCTGCAGCACCTTCCGGGAGAAGCGACCGAGAAACTCTGCCGCGATTATCTGGCACTGACGGACGAGGAAGCTCGGCAGATCGGTCCGCCGCAGTTCGAGGCCGCGGGCCGCGCGCTGCTGGCCGTCAGTCCGAAGACGGAGACGGCCCTGGAACTGATGAAGCACCGGCTGCAATCCGTCCGCGGGCGGGCGATCCTGGACTGCCTGGCCAACGCCAAAGACCCCTGGACCAGGGCCGCACTGAAAAGGGGAGCCCTCCACGCACGGGCTTACCTACCGCCGGAATGAACCGTGAACCCTCCCTTCCGAAGCAGTCTTTACGCGAAAGGAATTCCCTCCAGCCGGCCTGCATGAGCCAAGAAAGGTAGGCCGCGAGTCCCGTGGCGAGCCGTCCGAGTGGATTCGCGCGAGTTTTGCAGATTCTGCCCTTGACCCTCCTTCCGCACCTGCCTACTCTCCCGCCGCCATGTTCTACCGATTCGGGCTGGCGGCCCTCATTGCCGTGCTAGTTGCTGTTCCGCTGCGCGGGGATGATTCCCCGTTGCTCGGGGATGGGCCGGCGCTGGCGCCGCGGGAAGGGGTGCTGCTGCTGAAGAACGGGCATGTGATGCAAGGGAGCATCACGAAAGCGGGTGATTACTTCGTGCTGACGCTGGGCAAGTCCGGGGAAGTTCGCCTTCCCGCTGCCGACGTGGAGACGCAGTGCGTTGACCTCGACGATGCATACCGTTATCAGGCGGCCCTTCTTTCCAATAAGAAAGCCGAACCCCATTTGGCGCTCGCCGAGTGGTGCCTCCGCTATGGCCTCAAGCAGCAGGCGGAAGATCAGGTCGCTTTTGCCCGGCAATCCGAGCCGGAAAATGCCCGCATTGCCCAGATTGAGCTGCGGCTCAAGACGGCGGCAGCGGCACCAGTTTCCAGCGGCGCGAAGTCGGACAGGTCGTCAACCACGGTCGGCACCAGGCAGCTGGAAGAGACGCTGGCGGAGCTTCCCAAAGGGAGCATGGAGCGGTTCTCCGTCACCATTCAGCCGATGCTTATCAATCGCTGCGGGGCGAACGGTTGCCACGGGCCGTCGGCGAAATCGAACTTTCACCTGCTTCGGCCGACGGCGGGGCAGATGATGTCCAAGCGCTTCACGCAGCGGAACCTGTTCACCGTGTTGCAGTACATGGACAAGGACCACCCCGACGAAAGCCGCCTGGTGACCATGCCGCAGGAACGGCACGGCAATACGCTGGCTCCCGTGTTTGACAAGCGTTCCCAGCACCAGCTTGATGATTTGATTGCCTGGGGCAAATTGCTGGCCCCCAAGCCGCAGGCGGTGGTGTTGCCGGCCACAATCGGTCCCGCGGAAACATTGCTCACGCAGTCGGGGGCGTCCGCGGAGAAGAACGGCGGCAAAGTCCCGCCGAATATCGCTCCCATGAACGGCGGAGGAAAAACCGACAGCGACAAGCCCAATGCTCCGCGAGCTCCCTCCGTCAAAGACATCCAGAGCGAAGGGGACGGACCCCATGCGGCTCCGCGGGATCCGTTCGATCCCGAAATCTTCAATCGGAAGTATCTGCCCAGTCGGGAATGACCGGTGATCAAATCCCAATGACCAACTAAAGCACATTGGTCATTTGCTTCCGCCGGCGAAAGATGCCAGACTGACGCCATGCGGATCCTTCTCATTGGCGACATCGTCGGCAAGCCAGGCGTGAAAATTGTGACGCAGTCGCTCGCCGGGCTGCGGAGGCGGGAGGGGCTGGATTTCGTCATTGCCAATGCCGAGAACTCGGCCGATGGCAGTGGCATTGCTCCCAGCATTTACAAGAAGCTGATTGCGGCGGGCGTGGACTGCATCACGCTGGGGGACCACATTTATCGGCGAAGCGAAATCTGCCCTGTGCTGCAAGCAGAAGGGAACATCGTCAAGCCGGCGAATTACCCACCGCAAGCGCCGGGAAAGGCGTGGGCGGTGGTGAAATCAGCAGCGGGCATTCCGGTCGCGGTCTTCAGCCTGATGGGGCGGGTCTTCATGCGGCCCGTCGATTGCCCGTTCTCGGCGGCTGACCGTGTGCTGGCGGAAATTCCCGCCGATGTGAAGATCCGCGTCGTCGATCTCCATGCGGAAGCCACCAGCGACAAGCAATTGATGGGGCGATACCTCGACGGCAAGGTTTCGGCGGTATTGGGAACGCACACGCACGTCACCACCGCGGACGAGCAGATACTTCCCGGCGGCACCGCCTTTCAGTGCGATGTCGGCATGACGGGCCCGCATGATAGCATTCTCGGCCGCCACTACGACCGGGTCTTGGAAACGACCATCACCTTTCAGCCGACGCAGTTCGACGTGGCCACGGGCGACGTCCGGCTCTGCGGCACGATTGTCGAGATCGACGAAACGACCGGCCGCTCCATCGCCATCCGGCGGCTGGTGGTGAGAGAAAGCGAGCTATCCAGCCTGGCCCCTCTGCCAGCCGGACCACCGCTGATGTAGCCTGAACTTGCCTGATTCGCCACACATTCGCCATTCGTCATTCGAACTTCGTCATTCCCCCAAACTGCCCTTGCCCGCCTCGCCACCCCTCGACTATCCTCCGCCCCCGACTGGCGGCAGCTCCATTGCCAATGGCGCTGCGCGCCGCCGACCGCTGTGGTTTCCGTTTCCCTTGAAATGGTACGAACGGCTGCCGCTGGTGCTGGTGGGTGGGGTACTGGTCACGCTGCTGGGGGTGTCTTCGCGGCTCACGCCCGATCCGGCGGGGCTGGGAACACACCATCAGCTCGGTTTGCCCCCCTGTTCGGTTCGGGAGTTGGTGGGAATTCGCTGTCCGAGTTGTGGGATGACGACCTCGTGGGCCCACATGGTCCGGGGGCAAGTCCTGGGCTCGATGAAGGCGAATTCCGGCGGAGCCCTGCTGGCCATTGTGGCGATGACGACGGGACCGTGGATGCTGGTATGTGGGCTGCGCGGCCGCTGGCTGCTTTGCCCACCCAATGAATGGGCCGTGCTGGGAGTCGGGTTGGCGGTGGTTTTTGTGTCCGTGGTGGACTGGATGATTCGGCTGAGCTGGCCGCTGTAACGCACCCAATCTCAGCAGTGCTTCAACGAATCCGATTAGCGCAAAGGATTGCCAATGAACCAGACTCTTTTCACTTCGCGTCGTCTGTGCCTCTCGCGGCTGCTGGGGCTCGGGGCTTTGACTGGGCTCGTGGCCAATTCCGCCGGCTGCACGTTTTTGTCGCAAGTCGTCATGACGATGCAGGATCGCCGCGTCGACGCCAAATTCAACGGCCTGGAAGGAAAAAAAGTCGCCATCGTCTGCCTCGACACTCACTCCCTCCGCGAACCGGGAGGGGACGCCGAGGCCCTGGCCCGAGCGCTGGGCAAGGAACTGGCCGCCAACGTCAAGGACATGAAGCTCATTTCCGAAGGCAAAGTTGCCGACTGGATGGACAATCAGCGGGACGACGTGGTGGATTTTCGCGACGTGGCCAAGGGGGTCAAGGCGGACATGGTGGTCGGCATCGACCTCAAACCGATCAGCATCTATGAACCGGGGGGGACCACCCTCCGCGGCCGGGCCACCGTGGAAGCCAAGGTCTATGACATGTCGAAACCCCATGAGCCGGTCCACACGATCGAAGAAACGCAGATTACGTTCCCGGAACATGGCCAGATTCACGTCACCGAAAGTGCCGTGAACTTCCGCAAGCTCTTCGTGCAGCAAATCGCCCACCGGCTGGCCAAGGACTTCTACGCCTTCGATAAAACGCTCGATTTCAACTCGGACGCGAAGTATATCGATTAGACAGACCACTACAGGCGATTCCAGCAAAGATAAGTGGTCGCCGATGCAACTTGGGCAAAGAGCTCGGTGCGCCCCTACTCTTAGCCGCTAAATGGTGGCCCTTGCCTCCCAGAAAAATTCTTTTCGGAATTCGAGTCCGGTTTTGCGCGCCGATTGCGACTTTATATGTAGGGGAATTATCTATTCGCACCTGCATTCTGAGAGGGAGCAGGAAATGTGGATTGTCAGCGCTTGGCCGGTGGGTGGAAATCTGCCTTTCGAGCTCAAACCGGGGGACTACACGATTGGCCGCTCCTCGGAGCATCCGATCGTGATTTGTGATTCGTCCATCTCGCGCATCCACGCGCGCTTGCGCGTTGCCGAGCTGGGGGACATCACCATCGAGGATCTCGCTAGCCGTAATGGAGTGGACATAAACGGCAAACTGACGCAATTCGGAGTCCTGAACCTGAACGATCGCATCCGTTTGGGGGCGGTTCCCTGCCTGATCACCCTGGAGCGGCAACTCAAGTCCTTCGCACTGGACGATAACTCCACCCATGGCGGCACGCCCGGCCCGGCCCCTCGTAAATTGCCGTTGGACGTCGATCTGTCGCCCCCTCAAGTGGAAGTGCTAAACCTCATCGCGGAAGGGCTGACCGAAGACGAGGTTGCCTCGCAAACTGGTCGCAGTTACCACATGGTGCATAATCATGTGCGGGTCATCTACAAGCTGCTAGGGGTCCGTTCTCGCCGGGAGTTGCTGGTGCGGCTGAAGAATGGGGAGCGGACGTTCGAAGGGGACCGCGAAATGCGTTAACCACTAATGACCTTTTCGCATGGGCTCCCCTCGTTAATCGTCGGCCGTTCAGGGCGGCCTTTGTTGAGGTAGGAAAGCCGCATGTGATCGACACCGAGAACGCGGAGGAAAGTGGCGTGCAAGTCGTGCACATGCAACCGGTCCTCAACGGCATGCAGGCCGATGTCGTCGGTGGTGCCGACGGTCCGGCCGCCGCGAATGCCGCCGCCGGCGACCCACATGGTGAAGCCATAGGGATTGTGGTCCCGGCCGTCCCCCTTTTCGCTCATCGGCGTGCGACCGAATTCGCCACCCCAGATGACTAGCGTGTCGTTCAAGAGTCCGCGGCGCTTGAGGTCCTTTAGCAGTGCCGCAATCGGCTGATCGACCGCTTTGCAGAGACCGCCGTGGTTCTTCTCGATGCCGCTGTGGGCATCCCACTTGCTGCCGGCTCCGCTGTAAAGCTGCACGAAGCGGACTCCCCGCTCGACAAGGCGGCGTGAGAGGAGACACATCCGGCCGAAGCCTTGCGTCTCTTTCTGATCGAGTCCGTAGAGGGCCTGCGTTTCGGCCGTTTCGTCCTTGAGGTCCACGGCGTCTGGCGCTTCTGCCTGCATGCGAAAGGCGAGTTCGTAGCTGGCGATACGGGCTTCGAGCTCGCTCTGGCCGGCCCGCTCGGCAGCATGCTTCTGATTGAGCTGCTTGAGCAAGTCCAGCTTCAGCTGCTGCTCACCATCGGTCGTGCCCTTTGGCGATGCCAGAAACCGAATCGGCTCCGGCCCGCTGGCGAGCGGTGTCCCTTGGTACCCGGCGGGCATGAAACCGGCGGACCAGTTGCGGGGGCCATTGATAACGGAGCCCGGGTTATCCTCCATCACCACGAACGCGGGGAGGTTCTCATTCTCCGTTCCCAGGCCATAGGTGACCCAGGCCCCCAGCGACGGGCGGCCGCCGATGGTGCTGCCGGTGTTCATCTGGCAGACGCCACCGGAATGGTTGAGCCCGTTGGTCCAGCAGGAGCGGATGACACACAGGTCGTCCGCACAGGTCGCCGTGTGCGGCAGCCAATCGGAAACCCACAGCCCCCCATCGCCATGCTGCTTCCACTTCCGCGGCGAATCCATGATCGGGCTGTTGTTCTCCCCCATCGCCAGAATCACCGGCTTGAACGTCGGCGGCATCGGCTTGCCGCTGAGCTCCTTGAGCAGCGGCTTGGGGTCGAACGTGTCGAGATGGCTGGGGCCACCTTCCATGAATAGGAAGATGATGGACTTGGCGCGAGGGAGGACGTGGGGGGTTTTGGAGGATAAGGGCTGGGGGTTGGGGGTTGGGCCAGAGAGGACGGAGTTTGGCAGTAGGTGTGCGAGAACCAAGCCGCCGAAGCCAGCGCCGGCGGAAAGAAGCATGTCGCGGCGGGAGCGCGGAGTGCCGAATGGTGTGTGGTGAGTGGCAGGCATTTCAGTCAACATATAAGAACTCGTTGGAGTTCAGCAGTACGTGGCACAAATCAATCAGCCGTTCTTTGGAATTGTCATTTCCGAGAAACTTCATGGCATTGGCGGATTCATCCCCAGTTGGGGCGCGGCCGAAGAGGTTGGAATAAACGGCAGCAATCTTCTTTTCTTTGTTCGCGCTGCTCTGCTCGCGTTCGATTCCAGTTGCCAGTGCCTTGGCCCGCGCCAGCATCCACGGGCCGTTGATCATGAGCAGCGACTGTGTCGGCGTAGTGGTGACGTTTCGCTCGGGGATGCTGCTGGAGCCGTCGGGGACGTCGAAGACGTCGAGGAGGTCGTCCCGCTTGTTGCGAAGGACTTTGAGATAGACGCTCCGGCGGGATGAAGCATAGTCACTGCCGGGGCCGCTCGAGTTGCCATCGAGCTCGCCGGTGGCGGAAAGGGCTGCATCGCGAATTTGCTCGGCGCCGAGTCGGCGAACGGTCATGCGTGAGAGCCACTTGTTACCAGGATCTTTGGTGGCTGACTCGTCCAGAGCCGGTCCATGCGAGACTTGCCGATAGGCCGCGGAGCTGAGCAGCCGTCGGTGAACGTCCTTCATGCTCCAGCCGCACTCCACGAAGTCGGCTGCGAGGTTGTCGAGCAATTCCGGATGGCTGGGGGGCTGGCCGAGGCGGCCGAAGTCGCTGCTGCTTTCGACAAGACCCTTGCCGAAGTGGTATTGCCAAATGCGATTGACCATCACCCGCGGCGTCAGCGGGTTGTCCGTCCGTGTCAGCCACTGAGCGAGCGCCGTCCGCCGGCCGGTGGAGTTCAGCGAGGTGGACGGCTGCAAGATTTCCAGCGGGTTGAGATCGAGAACGCTAGGACCGCCGGGAGCAATCTCTTCCGCCTTGCGTTTGCCAGGAATCACAACCGGCGAAGCGACCGGACCTACATCGCTCACCATCATCGCTTCCGGCAGAGGCAGCGGCTTCGTTTTTTCTTGCTCGGCGAGTTGTTTTTTGAGTCCTTCCCACTTCGTCTTCTCGTCCCCCTTCAGCTTCTTGGGGAAATCGACCTTTCCCCCTTCTTCGATGATCTGCCGTCCCGCGAGACGGACGAGTTGAGCCTCCAACGGTGTGCGTTCACTTTCTGATTTGGAAAAGAGCGGCTCAACATCGACAGGGAACTTGGCGATGAACGCCTTAGCCGCGGCATCGACATACGGCTTCTCAATTTCGTCAATCTGCCGCCGGAGATCGGCCGTCTTTTCTTCCCACGTCTTCATCTTCTCGCGGTAATCACTGCAAGCTTGCGGGGTGGCAGCCGGCACGTCGTCCCGCTGGATGATGGGGGCGAAGAACGCCTGCAATCGGTAATAGTCCTTTTGCAGGATCGGATCAAACTTGTGGTCGTGGCAGCGGGCACAGCTCATCCCCATGCCGAGGAAGACGTCGGCCGTCACGTCGGTAATGTCGTTGAGAATGATGTTCCACTGGTTCCGCACGTCTCGCTGGTTGTACTCATAGATGCCGAGCCGGTAGTAGCCGGTGGCGATGAGGGCCTCGGGGTCTTCTGGGGCGATTTCATCCCCGGCAATCTGTTCCTGCACGAACCGGTCATACGGCTTGTCGGCGTTGAGGCTGCGGATGATGTAATCGCGATAGCGCCAGGCACTCGGGCGATAGCCATCCTGCTTGTAACCGTCCGACTCGGCGTAGCGGACGAGGTCCAGCCAATGCCGCGCCCAACGTTCGCCATAGAGTGGGCTGGCGAGCAGCCGATCGATAAGCCGCTCATAAGCATCTGGTCCACTGTCATTCACAAACGTGGCCACTTCTTCCGGCGACGGCGGCAGGCCGAGCATGTCGAACGTGACGCGGCGGATGAGCGTCGCCTTGTCCGCTTCGGCTGCGGGGCGGAGCCCTTCGGGAATCATCTTCGCAAGCAAGAAACGGTCGATACTGCCGCGGGACCAGCCGTCGTTCTCGATTTCGGGAGCGACCGTTTTCTTGACCGGCTGGAAGGCCCAATAGCTGCGGTCTTCGTCCGTTATTTTGCCGCGACTCTTGCGAAGCGTCGGCCCGTTTCCTCCCGACTCCTCAGGCCAGGGCGCGCCGAGTTTCACCCATTCGGTCAGCGTGGCAATGTCGGCATCCGGCAGTTTCTTGTCCGGCGGCATTTCGATCGAGGTGCGATTGATCGCTTCGACGAGCAGACTTTTTTCCGGCTGACCGGGAACGACCACATCGCCGGACTCACCTCCCGCAAGCAGCCCGCCACGCGAGTCCAGGCTTAAGTCTCCCTTGGGCTCCTTTCCCGAATGACACTTCTGGCAACTGGCCACCAGGATGGGGCGGACCCTGGCTTCGAAAAACTGCAGTTGCTCCGGCGTCGGCTTGGCTGCATCATCCGCTAGCGACGAAGCGGCTGTGGCGAGAAAGGTAGCCAGAAACAGGGCATATTTGCAGCATGGCAAATCCATAAAGTCGCCTGGTCCGTCTGAAAACGGGAACAATTTGGCAAGTCTTAATCCTAACGGCAGGGCGGTGTTGGGTCAACGAAATGTGTTATGACTGTCATGACGGTGCCACTACTGCAGGTCGGATTAATTAAATCTCGAAGCAACAATTGCCGCCCCACCCTGCACTCACGTATAATCGGCCTGTCGAAATGCGGGGTATTGGAGCTTTGCTCCCTTCTCAAGGAGTTTGTCATGCGAGCCTGGTTTTCTATCCGCAATCTGCTGGCCGGCGCGGCAGTCGCCAGCCTGCTTTCCGCGGGTTTGCTCTCCACCGGGAACGGCGATGAACCAGCACAGGCCGATCCTGTAAGACCCGCTCCCGCAAAGGATCAACCCAAGGCAACCACGACGCTCCGCGCTCTCAACGTCATTCCCGAGGCGGCGAAGGAGACGGAGCCGACGACGCACAAGGAACTGACGAAGGTGGTTGTCCGTGGCAAAGATGGCAGCGGAACATTGCAAACCTTTTGCGTTGGCGCGGGGGACCAGATCTACGCAGTCGTCTCCGCGCCGGTCACTTACGGCGCAGATGTGGAAACGAAATTAAAGGTCGGCGGCGAAATCCACGTCTTCTCCGCGGAAGGAAAAGCAGTCACACAATGGACCACCCCCTTTACTCCGCAGCGGATTGCCGCGGACCCCACTGGCAACATCTACGTCGGCGGCAGCGGACGGATGGCGAAATATGACCACGCCGGCCAGCTGCTGTTGGAAGTCGCTTCGCCGCACGTCGAGGCCGTGCTGAAAGACATGGACAGCCTCCGCGAACAAGCGACCGAGCAGCTCAAAGAGCAAAAAGAACTGTACAAGCAGCAGGTGGAGCAATTCACCGAGACGATCAAGGGGTTTGAAAACCAGCTCCAGGAGCTCAATGCGGCGGAGAAGAAGGAGGACGCGAAAAACAATCCAGCCGATACGCCCAAAGACAAGCCGACCGAAAAGGCTGAGGATAAACCTGCCGAAAAGACTGAAGACAATCCTGGCGAAGAGAAGGAAGAGAAGAAAGCAGTTCGAGCTACCATCATCCTCGGCGGTGCGAACCAGCCCGGCACCAGCCAGAAGCAAATCCTGGAAAACCAGGTGCGCCAGTACAAGCAGATCATCAAGAGCTATGAGTCGATGGTCGCGCAGCTCGACAAGAAATCGGTCGAGGACGTCATCAACGAAATCACGGCGCGGCTGCAGAAAATCCATTCCGTTACGGTCTCCGCGGACAACGTCTACCTGACCACTGCCGCCACCAAAGGCTATGGCTTTGCGGTTTGGCGGACGGACATGGAATTCAAGAACGCCAAGCAAGTCATCACTGGCCTTTCGGGCTGCTGTGGGCAGATGGATGTGCAAGCTCGCGGCGACGAACTCTGGGTCGCTGAGAACTCTCGCCACTCCGTCGTCCACTACAGCAAAGAGGGGAAGAAGCTCGGCTCCTTCGGCTCGCGCGAGCGGGAATCTAGCGGTCCCAGCTTTGGCGGCTGCTGCAATCCGATGAATGTTTGCTTCACGCCCGAAGGGAACATCCTGACGTCCGAGTCCGAAGGTAAAGTTAAGTGCTTCACTCCCGAGGGAAAGTACATCGGCCTCGCTGCCAGCGCAGCCGTCAGCGGCGGTTGCAAGAACGTCGCCATCGGTTCGTCGAAGGACGGCAAGTACATCTACTTCTACGATCTCGGCGGCTCGCAAATCATCATCCTGGCGAAACAGGAAGACGCGAAGCCGGCAGGGTAAGCTTTGCCCCCGCGACCACGCGGGGAATGATCGCCCACAGCGCCGCGCGGACGCGGCGGCTAAGCACGACAAGGGCTAGTTCAATTGTCTGAGGAATTCGTCATGCGTTACGCCCTCGCTCTCGTCTTTGTTATCGTCACTACATTCGCGCTCACGTACGAAGCCAAGCCCGCCCCTGCGGATGACTCGCTGACGATCGTCATTATGGACCCGCTGGCAGCGCCCTTGTCCTGCCCATGCGTAAAAGGCTACGCCCAGCGGGATTACGACAAACTGGCTGCCCACCTACAAGTGAAGCTGGGACGAGCAGTGAAGATTGTTTACAGCGAGTCCCTTGTCTCGGCTCTCAAATCCAAGACCGACGGCAAAGCGGACCTCATCATCGGTAAGCATTCGGTCGTGCTATTTGACGCCGCCAAAGCAGGCGTGCAAGTGAAGCAAGTCGCCAGCTTGACCGGCAAAGACGGGAAAACGACGCAGACCGGACTGATTGTCGTCCACACTGGCGACAAGGCCAAGAGCGTGGCGGACCTGGCGGACTACCGGATCATCTTTGGCCCCAAGGAGTGCGACGAGAAGCACACCGCCGCTTTGGCTCTGCTCAAGTCTTACAAGGTTTCCGCGCCGCAGGAAATCGAAACCCGCGCCGCTTGCAACGAAGGGGCCGTGCTCATCCTGGAACTCCCCAAGGACCAGCGAGGCGCCGCCGTCATCAGCAGCTATGCCAAGCCGCTCTTGGAAGGTTGCGGCACCGTGAAGAAGGGAGACTTGCGGGTCATCGGCGAAACGAGCCCCGTCCCCTTCGTCGCTGCGTTCGTCTCCGAGCAACTCGATGCCAAGCTTCAGGCGGTTGTGAAGGCGGAACTCCTGGCACTTAAGAATGAACCTCTTCTCTGCCTGGCTCTGGAAACCAAAGCCGGCTTCGTAGAAGTCGAAGCCGCTCCGCTGACGGCAGCAAAAAAAAAGTAGCAGCCGTTGACTGGCCCGAATGGCGAGGCCCCAACCGCGACGGCCATGTTCCCTGGCTGCCGAACGAACTTCCGCAGGAAGCCAAATTTCTCTGGAAAAAGAAGCTCAGTAACCAAGGGCTCGGCGGCATTGCGGCGACCGAAGACCTGGTCATCGTCAGCGACCGGGATCTGCTCGACTCGTCCGACATCTTCCGCTGTTTCAAGTCCGATACGGGCGAAGAAGCCTGGACGGTTCGTTACCTTGCCAAGGGAAACCTTGACTACGGCAACTCGCCGCGGGCCACGCCGCACATTGCGGGAGACCTGGCGTTCCTCTACGGTGCGTTCGGCCAGCTCCACTGCGTGGAGCTAAAGACCGGCAAGGTTCTGTGGAAGAAAGAAGTCCGCAAGGAGTTCGGCGCGACCGACGAAATGAAGTGGGGCATGGCCAGCTCGCCGCTGATCGCCCAGGGCAAACTCATCATTAATCCCGGCGGCCCCGACGCCGCACTTGTCGCCCTGGAACCCAAGACCGGCGACGTCCTCTGGAAATCCGCCGGCCAGCCAGCCGCTTTCGCCTCTTTTCTGTTCACGACAATTAGCGGCAAGGAACAACTGGTTGGCTATGACCAGACGAGTCTCGGCGGTTGGGATGCAGGGAATGGTAAGCGGCTGTGGACGCTCACGCCGGAGAACGATCACGACTTCAATGTGCCGACCCCCTTGGTCTGGAAGGACAAGCTGCTGCTCAGCACCGAGAACAACGGTACTCGGCTCTTTGGGTTCGACGCCGGCCGCATCATCGCCAAGCCACTGGCCATTTATGAGCCGCTCGCGCCAGACATGCACACTCCAGTCATCGTCGGCCACCGGCTGTTCGGAGTTTACAATAAGCTCCATTGTCTGAACCTGGCGGACAGCTTGAAGGTCGTTTGGACTGCCGAAGACGAAGCCTTCACCGAATATGCCACCATCATTGCCACCGAGGACAGGCTCCTAATCACCTCGCAGAACGGACAACTCCTGCTCGTCGACGCCCAGGCCGATTCCTTCAAGCTCATCAGCCGATTGACCGTCTTTCCCGACGAAAGCGGCGTCTACGCCCATCCGGCCCTGGTTGGCAAGCGGCTCTATCTCCGTTCCAGCACGCATGTAGTCTGTCTGGAACTATAGTAGCCGGCACTCTTCGTGTGCCGACATGTCCGCTCATGGAGTGAGCGGACCACTTTAGTCCTTCAATTGAAACAGCCTCTTCAGCGCGTCCAGCAATCCATGCGGCGCTCCCTTGGTTGCTTCATCCCGCAGTGATTCCAGCGGCGGGTGCAAAAGCTTGTTCACGAGCCGGTCGAATGCCTGGCGGATTTCACCATGTGTCTTGGCATCGAGTGACGCGAGCTTGTTCAGCAGCCGGGCCAGCTCCTCGGCCTTGACTTCGTCGGCCCGAGCCTTGAGCCGTTTGATGGTGGGGGCGGTGGCCCGGTGGTGCAAGTCGGCCATGAAGCGGGCCGTCTCTTCCGCGATGATGCGCTCGGCTCGGGGCCACTCTTTTTCCCGCTCGCGGCGATTCCGCTGGCAGACTTGCGAGAGGTCGTCGATGGTGCAAAGATAGACGCCCGTGAAGTCCCCCACCGCCGGCTCAAAATCGCGGGGGATGGCGAGATCCAAAATGAGCAGAGGCCGTTGATATCGGGCCTTCTCGATTTCCTCAAACATTGCCACTGTGACAACCTGCTCGCTGGCCCCCGTCGCAGAGACGACCAGGTCTGCCTCAATCAGCAGATCGTGCAGCTTTTCCCACGCCGCCGGTTTGCCCGCCAGCTTCGTGGCCAGCTCTTCCGACCGCTGCATAGTGCGGCTGACGATGCTGATATCGCGGACCCCTTCGTCGATGAGATATCGTAGCGTCTCCTCTCCCATCTCGCCGGCACCGATGACCAGCACCTTCTTGTCGTCAAACCGCTCGAAGAACTCCTTCGCGTAGTCGGCCACGGCGACGCTGGGAATGCTCACTCGCTTCTGCTGGATGGCGGTTTCTGTCGCCACCCGTTTGGCGACGCGGAGGGCTGCCTGAAACGCGGCATTGGTCAGCGGGCCCACGCTGCTCGCCGCGGTCGCCAGTTCATAGGCTTGCTTAACTTGCGCGAGGATCTGGGCCTCTCCGACCACCATGCTATCCAGGCTGGCCGCCACGGTGAACAGGTGCCGCACAAAGTCCTCGCCGGTCCGCTCGAAAAGGTCGTTGAATACCTCCACCGGGTCGAGCCCATGAAAGCTGGCCAGGAACGCCACCACATCGTGATGCGACGGACACGACTCCGCCGTTTCGCTGGCGACGTACAACTCCACGCGGTTGCAAGTGGAAAGCAGCACCGCCTCCGCTTCCGGATACTGCAATCGTAACCGCGACAGGGCATCGACTGCCTGATCCTTGCTGAAGGCCAGCCGCTCGCGCACTTCCACCGGAGCGGTATGATGGCTGCAGCCGACCATTTGCAGCTTCATAGGGATCCCTCCGTGGGGTAGGCTTCCAGCCTGCCCAGAGAAATGCTGTTCCAAGAAGTCTGCTGGGCAGACTGGAAGCCTATCCCACCGGCCCCTTTCGTGTGCTGCGTCGACCCCATCAAGAGCAGTCCCATCACCATCGCCAGCATAATGAAGCTGGCGACGGTCAAGTATGCTACCTTCCGCCCTTGTTGGGCCGGCTTGTAGGTCCACTCGAAAATGGTCGCCACGGTGAGCCACGCCAGCAGTACGCCGGACATGATGACAATTGGATCTCCCCACGGCACCTCCTGGTGTTTAACCAGATTCAAGATAGCGCCGGCGATGATGCCCAGGGCGATGAAGAAGCTCGACACCGCCAGCAGTTGCTTATTGATTCTCTGCAGCCACTCCAGATTGGGAAGCTTGAATCCCGGCCGCGGTGGCAGCTTTTGCTTAAGCCGGTAGGACTGGGCGAGGTACATTAGCCCTGCCACAAAACCTAGTGAGATGGCGATGGTGCCGAGCAACAGCAGTACGCCATGAGCAATGCCCCAAACATTCTCGGCGCTCGTTTGTGCCAGCGAACGGTCCTGAGGGAAGGCATACGCCACGCCTATCAGCACCAGCACGACCGGGAGCAGAAATAGCCCGACTGATGTCCGCGGGCGGGAAGCCGCGAGAAAGACATACGCAGCCGCCAGGACCCATGCGGCAATCACATACCAGTCGTGCCAGTTGGAAAGGGGAACGCTCGCTAGCCCCGGCGCGGTCGCCCGGTTGTAAAGATACAGCGTCTGCATCGCGAAGCCGATAACCGCGAACAGCAGCATCACCACGACCCGGATTGGCATGCGAAAAAACAGCCGCGACACTTCCAGCGCCAGCGTAATCGCATAGCTGGTCGAAAAACAGACGAGGGAAATACCGGTCAGCATGGGAAGGAAAATGAATGCAAACATGCCCGTAAATAGCGCGCCGGCATTCCAACAGTGCGACAACCGTCTGGGGCACCGGGGCCTGGTGTCGCTTCCATTGTACCAAGCCGATCACGCAAAACGCCCAAGAGTCAGGGGTGCCGGGGCTCGAATTCGTGTTTCTCTGGGACGCATGCTAAGGAGCCAGTTTTAGCAGCCACTGGCGGGCGTCCTTGAAATCAGGGGCGAGAGTAACGAGACGTTGGAACAAGGCTTTAGCGTCAGCCCCTCGCTGCAATGCGGCAGCGAGGGAACCGGCGCGGTAGAGAGCGAGATGGAGAGACTCCCCTTGGCTCCATTGTTCTGCGGCGGCGATGGCCTGGGTGTAAAGGTCCAGGGCCTTGTCGAACTGCCGCAGGTGCTGCCAGCATTCGCCGAGTTCGAGGAAGACACCGGAGCGGAGCTTTTGGTCGGCGGCAATTTCTTCCAGCCGCTGGATGGCCCCGCTAAAGTTGCCAGCCCGTTTGAGACGGCGGGCGACTTCCAGCTTGAGCCCCGCATCCTGCGGGAAACGCTCACTCCTGGCGTAAAACGTAGCCAGTTCCAGCCGGCCAAGCTCCTCCTCCCAGCGACGGAGCGTTTGCTGGTGGGCCGGAGATGGGTCGTGCCCTACTAGGCGGCGGGCGATGGCGACGTTGTCTTTGAGGCGAGTCAGGGAGATCTCTTCCATTGTCTCGCGGACGGCGAGATCCCCGCCCGATAGCGACATGGCCTTGGCAGCGGCCGCCTCTGCTTCATCGAAGTGACCAAGCTTTACATGCTCGGCAGCGAGAGCAAGATAGTCATTCGCATTATCCTGGCATTCGCTCCACGAAAACGCGCCCTTTTGCGCAACGTTAGTGGGGGGCGTTCCGTCCAATACGGCCAGCAGGTCATCCATGTCACTCACAGTGTCTCGAATGGGTTCAATCGTCTTGCGAGCTTCGTCGAATCGGCCTTGTCGCATGAGCGATCGAAACAGAATTGCCGCAAACAGATTTCCCGGCATGTAACACAGTCCTTCCTGCAGATAGCGAACCTCCGCCTGAGGCAGGTCCAAAGCTTGGCAGGCTTGAGAAAGGGCGAACAGGATTTCGCTGGACCGATTCCCGGCGTCCCGCAACGCCGCCGGCCCAAGCGTAAGCACTTTGACGAGATCATGATCCGAATTTGCTTTTAGAAGCCTGTGATACCCCGAGCCAGTCTTTGAAAGAACATATCGGATGCTGAATCTCGGCGTAATCGGCACGTGCCGAAGGTTTACCAGCAGGGCATCGAGATAGACTGTGTTACCAGGATCGGCGATGACGCATTCGGAGAGCAGATCATGGACTTTCTCGGCATCCTTGCGACCTGGCGACGAACTGGCTTGAGCCATGACGGCGCGAGCCTCCTCCCACAGCTTTTGCAGCCGCTGACGCTGAGCGGGGGTGATGTGGGGGAGGGAGTCAGGCATAGACCCCAGCCTTTTCATCCATGTTCAATCCGTTTTTCATCCGTGGCTCCGTCAACTCTTGATTTGGTTTAGTATGGAGTCTCCATGATGCAGCAAACTCCAGGCAAAGTTTACCTTGTCGGTGCCGGTCCCGGCGACCCGGCTCTGCTGACGCTGCGCGGGGCGGAGTGTTTGCGGCGGGCGGATGTCGTGCTGTTCGACTACCTAGTGAACCCAGTCCTCGTCGCCCACTGCCGCGATCAGACGGAGCGGATTTGCCTGGGGAAACATGGTGGTGGGCGGATTTGGCCGCAAGAGGAGATTAACGACCAGCTTGTGGCCCATGCCCGCGCCGGAAAGACCGTCGTGCGGCTCAAGAGCGGTGACCCGGCGATCTTTGCCCGAGGGGCGGAGGAAGTAGAGCGGCTGATGCGGGAGGGAATCGAGTTCGAGATCGTTCCAGGCATCACGGCGGCACTGGCGGCGGGAAGTTATGCGGGGATTCCGATTACACACCGAGATCTGGCGTCAGCGGTGGCACTAGTGACGGGACGCGAGGATTCGGAGAAGCACGAACAAGCCGTGGATTTTGCAGCGCTGGCAAAATTTCCGGGGACGCTCGTTTTCTACATGGGGGTGACGACCGTGCGGCACTGGGCGGCGGAATTGTTCGCCCACGGTAAACCAGCAAACACGCCGGTCGCCGTCGTTCGCCGCTGCTCCCAGACAGATCAGCGGACGCTGCGGACAACGCTCGGTGAAGTAGCCGCGACAGTCGAGCAAGCCAAGCTCCGGCCACCGGTCATTTTCATCATCGGGAGCGTGGCGGCTTTGGCGGAAAGCTACGGCTGGTTCGAGAAGCGTCCTCTGTTCGGGAAGAAAATCCTGGTGACCCGGCCCGCACATCAAGCGACGGCGCTTGCTGGTCCGCTGGCGGAACTTGGGGCGGACGTGCTGCTCCACCCGGCGATTGAAATCGGTTCGCCGACGGATTGGGGCGAGGTGGATTCAGCATTGAAGCGGCTGAGTGAGTTTGATTGGCTGGTCTTTTCGAGTTCCAACGGCGTGCGGTACTTGCTGGAGAGAATGTTAGCGACTGGCAGGGATTTGAGAGCACTTGGTTCTCTCAAGCTCGCCGCCATCGGCCCCGGTACAGCGGAAGAGCTGCTGCGATATCACCTCAAGGCCGACCTGATTCCCGATGAGTTCCGGGCGGAGTCGCTCGCCAGCAGCCTGGCCGGAAAGGCCCGCGGCCAGCGGTTCCTGCTGGCCCGCGCTAGCCGCGGTCGAGAGATATTGGCGGAAGAGTTGACCGCTGCGGGCGGAGTTGTCGAACAGGTAGTCGTCTATCAGAGCAACGATGTGGCGGCTGCCGACCCGCAGATTATGGAACTGATGGAAGCAGGAAAAATCGACTGGGTCACGGTCACCAGCTCCGCCATCGCCAAATCGCTGGTGAAGTTGTTTGGCGAGAGCCTGAAAAACACAAAGCTGGTGAGCATCAGCCCAATTACCAGCGTTACGCTACGAGAAATGGGGTTCGAACCGACTGCGGAAGCCATGGAATACACAATGAGCGGAGTAGTAGACCTAATTCGCAACGCTTGAACCCACCGCTCTCGGTAGTCAGAATGGAGGCACCTCTTTGTTCCTCTCCTTCGACTGCGAGAATTCCATGCGGCATCTTTTGTTTTTTCTGCTCCTTGCCGCGGCAATGTCTCCCACCCAGACCTTTGGTCAGCCCAAGGATCTCTTCAAGGGGGCGGTCATTGACGCCTCCCAGGCCGACGACGATTTTGTCGTCCAAGGAGAGTACGTCGGTGAGCTTTCCCCGCCGGGACAGCCGTGGATGCAAGTGGGCTTGCAAGTCGTCGCGCTCGGAGAGGGCAAGTTTGAGGGCGTCCTCTATCGCGGCGGACTTCCTGGCGCTGGTTGGGACGGCAGTCGGCGGCAAAAGACGACGGGTTCTCGCGCCGGCAGCCGCATCTTGTTGCAAGGCGTGACTCACCAGTTGCTCCTGGCGGCCGATCAGGCGGCGATTTATACCGCGGACGGAAAAAAAGCGGGAGTTCTTTCAAAAACTCACCGCGAGAGCCCGACGATGGGTGCCGCTGCCCCGCCGGAAGCGACGGTACTGTTCGACGGGAGTAATACGGAGCAGTTCACTGGTGGCAAACTCGCTCCAGACGGGACGCTGCTCGCTGGCGTGCTGTCGAAAATAGCTGTGCACGATTTTCACATGCACTTGGAATTCCGCACCCCTTACATGCCCAAGGCTCGCGGCCAGGGACGCGGCAATAGCGGCGTCTACATCCAGCAGCGTTACGAGGTGCAGATTCTCGACTCGTTCGGCCTGGACGGCGCGAACAACGAATGTGGTGGGCTCTATACGCAAACAGCTCCTTCGGTGAACATGTGCTTGCCGCCGCTCGCGTGGCAGACCTATGACATCTGGTTCACCGCGGCACAGTGGACGGCGGACGGCAAGTCGAAACTCGCCAATGCCCGCATCACCGTGCTGCACAACGGCGTGCCAATTCATTCCGAGCGTGAAATCACTGGCAAAACCGGCGGCGGCAAGGTCGAAGGGCCAGAGGACTTTCCCATTAACTTGCAAGACCACGGCAATCCGGTGATGTTCCGGAATATCTGGCTGGTGAATGGCATGGTGAATCGGACGGTGGCGGACGTAGCCCCCCTCCCCTGCCCTGCCCCGCGAAGACTTCGATGGCGACGATAATTGCCTAGCCCCCGCGTCCACTTGGGGATTCACTACGTGGACACTGCGGTTAGACTTGCAAAATCGCGTCCGCCAGGGGCAGCGTGACAATGATTCGTGTGCCCTTGCCCACGGAGCTGTCGATTTCTGTCGTGCCACCGAAGAGTCGGGCTCGCTCCCGCATTCCGGTCAGGCCATAACGAGTCTTCTTCACCTGAGCGGGATCGAAGCCAACGCCCCAGTCCTGGACGCCAACCCGCAATTCATGATCGGTCTGCGTCACGCGAACTTCGGCTTTGTTCGCCTGACTATGACGCAAGACGTTGTTGAGGGCCTCCTGCACGATGCGGAGGACCACCATCTCGACGGCCGGTGTCAGGTGGATGAAGTTGACTTTCGTGGTGAGGTCGACTTCCAGGCCGTGGTCGCTCTTAAACCGTGCCACCAGATTCTCGAGGGAGATGGCAAGCCCCCGCTCATCAAGCACCACGGGAATCAGCCCCTGGATCAGCCGGCGGGCTTCGGCCAGGCTGTCGCGGAGTATCCGCAACCCGCGCACGCACGCCCCCTTGTCCCTTTCATCGGCAAAGGACGCCCCTTCTGCTGCCGCATCCAGGAAGATGAGGGCCGCCGTCATGTCCTGCACAATGCCGTCGTGGATTTCGAACGCCAGGAGCTGCCGGTCCCTTTCATGGAACTCCAACGTGCGCAGAAGCTGCTGCCGCTCGGCCCTGAGGGCTTCTAATTCCTGTTCGGCGCTGGGACGGTCGATGGACATGCCGGGCATACGAAAGGAGTCGAGAGGGGTTTCGCGGTCGACGACTTTTCATCGGCAGAATCAATTCCGCGAAACTCCTCCCGACTCCGTTGATTATAGATACCGGTTGAACAAATTCTCCAGCATTTCTTGCCTGCCGCTCTTGTTCGGGGTGATGTCGCCCTTCTCCATGATATACTTTTCCAGCTTGGTGAAGTCGGTTTTTCCGGCTTCAATCTCCGCCCCAATGCCGCTGTCGAAGCTACTGTAGCGGTCCTTCACGAACCGGGCGAACTCCCCTTCGGCCCGAATGGCGGCTGCGACTTTCAGGCCGCGGGCAAAAGCGTCCATGCCGCCGATGTGGGCGTGGAACAGGTCGATGGGCTCGAAGCTTTCGCGGCGGACCTTGGCGTCAAAGTTCACGCCGCCGCTGCCGATGCCGCCGTGCTTTAGGATCATCCACATGATCTCGGCAGTCAGGTAGTAGCTGGTCGGGAACTGGTCGGTGTCCCAGCCGAGCATCAGGTCGCCGGTGTTGGCGTCGATCGAGCCGAGCGCCCCCTGGGCCCCCGCGTAGTCTAGCTCGTGCATCATCGTGTGGCCGGCGAGCGTCGCGTGGTTGGTCTCGATGTTCAATTTAAAATGCTTCATCAGGTCGTATTGCCGCAGGAAGTTGAGGCAGGCAGCCGCGTCGCTGTCGTACTGGTGTTTGGTCGGCTCTTTGGGCTTGGGCTCGATCAGGAACGTCCCCTTAAAGCCGATCTGCTTCGCGTAATCGACCGCCATGTGGAAGAAGCGGCCCAGGTGGTCGAGCTCCCGCTTCATGTCGGTGCCGAGCAGGTTCTGATACCCTTCGCGGCCACCCCAGAAGACATAGTTCTCGCCACCGAGTTCCAGTGTCACCTCCAGGCACTTCTTTACCTGGCAGGCGGCCTAGGCGAAGACGTCGGCATTGCAGGTCGTCGCCGCCCCGTGCATGTATCGCGGGTGGCTGAACATGTTGGCCGTCCCCCACAGCAGCTTGATCCCCGTCCGCTGCTGCTCCTCCTTCAGCACCTTCTCCACCGCGTCGAAGTTCTTGTTGCTCTCGGCGACGGTCTTCCCTTCAGGGGCCACGTCCCGGTCGTGGAACGCATAGAACGGAGCCCCGACCTTCTCGATGAACTCAAACGCCACCCGCGCCCGCCGCTGGGCGTTCTCCACGCTGTCGCTCCCGTCATCCCACGGCCGGACCATCGTCGCCGAGCCAAACGGATCGCTCCCCGTCCCGCGGAACGTGTGCCAATACACCACCGCGAACCGGAGCTGCTCCTTCATCGTCTTCCCTTCGACGACTTCGCCTTCGTTGTACCAGCGAAACGCCAGCGGATTCTTCGACTGCGGACCTTCGTACTTGATCTTCTGGATTTCAGGGAATGCGGGCATGGGAGGGCTCGGTGAAATGGACGGAAAACTGGGCAAGAAACCAGCATCGTGACAGATTGGCTAGGGACTGACAAGGAGCCTGCAAATCGCCGGCAATGAGCCTGAATTGAACCGCGCTGCACACAGAGGGGCGCGGAGAGAAATCACATCAGCCGCATGACTCCCATCTGTCTTACCTCTGCGGTCTCTGCGCCTTGGCGTGATGCCCCTACTTGATAGGAGAGCATCACGCGGAGGCGCGGAGCCCGCAGAGATGGGTACGGGTTCCTCTTCTCCATTCGGATGTTCGCGGGTGGCCAAGCCGTGAAACCGGCGCGTAAAGTTGCGTCGGCCATCGGCATAAAGCGAGTCAGAGAAAAAGGAACCCTTAGGGCGTTCTTTCGACCGCGTCGTCCCGACCGGCTACTGTTCGAAGGTGTTCATGGTGACACGCTAACGATTAGTGCTGTCAATGCGACGAGCAACACGCCAAGTAGGATGACCATGAATATTGGAAGCAATACGGCAAAAACGACTCTGCCAACTGAAGACTCATGTACCACGGCTAGACCAAGAATGATTTCACACACCTGCCAAATCGGCTGAATCACAACCCCTATAAACGGAATTGCGACCAAGACCCAGTTAGACCCAGTCGCGTACGCAATCACCCGATATGTTGCTTCAAATCCTCGTTTGCCGCTTCCGGTGAGGCGCAAGCAATAGTGGAGCACCATTGCCTGCAGCAATAGACCCAGCATCGAAATCGGTATCCCAATGATCAGAATGAGTCCCGTTAGTCCAAGTTGCACGGACGCCTGGGAGTTCGCCGTACTTGCCGAAGGATTTAGCAGCACGGTAGCTGCGAGGTTGAGAAGAAACAGCCCGATCCCACCGACACACATTCCCACCAATGCGAAGTGCATTGGTCTTAGAATTCCTCCGCCTGGGCTCATGAGGCGAAACGCTCGGCGCGGTGATGAGACAACAAGTAGAAAGGTCGAAGTGAAAGAGTCAAATGACGCTCCACGTGTGTCCCAAGGAAGTCCAGTTTGCCCGCTCGGGATACTCTCCTTTGGCGAAGCACTTTCTTGTTTGAGCTGAATGTCCATTGGGCGAAGCGTCGAGTTCTCAGGCTTCGGTTCGCCCCCCAGAAAGGAAAACTGGTCTTTGGTCGCCATAGGTAGGTTTACGTCGCCATGACATCAAAAAAAACGAAGCGCGAAGCTAAAACCAGTTTGGTGCCTCAAATCTAGAACCTTACTTCTCCCCCCACGATCACCTTCTCCACTCGCCCACAAAGCTCCTTTCCCACAAGCGGCGTGCTGCTGCTCTTGGACTTGAACTGCTTGGGATCGACGGTCCACTTGGCGTCGGGATCAACAATTACCACGTCGGCGTCCGCGCCGATGGCGAGAGTTCCTTTGGGCAAACCAAGCAGGCGCGCGGGGTTGGTGGAGAGTTTGGCGAGGGCGGCTGGCCAGTCGAGGTGGCCGGGGCGGATGAGGTGGGTGATGACGAGGGAGAGGGTGGTTTCCAGGCTGACCATGCCGAAAGGGGCGAGGTCGATGTCCTGCATCTTTTTTTCGCTGGCCCGCGGGGTGTGGCCGCTGGCGATGACGTCGATGGTGCCATCCTTCAGCCCCGTGAGGCAGGATTCCAGGTGGCCGCGGGAGCGGAGCGGCGGGCTGAGCTTGCAGTGGGCGTCGAACTCGCGGAGCGATTCGTCCAGCAGGGCGATATTGGCGGAGGCGATGCTGCAGGTCAGGTTGACGCCCCGCTGTTTCACTCGGCGAATCAGGTCCACGCTGCCGGTCGTGGAGATGTTCGACAAATGCAGCCGCCCGCCGGTTGACTCCGCCAGGCGGATGTCGCGGCTGGTCATCACGTCCTCGGCTTCGGCGGGGAGGCCGGCGAGACCCAGGACCATGCTCGTCCGCCCCTCATGCATAACGCCGCCGCGGGCCAGTTCCAGCACCTCCGGATGGTTGAGAATCGGCTTATCGAACATCAGGCAGTATTCGAGAGCCCGCCGGAGCAGCTCTGCGTTCTGCACCGGACGGGAGCCATCCGAAAAACCAACCGCCCCCGCCTCCACCAGCGAGCCGATCTCCGCCAGCTCTTTCCCTTCCCGGTCCTTGCTGACGCAGGCGATAACGAACACGTTGCAGTTCTTTGCCCGGGCCGCCTTCTGCCGCACAAACTCCACCGCCGCCGGCGTATCAATCGGCGGCTCTGTCTCGGGCATGCAGGCAATCGATGTATATCCCCCCGCAATCGCCGCTGCTGTCCCTGTTTCAATAGTCTCATCCTCTTCGCAACCGGGCTCGCGAAGCTCGGCGCTAATATCGACGAGTCCGGGAGCGACGATTTTGCCAGTGGCGTCGATGATTTTTTCATCGCCGCGCGGGAGGACGTCGTAAGCGGCAATTTTGCCGTGTTCGATGAGCAGATTGGTCACACGGTCGAGACCCTGACTCGGATCGATGACTCGGCCGGAGGTAAGGAGGAGACGCGGAATGACTAAATCCTAATGTCTAATGACTAATGGAAGAGGGGATTGCAGCTTTACTCATCGTCCTTGCTGTTACGGATGATGGCGACGAAAATCAGGTGGAGTTCTTTGGCTTCTTGCCAGTGGATTCGGGATTGCTCGACATTCTTATCTGAGGCTGCGGCGATCATGCGCAGCCAGTATTTTGTTTCGCGAGACTCTTTGCGGCAGAGTCCCATTTTGTAGCGGAATTCCTTCTTGGTCTGAGCATCGTCCCCTTCGCAATAGTTGGCACCGATGCTTGTTGCCGATCGAACCAATTGACTAATCAGCGGCCGCGTGATGGCGTTGTACGCAACGGTTTTGCAGAACCGAATAATGTTCTCCCCAAACTTAGCCGTCCGCTCCTCCAAATCAAACTTCCGCTCCTGCTTCTCCTGGCTACCACCATCGATTGGTTCCACCATAACCCACCCAAACATTAGTCATTAGACATTAGGATTTAGTCATTTGCATTCAGCGTCAGCCACAGCACTGCCATCCTGACCGCAATCCCATTCGTCACTTGCTCCAAAATCACGCTATGCGGCCCGTCCGCCACGTCGGGGGTGATTTCGACGCCGCGGTTGATGGGGCCGGGGGCCATGATGAGGATGTTGTCTTTGGCCCGGGCCATCCGCTCTCGGTTCATGGCGTAGAGCAGGGCGTATTCGCGGACGGAGGGGAATGGGCGGGTGTGCTGCCGCTCGAACTGGATGCGGAGGAGGTTGAGGACGTCGCAGCGGGGGAGGATGTCGTCGAGGTTGTAGGCGACCTCGATGCCGAACTCCTCCCAGCGGCGGGAGACGAGCGTGGCGGGGCCGCAGAGGATGACCTTGGCCCCCAGTTTCGTCAGCCCCCAGATATTCGAGCGGGCCGTGCGGCTGTGGGCGATGTCGCCGACGAGGGCGACGGTGAGTCCGGCCAGGTTGGGGCGACGCTCGCGGATGGTCATGATGTCGAGCAGCCCTTGCGTCGGATGCTCGTGCGGGCCGTCGCTGGCACTGATCACCGTGCAGCGAAGGTTTTTGGCGAGCAGGTGGGGCGTGCCCGGCGTACGATGCCGGATGACGACCGCATCGACGTTCATGGCCTCGATGTTCTTGGCCGTGTCGATGAAGGTTTCCCCCTTCGCCACGCTGCTGCCGGAGGAGGAGAACTCGACCGTATCCGCCCCCAGCCGTTTGGCCGCCAGCGAGAAGCTGTTGCGGGTGCGGGTGGAGTTCTCAAAGAATAGGTTGGCGAGCGTCTTGCCGGAAAGAACGCTGAGCTTGGTTCGGCAGTCGTTCGTGGCGGCTTTGAACGCGGCGGCCGCATCGAGAATGCAGGTGATTTCGTCCGCCGAAAGACTTTCCAAATCGAGTAGATGGCGGCGTTTCCAGACCGCGGGGAGGTGCGCGAAGTCGGCGGCGAGCGTGCTCATGCGTTGCTTATCGATTCTAACAACGCAATGGCGCGGCGTGAAGTGCTACGGCAGCTCGCGGATGAACAAATTGGCGAATTCTAGCGGCTCGCCGTGTTGTTGCAGGCCGATGGGGCCGGTTTCGGGCATTCCAGGGAGCTTTACAGCGTCGATGATTTTCTCGCCGTTGAGAACGACGCTGACCTGCTCGCCTTTCACAGTGATGATGAAGCGGTTCCAAGTGCCAATCTTGGCATCCACTCGCTTCTTCGGTGTGCAACCGGCCCTAATCTCCGCGGGGAGTTCCTTGTTCACCCTGAAAGCCGTGATTTCCCCTGAGCCGACCGGCCGGCAGCAAATGTTGACCTGGGCGTCCTCGTTGCCGCGGAGCAGAATGCCGCTGTTGCCGGCGTCATCGACCTCCACTTCCTTGAGCTTGCCGTCATCGCCTACCGCGTCGTCACCGCTGGGGAGAACGACGGGCCATTTCTTCTTCGTGATCCGCTTGGGGTCCATCCGCCAATCGACGACCATTTCGAAGTTGCGGTAGTTCTTGTCCGTCCAAAGGTGATTGTATTTTTTGTCCTTGGCTTCCCCTTGGCCGTCGTGGTACAGAACCCAGTCCTTGGCCTGCCAATGGTTCTGGTTCGAGGGATCTGTCTTCCAGCCGGCGAGGTCCAGGCCGCTGTACATGGTTTTGGAGCCTTGATACTCAGCCGCGACTTCCTCCGGCTTGGGATTGGTCGACGGAAGTTCCTGGATTTTCAGATTGCGGAAGTGGCACTCGGAGCCTTCGGACTCCAGGCAGATGTAACCCTTCCGCGGCTTGCATTCGCTTCCACCAGAAACCTCTTTGCCATTGACGGCGAGTTTGAGGATGCCGTCTTTGCACGTCACGCGGTAGTGATTCCACTCCGGCGACGGCTTCGCCCGCCGCTCGCTGGGGAGGCAGCGTTCGGCTCCCTTAGGATGCGGCCGGTCGGGTTTCATCTTCGCCCCCCAGATACTGAAAACATCACCGTGGCTGGTGTATGAATCGGTGTTGCGGCCGTCGAGCACCTGCACCTCGATCCCGCGGCTGAAGGGAGTGCCGACGGCGGTGATGGGATCGCCCCAAATGAAGACGCCGGCATTGCCCCCCGCCACCATGTGCCGCCACTCCAGTTCCAGGATGAAGTTCTCGTACATCTTCGCCGTCCGCATCGTGCCGGTCGGCTTGCCGGTGCTAACGATGAGGCCGTCCTTCACGCTGAAAGTTTCCGGAGCGACGTTGACGGGAACCCAGCCGGTCAGGTCTTTGCCGTTGAATAAGGGGACGAACTTATCGTCTTTCTTGTCGGGAGATTCGTCGGCGGCAGTTGCCGATTGGACTGAGACGAATGCCAGAAAAGCCGCAAGGAAGTGGCGAGTTGGCCGAAAGAACATGGGTTCACCTTGGATTCGAATCACAATCGGGAAGTCTGCACGCAGGTCGCGTGGGGCTACGTCATTTGATTTCCAACTTCGCTGCCTTTCCATCCATGTCAATTTCAATCAGCCCCTTCGCTTTCGGATCCGTGACGAGCAAATTTTCCCCGCGCCAGGCCAAGCCAACGGGATGAACCAAAGGCTCGCCAGCGACAAGCTTCGACGGCTTGGCTTCAGCAGCGACTTTCCAAACGGCTTTATTGTAACCATCGGCGATGTAAGCCGTGCCATCCTTGCCGACGACGATCCCCGCGGGAAACGACGGTGCCGCCAGCGGTTGCCCCTTAACAACGACGGTTTTCTTCGCTTCCGGCGAGAGTTTGATCAGCAGATCATCGCGGTGGCAGATGATCCATAGGTTGTCTTCGCTATCGAGGGTCATTCCTCGCGGCGCATTGACCCTCGCGAACTCCGCCGGCTTGCCTCCCGTGGCGGGAATTTTGTAGATGATGTGCAGTTCCAAATCAGCGACGAAAATGTCTCCCGCTTTGTTCACTGCAATGGCGATGGGGATGCCAATCCCTCGTTTTGTCAGAGGCTGTGGCTTTCCTTCTCCATCGAAGCGGTAGACTTCTCGCGTGGCGCTGTCGCCAGCTAGGAGCTTTCCTTCATGGTCGAGAGCCAGACAGCGGACGGCATTGAGAGGCGTGCCGAATTTTCTCTCCCCTTGGAAGTGGAGAGATAGCGCACCGTCCGCCACTTTCCAGATTCCCGGCAAATCCCGATCGGCCACGAAGATATTGCCGGCAGCATCCACCACCGTCGATAGAGGATAGATCATCTCCGCAGCCGTTGCCGGTATTGAAGAGGTAAGGCCACCCAAGAAATGCGCTACCACGAATGCAAATAGCGGTAGCCGGCAGATATCCACGCGCATCGACATACTCCCAGGTTTTCCAGCGGATGGCCAGTCTAACACTGCCTCCGGCGCCATGCTACCGTCGCAATTGACGCCGCAGGCGGGCGGGCCTAACCTGAACGGGTAGCAACAGTTACTACTCCATTTCGCAAACGATTGTTCGCTTTTTTCAACGGACACGAGCAGGTTTTCATGCCTCACATCTTCCGCGGCGACAACGGCTCAGCCGCAGGCAAATACGCGATTGTCGTTTCCAAGTACAACGATAACATCACCGGCAAGCTGCTGGCCGGAGCAACGGAAACTCTAGCCCAAGCGGGAATCGACGACACAGACATTGCCGTCGCCTGGGTTCCCGGCGCGTGGGAGATTCCGCTCGTCGCCCGCCATTTGGGCCGCTCCGGTGATTATGAAGCCGTGCTTTGCCTGGGAGCCGTCATTCGGGGCGAAACGACACACGACGAACACATCAACCGCCAGGTCAGCCAGAGCCTCGGACAGATTGCCCTGGAATTGGATTTGCCGGTGCTGTTTGGTGTGCTTACCTGCAACACCATGGAGCAGGCCATCCACCGGTCGGGTGGAAACGTGGGAAACAAAGGGGTCGAATGCGCCGAGGCCGCCCTGGAAATGGTGCGGCTGCTGCGGCAGATATCGCCGGCCGGCGAATAAACCGCAATCCGGCGGCATCCATCCTTCGTCTAAACCATTGCCGAATGGCGTCGCACGCGGCGGGATTCCTGTTGCCTAAGCGGCATACGGCGTTATAGGCTGGCTCTGGGCCGTGACCGGTGAACTTCCACACTTAGGAGGCAATTCGATGCGGATTGACGACATCCTTCCCTTCGTGCCCGCAGCTCTTGTGCTGGGCTTGCTGTTACCGGCGCTGTCGCTGGCGGACATTCCCATTCCCGGCCAGAAATTCCGTCCTCGAGGTCCGGAACTCCCCGCTCCTCCGCCGGTCGCTGCCGACACCTCCCAGGCCAAACCCGTCGTGGTGAAGCGGGATGCGCTCAAGCACGCCAACATCATGGATGCCCGCATTATCAAGGCCAAAATCATCATTCCCCGCAGCCTGCTTCCCGGCGACAAGAAAGTCGCGATCGAAAAGCAGTCCAGCATCGGCTCCACCAACACCATCATCGCGGGCATCGCCCTGTCACTTGCCGCGGTGAGCTGTGTGTTCTTGCTGAGGAAGAACAAAGCAGGCCGAACTGTGGCCATCAGTATGCTTGTCATCGCCAGCGGTATCGGCATCTGGTCCGTTGCTCAAGCGGACCTCCTTCCCGGCCGGCCAAATGGTCCCCGTCGCCCACCTGAACCGGCGCAACCTGGCGGGGATAGCGTCATATTGCTGGAAGTGGTCGAAGACGGGGATTCCATCACGCTCGTTCTGCCGAAGTAGCGCCCTTGGCGACGTACCCATGTCCTCCGCCCTAGTCGACAACACCCATGAAACGCGCGCAGTCACTTTGGAACGCCCGCTTGCTGCGCTGCGCAGCCCGCTGACAATGACACAGCGCTTTGCCTTCGCTGGCGTTTGCCTGGCGGTGATGCTCGCCTCCTGCCTTTTGGCCGGCTGGACCCCCATTTGGTTTTCCATCGCCACGGTATTCCTTTTCGCCGGCCCACATAACTGGTTCGAAGCCCGTTACATACTGACCCGGATGCCAGGACGCTGGGGTCCGCTGCGCATGTATTTTCTGACCGGCATCGGCGGCGTGTTTCTCCTCACCGCTGCCAATGCGGCCATTCCCTATCTAGTGCAATGGCAAAGCTGGAGCGAATCCACCTGGCTCATGCTCATCGCCTTCTGGAACACTCTCCTCATTGGCTGGATCACCTCGCTCATCCTCCTTCGCAGCCGGCAGAATCCGCATCGGAACTGGATTTGGGTCGTGCCCGTTTCTTGTTTGCTAGTCGCTGTCAATTGGCTCTGGCCGATAGGGTGGAGCCTGGCGCTTGTTTACCTCCATCCGTTGATGGCCCTGTGGTTTCTCGACCGCGAACTGTGCAAAAGCCATTCCGCCTGGCAGCCGGTCTACCGTCGCTGCGTCGCGCTGGTGCCGTTTTGCCTCGCGGCTCTCTGGTGGAATCTGGCAGCGGCACCAAACCTTCCGGGAACAGACTTGCTCACGCTGCAAATCACCCAGCATGCGGGTGAGGGCGTTTACTCCGGTGTATCCACTCACTTCCTGGTTGCAGCTCATACATTTCTAGAGATGCTCCACTATGGCGTCTGGATTCTGGCGATTCCACTTCTGAGCATTCGCATGGTCCCCTGGAAGCTTGACAATGTTCCACTGACCAAACGCAGTCCAGTTTGGCGACCAATCTTGCTGGGGACTATCGCTTGCGGTTTCGCAATTGTGCTCATCCTGTGGACCGCTTTTCTTGCCGATTACCCGGTCACGCGCAATATTTACTTCACCGTTGCCATGCTGCATGTCCTGGCTGAAGTTCCTTTCCTATTGCGGCTGTTGTAGCTCCAGAGGGGGCGAGAATGTATGACGCCGCCGACCTCTGGCTCTTCTTGCCGCTGGGATATTTTCTCACCATTTGCTTGGAAATACCCGTCCTGTTCGTCGGCCTTTCGACGCAGCATTCCTGGCGGCGCAAGCTCTTGGCCGGTTTTTGGTTGACGGCCTGCACCTACCCCATCGTCATTCTTGTATTGCCGTTGCTCCTTGAAGAGCGATTTGGCCGAATCGTCTTTCTGACGGTTGCGGAATCCTTCGCGCCGCTGGCGGAGTGTCTGCTGTTCTGGCTGGCGTTTTATCAGGGAGGGAATGGTGAGGACGGCACAGCCGAAAAACGTGGAGTGTTCCTCAGGGACATGACCGCCATCGTCGCCGCCAATCTGGCTTCTTTCCTGATAGGCGGGGCAATGCTCTGGCTGTTTTGGAGCCCTGGAGACTGAACGCCGCCGCCGACCTCCGCACGCGATTCCCTTTCCAACCCTTGACCGCAATTGCCGGGCAATCTCTGATAAACTAGTGGACTACATACCCAGCCCGAGAAACTCCAGCCGTTAGTGATTGGCAAGTTTGACAGGATGAATTCATGGACGATGTGGAAGCAATCGTAATCGAGGTATTGAAAACGAAAGTGGGCCCTCGCGCACAGCTTACCGACGACCTTTCCCGACTGAGTATCGACTCCCTGGCCATGGCGGAGGTGGCTCTGGAAATTGAGCAGCGGCTGAAGATTCGATTGGATGAAGGGGTGCTGGAGCAGCGGACCGTGAAGGAATTAGTGCGCTACGCCCAGAACCTGGTGGAAAAACAAAAACCAGCCGCCAGCTCGAATTGACGGATTCGAAAGGCGCGAATTCCAGTTCCCAAAGAAAATGCCTACAGATCGCGAGAGCGAGCCTCCCCGCTGGCCGGTCTTCTTCCTCCACCGCCGCGACCAGGCCGTTGCCGCTTTATTTCTCGCCCTTGCCCTTTTCGCCATCGGTTCTCATTGGACCTGGCAAGCCGCCCACCGCCGCCGACTCATTGAAATCGACCGTGTGGAGCCCGAGCTGGCTGATTTCAAAGTCGATATCAACGCCGCCGATTGGCCGGAGGTCGCACTCATGCCGGGCATCGGCGAAGTCCTCGCCAAGCGGATCGTCACCGACCGCGAAACGAACGGCCCTTTCCAGGACCATGCCGATCTCCGCCGTGTCCGCGGCATTGGGCCCAAGACGCTCGACGGGATGCGGCCCTATTTGGTGCCAATGCCCGAGGCTGCGGCGACAGCCGGACGATAGATTGGCCTGTCCGCTTGTTCGCCGGTGGCTTGCCTCGCTATGCTGCGCCATCCTTCCTTCCCAGGTGATGCATGACGCAGCCCAAGCCGGCACAGCCACCCTTCGATTCCACCGCGGCTCATACCAATCCCGCCAAGGCCTTGCTGCCACGCGTGCTCGGCCCGTTTGATGCCGTGATGATCGTGGTCGGCGGTATCATCGGCTCGGGGATTTTTCTGAAGGTGTCGGATATCGATAAGGAAGTCCCCAGCTTTGCCTTGATCATGGCGATTTGGATTGTGGGGGGGATTGTCACGCTGTGCGGGGCACTGGCCCTGGCGGAGCTTGCCGCGATGCTGCCGCAAGCGGGAGGACCGTATGTCTATCTCCGCGAAGCCTATGGACGGCCGGCGGCATTTCTGTGGGGCTGGGCGGAGTTTTCCATTATCCGCACGGGCTCACTCGGCAGCCTGGCTTGCGGCACGGTCATTTATTTCAACGAATTCTTAATGTCGCTCAAGCAGCAAGGATACGCACCGGAGTGGCTGGCCGAGCGACTGAGTAATGACCTGAAGCATCCCGGCATGTCGCATTTTTCCCAGGCGCTATTGGCCATTGCTGCTGTGCTGCTGCTCTCGTGGATCAACATCGTGGGGACGAAGTCCAGCGCGTGGGTGCAAAACCTCACCACGATTATCAAGGTCAGCTTTCTGGGGCTGATTATTATCGGCCCCTGGCTGGCCAGCAACTCCTCGCGGATCACTCCGGCCCCCATGGCTTGGCCGGATGATCCTAACTTTAACTTTTTCAAGGGAGTTGGACTGGCGATGCTCGCCGTGTTCTGGCCGTATGATGGCTGGATCAATATTGGCCCGATTGCGGAGGAAGTGAAAAAGCCTCAACGGAATGTTCCACTTGCACTGGGCATAGGAGTGCTGATCGTCTCGCTAATCTACGTCTGCGCCAATCTCAGCTACCACTCCGTACTCTCCATTGGACAGGTGCAAGAAGCAAATGCCGTCGCCAGCGAACTTTTCAAAACACTGGGCGAGCGGGAGCCGGAAAGCTGGATGAATTGGAAATGGCTGGCAATTCTGGCGTCGCTCGGCGTCATGGTTTCCACGTTCGGCGCGCTCAATTCCAATTTGCTGGCAGGGCCGCGGATCTATTTTTCGATGGCCCGCGACGGATTGTTTCCCAAGGCTCTGGGCAGTGTGCATCCGCGATTCCGGACTCCCGCGAACGCGATTCTGGCCCAGACGTTCTGGTCGGTGCTGCAAATCATCGTGGTGTTTTGCTACGCCATTTCTCCTAAAGAGGCATTTGGCGAATTGACCGACTTCGTGGTTCTGGGTGGTACAATTTTTTACGCGCTCACTGTGGCCGCGGTCTACGTTCTCCGCCGGAAAATGCCGGAGGCTGAGCGGCCGTACCGTACTTGGGGCTACCCCCTCACTCCCGCACTTTACCTGGCGGCAGCGGCCGGGGTGGCCTATGGATGCCTCAGCAGCAAGAACGGACAGTGGCAGGTCATCGCAGTAATCTCGCTGCTTTCAGTCGGGATGCTCATCTATGCCTTCTTCCGAGCGCAGGAATTCGCGGCGGACGATCGGCCGGTGAAGCGGAGGTCCAAGCAGCGAAAGAAGTAAAAGTCCTCGTGATAGAGTAATGGGGGACAGAATAATGGGTGCGCAAAACGGCGTGCGACGCCTCAAAATCACTCTCATTACTGCCTCTTTTCTTATTATTCTGCTCTCCTCTTTCCTTCCCCCTTGCACCGCCGATAATTTTGATGTATCAAAATAATAGTTTCGAACACTAAAAATACTCGCCGCTCACGCGGATTTCCTTCCATGTTCCGAGTTTCTACGCTGGTTCTCACTTCGCTCACTGCAATTCTTCTCTTCCCATTCGCCGGCTGCTCCCTCCCCACTAATGGCTCGGCGGAAACGGAAGAGCATTCCAAAACGGCCGCTCTCAAACATAAGTTTGCCGGCCAGCTTCCGATCAAAATTGTTTGCACTACGGGAATGGTTGCGGATTTGGCCCGCAACGTCGGGGGGAAGCATGTCGAGGTCAAAGCCTTGATGGGAGCGGGGGTGGACCCGCATCTCTACAAAGCCTCGCCCGGCGATTTGAGCCTGATGAGCAATGCGGACATGATTCTGTATTCCGGCTGGCACCTGGAAGGAAAAATGACCGAGGTCTTCGACACCCTTCAGCGCGAGAAGCCGGCCGTCCCCGTGGCGGAGAGAGGCATTCCGCACGACCAGGTTCTAGAATCCGACGGCGCGCACGACCCGCACGTCTGGTTCGACGTTTCCCACTGGAGCCTGGCCGCGGGAGCCGCCCGCGATGCTCTCATCGAGTTCGACCCGGCGAATGCCGCGGACTATAAGGCCAACGCTGCCGCCTACCAAGCCCGGCTGGCGCAGTTGCATGACGAAGCCAAGACGACGATTGCCACCATTCCCAAGGAGCAGCGGGTGATGGTCACCGCCCACGATGCCTTCCGCTATTTCGGTCGGGCCTATGACATCGAGGTCCGCGGCATTCAGGGGATCAGCACGGAAAGCGAAGCCGGCGTGAAGCAAATCAACGATCTGGTCGATTTCCTCACCAAACGCAAGATCAAAGCGGTCTTTGTAGAAACAAGTGTTTCCGATCAGAATATCAAATCCCTGATCGAAGGCTGCGACGCCAGCGGCCACAAAGTCGTCATCGGCGGTGAGCTCTTCTCCGACGCGATGGGCGATGATGGCACGCCGGAGGGGACGTATGAGGGGATGGTGAGGCACAATGTGGAGACGATTGTGAAGGCGCTGAAGTAACCGTGGAATGACGAAGTCCGAATGACGAATGGCGAATGAAGAGGAACAATTCATCCGCATTTCTCGTTCGTCATTCGTCATTCGAATTTCGTCATTTCCCATGTCCCCCATCCTCGACATCCACGACGTCACGGTCGCCTACCAGCGCAAGCCGGTGCTGTGGGATGTGGACCTCATCATCGAGCAGCCGCAGCTGGCGGCGATTGTGGGGCCGAATGGGGCAGGAAAGAGCACACTGATCAAAGCCGTGCTCGGCCTCATCCCTATGGCCAGCGGCTCGGTGCAGGTGTTGGGGGAACCGGTCGCTCGACAGCGGAAAAAGATTGGCTATGTGCCGCAGCGGGAGAGCGTGGACTGGGATTTTCCCGTCAGCGTCCTGGATGTCGTGCTCATGGGGACCTACGGACGGCTCGGCTGGTTCCGACGGCCGGGGCATGCGGAGCGGGAATGGGCTCGGCAGTGCTTGAACAAAGTGGGCCTCTCGCAATTCGAGCGGCGGCAGATTGGCCAACTCTCCGGTGGCCAGCAGCAGCTGGTGTTTCTCGCCCGGGCCCTCGCACAAAAGGCCGAAATCTACTTCATGGATGAGCCGATGGCAGGAGTGGATGCCGCCACCGAGCAAATCATTTTCGAGCTGCTCCGCGAGTTGCGGCAGCAGGGCAAGACCATCATCGCCGTGCATCACGACCTGCGCACGGTGCCGCTGTATTTCGACTGGGTCGCGCTGCTCAACATGCGACTCGTTGCCAGCGGGCCGGTGGAGACCACGTTTACGCCCGAGAACCTCCGCAAGACTTACGGAGGCCGCTTGGCGATTCTGGATGCCGCGGGCGAAGCGATGAAGGCGGGGAGCGAGGCCCCATGATCGAGCAGCTACTCGCATACAACACCATCGTGGTGCTGCTGGGGGTAAGCATTCTGGGAGCAGGAGCAGGCATGGTCGGCAGCTTCGCGGTGCTGAGGAAGCGGGCGCTGACCGGCGATGCCGTCGCTCACGCCGCACTGCCAGGAGTCTGTGTGGCATTCCTCATACTCGGCGAGCGGAATTTGACGTTCATGTTGCTGGGAGCCCTGGCCAGCGGCGTGCTAGGCATTGTCATCATCGCCGCCCTCTGCCGCTGGACCCGCGTGCGGGAAGACGCCGCCATCGGCATTGTTCTCTCTGTCTTCCCCGGCCTCGGCTTCGCTCTCAGCCGCATGATTCAAAACATGACGACGAACGGCAGCAAAGCGGGCCTCGAATCGTTCATCCTTGGCAAGACCGCGGGAATGACGCGGCCCGACGTGTATCTGATTCTGGCGTCCGCCTTGTTCTGCCTGGCGGTGGTCCTCGTTCTCTACAAGGAATTCAAGGTCGTCGCCTTCGACACCGGCTTCGCCCGCTCGCTGGGCTGGCCGGTCTATTGGCTGGACCTGCTGCTGATGTCGCTTATCGCCGTGGCCGTGGTCATCGGCCTGCCAGCCGTCGGCATCATCATGATGGCCGCGCTGCTCATTTTGCCGGGAGCGGGGGCCCGGTTCTGGACGGACAGCCTGGGTTGGCTGCTCTTCATTGCCGGCGCGTTTGGCCTACTGACCGGCCTTATCGGCACCGTTTTTAGCGCGCTGTTTTCGTTGTTTCCAGCCGGGCCGATTATCGTGCTCAGCGGCTCGGTCATCTTTCTGATTTCGATGCTCTTGGGCACTCGTCGCGGCGCGATGGTCCGGCTGCTGGAACATCGTTGCTTCCAACGCGACTATGGAGAACGGCAACTGCTCCTAGCCACCTACGACGTTGCCTCTCGCACCGGGCAAGCGCGGGTCAGCGCGGCCGACCTTCTCGCCCGCAAATCCTGGTCGCCAGGAAAGGTCAATGGACTCATTTCCAATGCCGCCAGCAGCGGACTTGTCGAACGACTTGAAACGGATGAAATCCGCTTCACCCCGGCTGGCCTGGTCCGCGCGGTCGAAGTGACCCGCGGACATCGGCTCTGGGAAGAGCTGTTGACCGAATACCCGGAGCTCGCCGGAAGCGTGGTGAATTTGGCGAGCGAAAGCGTGGACAAGTACGTTGAGCCAGCCATCATCGCCGACCTCACCGCTAGCCTTAAAAGACAAAGTCGCTGGCCGGAATTGCCGACGGAAACCGCGGAGGCCGCGGTATGAGCGCCTCGACACTGAGCCCGACGAAACAAGCGCAGACGACCACATCGCGCACGAAGTACGCAAGCGGCCTCTCACCCGACTGGCTGCTCCCCGCCGTTTACTTCCTGATCCTGCTCTTCATCGCCGGCATCTGGTTTCGCTATTTGGAATTCAGCACCAAGGATACTCCAAAAGCGCTCGGTATCATCGGCATCGGCATCCTCTGCAGCGGCTGTTGCTCGCTGCTGGGTTGCTACCTGGTGCTGCGGCGGATGAGCCTGATCGGAGACGCCATCAGCCACGCGGTTCTTCCGGGCATTGCCATCGCCTTCTACTTCACCGGCCAGCCCTACGGCATCGGCATCATGCTGGGGGCGATGGCTCTGGGAATGCTGACCAGCTTCCTCACACAATCCCTGCACTCTCTGGGGAGAGTGAGCGAAGACGCCAGCATGGGAGTAGTCTTCACCTCGCTGTTCGCCCTTGGCGTTATCCTGATTCAGCTTTGGGGGCCGCGCGCCCATCTTGACGCCGACTGCGTGCTCTACGGCGACATCATCTTTACCATGAACCGCACAGTTCCAATGTTTGGCCACGAAGTGCCGCGGGCACTGCTCGCGCTCGTTCCCGCGGCAGTGCTCACGCTTGGCTTTATCGCGCTCCTCTGGAAGGAACTGAAAATCGTCTCGTTTGACCCGGCCCTAGCGGCGGCACTGGGAATCAAGGTTTGGCTCGTGCACTATCTGCTGATGGGCATGGTGGCCGGTGTGACCGTGGCCTCTTTTGAATCGGTTGGCTCAATTCTGGTGGTGGCGATGCTGATTGTCCCCGCCGCTGCCGCCGGACTGCTCACCGACCGGCTTTGGCAGATGCTTATCTGGTCGCTCGTCATCGCCGCTCACAGCGCCATTTTTGGCTATCTCTCGGCAGCGGCCCTGAACACTAGCGCCGCCGGCATGATGGCGGTAATGGCGGGTGTGCAATTCGGCGGCGCGGTCCTGCTCGCTCCCCGGCACGGCCTCCTCAGCCGCTGGCTCCGCAACCTGCGGCTTTCCGTCCGTATCGCCAGCGAAGACACCATCGGCCAGCTTTACCGGGCGGAAGAAGCAGCGGCATTACCCGCCGGCTCGCAACTGGCGGCAATTCGCCCATCCTCCGCCCCCGTTGGTATCATCGGCTGGCTTTCACGCCAGTCGCTGCGGCGGAAAGGACTCGTCGCCACGAACGCCGTTGGCAGCACCGAGCTTACCCATCAAGGTCGCAACGCCGCCCGCAACATCGTCCGCGCCCACCGCCTCTGGGAGTCTTTCCTGGAGGCGAACTTCGACCTTCCCTCTGACCACTTGCACGAGCCGGCCGAACGGATGGAGCACTTCCTCGATCCCGACCTTCAGCAGCAGCTCGACCAGCAGCTCGCCGGCCGCCAGATCGATCCGCATGGGAAAGCGATTCCGCAGGGGGTGGCTGTGCCTACCTCCGCGGAGCGGCCATTGCCAGGATGATTATTAAGATGGCAAAGATCGCGCCGAGCGTCGAGATACTTCCGAGCACGATGCCGATCCAGGCGTGTACCGAGCCCTTGATCACCGGATTCTCCGCCCGCTTTCTCAGCCCGATAATCCCCAGCACCACGGCAATAATTCCGACCGGGAGGCCAAAGAAGCACAGGAGCATGCTGATGATCCCTACGTAGTAAGCGATCAGCGCATTCGGATTCTTGTACGGAATCACGCCGCCGGTCGCGTCCCCCTGGCCATGCGGGTACTGAGGATGGGGAAAGTTTGAGGGAGATTGATAGGGATTGGACATAAGAGTGCCGCAGGAATTTGGAGGTAGGGCCAGCGAGAGTTGTTAGCAGTATAATCAAGGACTGAGCGACTGCCTTCTGCCCTTTGCCTTCTACACAATGTCCCGCATCGTCCTTGCCATGTCCGGCGGCGTAGATAGCAGTGCGGCGGCGTATCTGCTGCGGGAGGAGGGGCATGAGGTGATTGGGGTCTTCATGCGGCACGGGGAGGAGGCGCAAGAGGCCTGCCGCGCGGATTCGCCGGGGCTGACGCTCCCCATTTTCAATCCGCGGGCGGATCACAAGCAGGGATGCTGCAGCGCTAGCGACGCGGAGGATGCCCGCCGCGTGGCGGACAAGCTCGATATCCCGTTCTATGCTTTGAACTTACAGGCGGAATTCAAGCAGATCATCGACTACTTCGTCGACGAATACACCCGCGGGCGGACGCCGAACCCCTGTGTGCAGTGCAACAACTGGCTGAAGTTCGGCAAGCTTTTTGACTACGCCGACAGCGTCGGTGCCGAGTTCGTCGCCACCGGCCACTACGCCCGGCTGCTCCCTCTCC